>WBZV01000426.1_pt2 | contig 13051 bp, 12 predicted proteins | sample 5204221 | NCBI WGS metagenome assembly WBZV01 (sample SAMN12344360, study PRJNA552823) | activated sludge metagenome | biome: Activated sludge suspended growth; feature: Nitrification reactor; material: Wastewater; isolation source: activated sludge from nitrification reactor of wastewater...
AATTAATTCCGGCGAGAGTCTTTGCTCCTTTATAAGTTCGCTGATTTGAGATTTCATTTCAGGAGTAAGCTTAATAGCTTTTCTCTTATGCTTATGCCTGTGCTCGGTTTTAGCCTGTGCTCTGGAGGCAAAATATTGGCCGGCCCCTTGACCTCTTTTTGGCATGTTTCGACCAAGTTCTCTGCTTATAGTGGACTCAGACCGATTTAATAATTTAGCTATAGCTGATTGGGTATAACCAGCTTCAAGCATTGTTTCAATTTTGATTCTTTCCTCTTTTTTCATCTGGGAAAATGTCCTAACTTTACGCATACGGAAATATTGAAAGGGAGCAGTACTTTTGATTTGACACCATAAAGTTCTTGCTTCCTTTTAATTTTTATAATATTTCCTTGCATTTATGACTTGAACTTAGATATATTTACTGTATCAAAATTTCAATCCGTGATGAAATCTTTAAAAATTCAATCTGAGTACGATCAATTAAATTGCGTTATAGTACATAGACCGGGTTCTGAAATAGATCGATTAACACCTGATAATAAGATTGATTTATTATTTGAAGATGTACCGTTTCTATCAAAAATGCAGGATGAACATGATAATTTTGTTGAATGTATTAAGAGTAATGGTGTTGAAGTCCTTTACTTTAAAGACTTATTAACCGATATCTTGGAATTATCTAATGTTAGAAATACTTTGATAAATAGAGTATGTTCGCTGAATCATGTGCCATCACTAGGTGAATACTTAAGTTCATTTGAACCAATTACATTAGCAGATATATTTATTTCCGGCTTGACATCAAATGAGTTATATGAAAAAAGTGGATTATCATTTAATAATAATGATCCTAGTAATGACATTCTTTTGCTAGACCCATGCCCAAATGCATATTTTACCAGAGATCCAGCAGCAATTATTGGAAATCAAATTGTTTCAACAAAAATGCATTTTCAAGCCAGAATTCGAGAAACAATATTATTTCTAGAAATATTTAAAAATCATCCATTTTTCAAAAATTCGGAATTCGTATACGGGAATACTATTCTAGAAGATCGACCTTTTTGTATTGAAGGCGGAGATATAATCATATTAAATAAGGATGCAATTGCTGTTGGATGTAGTCAAAGAACTAGTTCGCATGCCATTGCTAAACTCGCTAAAAATTTATTTAAGTTAGGCACAGTTCAAAGAGTTTACGAGATTATCATTCCATCCGAAAGATCATACATGCATCTCGATACGGTTTTTACAGTTATAGATAAGGGAATCGTGATGGCTTACCCTAATGTAATGGAACAAATCAAAGAAATAAAAAAGTATATCCCACAGTACTTCGATAATGAAGTCTTTGCAGTACCAACCAGGGAAAAACGACCATTTAATAATATACTTGGAGATGAATTTGGAAGTATAAAAGTGATCCATACTGGAGATAACAACCCTAGATATGCATCAAGAGAGCAACTTGCAGATGGGACTAATGTGTTTGCTATTGCTCCATCCAAGGTTATTACTTATGACAGAAATATACATTCAAATAGAGCACTTGAACGAAAAGGTATCGAAGTGATAACTATTGAAGGGTCGGAATTAGTTAGAGGGCTAGGTGGGCCAAGATGTATGACTCTGCCTTTAAATAGGACTTAAACATTTTTATTTATGTACAAACCGGAATTAAATCTTGCAATTTTTGGTCACGCAGATCATGGTAAATCAACAATAGCTGGTAAGTTATTGAGTGTGATTAACAAAATTATTCCATTAAGCCTAGAAGAACTAAGAGAAAAAGCTATAATTTTAGACAATAAAAAATACAATCCTTATAACTATCTTTTTTTAAAAAGTAGAACCTCAACTACTTCTCCTGAAACTAATCTTCCAGATGATCAAAGCAGAACTGTGTTTCCTCAAGTTGGATACCTTGACATTGATGAAGAACGATCTTTTGCTATAATTGACACACCCGGATCTTCAAGGTTCCTGGATAATATAATTTATGGCGCTTTTTTAGCTGATAAAGCAATCCTTGTTGTAGAATCCACAAGCGGATTCGAGGAAGGTATTTATAACATAATTCGCATCTTAGATGCATTTAATGTTCCAATAGTAGGTGTATTGATTAGTAAAATGGATAAGACCAATTATTCCAAAGCGATTTACGATGAGGTAGCATTCCAATTACAAGAAAAAATATTACCCACATTGGGTGCTATACCTATAATACCTGTTTCAGCTTTAGACAATGAAGGCATTGTTGAGCATTCTAAATGTATTTGGTACCAGGGAATGAATGTAATTTCTTTATTAAATACATTAAGCGTTGACAATGCAAAAGAAATTATATCAAAAGATATTTATTTTACTATCGAAGGAGCGGCGGAGGTGTTTAGCCCAAAAGGAGTTGGTACCGTTTTTAATGGAATTTTAGAAAGCGGATGTATTTCCGTAAATAATCAACTTGTATTAGAACCTATTAGTTCTTTAACAAATTCTAATATTGGATTCAATGTTAAATCAGTTCAATATGTAAAAGGCGTTAATCAAACAAAAAGGAAGGAAAGATTACATGAAGTATGCGCCCGCTCGATTGTTTCTGTTTCGTTTGGTGATCTTGATTATAAAGATGCTATTTATTATGTTAGGAGAGGCGCTGTGTTAGGAACGCTAAATCATAAACCAACTGTGGCTAATTATTTAGTTTGTGAGATTTTGTTTTTTGATCAACATAAAGTATATGTTGGTAAAGAGTACATAATATTTGCCAATTCATGTTATTCCACTTGTGTGGTTGAAAAAGTTGATTTTAAGGAAGTCATAAATAATGTTGATCAGAAGAATAATAAAGATAATATAGACATTGTAAAGCCAGTAAAAATTAAATCTAATATAGTATATGATATTGAACTTTCTTTAAAGCAACCACTATGTATTGAGTTCGAATCAGGAAAAAGCAAGTTTAACCGATTTGTTCTGAGGGAACACAATAAAATTGTAGCTTGCGGGAAATGTATAACAATTCGTGAGTAATTGGATTCAATTTTATATCAAATAATACCAAGTCATTGCGAGAGACAATGCATCAAACACAGCCATATTTCTGTCCTCACTTGTCCAAAGATTGCGTTCTTTTGGTCGTCTCGTTTCAAGTTGCTTGAATTCTGATAATAGCCATTGCGATATTTCATATTTGGTTCCTACTCCAAAATTCTCAAAGACATCTCGTATTTGATCTCTGGATATTTGAGAGACTTTAAGATTTTCAGTTTGTACAAATGCTGAAACCTTCTCAAGTAATTTCCGAATTCTATTGCCGGTTCTCGATGACTTAGCTTCTGGATCGAGAAGGATGACAACTGTAGGTTTAAAATAATCGATTGAGCTTTTTATTTTTTCAAGAATCCGATAATTACAAATTGGATTAATCCTAACTACTCCATAATCAAGCAGTACTCTTGGCCCATTCATATAAACATATCCAAATCCATTTGCATTGGGAAATATTGCATAAACAATTTTTGGTTTTTCACTTTGTGTTATCATAGTTTTTTATTTTGTTAATCTCTTAATAGTTCCTTCAAGAAATCTAATTCTTTGGGTGTTCTTTAATGTTATTTGTTGCTCTTTTTTTAATTCTGGAACTAACTGAATTATTCTTTGTATAAGTTTTAACTTAACAATGTCAGATTCCTGTTCGAAGAAAGATTCAATTGGAACATCAAATAGATGATGGTATGTTAGGAGTAATTCAAGGGTAGGCGTTCTTTGACCTTTTTCATATCTCGAGATGTTAGAGTAATCTGGCAAATCCAAAATAAAAGCGATATCATCCTGAATTAATTCGGAACGTTTTCGATAAACTCTTAAATAGTTTGGTGGCGAAGTCATAAATTAAAATGGACATCAAGAAAATTATCCTGATGTCCTAAGTTTATTCTTCTAATAGTTTTTATCGTAGACGGTATTTGTTGCCATATTGGCAATTTTTTCGACCCAGTTCCACGAATTGTGGTAACTCTAAAATTCCAAAATTCAGTCGAGTATAATGTTATGAATTTGAGAAAATGCTCCAGTTTCTTCAGGCACCTTAACACCTTTAGGTGCCGACAATCTACGGAAATAAGAAGGAACCGCAGATTGAAGACCAACGGTGCCAAGGCACCGTCCTTGTTGAAATATTTACTTCTTATTTTGAATTTAGAATTTATCCAATTTGAATTTGGAGAATGGCATGTCAGTATAGAATCGAATCTTACTAACCAGCTATAATTTAATTATACCATATTTTGAGCTATCCAGTCAAAATTATTACGCTCATTTAAATGCCTTTTAATGAAACAATATTCATGCTATTATTAAAAAACTGCTCATGCGCCCTTAGCTCAGCTGGTAGAGCACTCGACTCTTAATCGAATGGTCGGAGGTTCGATCCCTCCAGGGCGCACATTTTAAAGGACAAGCACTATACCAAATCATTTAAAGGATGCTTCACCATCTGCCCCCTTAAATGTTCTGCGCTGGCTGAAAGGTAAATTGTAGTAGTTTTAATATCTGAATGTCCCATCATTTTAGAAAGTGAATAAATATCACATCCACCCTCAAGCATCAGCGTTGCGAAAGTATGTCTCAGTTTGTGAACAGTAAATGACACGCCAGATGCTTCTCGAACCTGAGCAACCAATTTTTTTAATCCGTTATCAGTAAAGCCAACATTGCCACGTAGAGAAGAAAAAAATTCTGGATTCGTTTTATTAAGTCTTTTTCTTTCTACTTGATACCGTTTTAAACTTTGTGCCAATGTATAGCTCATAGGAACTATTCTGTCCTTATTTCCTTTTCCTTGCTTAACAAAAATGGTGAAGTTATCTGTATCTATATCTGTGAATTTTAGATTGAGCAATTCCTGTTTCCGTAAGCCGGTGAAAATGAATGTTGAGAATATGGCATGATTACGGTACCTTAGAAACTTGTATTCGTAGGGGTAATTATAAACAACTTCCAACAGCTTTAACGAGACTTGTTTATTCAATTTAACCGGTAAGCGTTTTTCCAATTTAGGCTTCTCAACATCATCGATTGGGTTCTTTTGCATATAGCCCTGATTTATGCACCAACGGAAGAATACTAAGAGTGTTTTATGATATACGATAAAGGTATTCACCGACCAATTTTGTTCTGTCCTTCCATAGAAAAACAAAGCTCTTACGTTTTCATCGTTAACTTGATTTATCTCTTGGATGTTTGCAAACTGGCAATACCTCTTAACTACATTTCTATACCTCCGGATTGTGTGTTTAGAATACCCACGAATTGACGAAGAATACTCACAAAACTTTTGAGCCAATATTTCTATATCCATATCTTTTAATCACGAGCAGGATATTCATTATTTGAAGTTGAGCCATGAACCTGTTCATCATGGGAAGTGGTCGTTCATAACTGCCAGTTGTCCCAAAAATCCTTTTAAATTCAATTACATTGCTATTATTTAATTAAAATATATAGGCCCCTTCCTTAAGAGAAACTTTGGGACGGTGATTTCCAAATTGACGCATATAAAATAAAGCTAAAACTTTATTTTGACAGTTTAAACAGGTGAAATTCTTCGACCTGTTTACCACTTAACAACTTCAATAAAAATACTCTGCTTTTGATACTAATAATTAATAAATTTTTTCGACTGTTTGATTATGTCAGATTTTGAGGAAATTCTCAAGTAATCTGGAACACCTTTTAAAAATACAAAACTTATGATAATATCAAGATCATGCGCCCATAGCTCAGCTGGTAGAGCACTCGACTCTTAATCGATTGGTCGTAGGTTCGATCCCTACTGGGCGCACATTTTATTGGACGAACAAATATTAGTGTATTTTTAAAGATTTAAAATGTAGGTGTTAGTTAACTATAATAATTTCTTCTTCAAGAAGTAAGTTTATAAGCTTAAGAATATCAACATCGTCGAGATTTGAATTTAATTTTAAGCCCTCATAATTGAAAAATTCTTGACTAAATACAAATTCTATAATTGAACTACAAATACTAGGTAGCGTAATTTTCTTTCCATTAAAAACAATAAAAATACTTGATTCTTCCGAAATAAGTCTAAAGATTCTTGGTGGACGTCTAAAATTAAGGGTTTTCAGTTTATCAGCATTTTCGATACCATTAATATAAGGTAATCCAAAGTTTGGTCTCGATGTTGTATTTGATACAATATAGTTGTAAAAATTATCTATTAAGTTTGGTTCTTCCAAGAATTGAATAAGTTGCTTCTTCAGTGTATTAATATGTTCGTGATATTTAGCTCTAATAGATGACTCTCTGTCTGATGGGTAAATTAATGGAAAATTATTCCTAAATTCCAAAATCTCAGTTAACTCATTCATGATCCAGTTCATAAAATAAATACCTGTTCTTGGGAATGCGGCTAAAGTTAAATGAACAGACAATTCCTCAGTAGCGATTGCGTCATGCCAGTGTCCCCGTGGTATATATAATAAATCACCTTCAGTCAATACTTGATCAATGTAAATACAATCTTCTCTAGGAATACTTACTCCATGTTTCTTTTGAACAAATAATGGATTTTTAATTGTCTCACTAAATATTCTCCATTTCTTTTTGCCACTAATTTGGAAAATAAATACATCATGGGTGTCATAATGTGTTAGATATCCTGCTTTAGATGGAAAAGAAAGATATAAATTAAATCTTGTGTTGTGAACTAACTCATACGAGATTTGATCCAAGAAATCAGATAATTTAGAATCGTACTGATCGATATTTTGAACAACAGCTGTACTCCCGTTTCGAAGTGCCTCAATTAATTCTCTATGATTTTTTGGTGTTGATTTAGCTCCGGATTTTGCTAGAATAATTGCAGGGTGTGGAGAAATATTAGAGTTTAGAATTTCATTTAACTTCTGCCAATTAAATAAATCAGAAAACTTATCCTTTGAACCTTCTAAATAAAGTGCTTTTTTACCCCAATAGTTTTGGGAAAATTCATATTCACTTATTGGCTGAAGCAGGTCATGAATAATCATCTAGCGAGACATAGGATTCTGTAAGTATTCTTTACAAACTACGGTCCTTCACCATCATGTTCTGATTCACCACTACCACCTTCTGCAATGTTTCCGCTCGAACCAATTTCATTTCGATAATCGAATTGAGTTACCACCTTTTCAATACGTTCAACTTTAATCTGAATTGTCGACTCGGGAGATTTATTTAAGTTCATAGCAAGTTGATTTGGATTATGAATAATTCAATCCAAATATACTTAAAATTATTCATAAATCATTCCATTTGTAAGATCTAGCTTTCTCTGATATTATATAAGTACTTAATAAAGAGGCACTTAGCAAAATAATTTTTTAATAAATAATTACGATGAAAAAGCTTCATAATCAGATGATTAATTACAATGTGCCATTTTATCCTAATGCAGAAGACGGAACACATTGCTTTCAGGCGGTATTAAAAATGATCCTTAAATTTTGGTTCACTGAAGAGAATTATTCGATCAGCGAATTAGATTTTATTACAAATAAAATTCAAGGTAAATGGACTTGGTCAATGGCGGGAATGATCTGGTTGAAAAAGGTTAAGGGTCTCGATGTTCGAAACATTCGGTTATTCAATTACGAGAAGTTTGCAGTAAGTGGATCTGAATATCTTGAACAATTCTATGGAAAAGAGACAGCAATTATTCAGATTCGAAATTCTGATATTGAACAGGAGATGCAATATGCAAAAATCTTCTCTCGAGAAATCAACTCTGAAACCCGCATTCCGGAGTTCAAAGAAATTCTTGAACTTTTGTCTTTAGGATATCTTGTGATTTGTTCAGTTAATTCTAAGATTCTAAATAATAAGGTAGGTTTTACAGGTCATTTCATTCTTGTAATTGGCTTTACCGGTACTTCTATAATTGCTCATGACCCTGGCTTTCCATCATTTAAATCAAGAGAAATCGACTTGGATTTATTCAATCGAGCATGGTCTTCACCGAGCAGTGATACACGTAGCATAATTGCGATTAGAAAAACCGCTTAAAGATATTTGATATTTTCAATTATCGAAATAATACTGTACAATCAATCTAAGTCTTTTAACATTGGAACCCTCTTGATTGAACAGCATATATCGATGCTTTTTTGCTCCTTTTATTTCCTGGTGGAATCTGGTCATTCAAAGTAGACCAGAAATCTTAAGAATATCGTTTAAATTTAACGCATCTGAGAATATAGATTTAGCCAAAGGATTTATTCTTAAGAGAAACATTGGAGAAGCCATTTCCAAATTGACGCATATAAAATAAAGATAAAATCGGATTTTGACAATTTCAACAGGTGTAATCGTTCGACCTGTTTACCACTCAATAACTTCAATGAAAATACTCTGCTTTTGATACTTATTAATTAATAATTTGCTCGACTTATACTTACAGTATAGCAGAATTATTGAAATTTTCAAGTGGTATTCCAACTCTCAAAATGATACAATCGCTGCATGAAGCGATTCGCTTTTATTGATGTACAAAATACAGAAACAACCACTCTAAAAGTTTTAAAATTCGCTACCGATCACGAAAGACTTTATACATATCTAAAAGAAAGATGGAACTGTGATAAAATATTTTTCTATCCTGGCATTGAGCATGGAGATGAAGAACGCACTGAAGTATTTGAAAAGATAACAGAAATCGGAGGCATTGTTCGACCTAAATATTACTATGTATATAAGAACAATGATAAGGTCATAAGTACCAATTGTCCGAAATGTAACACTGAAATTACTCAGAGAATAAATATGGGTCATACATGGAAATGCAATTGCGATGTGGAAATGACAATGGATATTCTTGATCAAGCACAAGCGAAAACAGAGCTATTAATATTTACAGGAGATGGCGATTTTGAATCCCTCATTGAAAGAGCGGTTTCCAATGGATCAAAAGTATATCTTGTATCAAGCGCGCGAAAAGAAAGATTCGGGCCCAGGTACGCCACATCTCGATTCGCAACCAAACTAAGAGCCCTTATCGCGAAATATCCAGAAAAGGTCATTTATCTCGAAATCAATGATTGGAAGCTTCGTATTAAGAAGGAGCAGTTGAATTAGGCAAAAGGAAAACGCCGTACAGGCCGGCGTTTTCTAAGGACTTATTTAGTATAGCAAAAGGTAGTTTCACTGTCAACGTCTAATCTAAACTGCATCATAACTTATTATTTTATAGATATTTATGTGGCTTTAAATAATTTTCTCAAAAAAACCTATTAAAATGAAACCTAATATATACTTGCTATGTTTGTATAATCAAGTTATACTGTTTTATACCTATGTTTGAGTATTTGAGCGAAAAAGATAAGAAAGTGTATTTATTAATTAGGAACCGACTGGTACATGGTCTTGATGGCCCTAAATTGCGGGAGATTAACGATCTTATTAAAAAAACTTCCCCACGTTCCGCTGTATTGGCCTTGGATCGTTTGGAGGCTGCAGGATTGATAACGCGGGAATCGTGTAATAAGATTAGGCTTACAAATGAACTATTAAAGGAGAATATTTCTCCTTCCACTATTAATGTGCCTTTAGTCGGTTCAATTGCAGCGGGTATTCCTATTCTCGCGAATGAAAATATAGAAGCGACAATTCCAGTCGCAACATCCATAGCAAAGTCAGGAAGCAAATATTTTTTACTACGAATTATAGGGGATTCGATGAATGAAGCAATCGTAGGTGATATAAAAATGGAAGAGGGTTCTTTTGTTTTAGTTCGGCAACAAGCAACAGCTAATAATGGTGATATTGTTGTAGCCTTAATTGATGATTCTGCAACTGTAAAATTCTTTGAAAAAAAAGGTAATATTATTATTCTAAAACCAAAATCTAATAAAAAATTTACACCTATAGTCTTAGGTGAAAATTTAATTATTCAAGGAATTGTCACCGCTGTATTTCCAAAGGAAATTTTATTATTTAATTTATAAATTACTAAACTATGTCAAAGAAAAATGTACACACCGTTTACAACAAGGACAGAGGAATGTGGGAAACCAAACTTGAAAAGCAGAGCAAGCCTCTTTCAAGCTCTCACACAAAATCTACTGCCGAAGAAAAATCAGTTAAGGAGGCCAAGAAGTTTGAGGTTGATCACATTATTCATAACAAGGACGGCAAGATAAGTGCCCGTGAAAGTTATGGTAATGATCCATTCCCTCCTAAGGATCATGAACATTGATTTACCCTAATTTGGTTGAAATTAATTGAATGATAAACAAAACGAATTTATACCACTATGAGTTATTTCAAACAACATTATTCTGAATTTCGTTATCCTATTCAGGAAGACGGCATTAGTCCTGGTTTTCGAAACGCTCAATTAGGGGCAATTCACTCCGCTGCTGGCCATTTATCAAATCGCAAAGATTCTGGAATAATAACCATGCCAACAGGTTCAGGCAAAACAGCCGTACTAATAGCTTCGGCCTTCGTCATGCAAGCGAAAAGGATTCTAATCATTACACCGAGTCGTCTTGTAAGAGAACAAATTGCTGATGAAGTTGGTAAACTTATTACTCTAAAGGAAGCTCAAGCTATACCGGCAGATACACCAAATCCAAAAGTAAAAAGTATTCAGAAGAAAATTTCAAGATTAGAGGATTGGGAATCTTTGCGAGAATTTGATGTAGTAGTTGCAACTGTCCAAAGTATAAGTCCAGAGTATCCATCTATACCAGAACCCCCTACGGATCTCTTTGACCTTGTATTGGTTGACGAAGCTCACCATAGTCCTGCAAGAACTTGGCAAAGAGTTTTGGATCATTTTAAATTGTCAAAACGTCTTTTGTTTACTGCTACACCATTTCGACAAGATCAAAAAGAAATCAAAGGAAAGTTTATTTATACCTATACACTTGATCAAGCATACAAAGATGGAATATTTGGACAGTTTTCTTTTCAAGCAGTTGTACCACAAGACGGTGAAGGCCACGATGAGGCTATTGCTCGTGCGACCGAACAAAAGTTTTTATCAGACAAGGAAGCCGGATATGATCATCGAGTTATGGTTCGAACTGATGGCATCCCACGCGCCAAGGAACTATTGGAACTGTATAAGCAAACAACTAATCTTAAACTTGATATTATTGCCGGTAACAATTCGCTCGCTTCAGTCAAAAAGAAAATTAAATTACTTAAAGATGGATCTTTAGATGGTATAGTTTGCGTTAACATGGCCGGAGAGGGATTTAACTTCCCAAGCCTAAAGATTGCTGCCATTCATGCTCCTCATAAATCCTTAAATGTAACCTTGCAATTTGTTGGACGCTTTGCCAGGACAGTTGGCACTAATCTCGGCCCAGCTACCTTTTTGGCAATTCCATCAGATGTTAAAATTGAAGAAGAGCGGCTTTATGATTCAAGAGCAATTTGGCAAGAAATGATTCATAATTTATCTGCACTAAGAATCAATCAGGAAATTCAAACACGAGAAGCCCTACAATCGTTTACAACGATTGATGCAGTTCCTGATCTTTCTGACTTATCGCTCTATACGTTAGAGCCATATTATCATGTTAAAATTTATCGAACACATGCTGATATTAATATTGAGGAAGATGTCAAATTTCCTTCTCGATTTCAGGTTGTGTATCATAGCGTAAGCTTACCTCATAATGCTGCCATTTACATCACAAGGGAAACAAGTCTTCCGCGCTGGACAGAAGACGATAGATTGTCCAATGTTGAGTCAGATTTATTTATTTTTTATTTTGACAAAGCATCCAAGTTATTTTTTGTTTGTGCTTCAAGAAAAAACGCAGGCATTTACGAAGAATTGATGGATTCATTTTTACACGCCAGTCCACAGGTTCTTCCTTTAGTAAGACTGAATAAAGCATTAATTGATTTGACTGCCACAGAATTTTTTAATGTTGGAATGAGGAATCGAGTTTCTTCTAACACTGCTGAGTCTTATCGAATTATTGCTGGTTCAAGTGCTGACAAATCAGTGTCAAAAAGCGATGGCAGACTATACCATCGTGGCCATGCTTTTGGCAAGGCAATAGATCATGGAGAAGAAATAACAATTGGATTAAGTAGTGCTTCAAAAATTTGGAGCAACAAAAGTTCTAAACTGCCAGATCTTATTGAATGGTGTAAAAAACTAGCGGCAAAGATTATTAGCAATAGAACTCCTGTAACGAATTCAGGGTTAGACAATCTTAGCCCTGGAGAAGAGCTAACCGAACTTCCTCCGAATATTATTTCCGCCAACTGGCCAAAATCCGTTTATTTAAATCCTCCAAATGCAATACTGCCTTCTGCAGGAGGAGGCCATATTAAAATACCTCTAATTTACTTTAACCTCTCAATAGATGAAAGCCCCTCGACACCAAATGCTGTTATGTGTGAAGCTACATTTAATTCCTTTAAATATAGATTTACATTTTCACTTGAAACAGACCACTTTTTTAAAATAGCATCTGATTCGGAACCAGAAATAAAAGTTGAATATAGTCGCGCTGAGATACCGTTAATCGAATATCTTAATCACGAAATGTTGGCATTTCATACAAGCGACTTAGAATTAATTGATGGATTCAATATTTTTAGAGCCCCTCCTGATTCTTTCTCTCCTTTGAATACTGAAATTATTGAGGGCACTGATTGGAATTCTCAAAATGTAGATATTGGATGTGAATTTGGTGACGCCCGTGAGGGAATGATCTCGATCCATCGCTATATCCAATCATTATTAGAATCCTCTGACGCAGATATTGTTTATTATGATCATTCTTCAGGTGAAATAGCGGATTATATTTCATTTACTAATAAAGATGGGCGGGTACTTGTTAGGTTTTATCATTGCAAAAAATCTCCATCAACCAATCCAGGACATGATATTAGATCTATGAGCGAACTTAATTCCCAAATAATTAAATCTGTTATTTGGACTTCTAAACAGAGAATCTTGGAACATATTCGCCGAAGATTCACACAACATATAGGAGCTCGTACTTTTGTAAAGGGAAAT
>WBZV01000705.1_pt2 | contig 12993 bp, 14 predicted proteins | sample 5204221 | NCBI WGS metagenome assembly WBZV01 (sample SAMN12344360, study PRJNA552823) | activated sludge metagenome | biome: Activated sludge suspended growth; feature: Nitrification reactor; material: Wastewater; isolation source: activated sludge from nitrification reactor of wastewater...
AGAGAAAGAAAAGGGGAAGGGAAAACCGAGCTGCGCCCTTGTCAGTGCGCGTCGTGGGCCTGACCGACGTAGACCAGCGTGAGCATCATGAACACGAAGGCCTGCAGGGTGATGATCAGGATGTGGAAGATGGCCCACACCGAGCCCGCGATGATGTGGCCGAGGAACAGCGCGATGCCGGTGCCCGACAAGGCAAAGGCGCCGCCCATCAGCGCGATGAGCATGAAGATCAGTTCGCCGGCGTACATGTTGCCGAACAGACGCATGCCGTGCGAGACGGTCTTGGCGACGAACTCGATGATCTGCATCAGGAAGTTGACCGGGTACAGCAGCGGGTGGCTGCCGAACGGCGCGGTGAACAGCTCGTGCACCCAGCCGCCCGCGCCCTTGATCTTGACGTTGTAGACCAGGCAGACGATCAGCACGCCCAGCGACAGGCCCATGGTGATCGACAGGTCGGCGGTCGGCACGACGCGCAGATAGGCTTCGTGGTTGCCCTGCAGGCGCTGCCAGATCCACGGCAGCAGATCGACCGGCAGCAGGTCCATCGCGTTGAGCAGGAAGATCCAGATGAACACGGTGAGCGCCAGCGGCGCGACCAGCTTGCGGCTGGTGGCGTTGTGCACGATGCCCTTGGCCTGCGCGTCGACCATCTCGACCAGCACCTCGACGGCGGCCTGGAAGCGGCCCGGCACGCCCGAGCTCGCCTTGCGCGCGGCCAGCCACAGCAGCCAGCAGCCGAAAGCGCCGATCAGCACCGACCAGAACACCGAGTCGAGGTTGATCACGGAGAAGTCGACCACGGCCTTCTGGTGGCCAGACTGCAGGTGATGCAGGTGGTGGACGATGTATTCACCGGCGGTCGGCGCGTGTGCAGTGCCTTCAGCTGACATGTCGTCTTCTCGAATTCGTTGTCAATCAACGGGCGCGCCACAGCAGCGCGACCCAGTTCACCTTCATGCACACCACCATCGTGAGCAGCAGGACGGGCCAGCTCAAGCCGGGCACCACCTTGGCCGCGATCACGAGCATGGCGATGGCCACCCCGATCTTCAGCATCTCCCAGAACAGGAACCCCGCAGCCGCAGCCACGGCAGAGCCCGTCCTCCTCGTCATGCCGCGCGCCAGCAAGGCACCCGGCAAGGCCACGGCCAGCGCGCCATACAGCGCCGACCAGGCAGCCCCGCTGCGTTGCGTGACCAGCCAGGCGATGGCCGTGCACAACAACCCCGCCGCGGCCTGCGCCGCGACGACCCGCCAGGGCGAGACCTGCGGGAGATTCACCCTCAAGGCCTGCGCTTCTTCGCGAGACAGTGTCTTGAACGGCGGATCCTGTGCCTCATCTGCAAACCCGGCGCTTCTTGTAGGGCGTCTTGTGCCGTCGTGTTGCGCACCGTGGTCGATCGTGTCGGTCATGGTGCGCGGTCACGTCTGCTTGCAGCAAAGCCTCGGAATTATACGTGGTTACCCGGTCATTTCGACCGCCCCCCGTTCCGACGAGTGTTGTTGCACCCGCGGCGCGCATGTTCGGCCGGAAGCCTTACGTCACGCTTGACGGCCCTTCCGGATCGACAATCGCAGCTCGTTCCGCCATCGATCCAACGCCCATGCGTCTGCTGCGCGCACTGCTCGCCGCCCTGCTCTGCACCCCGCTGATCGCGGCCGCCTTGCCCGGCGGCCAGGCCGTGATCAGCACCGAGCAGGTGCGCGCCGAACTGGTGGCGCACGCGCCACAGGGCGTGCTGCCGGGCCAGCCGCTGTGGCTGGGCCTGGCGCTCGAGCACAAGCCGCATTGGCACACCTACTGGAAGAACCCGGGCGACTCCGGCCTGCCGACCACGCTGGCCTGGACGCTGCCCGCAGGCTTCAAGGCCGGCGAGATCGACTGGCCGACGCCCAGCCGCCTGCCGATCGGCCCGCTGATGAACCACGGCTACGACGGCCGGCTGCTGCTGCCGGTGAAGGTCGAGGTACCAGCCGGTTACGCCGGCGACACGCTGAGCGTGAAGCTGCGCGCCGACTGGCTGGTGTGCAAGGACGTCTGCATTCCCGAGGGCGGTGACTTCGCGCTCGACATCCCGGCACGCTCGGCCTTCGCCGCGCACGGCGCCGACTTCGAAGCCGCCTTCGCGGCGCGCCCGCGCGCGCTGGCCGAGACCAAGGCCTCGGCCACGGTCGGAAAGGACGGCCTCGCGCTGGAGGTCTCCGGCCTGCCCGCCGCGTGGGCCGGCAAGGCCATCGAGTTCTTCCCCGAGGCACCCGGCGTGCTCGACAACGCCCTGCCGCGCCAGGCCGCCTGGGACGGCGCGCGCTGGCGCGTGCGCGTGCCGCTGTCGGACCAGCGCATCGACACGCCGGCGCGCATGGATGCGGTGCTGGTCGCCCCCGGCGAGAAAGCCGGCGTGCGCGTCGGCTTCGACATCGCCGGCAGCTGGCCCGCGCCCGGCAGCACGCCGGCGCCCGCCGGCGCGGCCGCGCCGGCCGCCGGCAGCGCCGCACCGCTCGGCCTCGGCCTGGCGCTGCTCTTCGCGCTCATCGGCGGCGCCATCCTCAACCTGATGCCCTGCGTCTTCCCGGTGCTCTCGCTCAAGGTGCTGGGCTTCGCCGCGCACGCCGACGACCGCCGCGCCCACGCGGTCAGCGGCTTCGCCTACACGGTCGGCGTGGTGCTGTCCTTCGTCGCGCTGGCGGCGCTGCTGCTCGCCTTGCGCGCCGGCGGCGAGCAGCTCGGCTGGGGCTTCCAGCTGCAGTCACCAGTGGTGATCGCGGTGCTGGCGGCGCTGTTCACGCTGATCGGCTTGAACCTCGCGGGCGTCTTCGAGTTCGGCTCGGTGCTGCCGAGCGGCCTCGCCACGCTGCAGGCGAAACACCCGGTGCTGGATTCCTTCCTCACCGGCGTGCTCGCGGTGGCGGTGGCATCGCCCTGCACGGCGCCGTTCATGGGCGCCTCGCTGGGCCTGGCCGTCACGCTGCCCGCCGTGCAGGCGCTGGCGGTATTCGCCGCGCTGGGCCTGGGCATGGCGCTGCCCTATCTGGCGGCCAGCCTGTGGCCGGCGGTGGCGCGGGCGCTGCCGCGGCCGGGCGCGTGGATGGCGCGCTTCAAGGTGCTGATGGCCTTCCCGATGTTCGCCACCGTGATCTGGCTGGTCTGGGTGATCGGCCAGCAGGTCGGCATCGACGGCGCCGCGGCGCTGCTCGCGGTGCTGCTGGCGCTGGCCTTCATCGCCTGGGCGCTGGGCACGCCGGGCATCGGCCGCCTCGCGCGCGCGTCCTTCGGCATGCTGGGCGCGCTGGCCTTTGCCGCGGCGCTGTCGTGGATGCTGCCCGCGCTGCACGCTTCGGCGGCCGCGGCGGGGGCGGCGGGGGCGGCGCGCAGCGGCGAGGCTGGCTCGGCCTGGGAGCCGTGGAGCGAACAGCGCGTGGCCGAGCTGCGCGCGGCCGGCAAGCCGGTATTCGTCGACTTCACCGCCGCCTGGTGCGTGACCTGCCAGTACAACAAGCGCAGCACGCTGGCCGATGCCGCCGTGATGGCCGATTTCGCCGCGCGCGGCGTGGTGCTGCTGCGCGCCGACTGGACGCGCCGCGACCCGGCCATCACCGCCGCGCTGGCCGCCTTCGGGCGCAACGGCGTGCCGGTGTATGCGCTCTACGGCCGCGACGGCGCGCCGCATCTGCTCAACGAAATCCTCAGCGTGGGCGAAGTGCGCGAGGCACTGGCGCGGCTGCAGGACTGACGCGCGCGCTACGCGGCGAAGTTGACCGGCAGCCCCGGCACGTCCACGTCGAAGGCCAGCACGCAGCCCGCCCAGGGCTGCGCCGCGAGTTCGGCCGCGGGCCGCTTCTCGCGCGCCGTGGTGAGGTAGATCGTCTTCAGGTCCGCCCCGCCGAAGCAGGGCATGGTGGCGCAGCGCACCGGCAGCTTCACCTCGCGCAGCACTTCGCCCGTGGGCGACAGGCGCAGCAGGCGCTGGCCCTCGAACATCGCCACCCAGTAGCAGCCTTCGGCGTCGACCGCCGCACCGTCGGGCCGGCCGCCGTAGCTGTCCAGCGATTGGCCGTCCTGCTTGAGCGGGAAGCTCGCGAAGACGCGCTGGCCGCCGATCTCGCCCGTGGCTGGCTCGAAGTCGAAGGCGTAGATGGTGTGAGCCTTGGTGTCGGTCCAGTACATCGTGCGGCCGTTCGGGCTCCAGGCCAGGCCGTTGGCCACCGTCGCGCCGCCGGCGCGCTGCACCAGCTTGCCGCCGGCGAAGCAGTGCAGCGTCGCCTTGGCTGCATCGCGCGGCTCGTAGATCGTGCCGACCCAGAAGCGCCCTTGCGGATCGCACTTGCCGTCGTTGAAGCGTTCGCTGGCCGGGTCGTAGGGCGCCTCGGCCAGGCGCTCTCGCTGGCCGGTCGCGGGGTCGAAGCGGAACAGCCCGTCGCGCATCGCCAGCAGCAGCGTGCCGTCGAGACAAGGTGCGCAGCTGCCGGGTTCGGTGTCGAACTCCCAGTGCGTCAGCGCGCCGCCGGCCGGCTCGAATCGGTACAGGCGCTTGCCCGGAATGTCGCAGTAGTAGAGCGCGCGTTCGCGTGGATGCCAGAACGGCGATTCGCCCAGCAGCGCCGCCGAGGCAACGGCGACGCGCAGCTCACCCACGCTCATACCACCGCGATATCGAGCTGCATCCAGGCGCGCGTGCTCTCGCCCGGCGCGAGGCTGCGCAGGCCATGCGCGAGCGGGTCGGCCATGTGGATGGCGTTGCTGACGTGGCTGACCGGCTCGACGCAGAAGTAGTCCTTCTCCGGCGGCGTGTAGACCACCAGCCGGTCGAGCGAGGAGCTGAGCTGCAGCGAGAAGCGTTCGTCGCGGATGCGCGCCGCGCCATGCCAGCCGTCGAAGCAGTTGTCGAAGGCCAGGTGTGCGACGCCGGCGTCGATGCCGGGCTGCGCCACCTTGCGCACCGGCAGGCCGGTGGCATCGCCGTCCCAGCGCTCGGCGAGCTCGATGTGCAGGCGGCTGCGCGCGCGCTTGGGGAAATACGGATGCCAGCCGAGGCCGACCGGCTGCGCGACTTCGGCGAGGTTGGTGACGACCATCTCCACGTGCAGCGACTGCGGCGTGAGCGTGAAGTACTGGCTGGCCTCGAAGGCGAAGGGCCAGTCGGCATCGGCGGCATGGCGGTAGCGCAGCACCACCTCCACCGCGCTGGAGGACACGCGCTCCCAGGGCCGCATCCAGCCCACGCCGTGGATCGAGTGCGGGCTCTCGCCGTAGTTGGGCCGCGTGGTGAAGTCGTGGCCCTTCCAGCGGAAGCGGGCGTAGCCGATGCGGTTCGAGTAGGGCACCAGCGGGTAGCAGCCCGAGGGCCAGGCCGTGGCGAGCTCGACCGGCTCGACGCTGCGCAGGATGGGCGTCTCGCGATGCCACAGCCCGGCGATGCAGCCGCCGAGGTCGGGGCGCAGCGCCAGGCGCAGCGCGCCGGCGTGGAGTTCGAAGCTGTGGGCGGTGGAGGCGTGGGCAGTCATGCGGCGATGCTACGTTGGTCCTGCTCAGTAACCGCGCGTGCCCGACGACACCGAGTGCACATGCTCGCTGCCGGGCGTGCGCAGCGCGGCGATGGCCGAGCGCGCGCCCTGCATGAACAGGCCCAGGTCGGAGCCCACGGCGACGAAGTCGAAGCCGGCGGCGCGGTACTGCGCCACCGATTCGGGGTCGCCGCCGATGGTGCCGATGGGCTTGCCGAGCGCCTTGCAGCGCAGCACCGCCTGCGACATCAGGTCCATCACCGCCGGGTGCGAGCTCTGGCCGACATGACCCATCGAGGCGGAGAGATCGCCGGGGCCGATGAACAGGCCGTCGACGCCGTCGACGCCGGCGATCGCCTCGAGCTGCTTGATGGCCTGCGCGCTCTCGAGCTGCACGATCACGCCCATGCTCTTGTTGGCGTTGGCCACATAGTTGGGCACGGCGCCGAAGCGGCTCGCGCGGCTCATGGTGGACAGGCCGCGCACGCCCTGCGGCGGGTAGCGCGTGGCCGCCACGGCGCGCGCCGCCTCGTCGGCGTTCTGCACGAAGGGGAACATCACGGTGGTGGCGCCGGCATCGAGCACGCGCTTGACCAGCACCGGGTCGTTCCAGGCCACGCGCACGACCGGCACCATCTTGGTCGCCGACAGCGCCTGCAGCATCTGCACCACCTCCATCATGTCGACCGGCGAATGCTCCATGTCGAGCACCGCCCAGTCGAAGCCCGCGTGGCCGGTGGCCTCGGCCACCAGCGGGCTGGCGGACATGATCCAGGTGCCCACCGGCGGATGGGCGCCGGCGGCCTTGAGCAGGTGGCTGAAGGGGTTCATGGCCTTCTCCTTTTTCGAGGGTCAGTAGCGGCTGGGGGCTTCCGCGAGATCGGCGCGCAGGTAGTGTGCGCCCGGAATCGGGTTGAAGTAGTACGGCGCGGTTTCGACGAAGCCGAGCGAGGCGTAGAGCTCGCGCGCGGCCTCCATGTCGTCGAGCGTGTCCAGCAGCATCACCGAGTAGCCGCAGCGCCGCGCCTCGTCCATCAGCGCCTCGGCCAGCCGGCGGCCGAGGCCGAAGCGGCGGAAGGCCGGGCGCACGAACAGGCGCTTCATCTCGCAGGCGTTGGCGTGGTCGACGTCGTGGCGCGCGCGGAAGGCGCCGCAGCCGGCCACCTCGCCGTCGACCAGGGCCAGCAGCAGGTGCCCGGCCGGCGCCGCATAGTCACCCGGCAGTTCGGCCTCGAAACCCTGGAAGCACAGGTCCACGCCCAGCGCGTCGGCATACTCGCGGAAGATGGTGCGCGTGGCCGCGATCGCCTCGTCCCCCTCGGGCACGACGAGGCGGATGTCCGGGGTCATGTCCATGGCCATCGCTCAACCGCCCAGGCTGACCAGCCAGGCCACGCCGCCGCCGCACAGCGCCACCAGCAGCGCCGCCAGCGCGCGCGTGGCGAGGCTGTCGGCCGAGGCCGGCACCGCGGCATCGAGCAGCTTGTCGCCCGTCACCATGGGCGTGACCAGATCGCGGCCGCGCTTGAAGCGGTAGACCAGGATGGCGGCCACGTGCAGCACCACGAGCAGCAAGATGAGCCACTGGCCCCAGTGCTTGTGCCAGCCGGTCGCCAGGCTGCTGGCCGCGCTGCTGACGAAGCGCACGAGCGGGCCGCTGTTGGCGATCTCGTCGTCGGCGAACAGCCCCGTGCCGACCTGCGCGCCCAGCAGCGCCAGCAGCGCGAATACCGACAGCGCGCCGCTCGGGCTGTGGCCGACCTCGTGGCCCTCCTCGGGCCGGCTGGCGCCGCGCAGGTAGCGCCGCAGCGTGGCCGGCGCGTAGAGGAAGCTCGCGAAGCGCGACCAGCGCCCGCCGACCAGGCCCCACAGCAGCCGGAAGGCCAGCAGCGTGAACACCACGTAGCCGAGGCGGAAGTGCCAGGCCATCGCGTTGCCGCCGATCTTGGCGCTCACCACCGACCCGATCACGCAGGCCATCAGCACCCAGTGGAACAGCCGCGTGGGCAGATCCCACACGCGCACGCGCACCGTCTGCGCATCCATTCCGTCGTTGCCTCCTCGTGTCTGCAGGGGCGACGATAACCGCAGTCGCGCATGCCGCAGCACGATGTGCGGGTTTGCCGGCATGCGGGATGAAAACGCGGCATCGTTGCGTATACACAGGGACACAGGGCGAGCGCTGCACGCACACTGCAGCGGCGCCCCGTAATCATCCACTGCACGAAGGAGAAACTGCATGAACCGTCCGCTCTCGTCGATCCTGATCACCGTCGCCGCACTCGCCGGCCTGGGCACCGCGCTGCCCGCCGCGGCGCAGTTCGCCAAGCCGGAGGACGCGATCAAGTACCGCAAGGGCGCCTTCACCGTGATGGCGGCGCACTTCGGCCGCGTCGCCGGCATGGCACAGGGCAAGATCCCCTTCGATGCCAAGGCCGCGGCGCACAACGCCGAGGTCGCGACCTTCATGTCCACGCTGCCCTTCGCCGGCTTCGGCCCGGGCACCGACAAGGGCGGCGAGACGCGCGCCAAGCCCGAGATCTGGGCCGAGATGGACAAGTTCAACGCCGCCGCGAAGAAGATGCAGGACGAGATGGCCAAGCTGAACGTCGCCGCCAAGGGCGGCAACCTCGACGCCATCAAGGCCGCGGCCGGCGACGTCGGCAAGGCCTGCAAGGCCTGCCACGACGACTACCGTAAAGAGTGAGGTCAGCGCGCTGAGAGCACCTGCGCGAACATCGCGCTGTCCACGTTGCCGCCGCTGAGCACGATGCCGACGCGCTGTCCCGCCCAGCGCTCGCGCTGCTGCAGCAGCGCCGCCAGCGAGGCGGCGCCGGCGCCTTCGGCGACGTTGTGCGTGTCGGCGAAGAGCACGCGCATGGCCTGAGCGACTTCCTCGTCGCTCACGCTGACGATCTCGTCGACCTCGCGGTGGATGATGGCCAGCGCGTTGGGCTCCGGCACGCGGCAGGCCATGCCGTCGGCGAGTTGCGTGCTCACCGGCGCCTCGATCGACCGTCCCGCCTCGAACGACAGCCGGTAGGCCTCGGCGTGCGAGGACACCACGCCGACGATGCGCGTGGCCACACCCGTGGCCGCGCGTGCCGCCGCGCAGGCGCAGATGCCCGAGCCCAGGCCGATGGGCACGAACACCACCTCGGGCGCTTTGCCTTGCGCAAAGTGGCCGAAGAACTCCATCCAGTAGCTCGCCACGCCGCGCACCAGGTCGGCGTGGAACGAAGGCACCATGTGCGCGCCGCGTGCGGCGGCCAGCGCCGCGGCATGCTCGCGCGCGGCCTGGAAATCGTCGCCGTGTTCGATCAGCTCGGCGCCGAGCGCGCGCATCGCGGCGTTCTTCTCCACCGAATTGCCGCGCGGCACGACGATGGTCGCGGCCAGGCCGTGGCGCGCCGCGGCGAAGGCGATCGACTGGCCGTGGTTGCCGCGCGTGGCGCTGACCACCTCGCGCACCTGCGGCTCGCGGCGCTTCAGGCCCTCGATGTAGACCAGCCCGCCGCGCAGCTTGAAGGCGCCCACCGGCGTGTGGTTCTCGTGCTTGACCCACACCTGCGCACCGCAGCGTGCGTCGAGCAGCGGCCAGCGCTGCTGCGGCGTGGGTGGCATGGCCTGGCGCACGAGTTCGAGTGCGTCGAGCAGGGCATCACGATCGGGCAGGGTCATGCAAGTCCTTCCAGGCGCACGCGGCCTTTCGGTGAATCGATCTCGGCAACGAAGGCCTGGGCGTCGAAGGCCGCCAGCCGCAGCGGGCTCGCGCTCAGGTGATCGGCGGGATGAACATCGCCCCATTCGATGAGCGTCGGCAATCCGCCGGCCGGGCGACGGCCGTCCGCGCGCACCGCGATGCGCCAGCGCAGCAGGCCCTGCGGCGTGGCGCGCTCGGCAGTGAGGATCTCGGCGGGGCGCCGGCGCATCGGGGTCGATCGCGATGATCTCCAGGTAGCAACGCGGAAAGGCCTCGCAGGCCAGCGACAGCAGCCGGTTGTGCGTGCCCATCAGCGCATGCTTGCCGCCCGGGCCCGGCGCGATGCCCAAGGTCGCTTCGCACCACGCCGCGCCTTGCGCCAGCGTGGCCGCGGCGATCACCAGATGGTCGACTGGCCAGCTCACAGCGAGACGCGTCCCTCGACCAGCGCGACGCTGTCGCCGCCGATCCAGATCTCGCCATCGCGCTGCTCGACGTGCACACGCCCGGCGCGGCCCAGGGCCGTCCCTTGCGACGCGACGTAGCGCGGCGGCATCATCCGCGCGCCAATCAGCCATTGCGCGAGGCCGGCATTCAGGCTGCCCGTCACCGGATCTTCCTGCACGCCCAGGGTGGGCACGAAGGCGCGCACTTCCACGTCGGCCGCGCCGCCGGGCCAAGGGGCGACCACGCCGAGCTCCAGCTCGCCCATCGCGGCGAAGTCGGGCTGCAGCGCGAGCAGTTCTTCGCGCGAGCCCAGCATCACCGCCACCCAGTGCGGGCCGTTGCTGACCCAGTTCGAGGCGCGGATCGCGTCGCGCGGGATCTTCAAGCTGCGTGCGATCTGCGCCAGCGTCGCTTCGTCGACCTCACCGCTGCGGCGCAGCGGCGGCGCGGCGAACGCGAGCCGCGTGCCGTCGCGGCGCACGCGCACCAGGCCGACGCCGCACTCCTGCACCACTTCGCCATCGCGCTGCGCGCGGCCGCCGGCGGCCAGCCAGGCGTGGCAGCTGCCCAGCGTCGGGTGGCCGGCGAAAGGCAGCTCGCGATCGGGCGTGAAGATGCGCACGCGGTAGTCGGCGCCGGCTTGCGTGGGCGGCAGCAGGAAGGTGGTTTCGCTGAGGTTGGTCCAGCGTGCGAAGGCGGCCATCTGCGCATCGCTGAGGCCCTGCGCGTCGTGCACCACGGCCAGCGGGTTGCCCTTCAGCGGCTCGGCCGTGAAGACATCGACCTGGGTGAAACGCCTGGTGCTGCTCATGCGTTCTCCTTCAGCGTCTTCGCCAGCAGCGCGATGCCGCGTTCGATGTCTGCCGGCGGTACGGTGACGAAGCTCAGCCGCAGCGTGTTGGCCTTCGCATGGTCGGCGAAGAAGGCGGCGCCGGGCACGTAGGCCATGCCCTGCGCCACCGCCTTGGGCAGCAGCGCGGTGGCGTCCAGGCCCTCGGGCAGCTCGACCCAGAAGAACATGCCGCCGGCCGGGGTCTTCCAGCGGCACAGGCCGCCCAGGTGATGCTCCAGCGCGGCACGCATCGCATCGCGCTGCGCCTGGTAGCGCGCGCGCACGGTCGGCACATGCTCGCGCAGGAAGCCGTCGCGGATCACCTCGTGCACCACGCGCTGGTTGAACCCCGGCGTGTGCAGATCGGCCGCCTGCTTGGCCTGCAGCAGCTTGGGGAAGATCGCCTTGGGCGCCACCACGTAGCCCAGGCGCAGCCCCGGCGCCAGCACCTTGGAGAAGGAGCCGAGGTAGATGCTGTTGCCCGGCGCGTGCGCGGACAGCGGCGGCGGCGGCGCGGCATCGAACCAGAGCTCGCCGTAGGGGTTGTCCTCGACGATGGGCAGGCCGATCTCGAGCGCGCGGTCGGCCAGCGCGAGGCGCCGCGCCGCGCCCATGCAACGGCCGCTCGGGTTCTGGAAGTTGGGCAGCAGGTAGAGGAAGCGTGCGCCGCGCGCGGCGTCCAGCGCCTCGGGCAGCGGGCCGTCGTCGTCGCCGTCCACCGAGATCACCTCGGGCTCGTAGGGCGCGAAGGCCTGCAGTGCGCCGAGGTAGGTGGGGCGCTCGACCGCAACGCCGCTGCCGGCGTCGATCAGCACCTTGCCGACCAGATCCAGCCCTTGCTGCGAGCCGGTGGTGATCAGCACCTGCGAGGCCTCGGCCGCGAGGCCGTGCGCGCCCATCTCGGCGGCCACCCATTCGCGCAGCGGGCCGAAGCCCTCGCTGGCGGCGTATTGCAGCGCTTCCTTGGGTGTGTCGCGCAGCACGCGTTCGCAGGCGGCGCGCATCGCCTCGACCGGAAAGCTCTCCGGCGAGGGCAGGCCGCCGGCCAGGGAGACGATGCCCGGCTTCTCGGTGACCTTGAGGATCTCGCGGATCACCGAGGGGTTCATGCGTTCGGCACGGCGGGCCAACGTGAAGCTCATGGCTTTTCTCCAGTTCGCTGAATTCGATTCGAGCGGTGCGCCGGCATCTTCTTGCCGAGAAAAACGGTGGCGATCACCGCGAGCGAGAAGGCCACGGTGGCGGCATCCAGATGTTCGCCCAGCAGCGGCACGGCGGCCAGCAGCGAGAGGAAAGGCTGCACCAGCTGCACCTGGCTGACGCGCACCGTGCCGCCCAGCGCGAGGCCGCGGTACCAGGCGAAGAAGCCCAGCCACATCGAGAACAGCGCCACGTAGGCGAAGGCGCCCCAGGACACCGCGCGCACCGGCGCACTCGGCCAGGCCAGCAGCGTCACGGGCAGCGTCAGCGGCAGGCTCAACACCAGCACCCAGCAGATCACCTGCTCGGCCGGCATCTGCGCGGCCAGCCGCGCGCCGGCCACGTAGCCGACGGCAGCGCTCGCCACGGCGCCCAGCAGCAGCGCATCGGCCAGGCTCAGGCTCCCGCTGCCGCGCAGCAGTGCGAAGGCCACCACCAGCGCACAACCCGCCACCGCGCAGGCCCAGAAGCCGGCCGAGGGCCGCTGGCGCAGCCAAAGCGCTGCTGCCACGGCGGTGGCCAGCGGCAGCAGGCCGGTGACCACGGCGGCATGCATCGCATCGACGTGGCGCAGCGCCAGCGCGAGGAAGAGCGGAAAGCCCACCACCGTGCCCAGCGCCGACACGGCGAAGGCCGCCAGCTGCGCGCGGCGCGGCCAGGGCGCGCGCACGGCCAGCAGGTAGACGATGCTGAGCAGCCCGGCGAAGCCAGCGCGCCCGGCGGTGACGAAGAGTGGCGGCAGCTGCGGCGCCTCGGCCGGGCCGACCGCCATGCGCGTCATCGGCAGCGTCAGCGCGAAGATCGCCACGCCCAGCAGGCCGAGCCAGAGCCCGCGCGTCTCGTCGTCGCGGCTGGTCGGGGCGTGCAGGGCTTGCGCAGGCATGCGCCCAGTCTAGGATGCAGACCAGCACAGAAGCAGTACACTTCGCGCGATCTGATCATCCACTGTACTGGCCAACGCAGCAGCACAGCCCATGCTAGCCACCGCCTCCACGAGCACCCTGCCCGGCGCCCTGCCGCTCTCGCGCGAGGCGGACAGCACCTTGACCGAGCAGTTGGCCGCCCGCTTCGCCGAGCGCATCCGCGCCCGGCTGCTGGCGCCCGGCGCGCGCCTGCCCTCGGTGCGTGAATGCGCCCGGCGCCATGAGGTCAGTCCGACCACGGTGGTGGCCGCCTACGACCAGCTGCTCGCGCAAGGCCTGGTGGAAGCTCGCGCCCAGCGCGGCTTCTTCGTGCGCGCGCCGCTGGGCGATGCGCCCCCCGGCGCCACGCGCAGTCCGGCGGCGCCGCGCTCGCCGGTGCCGAT
>WBZV01001128.1_pt1 | contig 12992 bp, 10 predicted proteins | sample 5204221 | NCBI WGS metagenome assembly WBZV01 (sample SAMN12344360, study PRJNA552823) | activated sludge metagenome | biome: Activated sludge suspended growth; feature: Nitrification reactor; material: Wastewater; isolation source: activated sludge from nitrification reactor of wastewater...
CCAGGAAGGCCGGCAGCACCAGGAGAAAGAAATAGTTGTCGGCAAAACTGTCCTGGCGGCGGTAACGCAGCAGCGTGACCAGCAACATGACGACGATGCTGCCGAGAAAGACCAGGTTCGACGCCCAGAACAGCGCCGTCGGCCAGCCGCCCCCCCAGGCCATGCCGATGCGCTCGACACACCAGGCCAGCGCCAGCCCGACCAGCGCCGTGCCGTGATAGCCCCGGACCTGCACCCAGTTCTTGGTGGCGGTCAACAAAAAGCCGCCCAGTACGGCCCAGCCAAAGCCGAAGAACATCTCGTGGGCATGCCACTGCACCGGGCTGAAACGCCCTGCCGGCGGTGCCAGCCCCCCGGAGAAGATCAAGGCCCAGAGCATGGGCAGAACCGCGCCGGCAGCGCAGGCAAGGATGAAGAAGGGGCGGAACCCGACGAGCCACAGGGGCTTGGCAGAGAGAGTCATGGCGGCGCTGCGGGAGAAGGAAGGACAGTATCGACCACTTCCATCCTAGCGCTGCCGCACCCGCGGCCGCCTTGATCGGCGACAGCTTGTGACGGCCCCCGCCGCCCGCATCAGCCCCGCCGTCTCGGCGCGGCGGCCAGACGCTCCAGGATCACCGGCCCGAGCCGCTGGGCTGCCAGAAAGCCGGCGGCAATGAAAACCTTGCGCGATGCAAAATCGGTGCTGGAGATCCGCCCCACATCCGGACGGATCGCAATATCTGCGGTGGCCACCTCGTTGGTGCGCAGGGACTGACTCATGATCTCGAAGGAGCGCTGCAGTACTTCGAACAAGCCCCCCTGCGAATCGCCACCGGGGTCGGCGCCCCCCACGTCCACGGCCACCACCACGTCCGCCCCCAGCTGGCGGGCGGTGCGCACGGGCACCGGGCTGATCAGCCCGCCGTCCAGGTATTCCTGCCCGCCCTGGGCCGCCGGCACGAAGACCCCCGGAATGCTGCACGATGCCCGCACCGCAAACCCCGGGTCACCGCTGCGCAATACGGCCAGATCACCCGCCGGATAGCGGGTGGCAACTGCCGCGAAGGGCGTCGGAAAGCTCTCGATGCCACGGCCGCGCAGGGCCTGATTGACGAAATTCTGCAGGCTCTGCCCGGTCACCATGCCCCGGGGAGCATTTCCCTGCACCACATCGATGATCTCGCTGTCGCGCACCCGCAGGGCCAGCTCTTCCATGCGGTCGCCCGAAAAGCCCGCTGCCCAGAACGCCCCCACCAGACTCCCGGCGCTGCAGCCGACCACCAGATCAGGGCGGATGCCATGGGCCTCCAGCCCCTTCACCACGCCAATGTGGGCAAACCCCCGGGCCGAGCCGCCGCCCAGCACCACCGCCAGACGCGGCTTTCGCGCCGCCGGCCGTTCCGCCGGGGCCGCCCCCAGGGGCATGGCCATCGCCGCAAGCCCCCCAAACACCAGGGCCCTGCGCCTGGAGAAGCCGGACTCATTCTTCATCGCGCCTTGTCCTTCGCCAGAAACAGCTTGTCGAGTTCCGCCTTGAGCTTGCCGAAGGCCTCTTCAAACAGGCCCGGGGGCTCACCACGGGTCAGGTTGTCCACCTTCTCCTCAAGGATGATGATCTCGACCCGCCGGTTGAGACGCCGCCCCGCTTCCGAATCGTTAGGCGCAATGGGCCGGGCATAGCCATAGCCCACGGCGGTGATGCGGCCCTCGGGCACCTGGCGCTCCACCAGGGCCTGACGCACCGCGGTGGCGCGGGCAACGGACAGCACCAGATTGGCGTTCTCGGTACCGATGGAATCCGTGTGTCCCTCCAGGGACACGGACTTGGTGGTCTTCTCCTTGAGCAGCAAGGCAACACGGTCCATGTAGGGCGCCGACCGGACCGGGTCGAGGGTGGCCTTGCCGAAATCAAAGAGGATGTTGTCGGGCAACCATACGAGGACGCCACGATCCGTCTGGCCAACGGCGAGCTTGACAGGGGGCTCCTTGGCGGGAGGACTGGCACAGGCGCCCAGGACAAGGACGGCACAGGCGCTGCACAGCAGGGCGGACATCCGCCCGATCATAGGGGACATGTAGTCGATTCCATTCGAATGATGATGCCCGGCAAGGCCCTGACAAGGGCACCGGCAAGATCTCAATGACTGAATGCGCAAAGATAACGCAAGTCCCCGGCATTCTCACACCCTCCGGCGACAACGGGCGCTCACCGTGACAAATCATGATTTTCGTGAGGCGGACACACACGGCACGCGGTATCTTCAGCCCCCTCGGGCCACCGCCCGGACCAGAACAAGACATCGGAGACAGTGAACATGCCGCCCCGCTTCACCCTGCACCCCCTCGCCATCGCCCTTACCGCCGCCCTTGGCAGCATCAGTCCGGCCCAGGCTGCCGACAAGGCCGGCCTCACCCTGAACCCGGTGGTGGTCACCGGCAGCCGCGCCGAAGCGGCCAGCTTCGACATGCCGGCCGCCATCGACGTCCTCGACCGTGAGCAGATCACCGCCGGCCAGCCCCGGGTGAATGCCTCCGAGGCCCTCATCGCCGTCCCCGGCGTGGTGGCCAACAACCGCCAGAACTACGCCCAGGATCTGCAGATCTCCACCCGAGGCTTCGGCGCCCGCTCGGCCTTTGGCGTGCGCGGCGTGAAGCTGATCGCCGATGGCATCCCGGCCAGCATGCCCGACGGCCAGGGCCAGGCCGCCACCTTCAACCTCGACGTGGCCGAACGCATGGAAGTGCTGCGCGGCCCCTACTCCGCCGTCTATGGCAACCACTCGGGCGGTGTGATCCAGCTATTCACCCGCGAACCCGAAGACCGCCCCAGTGTGGAAGGTGGCTTCGCGGCCGGCAGCTATGGCACCACCAAGGCCGACCTGGGCGCCCAGGGCAAGGCCGGTGGGCTGGGCTATGTGTTCAGTGCATCCCGCTTCGACACCAACGGCTACCGCGACCACTCCGCTGCCACCCGCGACCAGGCCTTCCTCAAGCTCACCGGCAAGCCCGATGAGGTCAGCAAGCTGACCTTCACCGTCAACGGCATGTGGCAGCACAACACCCAGGATCCGCTGGGCCTGTCCTGGAACGCCTACAAAAGCAATCCGCGAGGCGTCGATCAGGCTGCGCTGGACTACAACACCCGCAAGAGCATCGACCACCTCCAGGCCGGCGTCGCCTACGAACGCCGCATCGGCCGCGACACCCTGCAACTGTCCGCCTACAGCGGCCAGCGCAGTGTGATCCAGTACCAATCCATCCCCCGCAACGTGCAGGCCAATGTTCGCCACTCCGGCGGCATCATCGACTTCGACCGCAGCTTCTACGGCATCGGTGCCCGCTACATCGCCGTGGGCGATCTGGCCGGCGGCAGGCTCACCACCACCTTCGGTGTCGATCTGGACACCAGCACCGACGTGCGCAAGGGTTACGAGAACTTCGTGGGCACCACCCTGGGTGTCAAGGGCCGCCTGCGCCGCAACGAGACCGACAGCGTCGAAAGCCTCGACCCCTACGTGCAGACCGAATGGGCGCGGGGCGACTGGGCGCTGACCGCCGGCGTGCGCCACAGCCGCGTGAAGTTCAAGGTGGACGACCAGTACATCGTCGGCGTCAATGGCGACGACAGCGGCCGCAAGGACTACAGCAAGACGACGCCGGTGTTGGGCGTGGTGTACAAGCTCAACCCGGCGGTCAACCTGTATGCCAGTGCCGGCCGCGGCTTCGAGACCCCGACCCTCAACGAGATGTTCTACTCGGGGACGGGCGGCAGCTTCAACTTCGGCCTCAACCCCTCGAAGAGCGAGCACTACGAGATCGGCGCCAAGGCCTTCGTGGGCAACAGCAGCCGCCTGAACCTGGCCTTCTTCCAGATCCAGACCGAAGACGAACTGGTGGTGGACGCCGCCACCGGCGGCCGTACCAGCTACAAGAACGCCGGCAAGACCCTGCGCCAGGGCGTCGAAGCCTCCTTCGACACCGCCTGGCGGCGTGACCTGAGCAGCCGCTTTGCGGTGTCCCACCTGCGCGCCATCTACGACGAGGATTTCCGCACCGGCAACGCCAACACCCTGGTGTCCGCCGGCAAGCTGATGCCGGGCATCCCCCGCACCACCGTCTTCGGCGACCTGGCCTGGAAAGTCACCCCATCCATCACCGGCACTGTCGAAGGTGTGTATCGCAGCAAGATGTACGTGGAAGACACCAACGGCCAGCTGCCGGCGCCCTCCTACTTCATCGCCAACCTGCGCCTCACCGCCCAGCAGCAGGCCGGCGCCTGGCGCTTCACCGAGTTTGCCCGCCTCGACAACGTCTTCGACCGCAACTACGTGGGCTCGGTGGTGGTCGGCGATGCCAACGGCCGCTACTACGAACCCGCCCCGGGCCGTAACTGGATGGCCGGGGTGAATGCCCGCTACACCTGGTAAGGCGGGCGTTTAGTGGGGTCGGACGCATCCGACCCCCGCAAAAAAACGGCCCCGGACATTCGGGGCCATTTTTCATGGGGAAGTGCGGTCAAGCATCAGCCGGCGTCCACCACCCGGGCAATCAGGGCCTTGATGGCCTGGGCATCCACGTCCATCACCTCGACGCGCTGGGGCAGCGCCTCGATGTTCTCCAGGCCGGCCGGGCGTGCCGGCTTGCGGCCCAGGGCCTCGACGATGGTGTCCTCGAACTTGGCCGGCTGGGCGGTTTCCAGCACCAGGGTGGCCACGGCCGGATCACGCTGCTCCAGGGCCACCTTGAGGCCGTCGGCGGTGTGGGTGTCGACAACCGTGGCGTAGTCCTTGTCGGCCCGGCGGATGGTGGCCAGACGGTCGGCGTGGTTGCTGCTGCCGGAGGTGAAGCCATACTGACCGATGCCCGCGAACTCGGCGGAGCCGGACAGATCGAAGGCGCCGCCCGCGTCCACCTTGCTCCACAGCTCGCGCACCTTGGCGCCGTCACGGCCCACCAGGTCGAACACGAAGCGCTCGAAGTTGGAGGCCTTGGAGATGTCCATGGACGGGCTGGAGGTGGCGTGGGTCTCGGCGGTGTTGCGGGGGCGATACACGCCGGTACGGAAGAACTCGTCCAGCACGTCGTTCTCGTTGGTGGCGAGGATCAGGCGGCCCACCGGCAGGCCCATCTGGCGGGCGATGTGGCCGGCGCAGATGTTGCCGAAGTTGCCCGACGGCACCACGAAATCCAGCTTCTCGTCGTTGCTGCCGGTGCCGGCGAAGTAGCCCTTGAAGTAGTACACCACCTGGGCAGCCACGCGGCCCCAGTTGATGGAATTGACGGCGCCGATCTTGTACTTGGCCTTGTAGGCGTGGTCGTTGGAGACCGCCTTGACCACGTCCTGGGCGTCGTCGAACATGCCGCGCACGGCGATGTTGTAGATGTTGTCGTCCTGCAGGGAATACATCTGGGCGCGCTGGAAGGCGCTCATGCGGCCGTGGGGCGAGAGCATGAAGACACGCACGCCGTGCTTGCCGCGCATGGCGTATTCCGCCGCCGAGCCGGTGTCGCCGGAGGTGGCGCCGAGGATGTTGATCTGCTCGCCGCGCTTGTCGAGCACGTACTCGAACAGGTTGCCCAGTAGCTGCATGGCCATGTCCTTGAAGGCCAGGGTCGGGCCGTTGGACAGCTCCAGCAGGCCAAGCCGGCCCGGCTCCAGCCAGTGCACCGGGGTGATCTCGGCCGCCTTGGCCCCGTCGCGCACATAGCCATACACCTCGGCGGTGTAGGTCTTGTCGCAGATGGCCTTCAGGTCGGCGGCGGGGATGTCATCGATGAATTTCGACAGGATGGCGAAGGCCAGCTCGGCGTAGGACAGGGTGCGCCAGGCGTCCAGGTCGGCACGGCTGATCTGCGGGTAGCTCTCCGGCAAATAAAGGCCGCCGTCCGGCGCCAGACCGCCAAGGAGGATGTCACAGAAGGATTGGGGAGCAGACTGACCGCGGGTGGAGATATAGCGCATGGTTCTCGCCGAGTTGAAAACGGAAGGCCTTGGAAGATAGCACAGGCAGCGCAGCCCTTGGCGACCGGGTCGCTTGGGCCTTCACACGCTGCGGGAAGGCCGCGTCACCAGCCCGCGCAACAAGGGCAGGGCAAACAGGGCCACGCCGATCGCGGCCAGGGCCGCACCGGAGGCCTGCCCCGCCAGCAGGAGCGGCCCGGCAAGCAGAAAGAGCAGCGCCCGGAGACGCCCCTGGCGCGTCAGAATTTCGCGCAGCCGGGTGCGGGCCGGCGTGATCGGGCCGGGGTGACGCCACACGGGCAAGAGCTGGGACAGCGCCCCGGTCACCAGGGGCAGCAGGAAGCCGGCGAAGAAGCCGGCCACGGCCGGCCGGCCGGGCATGAGCGCGAACCCGTGGAGGGCACCGGCCCCACAGAGAACGACCAAGCCAACGCTGGCCACCAGCAGGGAGGCCGTCGCACCATCACCGGACAGACGTGCCCAACCATGGGCCCTCCACCACCCGACCAGCGTTGCCACCACCACCCCGCCGACCAGGACCGCCGCCACCGGCCCGAGCCAGGGCAGGCCGCCCGCCACGGCCGCAGTGGCGATGCCGGCCAGCATCCACGGCAGTTGGCGAGTCAGCCGCGCGGCCGCCAGGGAATCGGGCCGACCGAGGGCGGTGGGCATCAGCACATGCAGGGTGCCGATGGCGCTCAGACCGATGAAACCAAGGGTGTTCAGGTGCAGATGCGCCAACCGGGCCAGGGGGTAGGCAGGCGGCCACACCAGCCCGGCCCCGATGACGAGCAGGGCCAGGATCAGGCAGCCGAGGGCGGCAACATACCAGGCCAGCCCCGGGTGCGGCCTGCCCAGGGCACGCCGCCCCTTACCCAGCACCCAGACCAGGAAGACCACGGTCGCCACCAGGCCCATGCTCAGTGCCCCGTGCAGCACCCAGCCCGGTAACCACCCGCCCAGGGCGCCCAGGGCCAGCAGGCCGACCCATTGCATCACCAGGGGGAGCCGGCGCACCACGCCGACGGCCCCGCCACTGCGGGTCAGCACCGGCACAAAATGCCCCATCGCGGCAAACACCAGCGGCATGGCCCCGACAGCAAAGGCCGCGTGGGCCGCCGCAGCCGGCGCAACACCCTGCAGGGCCAGCGCGATCGCCAGTGCAAAGGCCAGCACGGCGCAACACCCCAAATAGATCAACACGGCCCTCGTCCTTTCGTTCTGTCCCGCCGGGAAGACACGGATCAGGGGACAGGACACCGTCCCCCCCGGATACGCCCTCGCCCCCCGCCGCCTGCGGGTAGACCTTACCCCACCCGCGCCGTCCCGGCTGCGGCCCGCGTACCGGTTGCGGATCGGCCTTTGCGCGGCGGACACCCTCCGGAGGGTAAACGGGCGGGGGCGACTGACCGGTGTGATCAGCCGCCCCCGCATCACGGCGGTGCTGTTCCGGCACGAGGCGCGGGCCTACGTGCGCAACGCCCGCCTCCAGCCGGATCAGCCCACCCGGGCAAAGTCGATGACGATGGCGCCCGGCTCGCGCTGGCGATAGGTGATGGCGAGCTTGTCGCCATAACGCTGCTGCAGTTGCCCCAGCAGCGGCAGCGGGTCGTGGTCATTGCAGAACTGCATCACCTCACCCGGCACCAGGGCATCCAGCGCACCAAAGATGGCCGCATGGCGAAAACGCTTGGCAATGCCCCGGGCATCGAAGGGGTAGATGGCTTCGGGGGTGGTGTGGTTGCAGACGTGGATGGTTTGCATGGGGGCTCCTGGGGTTCGATAAAGTCCGACTGAATTTGTCGGGTATCGTCAGTGTGCCGCGTTGCTCCGGTCCGTTCCTTGATCTGGATCGGGTTTTCGCCGGTCCCCGGCCCCATGAAAAAAGCCGCCCGAAGGCGGCTCAGGCAAACGCTGAAAACCCGGGAATTACAGATTTTCCAGGCGCAGGCGGATCACCGGGCGGGTCACCGAATCGAGGGCCTCGATCTTGGCGATGGCGGTGTCCACGTTCTTCTCAATGGTCAGGTGGGTGAGGATGATGATGTCGGTCTGGGACTCGCCCTCTTCCGGCTCACGCTGCAGCATGGCATCGATGGAGATGGACTGGTCGGCCAGGATGCGGGTGACGTCGGCCAGCACGCCCGGCTTGTCGAGCACGCGCAGGCGCAGGTAGTAGCTGGTTTCCACCTCCTCGATGGGCAGCACCGGCACGTCGGTGATCTGGTCGGGCTGGAAGGCCAGGTGGGGCACGCGGTGTTCCGGATCGGCGGTGTGCAGACGGGTCACGTCCACCAGGTCGGCGATCACGGCGGAGGCGGTGGGCTCGGCCCCGGCACCCTTGCCGTAGTAGAGGGTAGCGCCCACGGCGTCGCCCTGCACCAGCACGGCATTCATGGCGCCTTCCACGTTGGCGATGAGGCGCTTCTCGGGGATCAGGGTGGGGTGCACGCGCAGCTCGATGCCCTGCGGGCGGCGGCGGGCGATGCCCAGCAGCTTGATGCGGTAGCCCAGTTGCTCGGCGTACTTGATGTCGGCGGCGTCGAGCTTGGTGATGCCTTCCACGTAGGCCTTGTCGAACTGCACCGGCACGCCGAAGGCGATGGAGGCCATCAGGGTGGCCTTGTGGGCCGCGTCCACGCCTTCGATGTCGAAGGTCGGGTCGGCTTCGGCGTAGCCGAGGCGCTGGGCTTCCTTGAGCACATCGGCAAAGGGCAGGCCCTTGTCGCGCATCTCGGAGAGAATGAAATTGGTGGTGCCGTTGATGATGCCGGCGATCCACTGGATGCGGTTGGCGGAGAGGCCTTCGCGCAGGGCCTTGATGATGGGGATGCCACCGGCCACAGCCGCTTCGAAGGCCACCATCACGCCCTTCTTTTGGGCGGCGGCGAAGATCTCGTTGCCATGCACGGCCAGCAGGGCCTTGTTGGCGGTGACCACGTGCTTGCCGTTCTCGATGGCCTTGAGCACCAGTTCCTTGGCCACGCCGTAGCCGCCAATCAGCTCGACGACGATGTCGATCTCGGGGTCGGTGACCACCGAGAAGGCATCGTCGGTCAGGCGCACGCCACTGCCGGCTACGCTCTTCGCCAGTTCCAGGTTCTTGTCGGCCACCGCGGTGATGCGGATCGGCCGGCCGGCACGGCGGGTGATTTCTTCTTCGTTGCGCTTGAGAACGGTAAAGGTGCCACCGCCGACGGTGCCGATGCCCAGGAGGCCAACATTGATGGGTTTCATGGTCTTTTGGGAAGTGAGAGGGTCAGTGTTGAAAATGGAAAGGGCGCGACCATGGCCGCGCCCGGGTGCTCAGGTGCCGTGGCGCTTGCGGTAATTGGCCAGGAAGCGGGCAACGCGACCGATGGCGTCACGCAGGTCGTCCTCATGGGGCAGGAAGACCAGGCGGAAGTGATCGGGGCTGGGCCAGTTGAAACCCGTGCCCTGTACCAGCAACACCCGTTCCTCTTCGAGGAGTTCGGCGATGAACTGCTGGTCGTCCTCGATGGGATAGACCTTGGGGTCAAGCCGCGGGAACATGTACAGGGTGGCCTTGGGCTTGACACAACTGACGCCGGGGATGGCGTTGATCAACTCATAGGCCAGGTCGCGCTGACGGCGCATGCGCCCACCCGGGGCCACCAGATCGTCGATGCTCTGGTAGCCGCCCAGGGCGGTCTGGATGGCGTACTGGCCGGGCACGTTGGCGCACAGGCGCATGGAGGCCAGCATGTTGAGACCTTCGATGTAGTCCCCTGCCGGGCGCTTGTCGCCGGATACCACCATCCAGCCGGCCCGGTAGCCGCAGGAGCGGTAGTTCTTGGACAGGCCGTTGAAGGTGATGGTGAGGACGTCCTCCGACAGGGCGCCAATGGACGTGTGCGACACACCGTCATACAGCACCTTGTCGTAGACCTCGTCGGCGTAGATGATCAGGCCGTGCTCGCGGGCGATCTGGACGATAGCCTTGAGGGTCTCGTCCGGGTACAGGGCGCCGGTCGGGTTGTTGGGGTTGATGATGACGATGGCGCGGGTCTTCGGCGTGATCTTGGCGCGGATGTCGTCCAGGTCGGGCAGCCATTCGTTGGCTTCATCGCAGATGTAGTGGCGCGGGGTGCCGCCGGACAGGCTCACCGCGGCGGTCCACAACGGGTAGTCGGGCGCCGGCACCAGCACCTCGTCGCCGGTGTTGAGCAGTGCGTTCATGGCCATCACGATCAGCTCGGAAACGCCATTGCCCACGTAGATGTCTTCCAGCGTCACACCCTTGATGTGCTTCTGCTGGGTGTAATGCATGATCGCCTTGCGGGCCGCGAAGATGCCCTTGGAGTCCGAGTAGCCGGCCGCATTGGGCAGATTGCGGATCATGTCGAGCTGGATTTCTTCGGGCGAATCAAAACCGAACGCGGCCAGGTTGCCGATGTTCAGCTTGATGATCTTGTGGCCCTCGTCCTCCATCTGCTTCGCCTTTTGCAGCACGGGGCCACGGATGTCGTAACAGACGTTGGCGAGCTTGTCGGACTTGCGAATGGGTTGCACGGTGCTTTCCGTTTCCTTGCGGGTGGGTGCGGGCTTCTCGGCGGCGGGCTTCGAAACAACGCGCAGTTTGGCGTGACGGCTCATGGTCGGGGCCTCATACCCCTGCTGCCGGCAGACGCTCGACCGGCAGTTGCGTGAAGACGCAAAGCTATAATGTTACCCAAGCCACCCGGACCGGGCAAATCAGCGTCCCGCCACCACAGAGATCCGCCCATGAAACTCCACCTCGACAAGAGCGACCAGTACAACACCATCGCCCGCTACGACGCCACCCACGTGATGGTCGGCACCACCCGCCACGAATCCAGCGTGATCGTGATGCCCAACCGTATCGAGCCCGACTGGCACCAGGGCGGCTTCGCGACCCTCGACGAGGCCGCCTTCGAGCACCTGGCCGGTCTCGGCTGCGAGATCCTGATCCTCGGCACCGGCATGAAGCAGCGCTTCCCCCACCCGAGCCTGATGAAAAGCCTGATGGCCGCCCGCATCGGCCTGGAAGTGATGGACCTGGGCTCGGCCTGCCGCACCTACAACATCCTTGTTGCAGAACATCGCACGGTGGCCGCCGCGCTGCTCTTCGACCCGGTGTAAACAAGCAGGGCGGCCATTCTTCACGCGGGATGGATTGCCAGCCCTGCGCCTTGGGATTAGGCTGTCTCCGGAAACCATTTCCGGAGACACCATGCTCGACCAGGCCGCCCCCGACTTCAGCCTTCCCGCCACCGGCAACCAGACGATCACCCTCTCCGCCCTCCAGGGGCACAAGGTGGTGCTGTATTTCTACCCCAAGGACAGCACCCCCGGCTGCACCACCGAAAGCCAGCAGTTCCGCGATCTGCATCCCGAGTTCCTGGCCGCCGGCAGCATCGTGCTGGGCATCTCCCGGGACAGCCTCAAGTCCCATGACAACTTCCGCGCCAAGCAGGCCCTGCCCTTCGACCTGGTCTCCGACCCGGATGAAACTGCCTGCACGCTGTTCGGCGTGATGAAGATGAAAAACATGTACGGCAAGCAGGTACGTGGCATCGAGCGCAGCACCTTCGTCATCGACGCGGCGGGTGTCCTGCGCCGTGAATGGCGCGGCGTGAAGGTGCCCGGACACGCCCAGGAAGTACTGGATTACATCAAGACCCTGTAAGGCCCACTCCCACGACAGCCGAGAAAACCGACGACCATGGCCACCCGACGCCCCGCGAAGTCCAAGATTGCCTCCACCAAGCTGTTCGTCCTCGACACCAACGTGCTGATGCACGACCCGACGAGCCTTTTCCGCTTCGAAGAGCACGACATCTTCGTGCCGATGATGACCCTCGAGGAGCTCGACTCCAACAAGAAGGGCATGTCGGAAGTGGCCCGCAATGCCCGTCAGGCCAGCCGCAGCCTGGACGAGATCGTGGGCACCAGCCCGGAAGGGATAGAGGAGGGCATCAGCCTCGTCGGCCCCTCCAGCCAGCTCGCCAGCGGCCGCCTGTTCCTGCAGACCGAAGCCATCAACGTGCAGCTACCGGCTGCCCTACCCACCGCCAAGGGCGACAACCAGATCCTGGCGGTGGTGATGCACCTGTTCGAGAAGTTCGACCGCAAGCGCCCGGTCATCCTGGTGTCGAAGGACATCAACATGCGCATCAAGGCCCGGGCCCTGGGCCTGGCTGCGCAGGATTACTTCAACGACAAGGTGCTCGAAGACACCGACCTGCTCTACACCGGCACCAAGGAGATCGACGCGGCCTTCTGGGAAGCCAATGGCAAGGACATCGAATCCTGGAAGCAGGACACCCACACCTACTACCGCCTCAAGGGCCCGGATACCGCCGACCTGCTGATCAACGAGTTCATCTACCAGGATGGCGAGCAGCCCCTGCAGGCGTGGGTGAAGGAGAAGGCCGGCCGGACCATCACCCTTGAAACACTGATCGACTATTCCCACCAGAAGAACAACGTGTGGGGCATCACCGCCCGCAACCGGGAGCAGAACTTCGCCCTCAATCTCCTGATGAACCCGGAGATCGACTTCGTCACCCTGCTTGGGCAGGCCGGCACCGGCAAGACCCTGCTCACCCTGGCCGCCAGCCTGACCCAGGTGCTCGAAGCCAAACGCTACTCGGAAGTCATCATGACCCGTGTAACCGTGCCGGTGGGTGAGGACATCGGCTTTCTGCCCGGCACCGAGGAAGAGAAAATGGCCCCCTGGATGGGCGCCCTCGAAGACAACCTGGACGTGCTCAACGGCACCACCGGCGAGGGCGGCGAGTGGGGTCGCGCCGCCACCCGCGACCTGATCCGCAGCCGCATCAAGATCAAGTCCCTCAATTTCATGCGCGGGCGCACCTTCATCAACAAGTTCCTGATCATCGATGAAGCCCAGAACCTCACGCCGAAGCAGATGAAAACGCTGATCACCCGCGCCGGCCCGGGCACCAAGGTGGTGTGCATGGGCAATATCGCCCAGATCGACACCCCCTATCTCACCGAGGGCTCATCAGGCCTCACCTACGTGGTGGACCGCTTCAAGGGC
>WBZV01001130.1_pt1 | contig 12988 bp, 8 predicted proteins | sample 5204221 | NCBI WGS metagenome assembly WBZV01 (sample SAMN12344360, study PRJNA552823) | activated sludge metagenome | biome: Activated sludge suspended growth; feature: Nitrification reactor; material: Wastewater; isolation source: activated sludge from nitrification reactor of wastewater treatment...
CTTGCGGTTGAGCACACCGGTGAGGGGGTCGTGGCGGATCATTTCGCTGGTCTGTTCGAGTTCGACCTGCAAACGGCTGATCTCGTGGTTGGCGTCGTGAACGCGGGCCTGCAGTTCCTGGATCTGCTCGCGGGAGCGGCGGGTGGATTCCTGGACCGTGCGCGTCTCGCGCATCACTTCCGCAATGACGTCGGTGAGTTCGGTGATGTCCGCAGCGCCGACGATGCGCTCGGCGCACTTCTCGATCTTGTCGTGATAGCCGCCGGTGGATTCGGAGAAGTCTCCCAGGCGGTCCACGAAGCGGGCAAGCATTTCCTTCAGCCGTGCCTGTGCTTCGCCAAGCTCGGTCTTGATGGCGCCCTGGCGAGTGATGACGTCGCGCAGACGGCTTTCCAGCTCCCCGAGGACGCGCACGTCGAGTGGCTGGTCGAACATCTCTCCCATCAGGGTGATCTGGCCGTGCAGCCAGCGGTCGTCGATGACGAGTTCGCTGATGTTTTCGAGGATCAGGTGGAGCACGCGCTCCAGCGCTTCACGCAGGGCCAGCTGGTCCTCCGCTGCCCAGTCAAGACCGGCACGCAGGCGATCCAGGCGCTCGCGTACGGCGGTGGGTTCGGGATTGGCACGGAGGGTATTGGCGAGGGCGTCCGCTTCACAAGCAAGCTCGGGGTCCGTTGCACGTAGCTGGCCTGCCAGGCTGGCCAGCAGTGCGGCAAGCATTTCGGCCAGGGCTCCGTTCGATTCCGACGCACGTGCCGATTGGGGGACGGTAAGGGCGACGGTCGGGGCGTCGGCGTTGTCCGCCGGGAGGGGGGGCGCGCTGCCGGGCAGCTCCTCGTCCCCATTTCGGGACCACGCACGGAGCAGGCCTTGAAGACGTTCGTGGAGTTTGTCAGGGTTGCCACCGGATGCGGCGAGGACGCGGTCCAGCATGTCCCGTTTGCGGGCCTGGGTCAGTCCGGACTGGCGTCGGTCCCATTCGGTGATGAGGTCCCGCAGCAGGGAGCCCCAGTTGAAGCTGAGTTGTTCGGTGCGGGTGAAGCCTTCGGTAACCACGCTACGCAGGGCATTCCAGTCGGATGCGGCAACCGCCGTCTCGAAGTCGCGGGCAAGACGCAGGGATTCGTGGTTGTGCCGTGGCAGGGCGGCGGCGATCTGCTTGAGCGCACGTTCCGGAAAGATGTCTTCGGCGGCCGATCCGGCGATCTCATGGTAGAGGGCACGGTAGTTGTCCGGCGTCGGTGCGATGCGCCTCAGGGCGAGCTGGCGCAGGGTTTCACGTGCGACGTCAGAGGGTTGGCTGGTGTCGGTCATTTTGGGTCGGCGCGGGGCTGGGGGGCGTTGAATCATCCGGCGTCCTGCTGTGATGCAATGCCGCTTGGGCTCATGTTCGGATCGAAGGAAAATCCTTCTGGATATCGGCGGTTCGATCGCCGTCTTGAGCCCCGAAGCCCTTCTTACCCTGATTTATTCTGCTTTGCCGCTTAGGTGATCGGCCGAGTGACGCGAGCCGCGCGAAGCCCTACTCGGCCAGACCGTGCTTGAGTCCGTAGTGGGTGAGCTCGGCGTTGTTGCGCAGGTGCATCTTCTCGAGCAGGCGGGCGCGATAGACGCTGACGGTCTTGACGCTCAGATTGAGCGCTTCGGCAATTTCGGTGGGGGTCTTGCCCGAGGCGATCATGCACAGGGTATGGTATTCCCGATCAGACAGTTTCTCGTGGGCGGGCCGCTCGGTGTCTTCACCGATGGCGTTGGCCAGTTCTTCGGCGAGGGAGGGGCTGACATACTTCTTACCGCTCGCCACCTGCCGGATGGCAGTGACGAGGAGGTCGGGGGCGCTCTGTTTGGTGAGGTAGCCGGAGGCGCCCGCCTTGAGGGCGCGGATGGCGTATTGCTCTTCGGGGTACATGCTGAGAATGAGCACGGGAAGGCGCGGAAATTCCTTCTTGATCAGTTTGAGGGCGTCAATGCCGTTGCGGTCCGGCATGGAGACATCCATCAGGACCACGTCCCATTCACCGGAGCGCACCATTTGAACCGCCTGGACGCCGTTCTCGGCTTCGCCCGCCACGGTGAGGTCGGGCGTGTCGGAGAGAATCTGGCGCAGGCCCTGTCGAACGATGGCGTGGTCATCGGCAATCAGGACTCGGATGGGCTTGCTCATCTTGGGTCACTCCGGTTGTTGTTCTGTGCCTCGTCGCTCTGGTACGGCAATAGCGGAGCCCGCAGTACGAGGCAAGTGCCATGGGGAGCGACCGGGTTGAGCTCGAGGCGCCCGCCAAGGCTGCTCATGCGCTCCCGGATGCCCCGCAGCCCGAAGGAGCGGGGCTTCTGGAGGTCGGTGGCAGCCAGTCCGCAACCATCGTCGGCAATCTCGAGTACGACCTCGTCGCCCTCCTGCATCAACCGTACGCGAACCTCGGTGCCACCCGCGTGCTTGCTTACGTTGGTCAGCGCTTCCTGGAAGATGCGGAACAGGGCCAGGGCCGTATCGTAGTCCGGGTCGAGGTCGTGATCGGTGCAAAGAATGTTACAAGTGATGCCGGTGCGCTGGGCGAAGTCCTCACCCTGGGATTCGATGGCGGCAGCAAGGCCGAAGTCCTTGAGGATTCCGGGGCGCAGCTCGCGGGTGACGCGGCCGACCGTGGCAATGGCGTCGTCCACCATGCGGCCCACGTTGCGGGCCCGTTCACGGGCCTGGGCGAGCTGGCTGTCGAGCTTGGATTCGAGCAGGGACATCTCGAACTTCATGGCCACCAGGGTGCCGCCGAGCACGTCATGCACGTCGCGGGCGATGCGTTCCCGCTCTTCTTCCTTGATGCGCTGCAGGTGGTTGGAGAGGGCGGCGAGCTGGCTGCGGGACTCGCGCAGGTCGGCCTCCACATGCTTGCTGTGGGTGATGTTCCACATGACGCCTTCCCATACCACCTTGCCGCATTCGGACAGGCGCGGTGAGCTACGCAGGTTGATCCATTTCTGTTCGCCGGTGGGAAGCTGGATGCGACCCTCCCAGTTGAGGGTCGACAGGCTTTCTGCAGAGCTCGCGGCGGCGTCGATGAAACCGGGCAGATCTTCATCCAGCAGCCAGCTCATCCAGCCGGAGGAACCACCGATGAGTTCTTCTGCCGGGGCGCCGAAGAGCATGGCGGCGGCTTCGCTGAGGTACTGGAAGCCCAGTGTGCGATCCGGCGTGTAGCCCATCTGGAAGACCACGCCGGGGATGTTGTCGGTGAGGGCGCGCAGGCGCGCTTCGCTCTGGCGCAGGGTGTGTTCGGCCTGACGCTTCTCGCGACGATTGACCACCTCGCGCAGCTCGCGTTCGACAGCGGGGATCAGGCGGTCGAGTTTGTTCTTGCTCAGGTAATCGTGGGCTCCCGCCCGCATTGCCGCGATGGCTTCGTCTTCCTGCATCACACCCGAGACGATGATGAAGGGGAGGTCGAGGGCCAGCTCGCGGCTCAGGCGCAAGGCCCCCTGGGCGCTGAAGCCGGGCAGGTTGTGGTCGCACAGGATGAGATCCCAGGGCTCCCGTTCCAGGGCGGCGCGCATCTCGGCGGGCGAGGCCACGCGCAGGTAGGTGGGCGCATAGCCCGCATTCCGGAATTGATGCAGGATGAGCAGGACGTCGTTCTCCGAGTCCTCGATGAACAGCAGACGGATGGGGGGCTTGGCGGTGCTGTCCGGCTCCCCGCGGGGGGCGTCCGGCTTGATGGCAGGTGGCATGCGTCTTCGGAGGGCTGCGTGAATGGGTCGGTTCTGTTTATAATCCGGCCCTCGCTCGGGCCTGCGCCTTCTGAAAGGATAGTGCAGTGCAGCCTTCTCCGTCCATGCCATGTATTGCCGGAGCCGACTCTTCTGCCTCCACGAGCCCCCTTAGTTAAGTGGTATAACAGTTGACTTGTAATCATCAGTTGGCGGTTCGATTCCGTCAGGGGGCACCAGGAAAATCAAATGGTTAGGCTGATCTGCGAGGGTCGGCCTTTTCTTTTTTGTGGTTGTGTAGCCACTGTGTAGCCATTTCTCGCCAATCCAGATCAACGCGGGAACGGAAAATTTCTGCTCTTGGCTGCTGGAGACGTTGCTAGACTGTATTTATTTACAGTTCAAAGATGTACGCCCGAGTCCAAGTCCTCCGCCGAGGGGGCGCAAGATCCCCGACCATGAGCAGTTGTGCCCTGAGCATAAGATGGTCGGCTGTCTGGAGGTTACCGGGTCGAAGTGCGTGCTTTGGCAAACAGCGAGCATGATTTGGCCGCCCGTGGCCACCTTGCACAGCGCCCAGGTGCTCAGCGTCATTGGTGATAAGATGTTCATCCGTGGATTCGAGGAATGGAACGGTGCCGGCGTGCTTCAGGAGTGGCGCTGTAGAGTCATGTCAGGGGCCGAGTTCCATAGTCCGGCTTCTCGGTAGGCGATGACAGCGGTAGGCTTCGTGCATGTGCGCAAACTACCGCCCATCGAGTACAGAGACTTTTGCAGCACTCACGCCCTTACCGCGCATCGAGCGTTGCCCACATAGATCTGAGCCACACATGGCTGCCAAGACGCACTACAACTTGGCTAGTGCCTACATTGCAGCATTCGCTTAAGGAAACGCTGATCTATTCCCCGCCCGCCCCGACACACGAGCAGACGCGAGATAATCCCTCGATCCTTTCCCCTACAAGCCCCTGACCGATGCAATCGAGCTTTTCCGACCTGGAGTACGCCGCCAAGAAGAAGCTGACGCGGCGCGACCGCTTTCTTGCCGGGATCCACGCGGTCACCCCTTGGGCGGCGCTGGAAGCGGAGATTGAGCCGTTCTACCCGAAGGGCGAGGGCCGGGGGCGCCCTCCGATTGGCCTGTCGCGGATGCTGCGCATGTACGTGGCCCAGCAGTGCTTCGGGCTGTCGGACGAGGGGATGGAGGACGCGCTGTACGACAGTCAAGCGATCCGCGGCTTCGTGGGGATTGACCTGTCGCGGGAGTCGGCGCCGGATGCGACCACTCTGCTGAAGTTCAGACGGCTGCTCGAAACCCACGGGCTTACGCGCAAGATCTTCGAGGCGATCAACGCCCATCTGGCCGAGCAAGGCCTGATCCTGCGCGAAGGGACGATCGTCGATGCGACGTTGATCGCGGCGCCCCCCTCGACAAAGAACAAGGCCAAGGCGCGCGACCCGGAGATGCACCAGACGAAGAAGGGCAACAACTGGCACTTCGGCATGAAGGCCCACATCGGCGTCGATGCCCAGTCGGGGCTAGTGCATACGCTGGTCACGACGGCCGCCAACACCAGCGACGTGAGCCAGACCCACGCCCTGCTGCATGGCCAGGAGCGCACGGTGTTCGGAGATGCGGGTTACCAAGGCGTCGAGAAACGTCCCGAGAACCAGGACAAGACCGTGGAATGGCTGGTGGCGATGAAGCGCGGCGTGCGCAAGGCCTTGCCAGCGGACGAACTGGGACGGCTGCAGGATCGGTTCGAGAAACTCAAGGCGAGCATCCGGGCGAAGGTGGAGCATCCCTTTCATGTGATCAAGAACCTCTTTCGGCATCGGAAGACCCGCTACCGCGGGCTGGCAAAGAACGAGGCACAACTCTTCTCGCTGTTTGGCTTCGCCAATCTGGTGCTCGCCAACAGGCGGATGCCGGCCATTCATGGCCGAGGTGCGTCCTGAGGGAGGGATTCGGGGGAAAATGCCCTCGAAAATCGGGTTTTATGCCTGAAAGAAGCATTTATTGAATGCGTTTTGCCGCGGGGTCGCTCAGGAGAGGCTGGAGGAGGATTTGTTCAGCGTTTCCTTAAGGCAAAATATGATTTTTTTATGACGACCAGAGCATGCCCTTGAAATTTCAGCCACCTGTTGCATCTGTCGTTATGTGTGACTTCGCTGGTTTTGTGGCCCCTGAAATGATCAAGGTCCGCCCTGTGGTCATACTTGCAAGGAACCGCTGCAACAGCAGTCTTGTAACCGTTGTTCCCTTGAGCACCACCGCCCCTCTGAAGCTTGAGCCCCATCACCATGAGCTATCCCAAAACCCACTACCAGACAAGCTAGCTGTTACGTGCTGGGCAAAGTGCGACATGGTAGTAACCGTTGCCCTTCATCGGCTTGATCGGTACAAATTCAGAGACGCCAGTGGGGCTAGAACTTACGCAGTCCTGAATCTTGATCCTGGAGACTTCCAGGCCATCAAAGGATGTGTCGCTGCAGCCTTGAGGCTTCCCTAAGACCGCCCCTTGTTCGTGACATCGTTTTCGAACACCGAAGATTTAGGTTGCTCACGACTCATTTTCTGAACGATAATTTGGGTGTACCCGAAAGGGACTTGCGAGACTTCTGGAAACGGAAGCCAAGGCTGGCAATTCGGCGATGACAAGCCTGCTAGCTTTGTGAATGGGGCACACGAAAGTGTGCCCCATGTCCTTTCTAGCCCCACCGTGTCGCCCGCCACTGCACCCCCAGCGAACGCCTTGCTGCATACCCGGGGTTCGTAAACGGTCAGTGAATCGCCAGCGTATCCGCCCGAACCTGAGGGACGCCGTCTACCTACTGGCGCTGCCGCTCCCGTGCCTCGCGGCTGACGACGTTGCTCAGTCTGTGCCAGGCTTGTCCAACTCGGGCCAAGACGTTGCTGGCGTTCAATGGAGGGTCGACGTGCCACCGTGCGAATTCCGATCGTGTTGATCGGGTGGTCCGGCGACGCGATCGCGCCGACCAATGACCATGATCATTGGCCGTAGTCGGTAGCGCCCGGCTGTTACGCAGGACACCTCATGCTGCAGAGGAGTCTCGCCCCTCCCCTGAGCGAGACTTTATCCTTGATGTCCCGATTTCATGGATCGTTTTCATGCGCAAGCTGCGAGTCCCATTGAATGCACCCCTCGCTCCGCACGCGCCTGCTACAGTCGCTGGCTGGCCGCTTGGCGCGATTGCGCACGCTGTCTTGAATTGATGCACTTGTACAACATAAGGGAGACGCCTTGGACGTCGAAACCATTAACGAAGTAGTAAGGACACTAAGCTGGGCAAAGCTTAAAGACCATCTCGATGCGCATCCGCTGACAACGGTGGACGAGGCGGTCCAGCTCTTCACGCTCGTTTACCACTCCGATCGAATGGTCCGCCGGCGCCCAACGGACGACGGAAAGCGCCGAGACAAGTTCCTCAATTCACTCGCTGAATACCTCGCCGATTGCGGGTATGCAGAAGTCGCAGACGGAATTGGCGAAGCGCGCGAGGAGTTCTCAGTCATCGACACGGGCTACTCTGCAATCTTCGACATCGAACGAAGGCTACCAACGGCAAGTTGGAGCAGCGTGGAACGAGTTTCTGCGGCCATGTCGCTCTTACGCGTGACGCTCAAGCAGATTGAGCAGGACATGGACCGTTCGGTCGAGAAAGCTAAGGCACTGGTGCCCGAGCCGGAGATTCTTGATCCGGAAGGGAATCGCTATAACCCCGCCAGCGTGTTTCACAACCTGGCCGTTGCCGCGGGAAACATCATCATGATGGAGGCTTACCGCGCGAATTGGTTTAGCGACACGGAGGAAGTGGTATTGCCTCAGTTGCCCACCATCGATGAGCAAGGCGCACGACCAATCATCGGAAATTTCGCCACTGCAAACAATTGGCAGCAGTGGAAGGCAATCGACGAGAAAACGAGGTTCCTCGGAGGCGAATTGAGACTCGTTGACGGCGAGCCTGAATGGATTGGGCGCATCGAAGTTCCTGCTGGCACACACGTCGAGCAGGCACTGGAATTCGACGCCAATGTTGATGCTGAAGTCTATTGTGTTCTGGCCACGGAGCGCTTCGATGAGCGCCAAAGGCAGTCATTCTTTGGCTTGATGGTGCAAACAAATCTCAGTGAAAAGGTGGCCAGAGACCCAGCGGGAGCCGTCCCTATGCCGCCGGCCGCATTCATCTCGTTCGCGGAAGGGCACGCATCCGAGGCACTGTACCGCGCACTCTCAATGCCGCTCGAGGAAGCGAGGTTGGGTGACCTGACGGTAGCTGAACTCCTGCGGTGCTACGCCCTACTGCATACGATCGCCGACCAGCTTTTTCGGGAGTCAGGCAACCTCTTTCCAAGAATCACCCAGGACGACCTGACGCAGCGCTTGGTTCGCTGTGGGGTCTCCACCCCCGCAGCCCAAGCGTTCCTTACGACTGCGATATTTCGACGCTCAAGCCGCGACCTCTATGATGCACCCCTGATCCGATGTGCAGACGGTACCTTGATGCTCTTCGGCTGGACTATGCTGCATCTGGATCTTCCCAAAGTGGTTCTGTCGAGCATGAGTCGGCAAGATGCGGACATCGACGATAAAGGTTCAAGCTTTGAGAAGCGAATCATCGAGCTTCTGGCAGCGCAGGGCTTTGATTCAAAGAACGTCCATGTGCAGAGGGGAGCAGATCGAGCCACTTACGACTATGACGTGGTGTTCTCGTGGGACGACTACGTGTTCCTGTTCGAGTGCAAGAATCGCAGCTTGCCTGGCGACAGCCCGATCGCCATGTATTACTTCAATCACTCGATCGGGTCGCATGTCAAACAAGTTCAGCGGCTGCGCAAAGGCTTGGAGGAACACTCTGACATCTTGAGCGAGCGCTACCCCTCCGCGGTCGGGAAGAAGCAAATCTTTTGCGTCGTACACGGATTGCCCTTTGCACGGCATCCAATTGATGGCATCTGTTTTTCTGACGAGTCCCTTATCCGGCGATTCTTCGAGTCTCCAAGTCTGGGAATCATCAGTGCGCCGCTGAAGAAAAACACAGGGATGGCTGCTACCAAATTGGAGCTTGCAAGGCTGTGGGCCGGGTCAAAGCCCACCGCGGAGGAATTCGCCAGATACCTTGCGGATCCACCTCAGATCAAGGTCGCAGCCGCACAGTATCAGCAAGGCTGTCGCGCAGAATGGCTGTCTGAAACGGTGATCGCCAAGTTCAATGATCTCCGCAGAATAGGTGCGGGCGTCGAACAGATCGCCGAAGCGATCAAGTCGAATCCCGTTGGCGCGGCGGATAACTGATCAAGCTTCGGACCACACAGACCGACGTCGGCTGAAGCAAACGGGGCGTACGGGCTGATTTCTGCCTTGCCCAGGTAGCTCACCCATGCCGAAGGATCCGGTCACCGCGTCCGGATAGTCCGACACTCCGCAGTTGAGGACAAGCGGGCGCACGGGTGTCGCAGGTGCAAAAGGCTGTTCTCTCGTCGTGGACCACGCTGTCTATTTCGCATATCAGTTTCCCCGTCCGCTTTGGCCGGGAGCAGCCGTTGGCTTGGTCATATCGCCGAACCGACGTAAGCCCCCGGCGATCCCCTCTTGACCGAGCCTTAAGCGGAATCCGGCCCCCACCGATGCGGCAACAGCTCCCCAATTCGACTCTGGGGCTGAGTCGGCAGGCGAGTAAGGACGTCCTTCAAGTAGGCATAGGGCTCATGCCCATTCAGGCGCGCCGACTGGATCAGACTCATGATCGCCGCCGCCCGCTTGCCGGCGCGCAGCGAGCCAGCAAAGAGCCAGTTCTTCCGATTATGTCGAGTTCAGCATAACCGCAATTATGTTCAGTCCGCGATTATGCTGAGTCGCCGGCGGCGTGGCTTGAAATGGCCGTGGCCAACACGTCTGCAGGCTCCTGTAGCGGATCTCGCCTGCGCATAATCATTGGTGGTTTCCTGTGGCTCCCATGCCTCACTCCAGGAGACCACCATGCCCACCGACGTACGCTTGGCGCACCTTGTCCGTCGTGACTGGCTGACGAACGGCCCGCTGAATGAACTCCTCGCTTTGTACATCGAGGCGCTGCAGAACCGGCGCTACGCCAGAAACACCCTCAGCGCTTATCTGCGTTGCCTCGCGCATTTCAGTTACTGGATGCGGGGTGAAGGACTGAGCGTCGCGGAGATCGATCGAGCCCTCATAGAGCGCTTCCTGCTGCATCACCTGCCGACGTGCGCCTGCCCAGCGCCTTGCCGATCCGATGTGAAGGAGATGCGGGCGGCGCTCCATCATTTGCTGGATCTGCTCCCCCCAGCGGATGGGGAGGCGACGACGTCGGCCTGCATTGCAGCCGAGCTTGAGCGCTTCGACGATCATCTGCGCCACACCTGTGGCCTGGCGCCGCTGACCTGCACCTATCGGTGCCGACACGTCGCGGCATTCCTGGCTCGTTGTTTCGGGGATGCGCCCCTCGAGATGGGACGCTTGGCCGCCGATGATATCGATGCCTTCCTGAAGGATCTGGCTGCCCGCTGGCAGCCCGCCTCGCGCAAGGTGATCTGCACCAGTTTGCGCAGCTATTTCCGCTTCCGCACCCTGCTGGGCGACGACACCCGGACACTTTCCGCGTCGCTGCCGGCCATCGCGAACTGGCCACGTCGGCATCCGCCAAAGGTGCTCACGGACAGCCAGATCGAGCACTTCCTGCGTGCCTTCGATCTGACTGATCCGGTCGGCCTGCGCGACCATGCCATCGCCCGCTGTCTGCTCGATCTGGGTCTGCGGGGCGATGAGGCCACGCACCTGACGCTGGATGATCTGGATTGGCGCAACGGAACGGTGACACTCCACCGGACCAAGAGCCAGCGTGTGCAGCACCTACCCTTGCCGGTGCAGACCGGCGAAGCACTTGCCCACTATCTACGGGCAGGACGTCCGCAGACGGATAGCCGCGTCCTGTTCATTCGTCACCGCGCCCCCTTCGGTGTCCCGCTTGGCGTGGCAGCCATCCGCAGCGCGATGAATCGGGCCTTTGCCCGCTGCGCTCTGGCAGATCAGTTCTGCAACACCCATGTGCTTCGGCGCTCGATGGCCACCCGGCTGCAGAAGACCGGCGTGTCGATCAAGGAGATCGCCGATGTGCTCCGCCACCGGGATGTGAACACCGCCAGGGTGTATGCCCGTGTCGACCTGGAACGCCTGCGGACGGTCGCCTTGCCTTGGCCAGGGAGCGCATCATGAGCGCCACCCCGACCTGGGCAGCCCGAGTGGAGGCCTACCTCGCTTATCGTCGCAGCTTCGGCTTTGAGCTCTCGATCGAAGGCGGCCAACTCGGATCGTTCGCCCGCTTTGCGGACCAGCGCGGAGCCGAACGGCTGACGCTGGAGCTGGCCACCGACTGGGCACGCGCCTCACGCTATCCCCGTCCGATCAGCTGGGCGCGGCGTATCGAGGTGCTGCGCGGCTTTGCCGCTTTCTGCCTGCGCACCGACCCGGACACGGTCGTGCCGCCGCCCAAACTCTTCGGCCCGGCCCACCGACGCCTGGTGCCGCATATCTATACCGCCGAGGAACTGCAAAGCCTCCTGGATGCAACCGATCACCTGGGTCCTCCCGGCCGGCTGCGCCCGGCCACCTGCCGAACCCTCTTCGGGCTGCTGGCAGCAACGGGGCTGCGTATCTCCGAAGCGCTCAAGCTGACCCGGACCGATGTGGATCTCGAGGCAGGCGTGCTCGATGTCCGGGACACCAAGTGTCACCAGCGCCGCTTCGTTCCTCTGCACTCGAGCGTCACGCCCCACCTGCAAGCGTATGCCCAGCAGCGGGACCGGCTCGTCCCCGGCCCCTGCTGCGATCGCTTCTTCCTGCGTGACGACGGCCTAGCCATCAATCAGCCGAGCATGCTGTACGCGCTGCACCAGGTGTGTCGCCAGCTGGGCTGGCAAGTACGCGGGGACCATGCCCATCACCGGCTCCACGATCTGCGCCATACCTTCATCGTGCGCAGTGTATTGCGCCTCTACGAACAGGGTGACGACGTCGAGCGGGGCTTGTCTGCCCTCTCGATCTACGTCGGGCACGCCAAGGTGATCGATACCTACTGGTACCTCACCGGAATCCCTGAGTTGATGGCCATCGCCGCCGAACGTTTCCACCGCTATGCTCAGGGAGAGCCGACATGATCCCGCTCCTTGCCGACCCCGCCGAGTTTGCCGCCTTGGTCCAGCGTTTCTTTGCCGAGCGCCTCCTTCAGCAGCAGGCCGTGAGCCCCAGGACCGTGGCCGCGTACCGGGACACCTTCCGGCTCCTGCTGGGCTATGCTGAGCGTCAGCTTGGCAAGCCGCCCGCCAGGCTGGCCTTGGGGGATGTCGATGCGGAGTTGATTCTTGGCTTCCTGGCTCACCTCGAAGCCGAGCGCCACAACACGGTGCGTAGCCGCAATGCGCGGCTCGCTGCGGTCCGGGCCTTTGCCCGCTACGTCGCGTTGCAATGCCCGCCGGCCCTGCTGCTCGCCCAGCGCATCCTGGCCATCCCGATGAAACGCTTCGACAAGCCGCTGCTCGGGTTTCTCTCTCGCGATGAAGTGCAGACGCTCCTGACGGCCCCGGACCCTGCAACGTGGTACGGTCGCCGGGACCGCGTGCTGCTACAGCTGCTCTACAACACCGGCGCCCGGGTCTCCGAGCTCATCGGCATCCGCGTCGATGATCTGGAGCTCGACGTCACACCATCGGTACGCTTGCACGGCAAGGGACGCAAACAGCGCACCGTGCCACTCTGGAAGGAGACCGTCGTGGAGATCCGGCGCTGGCTCGAGTACGCGAGCCTGCAGAAGGACCAGGCGCTGCTGCCCAATCGATGGGGAAAGCCGATGACCCGTTCGAATGTCGCCGAGCGACTCGCCCGGGCAGTGAGCGCGGCAACACCGCGGTGCCCGTCGCTTCAAGGGCGGGTGATCTCCCCGCATACGCTGCGTCATACGACCGCGATGCATCTGCTGCAGGCCGGCGTTGACCTGACGGTCATTGCTCTGTGGCTCGGGCACGAGAGTCCGGTAACGACGCATGGCTACGTCGAAGCGGATCTGGCCATGAAGGAGCGCGCCTTGGCCGCGATCGCGCCTCCCGAAACCCGCGGCGTGCGCTATCGGCCGACCGATGCGCTGTTGAAGTTCCTGCAGGCTCTTTGATTATGCGCAGCCGGTATGGGCGGGGCGCCGCGGATCGGGCGGCCCGCCGCCGGCGACTCAGCATAATCGCGGACTGGACATAATT
>WBZV01001133.1_pt1 | contig 12975 bp, 14 predicted proteins | sample 5204221 | NCBI WGS metagenome assembly WBZV01 (sample SAMN12344360, study PRJNA552823) | activated sludge metagenome | biome: Activated sludge suspended growth; feature: Nitrification reactor; material: Wastewater; isolation source: activated sludge from nitrification reactor of wastewater...
CAGGCCAAACAGGTTGTTGGCCTTGCCGGTCAGCAATTCGATGGCGTACAGGCCGGCCGAGCCTTCGTCGCCGGAGTAGGTCGTCGGGTAGCGGCCGGTGGCGTAGGCGCGCAGGGCGAAGGCGAGGACGAACAGACTTACGGAGAGAACGATGTCCCAACGGTCGAGGCCCACCACGGGCCGGCGCGCCTCGGCCGGATGCTCCGCCCGGGGCGTCAGACTGCCGGCCACGGCCAGGCCGACGGCCACCAGCCAGGCAAGGATGGCCACCGTGGCGCTATAGGCCAGCAGGCCATTGCCCGACGCCTGCCGCGTCAGCCAGGCGAAAGGCAGAGCCAGCAAGAGCAGCACGGCCTGCGCCGGGGTGATGCGCAGCAGATTCGCCAGCCGGACCAGCGGGCGGCCGAACCAGCCCGCCAGTTGGCCGCGGCTGAACGTCTGGAGGCCCAGCAGCAGGGCCAGTCCACCAATGAGGGTCAGCAGGAAACCCGGCAACCGCTGGCCGGGCGGAACCACGCGCCCCGCCCAGAGACTCAACGCCAGCAACAGCCCGCCGCCGGCCAGCAACGCCCAGGCAACGCGCCGCAACGCCGCCCCTTCCGGCAGGACGACGACCGACCGCGGCCGGGCCGGCACGGCCACCGGCGCGCGCAGACCGGCCGGCGAAGGCGGCAGTGGGGCAGCAGGCGCGGCCGCCAGCACCGTGGCCGCCGGCAGAGCAAACTCCTCCTCCGGCAGCGGCGCGACGACGGCCGCGGCCACGGGCAGGGCGGCCGGCGCGGACGCGGCAGCGCGGCCGGCCGGCGACGCTTCGGCCGCGCCGTCCGGCGACACGACCGGCGGCCAGGCATCCCCCAGCGACCGCCCCAGCCAGACAAAGACCGCGGCCACGGCAGCGATGACGACGAGAAGAAGCAACGTTTCCAAAAAGCAACCTCGTGTAGGACGGGTTAGCAACCCGTCTTCCGTCGATATTATCGATCCAATCGCAATAAGCGCCAAACGGACGGAGGAAGCGTTCGCGCCTTGACAAATCCGTTTCCCGGACTACTATATTAGGCACGTCAAAATATTTTATTCTTTCAGGCAAACTAGCCTGTATAGGTAACCATTAAGATGCTCACCAAATCGGGAATCACACGACGCACCTTTCTGCGGGCGAGCGGCGCGGGGCTGGTGGGGCTGGCCGGCAGCCTGGGCCTGCGCGGGCTGGCCCGGGCCGACACGCCGGTTACTGACCATAACCAACACGCGCCGGACGCCCTCGCGCAGGCCGGCGACGCGCCGCCCACCGACGACCACGCAACCGCCCACGGCGGCATGGGCACCGTCGGTCAGGTCGATCATGCCGCCAACCAGTTCGATCCGCACGAAATCCTGACCGACTTCGACACCGGCGAGTTGAGCGAGGAGAACGGCCACCCCGTGCGCACCTGGCAGATGTTCGCCGTTGACCGCGAGTTCGAGATCGCCCCCGGCGTCCACTTCCCCGGCTGGGTCTACGGCACGCCGACCTCGGCCGCGTCGCGCCGCGCCGGCCACCTCGTCGGCCAATGCCCCGGGCCGACGCTGCGCTGCATCGAGGGCGAGCGCCTGCGCATCCACTTCACCAACGCCAGCAGCCACCCGCACACGATCCACTTCCACGGCATCCACTCGGCGGCGATGGACGGCATCCCCGGCGTCGGCGCGGGCATGATCCCGCCCGGCGGCCAGTTCACCTACGAATTCGAGGCCAGACCATTTGGCTGCCATCTGTACCACTGCCACGCCGTACCCCTGAAGCGCCATATCCACAAGGGCCTCTACGGCGCATTCATCGTTGACCCGGACCCGGCCCGCTACACTGGCGAGGAAGCCGAGGCCGCCCGCCGCCGCAACCACACCTTCGCCGAGTCGCGCGCGGTCGATGAGATGGTCATGGTGCTGAACGGCTTCGACACCAACTTCGATGGCGAGAACGAGGTCTACGCCGCCAACACCATCGCCTTCGCCTACGACATGGCCCACCCCATCCCCGTTGCCCGCGACCGGCCGCAACGCCTGTACCTGATCAACGTCACCGAGTTCGACCCGATCAACTCCATCCATCTGCACGCCAACTTCTTCGACTACTACGACCACGGCACAACGCTGCGGCCGACGCACAAGACCGTCGATACCATCATGCAATGCCAGGCGCAACGCGGCATTCTGGAGTTCTCCTTCGCGGGCTTCGAGCCGGGGCTGTACATGTTCCACGCCCATCAGACAGAGCTGGCCGAGTTGGGCTGGATGGGCTTCTTCAACGTCACAGCCTAAGGAGACCCGATCATGAACAACGCTCAGCCCATGCCCCGCCGCGGCGCGAACCGCTGGCTGCTGGCGCTCTTCCCGCTGGCCTTGCTTGTCCTGCTGGTGGCTGGCTTCCTGGCGCTCAATCCGTTGCGCTTCTTCCAGGGCGCGTTCCCGCCGCTGGAAGATCTATCGGTGCAGCGCGTCGTCTTCCCGGACGCGAACACCATTCGTCTGGAGGTCATCAACGGCGGCCCGGACCCGGTGACCATCGCCCAGGTGGCCGTCGATAACGCCTACTGGAACTACACCATTCGCCCCGGCAACACGCTCGGCCGCCTGGCGACGGCCACCATCGACATCCCCTATCGCTGGGTGGCCGGCGAGCCGCTGCCCATCAGCCTGGTCACTTCGACCGGTCTGACCTTCCCGGCGGCCGTCGATGTGGCCGTTGAATCGGCCTCGTTCAGCGGGCGGACGCTGCTGGCCTATGCGCTGTTGGGCATCTACGTTGGCATCATCCCCGTGGCCCTGGGGATGCTGTGGTATCCGTTCATGCGCCGCGTCGACCGCAAGTGGATGAACGCCGTCCTGGCCCTGACCATCGGCCTGCTCGTCTTTCTGTTCGTCGATACGATCCTGGAGGCGCTGGAACTGGCCGGCGACGCGCCGGGCGTCTTCCAGGGTGTGCCGGTGGTCATCTTCGGCGCGCTGCTGAGCCTGGGGGTGCTGCTGGCCGTCGGCCGCCGGTCGGGCGAGCAAACGCCCATGCGCGTGGCGGCGCTGATCGCCCTGGGCATCGGCCTGCACAACCTCGGCGAGGGGCTGGCCATCGGCGCGGCCTTCGCCACGGGCGCGGCGGCGCTCGGTTCCTTCCTGGTCGTCGGCTTCACGCTGCACAACATCACCGAGGGCGTCGGCATCGTCGCCCCGCTGACGCGGCGGGAGCAGCCGCCGTTGCGCGTCTTCCTGCTGCTGGCCCTGCTGGCCGGCGGGCCGGCCATCGCCGGCACGTGGATCGGCGGGCTGGCCTTCTCGCCATTCCTGGCGGCGCTGTTCCTGAGCCTGGGGGCGGGGGCGATCCTGCAAGTCATCTGGGAAGTGGGCCGGCTGTTGGCCCGCGACGCCCGGCGCGACGGCGGCGCGGCCTTCACCTGGCTCAACTTCGGCGGCGCGGTGCTGGGCGTGCTGATCATGTATCTGACCGCCTTCCTGGTGAAGTTCTAGCGTTAGGGAAAATAGCACGCCGATGAACGCCGAGTCAGAAAGGCTCTTATCAGCGTCCATCTGCCTCATCAGCGTCATCTGCGTGCTATTCCTTCTAGAACGAAAGGTCGAACACTTGCTCGTTCTTAGCGCTACCCGGCCAAGCCGACTACAATTGCGCCCATGAACGACGCCACGCGCAGCCTCATCCAGGCCATCCACGACAGCCCGCCGCGAGCCGTCTTTGCCGCCGCCGGCGCGGGCAGCCAGGCGCTGGCCGACCTGCTGGGCGTGCCCGGCGCGTCGCGCACGCTGCTGGAGGCGCTCATCCCCTACGCCGCCGACGCCTTCGACGAATTCCTGGGCGGCGCGCCGGAGCAATACGTCTCGGCCGAGACCGGGCGGCGCATGGCCGGGCGGGCGCTGGCGCGGGCGCGCCACCTGCGCGAGTTGGAGGCGTGGCCACTCGTCGGGCTGGGCTGCACGGCGACCATCGTCACCGACCGGCCGAAGAAAGGCGAGCACCGCGCCCACGTGGCCGCCTGGACGCCGGCGCGGCTGCGGGTCTATGCGCTGCGCCTGGAGAAAGGCGCGCGCGACCGGGCGGGCGAGGAAGGGCTGGTCAGCGCCCTGCTGCTGGAGGCGCTGGCCGAGGCGTCGGGCGTAGCGGCGCGGCCGGCGCTGCCGCTGGGGCCGGGCGACAGCCTGACCGATGAAACAGTCGATTTCGCCGCCGCGGCCGAGCGCCTCCACGGCGACGACATGCCCTTCTTCGGCATCCTGCCCGACGGCGCGGTGACGACCGCGCCGCCGGCGGCGCTGCTCTCCGGCTCCTTCAACCCGCTGCATGCCGGCCACACCGGGCTGGCGGCGACGGCGGCGGCGCTGCTGGGCGCGCCGGTGGCCTTCGAGCTGTCGGTCGTCAACGCCGACAAGCCGCGGCTGGAACCGGCCGCCGTTCTCGACCGGCTGAGCCAGTTCGCCGGGCGCTATGCGGCCTACGCCGGCAACGCGCCGACGTTCGTGGAAAAGGCGCGCCTCTATCCGGGGGCCGTCTTCGTCGTCGGCTTCGACACCGCCGCCCGCGTCATCCAGCCGCGCTACTACGGCGGCAGCGAGGCGGGCATGCTGGCCGCGCTGGACGAACTGCGCCGGCGGGGCAACCGTTTCCTCGTCGCCGGGCGCGAAGGGGCCGACGGCGCGTTCCACGAACTGGCCGAGTTGGCGCTACCCGCGGGCTATGAGACTCTGTTTGCGGCCATCCCGGCGCGGCTGTTCCGGGACGACGTTTCTTCGACCGACATCCGCGCTACCCTGCAAGCCGAGGCCGACGCCGAAGCGGCGGCGCGGCGCTAGGGCCGGTGGCCGTCAGTCGGGCCGTCAGTCGGCGTGGCGCAGGTTCACCTGGCCCGCGCCGACGTTGAAGGTCAGCGTCTGCGTCGGGTTGCGGCCGATGGTCGTGTCGATGTCGGCGGCGAGGCCGCCGGAGGGCACGCCCTCGAAATCGCTGGCCACCTCGGCCACGCCGCCGGCGACGATGAGGTGGAAGGCGGCGTCGGCCGGCAGGGTCACGGTGAAGTCGCCCGCGCCGGCGTTAATGGTTACGTCGCCCGACGGCCGCTCAACGACGACGTTGCCGCCGCCCTGGTTGAGGAACAGCGTTGTGCCCGGCGGTACTGCCAGCTCGACGATGGCCCGCAGGTCATTCATCTCATTGATCACCGTCTCCGGCACTTCAACGTCGAGGGTGACGTCGCGGCCGCTCTGGCTGAAGGCCACGGTGATATCCTCCAGGCTGGCCACGGCCGCGGCGGCGTCGCTGAGGGTGCTTTGTCTGGTCACGTGGGCGGTAATCTGGCCGGCGTCGCCGTCGCGGATGGTCAGGTCGCCGGCGAAGTGGTTGACTGTCAGCGCCGGCACGCCGGGAACGATGACGCTCTGCGTCTCCTCGGCCTGGGCGGTGATGTCGCCGCTCGCCACGCCGCGCAGGCCGGCGCAGGCAGTCAGGGCCAGCAGTAGAACCGCGAGAAAGAACAACTTCTTGCCGGGCATGATCAATCTCCCTGGCTGCGTCTAGCGGTGGATGGCGTCCAGCGTGATCCGGGCGGCGATGAGGCGGCCGATCACGCGGGTCTCACGGTCGCGCTGCTCCTCCGGGTAGACGTAGCCGTAGAATTGCGGGTGATTCGTGTACTTGCGCGTCAGGGCGTCCAGGTGCTCGATCGCGCCCTCGGTCAGCAGTTCCATCTCACCCCGTAGCGCCATGAAGCGGCTGGTGTCGTCGGGGTCGATGAGCAGCAGGGTGACCCGTGGGTCGCGGCGCAGGTTGTGGCCCTTCTGGCGCTCCAGGGTGGTGTTGATGCGGGCGCATTCGCCGTCGCTATCGCACCACATCAGGCACGATTGCGGCTGGCCGTCGGGCATCAGCGTCGTCAGCACAGCATGGACGGGCCGGGTCAGCAGGTCGCTGTGGGAGGCGGGAATGGGTTGGGTCATGATGTTACTCCCGCGCGTCCAGGCCGACGACATGCGCCGGCCGGATGCGGCACAGGACGGGCGTCTCCGTGGCCGCCAGTTCGGCCGGCACGCAGCCGCCGAAGTAGGGCGTCAGGCCGGTGTAGCGCAAAGATAAACCGTCGAGGTGCTCCGGCGCGCCGGTCTCGGTCATCTCCTCGACGACGCCGCGCACCTCCACATAGCGCAGCGGCTCGCGCGGGTCGAAGCAGAGCAGGGTGACGCGCGGGTTGAGGCGCATGTTGCGCTCCTTGCGAAAGCCGCGCATGGTGTTGACGCGGACGTGCGTGCCGTCGAAGTCGCACCAGACGGCCGTGGTCTGTGGCCCGCCGTCGGGCATGAGGGTGGTCAGGGCGGCCACGGGCGGGCCGTCCACCAGGTCAAGAAATTCGGCCGGAATATCTGTGCTCATGATGGTTCCCCTCCGCCACGGCAGACGACCCAGACGCCAAAGACATCCTGTCCGACGAAGCAGCGCAGCAGCCGCAGATAGGCCAGGCCGGCGGCGTCCAATTCTGCCCGGACGTACTCCGGCGCGTGGCTGAACACGTCCAACTCCCCGGCGGCGACGCGAGCGAACGGCGCGCCCGGCGGCAACGGCGCGTCGGGCCACTTTGTCGTGAAGGCGAAGACGCCGCCCGGTCGCAATACGCGCTGCACTTCGGCCAGAGGCCCCGCCAATGCGTGCTCAAGGTCGCCGACCTAGAAACTTCACGCTTTAAGTTCACGGCCGGCGAAGCGTCTCGTCATGGTGGCCAACGTTCCGCAACACCGTAACTTCGTCGACGAACTCCAGGGTGATACGTATATCATGGCCGGCACGAATTTCCCAGATGCCGTTAGTGCCCTGCATGCGCTTCAACCGCAGGCCGGGGTGGCTGCGGTCTTCCGCCAGTTGCCGCAAGGCCTTCTTTACCAGCTCGCGGTCCGCCGTTTCCAGCTTGCGATAAGCACGCTTGAAACGCTCGCTACGCTCGAACAGCACTTCAGTCCTCACTATCCAGATCGGCGATCAACTCTTCAACCGAGTCAAAGCGTTGGCTCCGCCCTTCGTTGAGGTCAGCCTGGGCTTCGCGCTCGGCCTGCTGCCATTCGGCTGACCAAAAGTACGCTTGCGACTTGTCAATGAGGTGTTTGACTTTCAGCACAAGCCCCTCCTCGGTAACGCTCACCTCTACGTAGTCGCCGATGTCAATGCCCGCCGCCCGTCGGATGGTCGCCGGCAGCGTAATCTGCCCGCCACGTGTTACTTTCACCAGTTGATCGATCATGTGTCCCTCATTTAGTAATTTACTAAATCATATAATACCATACAGGCTCTAGTCCGAGGACACAACGACACTGCCCGATCGCGTCACGCGAATCAGGAACCGTAAGGCTTCATTAACCGATTCCGCGTCGGGAAAAATCTCGGCAACGTCTGGAGCTAACTGAATGAAACCTCCAAATCCAGATCGTTCCGGGCCAACTTTTCTAACCCGTAAGCTTCTCAGATCGTATTCGGGCCGCAGTTCATCCTGTATCTCATTCTCAACCTTTTTCATACGCTTCCCTTTCCTTTGAAGTCGCCTCCCGCGCACTTATTAGGCGAGTCTTGCTACTTCGCTCGGTATACGACACAACGAGCAGCCGTCCGCTTTGTGACTGTCCAATAATAATGTAGCGTTCTTCCTCATCAGAATGATCGGGGTCAAAGAAATCGATAAATAACGGGTCTTGGAAAACCGATGTGGCTTCGTCAAAGGCAACTCCGTGTTTTGCAAGATTGGCCTTGGCTTTCCTCTTATTCCATTCGAATTCCATGGCTACCTCTGACTCAACTTTATTGTAACACCAGTTGCGCACCCATGTGCTTACGGAGGCAGAAAAGACAGGGTTTTTCAGCAGTCGATCTTCGCGCACAGCCCGTAGCACAGCCTGTTAGGCTGTGGCCGGCGGCCAGCCCACTGCCGATGCATGAGCACAAGTTCAAAAAAAAGGCCCAGCTTACCGTGCTGGGCCTTTTTATGGGCAAGATGCAGATAAGCGCCGGGCCTACTTCTCGTCCAACGCGACCACCCCGGGCAGCTGCCGGCCTTCCAACAGTTCCAGGCTGGCCCCGCCGCCGGTGCTGACGTGGGTCATCTTGTCGGTCAGGCCGGCCTTGCGCACGGCCGCGGCCGAGTCGCCGCCGCCAATGATGACCTTCGCGCCATGATCGACCATGCCGGCCAGCATCTGGGCCAGTTGGTTCGTGCCGTTGGCGAACTGCGGCGTCTCGAATACGCCCATCGGCCCGTTCCAGACGACCAGTTGCGCCCCTTGCAGTTCGGCGTTGAAGCGCTCGACCGTCGCCGGGCCGATGTCGAGGGCCATCTTGTCCGGTGAAATGGCCCAGACCATCTCCACCTCGGACGGCGCGTCGTTCGACACCTCGCCGGCGACGACGACATCGACGGGCAGGATGAGCCGGTCGGCGGCCAGTTCCAGCAGCCGCTTGGCCTCCGGCAGGGCCTCTTCCTCTACCAGCGAGCGGCCCAGGTTGTGGCCCTGCGCCTTCAGGAAGGTGTTGGCCATGCCGCCGCCGATGAGGATTTTGTCGGCCTTCTCCAGCAGATTCTCGATCAGCTTGATCTTGTCGCTGATCTTGGCCCCGCCCATGATGGCCACGTAGGGGCGCGGCGGGTTCTCGACGGCGATGCCCAGGGCGGAGATCTCCTGGCCCATGAGCAAGCCGGCCACGACCGGGCCGCCCTTGGCGCGCATGGCATAGGCCGCGCCATCGACGCTGGCATCGGGCCGGTGGGCCGAGCCGAAGGCGTCATCGACGTAGACATCGGCCAGCGAGGCGAAGTCGGCCCCCAACTGGGCGTCGTTCTTCTTCTCGCGCGGGTCGAAGCGGGTGTTCTCCAGCAGTAGAACGTCGCCCGGTTGCAGCGTCGCCGCGGCGGCCTTCACTGCTTCGCTCATCACTTCGGGGACGTAGCGCACCGGCCGGCCGAGCACCTCTTCCAGCTTCTTGGCCACGGGGGCCATGCTGAACTGGCGGTCTTCGGCCGTCTTGGGCCGCCCCAGATGAGAGGCCAGAATGAGGGCCGCGCCATGATCGAGCAGGTAGTTGAGCGTCGGCAGCGCGGCGCGGATGCGCGTGTCGTCGGTGACGGTGATGTTGGCATTGGGGTCTTTGCTGCTCAGCGGGACGTTGAAATCGACTCGCACGAACGCCTTCTTACCCTGGACATCGATGTCGGAAACGGTCTTTTTGGTCATTGGGTATTTGACTCCTATGTAGGTGTCCGGAAGGATCACGGGGATGAATCAACGCTCATTATATGCCCGATTCACGCGATGGTCACGAAGAAACGGGGCGAACTGATCTAGAATGGGTCTCCATGAAACCATCGTCGCCAAAGATGTGGCCGCGGTTGGGCGCGGCGCTGATCGCCGGTTGCCTGCTGGCCACGCTGCTGGCCAGCCGGCCGGCCGACGCCACTGGCAGCCCGTCCCAACTCCCGTTCGGGCCGGCGCCGGTCGATTTCGGCGGCGGCGACTATGAGCCGGGCGCGACCGACGAATTATCCCCCGACGAGCGCGCCGCCATTGAGAGCCTGATCACCGCCAACATCGCCCAACTGGAGCAAGAGGGCCGCCTGCCGGCGGCGCGGTCGGCCGGCCACGTCACGCTGGGCTGGCCGCTGTCGCCGCGCGAGGGCTTTAGCGACCCCGGCTACCACGGCGTCACCGGCTACGTGGATCACGATCCGGCCTACCCCGGCCACGTGCGCGACTATAGCTGCGGCGCGCGCAGCTATGACAGCTCGTCCGGCTATAATCACCAGGGTACCGACTACTTCCTGTGGCCCTTCCCGTGGAACAAGATGGCCGCCGGCGATATTCGCGTCGTGGCCGCGGCCGATGGCGTCATCGTCGGCCGGCACGAGGGCTACCCTGACCAGAGTTGCAGCCCCAACGGCAACCGCTGGAATGCCGTCTACGTGCGCCACGCCGACGGCTCCATCGCCTGGTATGGCCATCTCAAGCGCGGCTCGGTGACGGCCAAACCCGTCGGGGCGGCGGTCGCCCGCGGTGAGGTGCTGGGCCTGGTGGGCAGCAGCGGCAACTCCAGCGGGCCGCATCTGCACTTCGAGATGTACAACGGCGGCGCGCTGCTCGACCCCTATGCCGGCAGTTGCAACGCCCTCGACGGCGGTTGGTGGGCGGCACAGCGGCCCTACAACGACGCGGCCATCAATAAGCTGACTACGGGCACGGCCCCGGTGGAGCGCTCGGCCTGCCCCGCGCCGGACATCGCCCACGAGGCGACGCTCTTCCAGCCCGGCGACCGCGTCACCTTCACCGCCTACTACCGCGATCAGCTGGACAGCCTGCCCAGCATCTACCGCATCCTGACGCCCAACGGCGCAGTCTTCGCGCAGTGGACGCACAGCAGCACGCGGCCATATTCAACGCTGTCCTACTGGTACTGGGCCTACGTCATCCCGGTGACAGCGCCAACGGGCACGTGGCGGTTCGAGGTGGATTTCAACGGCCGCGCCTACAGCCACGTCTTCGTCATCGGCGCGCCATCGACGCCCACGGCCACACCCACGGCGACGCCAACGGCCACGCCCACGCGCCAGTGGCTGCCGAGCGACTTCATCTTCCTGCCGTCGGTGACACGGGGATAGACCGCCGACGGCCGACCACAGACCACTGACCACTGGCCACTGACCTACTGCTTACTGCTCACTGACCTACTGCCCACTCCCCTCTCGTTTCGCTATACTAGCGGCATGATCACCAGCCGAAGCAATACCCAGGTCAAGTACGTTCGCCGGCTGCTGGCCGAGCGGCGCTTTCGCCACGACGAGGCGGCCTTCGTCGTCGAGGGGACGCGCTGGCTGCGCGAGCTGGTCGCCGCCGGGGTGACGCCGCGGGCGCTTTACGCCACGCCCGCCTGGGCCGCCGGCGCTGAGGAGCAGGCGCTGCTGGCCGCCCTGGCCGTGGAGCCGACTCCGGTGGAGGAGACGGTCATGGCCGCCATGAGCGACACGGAGGCGGCCCCCGGCGTGCTGGCCGTGCTGCCGATCGTGGCCCGGCCGCTGCCGGCCGCGCCGGCGCTGCTGGTCATCCTTGACGCCGTCAGCAACCCCGGCAACCTGGGCACGATCCTGCGCACGGCCGCCGCCGCCGGGGCCGATGGCGTCTTGCTGGGGCCGGGCAGCGTCGATCCCTACAACCCCAAGGTCGTTCGCGGCAGCATGGGCGCGGTCTTGCGGCTGGCCGTCTGGGCGGAGAACTGGGAAGTGATTGGCCGGCTGGCGGCGGGGATGGACGTGTGGCTGGCATCGGCGCGCGATGGGGTGACGTACACCAGCGTGGATTGGCGGCGGCCGGCGGCCGTGCTCATCGGCAGCGAGGCCCAGGGAACAGGGGCGCAGGCCGAGCGACTGGCTACCGGCCGGGTGAACATCCCCATGCACGCGGCCACCGAATCGCTCAACGCAGCCATGGCCGCCGGCATCCTGCTCTTCGAGGCCGCGCGGCAACGGGCCTTGTAGGACGGGTTGGCAACCCGTAGGACGGGTTGCCAACCCGTCCTACAGGTGCAGCTTGAGGCGCGCCCGGCCGTCGTCCAGCGAGGCGAAGACGAACCGCCGCCGGCACTCCGGGCACGCGCCGTCCATCATGTCGTAGTCCAGGTCGAGGCGCACGCCGAAGGCATCACATAGCAGCGTCCGCAATTGCTCGTCGCCCTCCAGCCGCAGCCAGCCGTCGCGGGCCTGGATCATGGCCGTTTGCAAAGCCGTCTCGCCCAGCAGAAGTTGCAGGTCGGCGATCAGATAGCCGCAACGGCCGCAGGCGGCGAAGCGCTGCCGCGCCCGCTCGACGACCTCGCGCTCGCCGCGGGAGAGGCGGCGCGCTTCGGCCGGCGGAGGCTGGTCAGTCGTGGCGTCGGCCGCGGGCGTCTCGGCAACCGGCGCTTCGATTAGCGGCGCTTCAGCCGGCAAGGCCTCGTCCGCCGGCGCTTCGTCGGCGGCGAGGTCGGGCAACACGCCGGCCCACTCATCCGTCTCCGCCGGGAGCAGGGCCTCGTCGGGCGCTGCGGCGTCCGGCAGGTCGTCGGCTGGGTCGGCCAGTTGCGCGCTCAGGTCGGGCGCGGCCTCAATAGGGGCGTCGGCCAGAGGGCTTTCGCTGGGCTGGTCGGGGGCCGTTTCGCCGGCCGGCCGGCTGCCAATGGGGCCATCGCCCGTTGTCGTGTCGTTCATGTGCGCGCCGTTGTTTGGCGGAAACACCCCCGGTCGGACAGACAACGGGGCGAATGTGTGAATTTCCGCTCGATCTGTGGTTTTATTACGCGATAAGCCATTCTAACGGCAAGGCAACGGCTGTCAAATGGAAATCCGATCCGTCACCCTGTTCTGTGAGGCCGGCCGCGTCCCGGCCGTCTACGCACCCTTCCTGAAGGCCGCCCGCGGCGCGTTCCCCGTGCGCGTCCAGTCGACGCGGCTGGGCACGACGCCCTTCCCCGACTGGCTGGCGCGCGCGGACGCCGCCGCGGGCGCGTCCGCCGTCGTCGGGGCCTGGCGGGACGCCGGGGCCGACTACGTGAGCCTCGGCCCGGCGCAGTTGCGCCACGACCCGGCCTGGCTGGCGGTCATTCCCGACCTGCTGATGGCCGCCGAAGGCGTCTTCGCGTCGATCGAGATCGCCACGACCGACGGCCGCATCGACACCGGCCGCTGCCACGCCGCCGCGGAGGTCATTCGCCGCGTCAGCGCGCTGCGCCCCGACGGCTTCGCCAACCTCTTCCTGGGCGCGCTGGCCGCCTGCGGCCCCGGCCACCCTTTCTTGCCGGCCAGCTATGCCGGCGGCGGCGCGGACAGCTTCGCCATCGCCGTCGAGGCCGCCGACGTCGCCCTGGAGGCCATCGACGGGGCGGCGACGCTGGCCGAGGCGGCCGGCCGGCTGACGGCGGGCATCGAGGCCGCCGCCGCGACC
>WBZV01001134.1_pt1 | contig 12973 bp, 12 predicted proteins | sample 5204221 | NCBI WGS metagenome assembly WBZV01 (sample SAMN12344360, study PRJNA552823) | activated sludge metagenome | biome: Activated sludge suspended growth; feature: Nitrification reactor; material: Wastewater; isolation source: activated sludge from nitrification reactor of wastewater...
TCTCATGTATCGCTTCGCCGGCGCGATCACGCCCGACGAGCTGGAAGCCATCGCCACGCAGCTCTATGTCGAGATGCTGCGCGCCGGCTATACCTCGGTGTGCGAGTTTCACTACGTGCACCACGACCCGGCGGGCCGGCCCTATGCGAACCCGGCCGAGATGTCGCTGCGCCTCGTCGCCGCAGCGCAGCGCGCCGGCATCGGCCTGACGATGCTGCCGGTGCTCTATCAGACGAGCGGCTTCGGCGCCAAGCCGCCGCGCGAAGACCAGAAGCGTTTTCTCAACGAAGTCGATGGCCTGCTGCGCATCGTCGAGGCCTTGCGTGCGCAGGGCGTGCGCAGCGGCGTCGCGCCGCACTCGCTGCGCGCCGTGCCGCCGGCGGCATTGAAGGATCTGCTCGACGGCATCAGCGCGATCGACGCCGGCGCGCCCATCCACATCCACGTCGCCGAGCAGATGCAGGAGGTCGAAGACTGCCTCGCCTGGAGCGGCCAGCGCCCCGTGCAATGGTTGCTCGATCACGCGCCGGTGGGCAAGCGTTGGTGCCTCGTGCACGCCACCCATCTGGATGCGGCCGAGCGCGAAGAGGCCGCGCGGCGCGGCGCCGTGATCGGCCTCGCCCCCAGTACTGAAGCCAACCTCGGCGACGGCATCTTCGACCTGCCGGCCTGGCACGGCGCCTGGGGCATCGGCTCCGACAGCCATGCCAGCGTCGATGCCGCCGAGGAACTGCGCCTGCTCGAATACGGCCAGCGTCTGGCGCGCCAGCAGCGCAACGTGAGCGTGGCCGAGGCGATGTGGAGCGCCGCGGTGGCCGGTGGCGCGCAGGCGGCGGGCCGGGCCGTGGCGGGCCTCGTCGTGGGCCAGCAGGCCGACCTTCTCGTGCTCGCCGATGCCATGCTCGATGGGCTCGCGCCCGCCGAGCGCTTGGCCAGCCACGTCTTCGCCAGCCACCGCCGCGAGGCGGTGCGCGAGGTGTGGGTGGGCGGGCGGCGCGTGGTGCATGATGGCCGCCACGCCGAGGCGCAGGCCGCCGAGCGGGGCTTCCTCGCCGCGCGCGCCCGGCTGCGGGAGGCCTTGCGATGAGCCCTGGCATCGATCTGCTGCTGCGCAACGTGCGCATCGTCACCTGCACCGACGATGCCTGTTCGATCACGCCGCCCGCCTTCCTCGCCGTGCTCGGCGGGCACATCGCCGGCCTGGGGCCCATGAGCCAGCTCGACCCGGCGGCGCGCGCGCAGCGCGAGATCGACGCGCAGGGCGCGCTGCTCACGCCCGGGCTGATCGACTGCCACACCCACCTCGTCTACGCCGGCCACCGCGCGCGCGAGTTCGAGATGCGCCTGCAGGGCGCGAGCTACGAGGAGATCGCGCGTGCCGGCGGCGGCATCGTCTCGACCGTGAAGCTCACGCGCGAAGCCGTCACCGCCGATCTCTACGCGCAGTCGGCGCGCCGCGCGCAGCAGCTGATGGCGCATGGCGTCACGACGGTGGAGGTCAAGTCGGGCTACGGCCTGTCGCTGAAAGACGAGCTCAAGTGCCTGCACGTCGCGCGCGAACTCGGCGAGCACCTGCCGCTGACCGTGCGCGCCACGCTGCTGGCGGCGCACGCGCTGCCGCCCGAATACGCCGGCCGCTCCGACGACTACATCGCGCATGTCGCCGAGCACATCGTTCCCGAGGCCGCGCGGCTGCGCCTGGCCGACGCCGTCGACGCCTTCTGCGAGAACATCGCCTTCGACCTGCTGCAGACGCGCCAGGTGTTCGAGGCCGCGAAGCGCGCCGGCCTGCCCGTGAAGCTGCATGCCGAGCAGCTGAGCAACATGCATGGCGCCGCGCTGGCGGCCGAGTTCGACGCACTCTCGGCCGACCACCTCGAGCATGTCGACGAAGCCGGCGTGATGGCGATGGCGCGCGCCGGCACGGTGGCGGTGATGCTGCCCGGCGCCTTCTACTTCCTGCGCGATACGAACGTGCCGCCGATCGCCCTGTTCCGCAAGCACGGCGTGCCCATGGCCGTGGCCACCGATTGCAACCCCGGCAGCAGCCCGACCACGCACCTGCCGCTGATGATGAACATGGCCTGCACGCTGTTCCGCTTGACGCCGGCCGAGGCGCTGCTGGGCGTCACGCGCCATGCCGCGCAGGCGCTGGGCCTGGCCGACACGCACGGCAGCATCGAGCTCGGCAAGGTGGCCGACTTCTGCCTGTGGGACGTCGACCACCCGGCCGAGCTGGCCTACACGATCGCCGCCTCACCCCTGCGGGCGCGCTTCCACGGCGGCCGCGACCATCTGGCGTAGCAAAGGCTGCACGCGCGCCGCCAGGTCGGTGCGGTAGGCGAAGGGCGCGATCTCGTCCATGTAGGTGCACTGGCACAGCTCGAGCTGCAGCGCGTGCACGCCGTGTTCGGGGGCGCCGTAGTGGCGCGTGATCCAGCCGCCCTTGAAGCGGCCGTTGCTCACGTGCGTGTAGCCGCCCTGCGCCTTCATCGGCGCCTCGGCCGCGGCCTGCACCGCCGGCGCGCAGGCGCGCCCATCGGCGGTGCCCAGGTTCAGGTCGGGCAGCTTGCCTTCGAAGAAGCGCGGCAGCTCGCTGCAGATCGAATGCGCATCCCACAGCACGACCTGGCCGTGGCGCGCGCGCAGGCGCTCGAGCTCGGCGCGCAGCGCCTCGTGGTAGGGCCGCCAGAAACGCTCGCGGCGCTCGTCGCACTCGGCCGCGTCGGGCGCCTCGCCGGGCAGGTAGAGCGGCTCCTTGCGGAAGGTGTCCATGGGCAGCAGGCCGGTCACGTCCTGCCCCGGGTAGAGGCTCTCGTCCTGCGGCGGGCGGTTCAGGTCGATCACGTGGCGCGCATAGTTCGCGGCGATCACCGTCGCGCCCATCGCGTGCGCGAACTCGTACAGGCGCGGCAGGTGCCAGTCGACGTCGGCGCGCTGCAGCGCCGCCGGCGTCAGGCGCCGCTCGAGCGCGTGCGGGATCAGCGTGCCGGCGTGCGGGATGGAGACCAGCAGCGGCGCCGTGCCCCGGGTCAGTGCGAAGACATCCTGCTCCATGCGTGACAACCCTGGGTGAAGTGGCCTAGACAAGTTTAAACCGGCGTGTAGACTGCGGCACGCGCCTTGCAAGGCGAACGCCCTGCCCTACGTCCCTTCCACTCCAGGAGTCGAGTCGATGATCAAGCGCTCTCTTGCCGCGCCCGTTGCCGCGCACCTCGCCGGCCTCGCGGCCACCGCCGCCATTCTCGCCGCCACCGGCCCCGCGGCGGCCCAGGAAACCCCTGTGGCGATCGGCATTTCCGGCTGGACGGGTTTCGCGCCCTTGACGCTGGCCAAGGAGGCCGGCCTCTTCAAGAAGCTGGGCCTGGACGTCTCGCTGAAGAAGATCCCGCAGAAGGATAGGCACCTCGCCATGGCCTCGGGCGACATCCAGTGCGCCGCGACGACGGTCGAAACCTGGGTGGTCTGGAACGCCAACGGCGTGGCCGCCACGCAGATCTTCCAGCTCGACAAGAGCTATGGCGCCGACGGCATGGTGGTCAAGCCTTCGGTGGCGAAGATCGCCGATCTGAAAGGCAAGACCGTGGCCGCCTCGGCGCCCGGCACGGCGCCCTACTTCACGCTGGCCTGGATGCTGAAGAAGAACGGCCTCTCGGTGAAGGACGTGAAGGTCGTCAACCTCGAGCCGCAGGCGGCTGCCAACGCCATGATCGCCGGCAACCAGGACATCGACGCCGCGATGACCTACGAGCCCTACCTCGGCGCGGTGCGCGCCAAGCCCGAGGCCGGCAAGATCATCGCGACCACGCTCGACTACCCGATGGTGATGGACACCGTCGGCTGCACGCCCAAGTTCCTCAAGGAGAACCCGAAAGCCGCCAAGGCGCTGGCCGACGGCTACTTCGCGGCGCTGGACATGATCAAGGCCGATCCCAAGAAGAGCTTCGAGATCATGGGCACCGACGTCAAGCAGAGCGGCGAGGCCTTCGAGAAGAGCCAGGCCTATCTGCGCTGGCAAGACAAGGCGGCCAACCAGAAGTTCTTCGCCGGCGAGCACGCGCAGTTCAGCAAGGAGGCCGCGGACCTGCTGCTGGAGATCGGCATCATCAAGCAGGTGCCCGATCTGAAGTCGCTGGCCGACACCTCGTTCATCAAGTAGCCGCGCCTTGAAGCCGCTGCGTGAGGTCGAGCCCGGCGCGAAGATCGCGCTGGGCATCTCCTTCTTCGTGCTGTTCTTCGCCGTGTGGGCGGCCGCCACGCTGGGCGGCTATGTCTCGAAGACCTTCCTCGCCGACCCGATCACGATGTTCCGCTCGGGCTGGACGCTGCTGGCCGAGCAGGGTTTCGCCCGCGACATCGGCTACACCGTGTGGCGCGTGCTCGGCGGCTTCGTGCTGGCGGCGATCGTCGCCGTTCCGCTGGGCGTGGCGATGGGGGCCTACAAGCCCATCGAAGCCTTCTTCGAGCCCTTCGTCTCCTTCGCGCGCTACCTGCCGGCCTCGGCCTTCATTCCGCTGCTGATCCTGTGGGCCGGCATCGGCGAGGCGCAGAAGCTGGCGGTGATCTTCATCGGCTCGTTCTTCCAGCTCGTGCTGATGATCGCGGTGACCGTGGGCGGCACGCGCCGCGACCTGGTGGAAGCCGCCTACACGCTGGGCGCCAACGACTGGGGCATCGTGCGCCGCGTGCTGATTCCGGCCGCCGCGCCGCAGGTGGCCGAGACGCTGCGCCTGGTGCTGGGCTGGGCCTGGACCTACGTGATCGTCGCCGAGCTGATCGGCGCCTCGCAGGGCATCGGCCACATGATCACCGACAGCCAGGCGCTGCTGGCCACCGACCAGATCATCTTCGGCATCATCACCATCGGCCTGATCGGGCTCGTCTCCGACCTCGCCTTCAAGCGCGCCAACCGCGCGCTGTTCCGCTGGGCGTCGCTGTGAGCAGACTCTCCATCCGCGGCGTCGGCCGCACCTTTCCCGGCGTCAACGGCGGCGCGGCGACGCTGGCGCTGCAGCCCACCGACCTGGAAGTCGCCGACAACGACTTCATCACCATCCTCGGCCCCTCGGGCTGCGGCAAGTCGACGCTGCTGCGCATCGTCGCCGGCCTGGACGAACCGACGCAGGGCGAGGTGCTTCTGGACGGCGCGCCGGTGCGCGGCCCCGGCGCCGAGCGCGGCATGGTGTTCCAGAGCTACACGCTGTTCCCCTGGCTTACCGTGCAGCAGAACATCTGCTTCGGCCTGCGCGAGAAGGGCATGCCGGCCGCCGAGCAGGGCGAGATCGCGGCGCGCTTCATCGCCGAAGTGGGCCTGCGCGGCTTCGAGAACCATTTCCCCAAGCAGCTCTCCGGCGGCATGCAGCAGCGCGTGGCGCTGGCGCGCGCCCTCGCCAACGACCCCAAGATCCTGCTGCTCGACGAGCCTTTCGGCGCGCTCGACAACCAGACCCGCGCGCTGATGCAGGAACTGCTGCTGTCGATCTGGGAGCAGCACCGCAAGACCGTGCTGTTCGTGACGCACGACGTCGACGAGGCGATCTTCATGGCCAACCGCTGCGTGGTATTCAGCGCGCGCCCGGGGCGCATCAAGAACGAGCTGGCGATCGAGCTGCCTTACCCGCGCCACTACACGGTGAAGACGACGCCGCGCTTTTCCGAGCTGAAGGCGGTGGTCACCGAGGACATCCGGGCGGAGAGTCTCAAGACCGCCCAGATGGAGCACTGATCAGATCGTGGCGCCCTCTTCGACCAGAGCCGTGGCCAGCGCGATGTCGGGCGCCATCAGGCGATCTTCCGCGAGGCGCGCCACGCGCTCGCGCAGCCGCGCATGAAGCGCCTCGATGGCGGGCGACGAGCGCAGCGGGCGGTGGAAATCCAGCGCCTGCGCGGCGGCCAGCCACTCGATGGCGACGATGCCGGCGCTGTTGTCCAGCATCTGGTGCAGGCGCCGCGCCGCGTAGGTGGCCATCGAGACATGGTCTTCCTGATTCGCCGAGGTGGGCAGCGAATCGACGCTGGCCGGGTGCGCGAGCGACTTGTTCTCCGAGGCCAGCGCGGCCGAGGTCACCTGCGCGATCATGAAGCCGGAGTTGAGCCCGCCATGCTCGACCAGGAAGGCCGGCAGATTGGACAGCACCGGATCCATCAGCATGGCCGTGCGGCGCTCGGAGAGCGCGCCGATCTCGGCGATGGCCAGCGCCAGGTTGTCGGCCGCGAAGGCCACCGGCTCGGCGTGGAAGTTGCCGCCCGACAGCGCTTCCATCGCGTCGGCGAAGACCAGCGGGTTGTCCGACACGCCGTTCGCCTCGGTGAGCAGGATCTCCCAGGCATGCGCCATCTGGTCGAGGCAGGCGCCCATCACCTGCGGCTGGCAGCGCAGGCAGTACGGATCCTGCACCTTCTCGCAGTGCAGGTGCGAGGCACGCAAGGGGCTGTCGTGCAGCCAGTCGCGGTAGCGCGCCGCCACGGCGCGCTGGCCCTTCTGACCGCGCACCGCGTGGATGCGGTCGTCGAAGGGCGTGTCCGAGCCCTTGGCGGCGTCCACCGTCATCGCGCCGACGGCCAGCGCGGCGTCGAACACGCGTTCCAGGCGCAGCGCGGCGTGCAGGGCCAGCGCGGTGGAGGCCTGCGTGCCGTTGAGCAGCGCCAGGCCCTCCTTGGGGCCGAGCACGAAAGGCTTCAGGCCGGCGTGCGGCAACGCTTCGAGCGCGCTCAAACGCTTGCCGCCGACGAAGGCCTCGCCCACGCCGATCAGCACGCCGGCCATGTGCGAGAGCGGCGCCAGGTCGCCGCTGGCGCCGACCGAGCCTTTCTCGGGCACCACCGGCAGCACATCGTGCGAGAGCAGGGCGAGCAGGCCCTCGATCACTTCCAGCCGCACGCCCGACACGCCGTGCGCCAGGCTTGCCGCCTTGAGCAGCAGCATCAGCCGCACCACCGGCGCGCTCATCGGCTGCCCGACGCCGGCGCTGTGCGAGAGCACCAGGTTGCGCTGCAGCTGCGTCAGCCGGTCGTCGGCGATGCGCGTCTGCGCCAGCTTGCCGAAGCCGGTGTTGATGCCGTACACCGGATCGTGGCGCGCCACCAGCGCGCGCACGCAGGCTACGCTGGCCTGGATGCGGGCCTTCGCCGAGGCCGCCACGGCCAGCTTCAGCGGGCCGGCGGCGACGCGCGCCAGCAGTTCCTTGTCGAGCCCGCCGGGCGTGATGAAGGTGACGGTCATGATCGCGCTCCGCAAAGTGGTCTAGACAACTTTAGCATGCCCTTGCATAGAATCCAACTATGACGCCGCCATCCCTGCCCCGCCGTCTGCCTTCCGAGGACATCAAGGCCTCGATCCGCCAGCGCATCGCCGAGGGTGGCTGGCAGCCGGGCATGAAGCTGCCTTCCGAGCGCGAGCTGGTGCAGCAGTTCGGCTGCGCGCGCATGACGGTGCACCACGCGCTGCGCGAGCTGGAAGACGAAGGCCTGATCGAGCGCCGCCAGGGCTCGGGCTCCTACGTCGCGCAGCTGCACCCGATCTCCAACGTGCTGCAGGTGCGTGACATCCACGAGGAGATCGCCGAGCGCGGCCATGTGCACGTCACGCGCGTGCTGGCGGTCGAGCGCGAGAAGGCGGGCACCGACATCGCCGCGGCGATGCGCCTGCGCAAGGGCAGCACGGTCTACCACGTGCGTCTCGTGCATCTCGAGAACGGCGTGCCCATCCAGCTCGAAGACCGCCACGTCAACCCGGCGCTGGCGCCCGGCTTCATGGCGCGCGACTTCACGCAGGTCACGCCCTCGGCGGTGCTGTTCGAGCACGCGCCGCTGACCGAGGCCGAGCAGGTGGTCGAGGCCGTGGTGGCCGACGCCGAACAGGCGCGCGCGCTCGACGTGGCGGCGGGCTCGGCGCTCTTGATGGTGTCGCGCCGCACCGTGTCGCAGGGCGCCGTCGCCTCGGTGGCGCGCCTGTACCATCCCGGCACCCGCTACCGCTTGTTGGGCCACTTCTCGGTCTGATCCTTCTCATGAGCCACGACCTCACCGACGCCGAGTTCCAGGAGCTCGACGAACTGCTCTCACAGACGCCCGAGCCCTTCGAGCCGCTCGATGCCGTGATGCTCGACGGCTACCTGTGCGGCGTGATCGTGCAGCCGGTGCTGCTCGAAGCCGAGGCCTGGCTGCCGCACGTGTTCGACTTCGAGGGCCAGCCGCTGCCCGACGATGCCGACCGCAGCTGGCGCGAGCGCACCGAAGCGCTGATCCTGCGCCGCCACGCGGCGCTGACGCGCGCGATCGCCGAGGACGGCTGGTTCGACCCGCTGATCCTCGAGCTCGACGACTTCGAGCCGCCGCGCACCGACGACCCGGCGGCCAGCCTCGAGCCGGTGTCGCAGGCGCTGTTCCCCTGGGTGGCCGGCTTCCAGCACGCGATGGAGAGCTTCCCCGACCTGCTCGAACTGCCCGACCCGGCGATCGACGTGGCGCTGGCGCGCCTGTATCGCCACCTGCCGGCGCAGACCGACGAGGAGCGCGAGGTCGTCGCCACGCTGGACCAGGAACACCCGCTGGCCACGCTGGACGAGGCGATCGAGGACCTGATCGTCATCATCGCCGACCTGGAAGACCTGACGCGCGATCGCCGCTACAAGGTCGAGACCATCAAGCGCGAGACGCCCAAGGTCGGCCGCAACGACCCCTGCCCCTGCGGCAGCGGGAAGAAGTACAAGAACTGCCACGGCCAAGGCTGAGGAGCCACGGATGAGGATCCAGCTCCTCTCCGACCTGCACCTCGAGACCGAGGCTTTCGATCTCGAGCCCAATCCGGCCGCCGAACTGCTGGTGCTCGCCGGCGACATCGATTCGTCGTGGAACGCGCTGGCACGCTTTGCCGGCTGGCCGGTGCCGGTGCTGATGGTGGCCGGCAACCACGAGTTCGATGGCCGCGAGCTCGGCGAAGCCTGGCCCGCGCTGCGCACGCGCTGCGAGTCGCTGGGCATCACGCTGCTGGAGCGCGAGAGCCGCGTGCTCGCCGATGCCGCCGGCGCGCGCATCCGCTTCGTGGCCACGGTGCGCTGGTGCGATTTCGACCTGTTCGGCGACGCCGGCCGCGCCACCGCGATGCGCGCTGCGGCCTACTACATGCGCATCATGCGCAGTACGCGGCACGGCGTGGCCTTCGATGCCGAGGGTGTGCGCGAGGAGGCGTTGGCCTGCCGCGAGTGGCTGGCAACCGAGCTGGCGCAGACGGGTGACTGGGATCGCACGGTGGTGCTGACGCACTTCGCGCCCTCGCTCGCCAGCGCCGATCCGCGCTACGGCGCGCAGCCCGGCACGGCGAGCTTCTGCAATGCCGACGACGCGTTGCTGCCGTTGGCCTCGACCTGGATCCACGGCCACCTGCATTGCCGCCACGACTACCTGGCCGAGCATGCAGCCGGCCGCACGCGGGTGCTCTGCCACGCACGCGGCCACGCGCGCAAGGGCGAGGCGGAGGGCTACGACCCGCTGCGGCTCTTCGAGGTCTGAAGGCTTACTTCACCTCTTCGGCGATCTCGATCTTCAGCCCGTTGGCGCCCACCGCCACCGGCTTCGAGAAGCCCTGCAGGTCGCCGGCGGCCGGCGCGGCGTTGCCGCTCTTGCTGATGCGCGCGCCGACGATCACCTGCTTGGCCGACGACAGGCGCGCCGCCGGCCCCATCGAGGTGGAGTCGTCGAGCGTGAAGCGCAGCGGCAGATCCTTGACCTGCTTGCGCACGATGGCCAGCGGCATCTTCGAGCCCTCGGCCGCGCGCGCGAAGACGAACAGCGTGTCCTCCGGCGAGGCGCGGCCCTTCAGCGCCGCGGCCAGTTGCACCTCGCCGCTCACCGAGGCGCCGGTGGCGGCGGCCACCGCGTTCGCTGCCGGAGCGCTGGCGGGCGGCAGGCCGGCGCGCGAGCGCGCCTCGGCCACGCCGCCTTCCAGGTTGCGCGCCAGCTCGCTGCCGGGCTCGGCCGAGGCGATGGCGGCTTCCCACAGCCGCGCGGCCTTGGCGAAGTCGTTGTTGTCGAAAGCGATGGTGCCGGCCAGCGCCAGCGCCTTGAGGTTCTTGGGGTCGAGTTCGAGCGCCTTGGCGATCAGCGACGCGGGCTCGCCCGCCAGCTTGCGGCCGGCCGCCATGGCCTTGGCATCGGCCAGATCGGCGTAGCCCTGCGCGTCCTTGGGCCGCATGTCGACCACGCGCTGGAAGGCCGTCACCGATTCGGGGTAGCGGCCCAGTGCGCTGTAGCTGCGGCCCAGCATGCTCCAGCCCTCGGCGTCATCGGGCTGGGCCTTGAGGCGCTCTTCCAGCTTGCCCACCATGGCCTCGATCTGGCCCGTGGCGTTGCCGTGGCCGGCCTCTTCCTCGGTCTGCGCCACCGGCACGCCCTTCCAGGCGCTGGGTGTGCCGAAGCGCGCATAGCCCGCCGCGGCGAGCGCGAGCACGAAGACGCCCATGCCGGCCAGCAGCTTGCGCGACACCCGCGGCGTGGCGGCCACGGCCGTCGCAGCAGCAGCATGCGTCGGAGCCGCGGCCGGTGCCGTCGCTTCGGCGGCCGGCTGCATCACCAGCGCGAGCAGCTCCTGCTCCAGCTTGGTCTTCGACGCCGCGGCCTGCTCGGCCGGCAGCGCGCCGGAGGCGGCCAGCTCCTCGAGCTGGCGGATCTGGCGCTTGAGTTCTTCGATGCGTGGGTTCATGGGGCGTGCATGGTAAGCCCGGCCGAGATTGCGGGTTGTCAAGAACCCACGCCCGCCCTGTGCGAGACTCGATTCGTTTCAATCATGTCCCCAGGAGACAGCACGCGATGAAGATCCTCCTCGCCGTCGACGGCAGCGACTACACCAAGCGCATGCTCGCCTACCTCGCCGCTCACGACGAGTGGCTGGGCGATCGGCATGAATACACCGTGCTCAACACGGTCACGCCGGTGCCGGCGCGCGCCGCCTCGGTGATCGACCGCGACACGCTGAAGAGCTACTACGCCGACACCAGCGAGGCCGTCTTCAAGTCCATCCGCACCTTCTTCAAGAAGCAGGGCATCGCGGCGGAGTTCGTCGGCAAGGTCGGCCATGCGCCGGAGCTGATCGCCAAGACCGCCGATGCGGGCAAGTACGACCTGCTGGTGATGGGCTCGCACGGCCACGGCACGCTGGGCAACCTGGTGATGGGCTCGGTGGCCACCAAGGTGCTGTCGGCGTGCAAGACGCCGGTTCTCTTGATTCGCTGATCGGCCGCCGAAGCGGCGGACGTCAGCGCTTCTTGGCGGCGTTTGCGCCGGCGGGCGGCCGGCCCGGTTCGGCGCGGGCCTCGGCCTTGGCTTCGGGCATGGGCAGGGTGTCGAGGCTGGCGTCCAGGCCGAAGGCCGTGCCCATGTCGGCGTAGTCGGTGTCCGGCGCTGCTGCTGCGGCCTTGCCGAAGCCCAGCGCCGACCACCAGGAACCCGAAGACGACTTGCTGCTCATGATCACCACCCCCGCTTTGCGCTTGCTGCCCACCGTGTTATCGGAATGATCCCAGTGTGGGCAACGGCGCGGCAGGGGGAAGCCGGGAACAAGCGCATGCTTGCCGTGCATTTCGATACGAAGTGCCGCGGCGCGTGACAAACGGGCGGGTCTCGTTCAGTCGCGCACGACCCCGGGCTGGCCGGCTGCGACGCTGAAGCGCGCCTGCGAGTACAGCGCCGCGCCGGGCTGGGCCGGGTAGGGCGTGGCGCGGAAGTCGCAATGCGCGGCCTGCGGCGTCACCTCCAGGAAGGTGTAGCCGCGTTCGTCGGAGCGCGCATGCAGCAAGTCGGGGTTGCTGGCGCGGATCGCCGTCATCAGCGGTTCGGCGATGCCGCGGCTGGTGATCGAGCTGGTGACGAATTCGGCGGCGACGATGGGCGAACGTGGGTCGTCCGGCCGGCGCCGCAGCTGGGCGGCGACATGGCGGTGCACGTCGCCGCCGAGCACGATGGTGTTGCCGCCGGCCGCGGCGATGGCATCGAGCAGGCGTTCGCGGGCGAGCGGGTAGCCGTCCCAGCCGTCGCTGTAGATGCGCCGCGCCAGGCCCGGCACCGCCACGCCGGCCGGACTCACCTGGCTGCCCTGGGCGAGCAGCTTCCAGGCCCGCGTGCTCTGCGCCAGGCCCTCGGCCAGCCAGCGTTCCTGCGCGGCGCCGAACACCGTGCGCGCCGGGTCGGCGAGTTCCGCGCAGTCCGAGGCGATCGAGCGCCCGCCCGCCGCGCCCTCGTTGCCGCAGGCCTGCACGCTGCGGTACTGGCGGCCGTCCAGCGTCCACAACTCGGCCAGCCGGCCCCAGCGGTAGCGGTCGTGGATGCGCATGGCCGGGCCGTTCGGCGCCATCGCCGGCGACACCGGCAGGTGCTCGAACCAGGCCTGGTAGGCGGCCGCGCGACGGCGCAGGAAGGCGGCCGTGTCCAGCCCGCTCGGGCTGGCGTCGCCGGCGTAGTCGTTCTCGACCTCGTGGTCGTCCCAGGTCAGGATCCAGGGGTGCGCCGCATGCGCGGCGCGCAGGTCGGCGTCGAGCTTGTAGGTGGCGTGGCGCGCGCGGTAGGCTTCCAGCGTCTGCGGCACCGGCCCCTCGTGCTGGCGCACCTGGTGGCGCGGGTTGCTCGATTCGTAGATGTAGTCGCCGACGAAGAGCACGACATCGAGCTCGCGCGCGGCGATCTCGCGGTGCGCCGCATACCAGCCCTGCTCGTAGTGCTGGCAGGAGGCGAGCGCGAGGCGCAGGCGCGCCACCGGCTCGTCTTCGGCCGGCGCGGTGCGCGTGCGGCCGACCGCACTGACCGCGCCGCCGGCGATGAAGCGGTAGAACCAGGCACGACCGCTGGCCAGGCCATTCACCTCGACGTGCACCGCATGCGCATGCTCGGGCCGCGCGAGAAACTCGCCGCGCCGCAGGCCGACGCTGAAGCGCTCGTCTTCGGCCAGCTCCCAGCGCACCGCAAGCGGCACGGGCGGCAGGCC
>WBZV01001135.1_pt1 | contig 12970 bp, 13 predicted proteins | sample 5204221 | NCBI WGS metagenome assembly WBZV01 (sample SAMN12344360, study PRJNA552823) | activated sludge metagenome | biome: Activated sludge suspended growth; feature: Nitrification reactor; material: Wastewater; isolation source: activated sludge from nitrification reactor of wastewater...
GCCTTCAGCGGACTGCTGGCCGGGCTGGGCGGCGTGATGACCACCAGCCGGCTGTACAGCGCCAACGGCGTGCTCGGCACTGGCTATGAGCTGGACGCCATCGCCGCCGTGATCCTGGGCGGCACCAGCTTCGTCGGCGGTATCGGCACCGTGGTCGGCACCCTGTTCGGCGCGCTGATCATCGCCACCCTCAACAACGGCCTGACCCTGATGAACGTGTCGTTCTTCTGGCAATTGGTGGTCAAGGGACTGGTCATCATCATCGCGGTCGCGCTCGACAAATATCGACGCAAAGGTCCGGGCGCCCGGACTTGAAAACAACGATCCTCTTCCATCGATCCGTCCAAAACCCCGTAGGAGCAACATCATGAACAAGACGCTGATTTCCGCAGCCATCCTCGCGGCGCTAACCTGCTCCACCGCGACCCTCGCCGCCGATCAACCCCTGAAAGCCGTCGGCGTGTCCATGGGCAACATGGGCAATCCGTTCTTCGTCACCCTGGCCAAGGGGGCCGAGGAAAAGGCGAAGGAGCTTGGCGGCGACAAGGTCAAGGTCACCGTCGATTCCGCCGATGACGATCTGGGCAAGCAAACCAACCAGATCGACAACTTCATCGCAGCCAAGGTGGACTTAATCCTGCTCAACCCGGTCCACCCCGAGGGCATCATGCCGGCGGTTCTGCGGGCCAAGGAAGCAGGCATTCCGGTGATCGCCGTGGACGCGGCCGCCGAAGGCGTCAATGCGATGATCACCAGCAACAACGTCCAGGCCGGCGAAAAAGCCTGCCAGTTCATCGTCGACCGACTGAAGGGCAAAGGCGACGTGGTCATCATCGACGGTCCGCCCGTCACCGCCGTGACGGACCGGATCAAGGGCTGCAAGGCGGTCTTCGCGAAGAATCCCGGCATCAAGATTCTGTCCGATAACCAGAACGGCCGAGGTAGCCGCGAAGGGGGATTGGAGACGATGAGCAACCTGCTCACCGCCTTCCCCAAGATCGACGCCGTGTTCGCGATCAACGACCCGACCGCCACCGGCGCCGATCTGGCGGCGCGGCAGGCCAAACGCACCGAGCTGTTCATTACCGGCGTCGACGGTGCGCCCGTCGCGGTGGAAGCGCTGAAAGACAAGGACAGTTTGTTCCTCGCGACCGCCGCGCAGAATCCACTGCGGATGGCGAAGGAAGGCGTCGAAATCGGCTACCAGATCAAACAGGGTAAAACGCCGAAAGAAGCCACTATTTTGATTCCGGTCGAACTGATCACTCGCGACAACGTCGCCCAATATCAAGGTTGGATCACGAAGTAAGCGAATGCTCCCTCCCTTCTTGCGGGGGAGGGTTGTTTCCAGCCAGACACTCATCGGTCGCGCCCGTCCGCCGCGCGCTTGAGCCCCGTTTCCGCAGTTCTCCGGACAACACGATCCGGCGTGCTGGTTGCGACGGATGGGCGATCCGTTGAAGGAGCAACTCGGTCGCCGCCTGCCCAATATCGTAAACCGGTTGGGCGATGACGGTGATGCCCGGTCCCTGCAGTTGAGTCCAGGGTGAGTCATCGAAACCCGCTAACGCAATCTGTTCGGGAAATTGGAGTCGCACTTCCCGCAATGCTTGAATAATACCAAGCACAATCAATCCATTACTACCGATTAACGCATCGGGCAATAGCTGTTCCCGCACCAGCTCACTCACGATGGCATGGGCGACATCAACCGTTGCCCGCACCGGCGTCGGCACCACCTTGACCTGGGTTTCCAGACCACAGGTGGCCATCGCCGTTACATAGCCCTGATGCCGCTGCCGACCCGTCGCGCTCGTTGCATCATAGATAAACAGGATCCGCCGGTAACCTTGTTCGATAAGATGCACGGTCAGACGGTAGGCAGAATCCGTATTATCCAGCACCACCGCATCGGCGGTGGTCTCGCGGTCGCAACGATCAACCAGCACCACTGGAAAGGGGTAATCACTTATCTGAAACCGGGCCAGGATCGGGAGCGATGGCGATAGAATGACGCCGCTGACCTTCTCGTCTCGCATCAAATCAAGATAGAGCGCTTCTTTCTCGGGATCTTCGTCGGTATTGCAGAGAATCACCCGCATCCGGTGCTGATAGGCCATGTCCTCGACCGCGCGGCTGATCTCGGTGAAGAAGGGGTTACGGATATCCGAGACAATCAGACCGATGGTGTCGGTGCGACGCGAACGCAGCCGCTGCGCCGACAGATCCGGCCGGTAATCCAGTGCCTGGATGGCTTTCAGCACCCGCTGGCGGGTCGTTTTACCGACCCCGGTACGTCCCGCCAACACCCGCGACACCGAGGCGATCGAGACCCCTGCCTGCTTGGCGACATCCTTGATATTCGCCATCGACGTCTCTCCTCTTGGCATAAAAAGTAAGCTCAAAATCGATTCGGGTCTGTTAAGGAAGTTCATCCTATCAGACGTGGTGGTTCTAATATAACTTATTGTAAGTTAATATAAAATAAGTTTTTTGGCAACTTTGGACACATGGGGTGGCAAACCGATTGGAATCGATGTTAACTAACATGTAAACGATTTTTGTCCATACATCACAACTTAATCTATTCATTATACTTGCATAATAAATTTTTTTTACAAAACTATTGACGATAAAGCTGTAAACGTTTACTATTTTATCGTGTAAACTTATAATTAATTTAATAATTTATATATAAAAAAACGATTTCGTCGATAGACCCACCCGCGAGGATAGACCCCATGAACAAGATCGCGTTCCCCTTGGCTATCGCCGCCGCCCTGGTCACCCCGCTCGCCGCCAACACCATCGGTGAAGCCCGGGTGTCGGTGAATCACATCTTCGCCGTCGGCACCCGGGTTTTATTCTGACACGACGCGAGTGTCGTGCTATCGGTCGGCGGATACCGCGTCGAACCTTGGGCGGCATCCTCATTCTTGAAGTCGAGTCGGTTGCAGGAGTAGAGCGTGATGACTTCCCGTCCAACGCACTGTCCTTCATGCGCGCAAGCGATCCGTCTCCTGGCGTTCCATTGTTCCGTCAAGCTCCCCGCGATTGCCGAAGGCGCGGTGTCCGCACTGCCACGCGGTCCTGCGGATATGATCGAACCCATTGACAACGCATCCGTTACCGGATTATCCCACGGGCTGAAGCTCTCCCGCGTCAACCCACGCCGTCGGGCCACTGGCTCCCCGAGACTTGATCGGAGCCCGGTCGGCGACACCCGAGTCTCGACCGCCCGTTGTCCGTACTGCCGGCGGAACGTGACCGAGTACCGGTTCGTGGCCAGCGACGGTTCTTCCATCATGACGCACCACTGTGCCGGGCATGGCGACGTCATTCCCGTCCACCACATCGGTGCGTAGCACATCCAATACAAACCAGAAAGGAGCCAGCGACGAACTAAAATACATAAAAGACTTACATGATTAGCAACAGGGAGTTAGACCCGTAGCAATTGAAAAAAAATTAAAAACTTCTTAACCACCATCGCGAGGATGAAACCATGAAAAAAATCGTTCTCTCCCTAAGCATCGCTGCTGCTCTGCTGTCCGTCGCAGCCCAAGCTGCCACCACTGTCACTATCGGCACGGTGAACAACGGCGACATGATCATCATGCAGCGCCTATCGAAGCAATTCGAGCAGCAGCACCCGGACATCAAGCTGGACTGGGTGGTGCTGGAAGAAAACGTGCTGCGCCAGCGCCTGACCACCGATATTGCGACCAAAAGCGGCCAGTTCGACGTGGCGACTATCGGCGCCTACGAGGTGCCGATCTGGGCCAAGCAGGGCTGGTTGAAACCGTTCGAGAATCTGCCGGCAGATTATGACGTGGACGACATCCTGAAGTCGGTGCGCGACGGCTTGTCATACGAGGGCAAGCTGTATGCCCTGCCCTTCTACTCCGAGTCGTCGATGCTGTTCTACCGCACTGATTTGTTCAAGAAGGCGGGCATCGAGATGCCGGCGCAACCCACCTGGGATCAAGTCAAGGGGTGGGCCGGGAAACTGACCGACAAGGATGCCGGGGTCTACGGCATCTGTCTGCGCGGCAAGCCCGGCTGGGGCGAAAACGTGGCCTTTCTATCCACCATGGTTCACAGCTACGGCGGCCAGTGGTTCGATATGAAGTGGCAACCTACCCTCGACTCGCCGGAGTGGAAGGCGGCGATCACCGACTACGTCAACCTGTTGAACCAATACGGTCCGCCCGGCGCCGCGTCCAACGGCTTCAACGAAAACCTGTCGCTGTTCGCCAGCGGCAAGTGCGCCATGTGGATCGATGCCACGGTCGCGGCGGGTCTTCTCTTCAACCCGGACAAATCTCAAGTAGCCGACAAGGTCGGTTTTGCCCAAGCCCCCATCGGCAAGACGGAAAAAGGCTCCCACTGGATCTGGTCGTGGGCGTTGGCCATCCCGAATTCGTCCGATGCCCAGGACGCCGCCACCCAGTTCATCACTTGGGCCACCTCCAAGTCTTATGTGGAGCTGGTGGGCCAACAAGTCGGCTGGACCAGCGTACCCCCGGGCACCCGCCGATCCACCTATGAGAACGCCCAATACATCAAGGCCGCGCCCTTTGCCAAGCCGGTGCTGCAGGCCATCGAGAGTGCCGATCCCACGCACCAGACTCTCAATCCCAGCCCCTACACCGGCATCCAGTACGTAGGTATTCCTGAGTTTCAGGCCATTGGCACTCAGGTCGGTCAGACGATCGCCGCCGCCCTGGCGGGCCAGATGTCCGTGGACCAAGCCCTGAAAGGCGCTCAGGCTTCAGTGTCCCGAGCCATGCGTCAGGCCGGTTACGGCAAGTAAGCCCCCCTCTCATCCCCCGCTTTCTCCGTCGAGGAGAAGGCGAGGGAGGATTTTCCCGGCCTCCCAAAAAGGCCAAGGGTAAACCGCTACCCAAGAGAGATTTCTTATGACGACCCTGGCAAACCCGCAAATGACTACCAAGCCGGCCAAGAACACTCGGGAAATCGACACTCGCCCGCTGTTATGGCCTTCGGTCATCGTCCTGTTCCTGTGGATGATCGTACCTCTGGCGATGACCCTGTATTTCTCGGTCATCCGCTACAACCTGCTCAATCCGATGCTGACGGGCTTCGCCGGCCTGGAAAATTACGCCTTCCTATTCGAGGACCCGGCGCTGTGGACTTCCCTGTGGAACACCCTGGTGCTGGTCGGTTCGGTGCTGATTATTACCGTGGTGTTCGGCACCCTGTTCGCGGTGCTCTACAACGCCGAGTTCCATGGCCGCGGCGTGGCCCGGCTGCTGGTGATCGCGCCGTTTTTCGTGATGCCCACGGTCAGCGCTCTGGTCTGGAAGAACATGCTGATGCATCCGGTCAACGGCCTGTTCGCCTGGCTACAAAGCCTGGTGGGGATGGAGCCCACCGACTGGTTCACCAATTATCCCATGCTGTCCGTGATCGTGATCGTGTCCTGGCAATGGGTACCCTTCGCGTTTCTGATTCTGCTGACCGCCATCCAGTCCCTGGACCAAGAGCAGAAAGAAGCGGCACGCATCGACGGCGCCGGACCGGTGGACATGTTCTTCCACATCGTTCTGCCCCACCTCAACCGGGCCATCTCGGTGGTCATCATGATCGAGACGATCTTCCTGCTGACCATCTTCGCCGAGATCTACGTCACCACGTCCGGCGGTCCGGGCACGGCCACTACCAATCTAGCCTGGCTGATCTACTCCGTGGGCCTGCTCCAATTCGACGTGGGCTATGCCTCAGCGGGCGGCGTGATCGCGGTGGTTCTAGCCAACATCGTGGCCATCTTCCTGGTGCGGACGGTGTCCCGCAATCTGCAGCAAGGCTGAGGAGGGTATTCCCATGCAAGATGACGCTCGTCGGAAAATGTGGACCACCGCGCTGGCCTGGTTCATCGCCTTGGTGGTCTTCTTCCCCATCTTCTGGATGGCCGTGACCGCCTTCAAGACCGAGGTGGACGCCATCGCCACGCCGCCATCACTGTTCTTTACCCCCACCGTGGAGAATTTCCAGGAAGTCTTCGCTCGCAGCAACTACGGTCGCTACGTCTGGAACTCCATCGCCGTGTCCTTCGGCTCCACGATCCTGGCTTTGGCCTTCGCCATTCCGGCGGCCTACGCCATGGCGTTTTTCCCGACCAAGCGGACGCCGAGGACGTTGTTATGGATGCTGTCCACCAAGATGATGCCGCCGGTAGGGGTGCTGATCCCCATGTACCTGCTGTTCCGCGACATGGGTCTGCTGGACACGGTCACCGGACTGATGATGATTTATACCCTGATCAACATGCCCATTGTGATTTGGATGCTTTACACCTATTTCAAGGACGTGCCGAACGAAATCATGGAGGCCGGGCGAGTGGACGGCGCCACGCCGATTCAGGAACTGTTCCTGCTGCTGATCCCCTTGGCCGTGCCGGGTATCGCCAGCACCGGCCTGCTCGCCATCATCCTGTCCTGGAACGAAGCCTTCTGGAGCCTGAATCTCACCAGTTCCAATGGCGCTCCCTTGACCGCATTCATCGCCTCGTACTCCAGCCCCCAGGGTCTGTTCTGGGCCAAGCTGTCGGCGGCTTCGCTGATGGCCATCGCTCCGATCCTGGTGGTGGGCTGGATGAGCCAGAAGCAACTGGTCTCGGGGCTGACCTTCGGCGCCGTCAAGTAAATTCATACCGTATTCGCGAGGACATTCACCATGGTTGACGTGGTATTGCAAAACATCAAGAAGGCTTTCGGGGACGTCGAAGTCATCAAGGGCGTGGACCTGCATATCGAAGATAAGGAATTTGCGGTCTTCGTCGGTCCCTCGGGTTGCGGCAAATCCACCCTGCTGCGCATGATCGCCGGCTTGGAGAGCATCAGCGACGGGGATCTGATGATCGATGGGCAGCGGGTCAACGATCTATCCCCGGCGGAACGGGGCATCGCCATGGTCTTTCAGACCTACGCGCTGTATCCCCATATGACGGTGCGGGACAACATGGGCTTCAGTCTCAGGCTGGCCAAGCTCCCCAAGGAGGAGATCGAGCGCAAGGTCAAAGAGGCGGCGCGGATTCTGAAACTGGAGCCCCTACTGGACCGCAAACCCAAAGCCCTGTCCGGTGGCCAGCGCCAGCGGGTGGCGATCGGCCGGGCCATCGTTCGCAACCCCAAGGTGTTTCTGTTCGACGAACCCCTGTCCAACCTGGACGCGGCGCTGCGGGTGCAGATGCGCATCGAGATCGCCCGCATGCACAGCGACTTTGACGCCACCATGATCTACGTCACCCATGACCAGGTGGAAGCCATGACGATGGCCAATAAGATCGTGGTCCTGCAGGGCGGCGTGATTGAGCAGGTGGGCTCCCCTCTGGAGTTGTATCACCACCCCCGCAACCGCTTCGTGGCCGGTTTCATCGGTTCTCCCACCATGAACTTCGTCGACGTCGAAGTGCGGAATATCCAGGCCGAGTCGGTGACCGTCAGCTTGCCAGGAGGCGGTTCGGTGACGGCGTCCGTGAAGGATCGAGGGCTGAAAGTCGGCGACAAGATGACCCTGGGCGTGCGCCCCGAGCATTTGCTGGAGAGCGGCGGCGACGGCCAGATCCAGGGCAAGGTGCTGGTGGTGGAGCGCCTGGGAGGGGCTACCTACATCTACGCCCAGATCGAAGGGAACCAGACCCTCACCGCCGAGATCGATGGCAACAGCCCGATCAAGGTGAGCGACACCGTCACCCTGGGACTCGCTGGGGCAACCTGTCATCTGTTCACCACCGATGGCCTGGCTCTGGAACAGGCCACGCGCCATCCCTTGGCCGAAGCGGGTCAGGGTCAGCCTGCGGCCCATTAACTTTTTCACCAGGATAGCGACGAACGCGACATCTTGCGCCAAAGAAATCCTTGCAAAAGAGGTAGATGATGAGATGGCAAGAGAATTAGAGGGTAAAGTCGCTGCCGTCACCGGGGCGGCGTCTGGCATCGGACGGGCCAGCGCCGAGGCGATGCTGGCCGCCGGCGCGCGCGTGGTGCTCGTCGATCGCGACGCGGCGGCGCTAACGGCACTCTGCGAAAAGCTTGGCGACGCGGCGATCCCGTTGATGATTGACCTGCTCGACCCGAAGCACTGCGCGACGCTGCTGCCGCAAGCTCTGGAGAAGGCGGGCCAGCTCGACATCCTGCACGCCAACGCCGGCATCTATATCGGCGGCGACCTGGTCGATGCCGACCCGGACGCGATCGACAGAATGCTGAACTTGAACGTCAACGTCGTGATGAAAAACGTCCACGATGTCCTGCCGCATATGATCGAGCGCGGCACGGGCGACATCGTAGTGACCAGTTCGCTGGCAGCTCATTTTCCCACCCCATGGGAGCCCGTCTACGCCTCGTCCAAATGGGCCATCAACTGCTTCGTCCAAATCGTGCGTCGCCAGGTTTTCAAGCACGGTATCCGCGTTGGCTCGATCTCGCCCGGTCCCGTCATTACCTCGCTGCTCGCCGACTGGCCAGAGGAAAAACTGCGGGAGGCAAAGGCATCGGGCAGCCTGATCGAGGCCAGCGAGGTGGCTCATGTGGTGATGTTCATGCTGACCCGGCCACGCGGCATGACCATTCGAGACGTGGTCATATTGCCCACCAATTTTGACCTCTAGGCTTTGGAGGCTTTAAGCCATGACCGAAACCGTATCCACACCGCTGAACTCAGCCAACCTGAAGCGGCTTGCGCCCGAGGTGCGGGTGCCGGGCTACGACCGCGCTGCAGTGGCTCCGAGCATCGTCCACATCGGTGTCGGCGGCTTTTACCGTGCCCATCAAGCCGTGTATCTGGACGACCTGCTGCACCAACCCGGCAATACTGCTTGGGGCTATTGCGGGGTCGGATTGCTCCCTTTTGACCAGGGCATGCGCGACGCTCTGATACCCCAGGATTGTCTTTACACCGTGGTGGAGCGCAGCGCTGCCGGCGACCGAGCCCGGGTGATTGGCTCACTGCTGAATTATCTTTACGCCCCCGAAGATCCCGAGGTCGTGCTGGAAAAAATGGCTTCCCCGGATTGTCGGATCGTGACCCTGACCATCACCGAGGGGGGTTACTACGTGAACGAAGGTACGGGGGAATTTAACGCTGACCACCCAGACATCGTTTATGATTTGCAAAATCTCCACCACCCCCGCTGCTCCTTCGGCTATCTGCTGGAGGCTTTGGATCGCCGTCGCCAGCGGGGCTTGGGGCCATTCACGGTCATGTCCTGCGACAACCTGCAACACAATGGCACTGTCGCCCGGAAAATGTTGCTGGCTTTCGCCGAACTCCGCGATCCCGCATTGAGTCACTGGCTCGCCGAGCATGGCGCGTTTCCCAACAGCATGGTGGACCGCATCACCCCTGCCACCACCGATGCCCACCGGGCGCTGGTGCGGGAGCGCTTCGGCATCCAGGACGCTTGGCCGGTGGTCACCGAACCCTTCATGCAATGGGTGATCGAGGACCGCTTCCCCACCGGCCGCCCGGCCTGGGAGCGGGTCGGGGCACAGATGACCGGCGATGTTCTGCCCTACGAGAAGATGAAAATGCGGCTGCTCAACGCCAGCCATCAGGCGATGTGCTATATCGGCATGCTGCTAGGTTACCAGTTCGCGCACGAGGCCATGGAAGACCCCCAGATCCGCACGTTGGTGCGGACCATGATGGATGTGGAGGTTACCCCGCTGTTGTCACCTTTGCCGGGGGTCAGTTTGGAAGACTACAAACGCACTTTGATCGAGCGGTTCTCCAACCCGACCATTTGCGACCAGTTGCATCGCATCGGCACCGAGGGTTCGGCGCGGATTCCCAAGTTCATACTGCCTTCGATTCTGGAGGAACTGCCCCGGAGCGGCCCGGTAAAATTGCTGAGCTTCACCGTGGCGGCCTGGTTCCGGTATCTGGCCGGCGGCAACGACGACCAGGGCCGAGCCTTGCCCACCGTGATCGACCCACTGGCGGAACAGCTTCAGGAGCGTGCCCGGCGCGGTGGGCGAGAACCCGACGCAGTGCTGAGCCTGGCGGAGATCTTCAGCGAGACTCTGCCGCAATCGCCGGCCTTCGTGGACGAAGTGCGCCGGGCCTTGCACGGGTTTTACGACCAGGGCGCCCGCGCTACCCTGAGCGATTACGTCGGATCCTAACCCGTAGCGCTCCAATTTGGGCCGTCGTGTTCCGATATTAACGGCTAAGGGCAAGGCATGAACCCCATGTTTTCTCTCAAGATCCGGCCCGGCCATCCGGACTTTCTCGATTTGCCATGGACGCAATCCATCGCCGGCTGGACCAGCGAGCACTTTGTCGATCTTCCTCGCGGACCTTCCCGGCATGAGGTCCGCTTCATTACCCGCGCACAGGGCATCTACGTCATCAAGGAATTGCCCAGCGCCGCCGCTCGACAGGATTACGAAGTGTTGCGGGCGCTGGAAACCAAGGATGTGACCGCCGCCATCCTGGTCGGCATCGTCGAAGGCCGGCACCCGGATTCGGGCGCCGAACGGTCGGCGGCCATCATCACCCGCTACCTGGAACATGCCTTTTCCTACCAGCAGTTGGTGCGGAATCACGGTTTCAGCGCCCGCCGCGAACAGATGCTCGATGCCTTCGCCGGTCTACTGGTGGAGTTGCACCTGGCCGGCTGTTTCTGGGGAGATTGCTCCCTGGCCAATGTGCTTTATTGATTCGACGCCGAAGCCATCGAGCCGATCATGGTCGACGCCGAAACCTCGGTGATGCGCGAATCCCTGTCCAACGGCCAGCGCGAGGAAGATCTGGAAATCATGATCATCAACGTCGCTGGCGGCATGGCCGACATCGCCGCCTCTCAGGGCTTGCCGATTGACATGGCCGATCTGACGCTGGGTGAGGATATCGCGAAACGCTACCGCAATCTGTGGCGGGAACTCAACGAAACCAAGCTCCTCGCACCGGAGGAAGGTTTCAAGGTTACGGAAAAGATCCAGCGGCTCAATGAGCTCGGCTTCGATGTCGATGAAGTGGATCTGATCCCGACCGATGGTGGTCAACAACTGCGGATGAAGGTCAAAGTCGGAGGCCGAAATTTTCATTCGACCAAATTGCGCCGCCTAACGGGTCTCGACACCCTGGAGCGTCAGGCCCGCCAATTGCTTTCGGACCTGCAATATTATCAATGCCTGACCGGCGCCAGCACCGCCACCGGCAAGGAAGTGGCCGCCGTCCGATGGCGAGTCGGGGTCTTCGAGCCGATGCTGGAATCCTTGCGGGCCATGCCCGACCTTCCCGACCCGGTGCAAGGTTATTGCGCGGTGCTGCATCACCGTTACCTGAAATCCTGTGAATCCGGCGAGGATGTCGGGACGGAAGCCGCCTTCCAGGACTGGCTGGCCGCCGGCAAGCCGGATTACATTCGCGCCACGAACAATTCATAAGCGACTGGAGCGCACGCCGCATGAACGAACGACATGATAGCGCCGCGCCGCTGGGTCAAGTCGCATCCGCCGACCGCCCCCCAGGCTATCCAGCCGAACTTGAACAATCTCTCACCTTGCGGAACGATCACCGGGTCTTTGTCCGTCCCATCATCCCCGCCGACGAACTGATCCTGGAACGTGAATTGCGTGAAGCTGACGCCGAAACGCTTTATCAACGCTTCTTCACCGCCCAACCCAAACTGGACGCCAAGCATCGGCATTTCCTCGTTCATGTCGATTATCGATGGCGACTGGCGCTGGTCGCTTTTGCCGAAGATGCCCAAGCGGTCGGCATCGGGCGTTATGAAGGCGCCCCCAATCAGGAACAGGCGGAAATCGCTTTGGTCGTTCATCCGAGCTGGCGGCGGATCGGACTGGCGAGCGCGCTGTTGCGCCTGCTGACCGAGGCAGCGCGAGCGCGAGGACTCCGCCGGCTCGTCGCGTTGTGTCTCCAGGACAATCAAGCTATGTCCGCATTGTTAGCCCGAGCGGGTTTTGATGCTCCGCAAACGAACGCTGGCGTCGCTGTCACCGAAAAGATGCTCTAAATACGATTCTAATAACCTGCACCAGGAGCGCCATAATGGCCAATGCAATCTGTCTGGGCGAACTGCTTATCGATTTCGTTCCCACCGTTACCGGCACCGGCCTAACCGACGCGCCGGCGTTCATCAAGGCGCCAGGCGGTGCACCCGGCAACGTGGCCGTAGGGTTAGCGCGGCTCGGCGTTTCGAGCGCGTTCATGGGTAAGGTGGGCGACGATGCGTTTGGCCACTTTCTCGCCCATACCTTGGCCGAAACTGGAGTGGATGTCAGCCCGCTCCGTTTCGCTACCGAAGCGCGGACTGCGCTGGCGTTCGTCTCGCTGCGGGCGGACGGTGAACGAGAATTCATGTTCTATCGTCACCCCAGCGCCGATATGTTGTTCAACCCCAGGGAAGTCGACGTCGAGGCGATCCATCGCGCCAAGCTACTGCATTTTGGCTCGATCAGTCTGATCAGCGAGCCGTCGCGTGGCGCGACTCTGTACGCGGTCGATACCGCCCGCGCCGCCGGCTGCCTGATTTCCTACGATCCCAACCTGCGGTTGCCGCTGTGGTCGGACGCGAACACCGCGCGGGACGGCATGCTGTTGGGTTTGAAGAAGGCGCATGTCGTCAAGCTCAGCGACGACGAAAGCGAATTCTTGACCGGACTCGGCGATCTGGACGCCGCTCGCAAGGCACTCTGGCACGACGAGCTGAAATTGCTGGTAGTCACGCGGGGCCGCGCGGGCTGCGTCTACTTCACCCCGAATTTCTCCGGCGAAGTGGAGAGCTTCACGGTCGAAGCGGTCGATGCGACCGGTGCGGGCGATGGTTTCGTGGCCGGCTTGCTGCAAGGTTTGCTCGCCGATCCGACCGTCTTGCAAGACGAAACGCGCCTGCGCGAGCTGTGTCGCTTCGCCAACGCGGTCGGTGCGCTCGCCACCTTGGAGCGGGGCGCGATTCCGGCGTTGCCGGACCGAGCGC
>WBZV01001137.1_pt1 | contig 12938 bp, 16 predicted proteins | sample 5204221 | NCBI WGS metagenome assembly WBZV01 (sample SAMN12344360, study PRJNA552823) | activated sludge metagenome | biome: Activated sludge suspended growth; feature: Nitrification reactor; material: Wastewater; isolation source: activated sludge from nitrification reactor of wastewater...
GGTCTATAGCCAAGGGCGTGAATTACGTATTGAGTGTTAAATATGGCAATGTCCCCATTCAGTAGAAGAAGTGCATCTTTCTCCAGTGGCTGAACAATATCGATACCAAATTCTTCAGCAGTTGTGTCATATTTCAATATAGAGACCTTTGGATAATTGACATAGAAATTTACTGCAACAAGTAAGATACCCATTGAGTAGATTGTTCCATAAGCCACGGGCTTACGCATTTTCGCTATATCACTTACTGAGCCAAATCGGTGGGTAAGATATCTATACAGAAGGTGTGGGATGTACCAAATTCCAAGCCCTTCAAGAAGCCCAATCAGAAGATATGATGGTAGAAGGAATCTCTCAGCAGTTCCTATGAGAAAACTTGAAGTGTACAGATATGAAGCATAGAAAAAGTAAACTGGTCCGGTGATAAGCCATGTTAGTATGAAATATATACCAAGTCTTGTATGTCTTCTATATAAAAAAATGGCACCACAGATCGCAAAGAATAGCCCAATGTACGTAAAATCTTGTAGATAATTTTCGTGCAGAAAGGCAAATTGCAGAAGCCTTGATTGAAATTGGTTACCAATTTGAACACCCGAATTAAACGTTCCATAATCAGCACGAGTAATGAGTTTTATCATATTCTCCCATGTTGTTGGATTCGACCAGATTATTGCTGGGACAAGAGATGCACGTATCGGGACCCAAAGGTAAGGCACTAATCCGACTATGAAAGCTCCAGCTAAAATCATGTAATTTTTCACACCAAATCTCGGCAAAGTTGAAAGCGTTGGAACGATAAGGAAGAGTGTAGATGGAAGGAGTGTTATTATGAGATGGTGATGAGAAATTCCTAGCCCGAGTATAAAGATAAGGTAATAAAGATATCGAATATGTGGCTTGAAGTAGTACAGTACGCTGATGTATATGCTGATAGTTGTCAGCAAAATATGAAGTGCAAACACCTCTGGTACAACACCATAAAGCCATAGTAAATAGTTGCCAGCGAGGAGTGCCGCTGATATTGATGATACAAAAGCATTCCTTGTTAGTCTGTGTATGATTAGGTATACCATGTACAGTGTTCCAGCTGCTGCTGTAGAGGATAGGAGCCCTACTCTCCATGCCACTGTACTCCAAGGTATGTGGGAAACAATGTAACCAAGAAGGGAATAAAGCGGATAGCCAGGTGGATGTGCAATTCCACCGACATATGCGGCAGTCACAAGATCTCCACCATCACCTCCATATATACTTATCGACTGAAAAAAAAGGAAAAAGAGCCAAAACGTAAGAAAGATAATCATGTCGAAAGTATTGTATCAAAAAAAAGAGCTCACTGTTACGTGAGCTCTTAGGTATGTCTTTAGATATTAGGAGCAGGCTGCTACGCTTGTTGAAGAGAAGACTTCAAAGAATCCATTGTCTACTCCGTCTTCAATAAGCTTTCGAGCATTCGCTACAGATTCAAGTCTGGTACAAATTCTGTATCGACCAAGATCATCGATGATAACTTGGTAGTTTACTGATGCAGTTGAGACAGTACCATCTGACGATGCTACAAATTCAGCTGATCTATTGAGCGGATCGACTGGAATTGTATTTGCATAGTTACAGAGATCCATCACATTCGTACCTTGACTTAACCAGCCAGTGTTACAAGAGTTTTTGACTGTTGCTCCCGCATCGTTGCTTGATGCTGTGACACCACCGAAATCTGGATTATCAGCCATAAATTGCTCAATAACACCTTGCAGTGTTCCGAGTTCCTTAATACGTCGAGCGTCCTTGGATCTCTTCTGAGCCTCAGCTGGGTTGATTGTAACAAGTGCAATTACTGCCAGGATGGCAATAAGAGCAACGACGATAAGAATTTCAACAAGCGTGAAACCTTTTTGAGCAGATTTTAGTCGGTGCAACATATGCGGTAAATTAAATTTTCTAACAATACATTCAATATAGTCCATTAAGAATTCTAATGTCAAGTGGTAAAAGATGAGTTGCAGTCAGTTTAAATACGCTGAAAAACCAAAGTGAGCTGGGAGCACTTTAATCTCTGTTAAAAGGAGGAGGTAAGATTAAATATTGGAGTAATGACAGCGATAACGACGAAACCAACGCCAAGCCCGAGTCCTACAAGTAAGAGTGGTTCGATAAGTGTTGTTAGTGCCTTTACTGCAATTTCCGACTCGCTTTCAAAGTAATTAGCCAAATGTCCAAGAGTTTCATCCAAATGACCAGTTTGTTCACCTACTGACGTCATCTGAACGAGAATCGCTGGGAAAATATGTGCATTTTCAAGAGAAGACCCAAGTGTTTCGCCCGTTTCGATATCGTGTTTAATCCGAACAAATGCCTCTTGGTACACGATGTTGGATGTTGTTTCTGTAATAATATCAAGGGCTTCTAATATTGATACGCCGGCCGTTATAAGAATCGATAGCGTACGTGTTGTGTCAACTAAAGCAGAGATTTTTATAATTCTGTTAATGACAGGTACATACAGTGACATTCTATCAATAGTCTTTTTGCCGTGATGTGAACGTAGGAGTCGAAATACTAACATGATTGCGGAGAAAACACCAATAAGAATAAATGGCCAAAACTTACTGAAAAAATCAGAAACTACTATTAGAAATACAGTCATCGCAGGCAATTCAACATCAAACTGCTTATAGACTGTTAAAAGCTGTGGAATGACGAAAGTGATCATCACGAACATAACGCCCAACATTGCAGTAATAATGATGACTGGATATATCATTGCTCCCTTGACTTTATTTTTGAATGTACGAGAGCGTTCAAGGTTCTCAGCAAGTTTACTCAGAATTTCATCGAGTTTTCCCGATGCTTCCCCTGCTTTAACCAACGAGATGTAAAGATTATTAAACAGTCGCGGATGCTTCTTAAGAGCGTCAGAAAAGTTCATACCGGCCTTTACGTCAGCATCGATCTCTTGTATTAATTTAAGAAAAGCAGCATTCTCAGATTGGCGCTTTAGAATATCTAATGAGTCGATTAATGTTAATCCGGAATTAAGCATAATTGACATTTGCCGAGTAAAATCAACGATATGGTTAAACGAAACTTTACTAAAGAGTGATCCAACAGAGGAAGTCACTGGTGCAGATTTCTGATCAATGCTCAATATGGTAAGGTTATTTCCTTTTAGATATGATAAAGCTTTGTCCTCACTTTCAGCCTCCATCACGCCTGTGACTGTTTTCCCATCTTTGATTGCTTTATATGTGTACTCCATAGATTACGTGATGTATTTATGTATTTGTTGAGGTCGAATGGCAAAATTAATTGCAGTTTCCTTGGTAATTTTTCCTTGTGCATAGAGATTGCTTAGCGCTCGTTCCATGGTTATCATTCCCTGATCTGTCGAGGTTTCTAAAATGTTTTCAATCATGTGTGTCTTTCCATCTCTAATTGTTGATGCTACAGCTGGGTTGTTTACAAGAATTTCACATGCTGCAATTCTACCTGTTCCATCAATATTTGGTAGAAGCCGCTGTGATATGATTGCTTTAAGAGATGATGCAAGTTGAATGCGGATTTGATTTTGTTGCTGTGGTGGGAATACGTCGACAATACGGTCAATCGTTTGTGGAACTGAGTTTGTATGCAATGTTGAGAATACTAGGTGTCCCGTTTCAGCGATAGTCATCGCTGCCTGAATAGTCTCATAATCCCGCATTTCTCCGACGAGTACAACATCTGGATCCTCACGAAGTGCAGACTTAAGTGCTACTGTCCAACTGTGTGTATCTTGATTCAATTCTCTTTGTGATATCAGTGATTTTCCTACCGGGTAGACATATTCAATTGGATCCTCGATAGTCAAAATATGGCGAGCATCTTCTTCGTTAATTCTTTGTACAATTGCAGCTAAGGAGGTTGATTTTCCCTCGCCCGTTGGCCCAGTAATTAAAATGAATCCTTGTCGAACCTGCGTAAATGTATGGATAATATCTGGAAGAGCAAGCTCTTCAAGTGATCGAATTCTTGATGTGATCAATCTGAATGCGGCTGCAATGGCCCCTTTCATGTAGTACATATTGACACGAAAGCGCATATCTCCGTGTTGTAGCCCAAAATCAATTTCTTTATTTGCCATCAAGTTTCCCTTTTGTTCATCAGTCAGTATGGGCAATAAAGCTTTTTGACTGATATCTGGATCTATTACAGGGTAGGTCTTAAGAAGATAGAGTTGCCCATTGATTCGAAGAGACGGATTGTATCCAGGGACAATATGAATATCTGAAGCATTTTTTTCGATAGCAATTTTGAACAATTCTTGTAAATCCATATATCTAAGTATAATTAAGTATTAATAGGTTTGCAGTATAAAAGGGTTGACTGATTCATTCCTATTTATACTCACTTAAGTTAATTCTAACTGTACTATGTATGTGCAACTCTCAAGACTTCTTCAATAGTCGTTATGCCATCGAGCGCTTTCAGATATCCATCCTGAAGCATTGTAATAAGCCCTTCCTGAATTGCAGCATCTTGAATGGCTTGAGCCGTTGAATTTTTAATTACTAAGTTTTCAATGCCCCGAGTAATCTTAATAACTTCAAATATTCCAACACGTCCATGATATCCAGACTCAGCCCCTGTTGTATCATGGGCCTTAAAAAGTCTCATTGAGCCAGGATCTTGTTTGAACTTTTCAGGGAGAAGATCCCCCAAAACCTCAATAATATTTTGTTGCAATTCAGGGCTTGGGGTATATTCCTGCATGCCCTCTGGAGCAATCTTTCTGACGATACGTTGAGCAACGACGGCATTTAATACAGATGAGATCAAAAATGGCTCAGCTCCTAAGTCGATCAAACGTGGTATAGCTGTTGCAGCATCATTTGTGTGAAGCGTTGAGAAGACCAAATGCCCTGTCAAAGCTGCTTGCATAGCAAGAGATGTAGTTTCAGAATCACGAATTTCTCCAACAAGAATAATGTTAGGGTCTTGTCGCAAGAATGAACGAAGACCTGTCGCGAAAGTTAACCCTGCTTGCGGGTTGATCTGTACCTGATTCACCCCTTTGATTTGGTATTCAACAGGGTCTTCCAGAGTCACAATATTGACAGTTGGTTTGTTGAGGAGGTTGAGAATGGAGTACAAGGTGGTTGATTTACCTGATCCTGTTGGCCCAGTTACAAGCACAATACCATAGGGTTTCTCAATTGCCTCTTCGAGTACTTTTAGCTGAGGTCCACGAAGTCCGAGATCATTCATAGTAGGAATGCCTCCCGATTTCTTTAGCAAACGCATGACTACCTTTTCACCGTTGACTGTTGGAAGTGTTGATACACGTAAATCGACCTCTTCTTCTCCCATTTTGAAGTTAAAACGTCCATCTTGAGGCGCACGTTTTTCATCAATCTTTAATCCAGATAAAATTTTAATGCGTGAAACCAAAGAATCCTGAATTGATTTAGGAAGTGCAAGTTTTTCCTGAAGCATACCGTCAATACGGTACCGTACGCGAGTTCGGGTCTCTTGTGGCTCAATGTGTACGTCAGATGCTCTCCCCTTCATTGCATATTCGAGAATTGTTTTTACGATTTTTGCAATTGGTGCTTCCTTTATCAACTCACCAAGATTTTCTGCTTGAACGGTGCGAACAGCAGGCTCAAACTCCTTCAAAGCTTCTGTAATGTTTGGAGAAAGATTTTGAGTGTAGACAACATCAATGGTCTTTTCGATATCTTCTTTGAGGCTTAATACGGGGATCAGACGTTTCCCAGTTTTCTTTTGCAGGAAGCCAATGGTTTGTACGTCAAATGGATCTGCCATTGCAATTTTGAGCGTGTTCTCCTTCTCATTCAGTTCAAAAGGAATCAGAATATATTGACGTGCCAGTGATTCTGGGACAAGCGCAAGCGCTTGAGGTGCAATAGGCATGGAACTCCCAGTTACCCACGGCATGTTAAGAATCTCGGCCTTTGTCTTAATGATGTCTTCAGATGCGACTTCAGAATTCTGCAATAGATATTCGTCAATGGGCAAATTCCTTTGAAGTGAATCAACCTCATACTTTTGAGATTGCTCCTGCGAGATTATTTTCTGCCCAACAAGAAGATCAAGAAATTGTTTTGTCGGTAAAGTCATATCTTCACTATAGAGAAAGGTCTGGTAAAATTCAATATGCTCCCAGTACTTATTGTTTCCCCGGATGGCACCATTGATAGGTTTATTGATTCATACCTGAAGGAGAATGCAATTGCTTCGTCTCGAGTTCTTGATGTGACTCCTGAAAAAGGATTTTTAGTCGAGCATTCAATTGAGGTTCGTGATTTTGTGTCGCATGTGTCATCCACTGACACATCTATGGTGATAATGAGGAAGTTTGACACTGCTACTCCTGATATTCAAAATTCTTTGCTAAAAACATTGGAGGAAGGCTCTGAGAAAGTACACTTTCTTCTAGTTGTCTCGGATCAGTCGCGCCTGTTGCCAACTATCATATCTCGTATAGGAGTGCCTCAGTACAGTATCAATCAGAAATCATCCCCTGTGCTCTTGAAAACCTATCAATACACTCCTGCTACATCCTCATATCCACAGTGGCTTTCTATGACAGCTAAGATTTCAAAGGCTGATGCATTACCATTTTTAGATGAAATAATTCTGAATCTGGAAGCTTCTTTGCATACTGATGCTCAAGCACTAGATAAAAAAACAGATGCACTTCATAAATTATTGCCTGTTCGCAAGGGTTTGCGAGATAATCATATGTACTATGAGTATGCTCTCGATGCCGCAGGGTATATTTTAGATGAGCATGGACTTTTATAGATCGAGTAAACCTCGTTGACTGGTCAATACAGTACGTGCTATGATGAAGCTATGATTGCACGTAGTCAAGCTGGATTCACATATCTTGAGATAATGATGGTTCTGCTTATCATTGGGCTACTTCTTTCGATAAGTGTGGCATCGTATACAAATCTTCATGCCAATAGCTTGGATCAAAGGCGAAAGACTGATATCCAGGAAATTCGAGCTTCACTTGAACAATATCGAAGCGTGCATGGTGCGTATCCAACTCCAAATCTTACGCCAGGACTGCCCTTTGGGACGGCTGGGTTGGTTGAGGGGGCGAATACCTACATGCAAATGATTCCCCAAGATCCACAGTATCCAAAGAAGCAATATCATTACTCTGTCGCTTCTGATGACTATACTTTGTCGACTGAACTTACCAAACCTGAAGATGATGCCTGCGGAGTTCCTGCTGGAAATGATCTCTGTGGCCAGGATGGATCGAATTATGACTGTAACTTTTGCATGGGGTCATATGGGAAAAAATAGCGGCTTTACATACTTGGAGATTTTAATTGTGGTGCTGATCATGGGTATTTTGAGCACGATAGGGAGAACTGCTTATATTGAATTTAACAGCCGAAAAAAAGTTGAAGCAGAAACTAAACAGATTGTGTCATACCTTGATATGGCACAAACAAAAACACTTGGAGGTGAGAGTGCCTGTGAGGAATTTGAAGGAAATTATTCTGTAACCACATTGACTGTTGGTGATATTTCTGAGATGTCATTAACTCCCCTTGGGTGCGATCCCCAAGCCCCATACACGTTTCCAGCTGGATTTACATTGCCTGAGGGAGATTTCTCAGTTAACTATAAAGTGGACGGAACTGGAATTACTGGTGATTCATGTATTATCTTGCAACATCCAAGTGCTGACACATGTGGAAAGGTATTACTTGAGACTTCAGGAAGCATTACACACGAATTCCTGCCATTAAGTAGTTGTACCTGTACCCCATAATGTTTAAGAATCAGGACGGAATGACCCTTCTTGAAGTATTGATTTTCGTATCTATCCTCACGCTTATCTTTTTGACTATAGCTTTTGCAACAACTCAATCAATCAAAAGAACACTATACAACCAACAGAAAATTATAGCTACTCATTATGCAGAAGAGGTGCATGAATGGATGAGGGGCGAAAAGGAATCAGATTGGGCAATCTTCGCTTCTCGTGCCGATACAACATATTGTATGAATGAATCAGTCACAACGTGTCATGCCGCTGGTTCGTGTTGGAGTGAGAATACAGCATGTGCAGCGGATGATTATGCACTTGGTAGCAAGTATAAACGGTCTTCTACTCTCACAACGAATGGATCACTTATTGATGTAACAACAACAATAGAATGGAAAGACGGTGTAAACACCTACTCGTTACCACTTGAAACAACTTTCTCACGATGGGAGTAAAAAGGAACGGATACAGCTTACTTGAACTGGTTTTGGTTTTATCTATTTTAGGTATTATTATTCCTGCTGGATTCAGTATATTTATGGCAAGTATGCGTGCCCAGCTAAAAGTTTCTTTGCTTCAAGAAGTCAAGAGGAATGGTGATACAGCATTGAGTGTTATGGAAAACCTGATTAAGTCCAGAACTCAGTCATTACAACAGCTCGATGGTACTCCTATATGCAATGTTGCTGGTGCCACGTATTCTGCGGGTGATGTGTATTTTGTCGATTCAGAAGCGCAGCGGTTTCGTTTCTATCTAAGCACTGACCAGATAGCATCGGATAGCTCGGCAATCGGCTCCTCGTTTCTTACAAATTCAAAAGTTGCAGTGACGAATTTTACCCTAACGTGCGAGAAAAGCAACTCATTTACTCCTCCAATAATTAGTATTGGATACACAGTATCTCAGGCCTCAGATACCACACGTTCAGAGGAACAAGCTCGGCTTGATTATTTGACAAAAGTGCGATTGAGAACTTACTAACCACGTACTCTGTCTTGACTTATGCAGAGTATTTTTTCATACTGATAGTATGTCACAGAACTATTTTTCGCTGGATATTGGTGAGCAGTACATTAAGATTGTTGATTCTGAAGATAAAAAGAAAGTTCTTACACTCAAATCGGCTGCATTAACTGAGATACCTTTCAATGTCTATGCGGTTTCTAGCCAGGATTTCGATACCAAAGCTTCAGATTTGATTCGAAAGATGGTGGTGGATGCTAAGATTACAAAAAGTGATGTAAGAATCACCATTCCAGATACTCAAAGCTACACTCGTATCTTTGAAATGCCACTTTTGACTGACAAAGAATTGATATCTGCTATTCGTTATCAGGCAGACCAGTTTATTCCCATTCCTATTGATAAGGTTAGCCTCGATCTTCATATCATTTCAAAAAGTAAGGAACAAAATAAGTCAGTCATTCTCCTTGTTGCAGCTCCTCAGAGTGTGATTGATCATGTTGTAAAGATTACAGAGGACGCAGGTTTGATTCCCACTAATATTCAAAATGAGGCTAGCTCCTTATTGTCTTTAATTTCACGTCTACACGATGTTCAAAAGCAACCAGTGAGCGGGGCTACCCTTTATGTAAATTTTGGGAATAGTTCAACATCTATTTATATCTTTGATAATGTTCAAAATGTGCCACTGCAAGTTCACAACTTCAATATAGGTCAGCAGATTTTTTATAAGGATATTCAGGCAAATTTTACGTTTACTAATGCCCAGGTGAAAGATATGATTGAACGAATTGGGTTAACACAACAACAAAGTCAATATGATATTGCCAGCATTCTTGCATCTCCATTGAATGAATTTACCTCTGAAATTCAGCGTTTTATCTTGTCATCGCGCGAAAAATCACAGATAGATGTAAAAGATGTGTACATCGTTGGAGAGGGCTCGCGCTTTGTTGGTTTGGACCAAAGGCTTGCAAGTGTTGTAGGGCTTTCTGTATCGCTTCTTAACTTGAATGAGTATTTTGAAAAAAGTACAGCATCTGATTTTTTTGCACATGATTGGCCAATGCTTGCATCAGGAATTGGTGCAAATCTTTCATTATGATAATTGGAATCAACCTTCTTCAAAATCAAAAAAACTACAAGAAATTGGAGGACATGTTCCGTGTTTTTAGGATATCTGTCGTATTGATCGCCTTCTTGACCTTTCTTACCCTTATTATAATTTTTTCACTGCGAAGAAACGCTGATCAGACGCTTGAGTCAACGCTTAGGACCCGCAATACTGTTTTGAAGGGCATACAACAAAGAGAAGATCAGGAAGCTCAAATACTTTTGATACAGGAGAAAATTGATGCAATGAACAAAATTCTTGATGATACACCTGATTATGCTCAACAGGTCGAAACGGTACTTGCATTTATGCCTGTGTCTTCAGAATCAGGAAAACTCAATACAATAAACATTGATGATAATCTTGCTCAAATAAATATGATATTTCCCAATATCTCAGCACTCACCGCTTTTTTGCAGACCGTGGATTCACCCAGTTTTCAATCAACATTCGAAGATATAGAACTTAGTACCATTTCGTATACCGATCCTAATAAACAGTTAGATGTACAACTCAATGTTGGATTCAAAAAAAAGCTCAATTAGTCCATACACCCGTCGATTACTGATCCAGCATAGTGGATATGGGATTATATTGGTAGTATTTTTAGTTTTACTATTTACGTTCATTCCTTGGCAGATTACCTCATATACCAAGACTCGTTCACAATTGGTCAAGGTTGAGAAAGAAGTTGATCTTTTGACAGCACGCCTTACAGCTATTGAAGAGTATCCATCAAATGATTTAGAAGATCTTGTGCTATCAATAAACTCAATTTATCCATCTGAGGAAGATAGATTCTCGATTTTTGCATCACTTGATAACCTTAAAAAGATTACTTCTATTAATATTGATTCATACTCTTCTCCGTTCTCAGGGAAAGCATATGAGGAAGTTGATATTTCGGTCAAAGCAGATTCAGATATGGCTACATTTAGACGATTTTTGAAAGACCATGTTTATAAATCTGGGCGTTTTATGACTATCTCACGAATATCCTATTCAGATGATAAGAAAACATTAAGCTTCACTGCGACTTTTCATAGCAGAAAAGTGAATCTTAAATCAAAGAAACCAGTGGAAATTAAACCTGACCTGATCCAGCGAGCAATGGATATCCGATTTGAAGTAGAATCCAGCGGACTTGTTAAGAAGAATGTATCTGAAGATGTTGCACCTACTCCTGGGAATTATTCAACGAATCCTAATCCGTTTCAGAGATAAGTACTCTGATAGCTGATCAATTTTGAAGGTTTATTGTAGTCAAGAATCAGTTTAACGTTCCCGTTACGACTTAATATTGATATACAGTTTTTGAGAGTCGTCACCGTTTTTTGATTTGTAGGTTCGGATGATATCTGTGATGGCTTTGATTGTAAGTCCATGCTTGCCGATGACTCGTGGGTAATCCTCCTCAGATAGGTATACATTGAAACGAAGAATATCACCTTCAAGCTCTTCCTCAATTCGCATCTGGTCTGGATTATCGATTAGGGAGGTCAAGATGTATGATAAAAGGTCTTTCATGATTACTTCTTAAGGTTTTTGAAAAGTCTTTCAGTTCCTTTTGTATGGGTTGCCCCATGTCCCACCCAATAGTCTAATCGGGCTTGATCAACAGTGAGAGTATGCTTTTCTGGAATTGGATCGTAAAAACCGATCTGTTCGATATATCTACCGTCTCTCTTGCTTCGGGCTTCTGCAATAATGATACGATATTTAGGATCGTTTGTTCGACCGATTCGTGTAAGTTTAATTTTTAGTGCCATGATTGAGTTTAAATGCCTTTAAATTGGTTAAAACTAGTATACATCTGTTTCAACTATGTGATTATATCATATTCCAAGTTCTTGTAAAGCCTTACGAGCTGCACTTTCCTCAGCTTGCTTTTTAGATTTGCCTTGACCACGTGCAATAAGATTTTTTTCATCATATACACCAACTTCATAGATCTTGTCATGCTCAGGGCCATCTTCATGGATAACTTCATATAAAGGTAATCTTTTGAACTTCTCTTGATAATGCTCTTGTAATATATTTTTTGCGGGAAGATAAAGCTTCCCTTCAACTATTCGATCAAGTGTTCCGTCAAATAAAAACTTTTTGATAAATTCAGCTGACTTTTCAAATCCAAATTGAAGATAGATAACACCAATCAGTGCTTCAAAAGCATCCGCAAGGATTGACACACTATCTCTTCCGTTATTGTCCTGCTCGCCTTTTGATAAATAGATGTAGTCACCGAGTCTAATGCGTTTTGCAGCTTCGTAAAGGCTTGTGGTGTTAACAATTGCGGCTTTCATGTCTGTATAATCACCCTCTTGATAATCAGGATATGTCGTATACAGATGTACAGACGTTACCAGTGACAATACGCTGTCCCCAAGGAATTCAAGTTTCTCATTAGAGGTAAATCTGAAATCCTTATGCTCGTTGAGGTATGATCTATGTACAAATGCATGAATCAAAAGATCCTTATCTGTGAATGTTATGCCAATTCTTTCTTCAAGAACTGAATGATCAATTACTTGGTTCTGTGAGTTCACCATATTCATTTTCGTAAACTTTTCCTAACACTGCATTGATAAATCCAGGAGATTTATCACCCCCAAGCTCCTTTGCGAGCTCGACGGCTTCATTGATAATAACTTTTGGCGGGACTTGCTTTTCAATCATTAAATCGTAAATTGAAAGTCTCAAAATTGCCAAATCAACTCGAGCAATTTTATCGATCACATATTTTTGTGCGTAATGTGTGATATGAGCATCAATTTCTTGAAGATGTTGGAGAATCATATCAGTTTTTTCTGCACGAGGGGATTCTGTTTGTGAATCATCAAACATTGCAGCAAAAAGTTGCTGAACAATTTTTTGTCTACGTAGATGCCGTCTATCCATACAAATTAGCGAGTTGTTTTTCTATGTGACAATCGAGGTTTACCAGTATCCTTGTCATACACAACTTCAGGAAGAGATTGCTTCCGCATTGCTCTTCTTGTTCCTGTTCGCTGAGTAGAATGTTTCTTTTTTGGTGTTGGTGCCATACAGGTATTGTACAATGT
>WBZV01001139.1_pt1 | contig 12912 bp, 12 predicted proteins | sample 5204221 | NCBI WGS metagenome assembly WBZV01 (sample SAMN12344360, study PRJNA552823) | activated sludge metagenome | biome: Activated sludge suspended growth; feature: Nitrification reactor; material: Wastewater; isolation source: activated sludge from nitrification reactor of wastewater...
ACGCCGAGTTCGCGCGCCTGAAGACACTGTTCGAGGGTCAGCCGCAGCTCACGCGCCTGCTCGGCGACACCCGCGACGCGTACCGCACCTGGAAGCGTCAGGGAACCCGGCCCATCATCGAAGCCACCCGAAAAGGCGACCGCGTCGCCGCGCGCGCCCTCGTGCGGACCGGGACGAGCCGCAACCTCTACAACGACGTGCGTACCTACACCCACGCACTTGAGGACCAGATCCGGATCCGCCGGGAGGCTGCCGCCACCATCCAGGCCGACCAGTTCGTCCGCCTGTCACGCATCCTCAACATCAGCATCCTGGTGTTCTTCGGGCTCCTGGCGATGTTCTCCCTGCTGCTGCTGCGGGGCGTGCTGCGGCCACTGCGTGAACTGCAGGACCAACTCGTCGAGGTGGCACAGGACGGGCACCACGAGGAGCCGATCGTGCCGTCCGGACCTCCCGAGTTGCGCGACGTCGGGCAGGACGCGGAGACGATGCGCCGCACACTGACCCGCGAGGTCGACCGCGCGCGGCAGGCCGACGAGGGATTGACCCAACAGCGGCCCGTGGTCGCCGCGATCCGCGCCGAACTGGCCGACAGCCACTCCGAGCCGGTCACCGGGCTCGACTTCGCGGGTGTGCAGGAGCCCGCCGAGGGGGTACTGGCCGGTGACTGGTGGAGCGCTCAGGTCCTGTACGACGGACAACTGGCCATCACACTCACCGACGTCAGCGGACACGGCCCGGAGGCGGGCATGGAGGCGCTGCGGCTCAAACACGTCCTCGAGCTGTCGCTGGCACAGAACGCGGACCCGGCGTTGGCGCTGCGCCATGCCGCCGAGGGCTTCCGGACGGCGTCCCGATTCGCCACCTGCACCATCGTCATCATCGAGCCGCAGACCGGCTTCCTCACGTGGGCGAATGCCGGACACCCGCCGGCCTGGCTGATCACGAACGGCAGCACCACCGAACTCGTGCGCACCGGGCCACTGCTGAGTGTGCTCGGTGGTGCCTGGACCAACCAGCACACCCACCTCGACGTCGGCGCGCTGCTGCTGTTGTGGACCGACGGTCTGACGGAGTCGCACGACGAGCAGCGGGAGGAACTCGGAGAGGACGGGCTCGCGGCACTGGTCGACGAGGCGGTGGCGCAGGAGGAGACCAGCGAAGGGATCATCGCGCACCTGCTCGCCGCCGCCCGTGCCCGATCGGTGGACTGGCGCCGCGACGACGTCACCTGCGTGGCGGTGCGCCGTGTCTGACGAGGGCGCTGACCGCCCGGCCTAATCGGCGATGAGACCCGCGCCGTCCGACAGTCTGGCCACATCGCCGAACTGCTCGTGCAGCGCCGCCACAGCGCCGATCACCACGATCGACGGTGCCCGCACCCCCGCGTCAGAGGCCGCCTGCACGACCGTGGCGAGGGTTGCACTGACCGTGCGCTGCTCGGGCGTCCATCCGCGTTCGACGATGGCCGCAGGGGTGTCCGGCTCGCGCTGGGTCAGCAGCACGTCGACGACCATCTGCAGGGAGCGGACCCCCATCAGCAGCACGATCGTGATCTCCGGCGGGATCTGTGCCAGGTGAGCGACGAGCCCCGGATCCTCACCGTGAGCGGTGGCCACGAGGAAACCTGTGGCCATTCCGCGGTGTGTGACCGGGATTCCGGCGGCCCCCGGAACCGCGACCGCACTGGTGATCCCCGGCACGACCTCGACGTCGATGCCTGCCGCCAGACACGCGGCGAGCTCTTCGCCGCCCCGGCCGAGGACGAACGGGTCACCGCCCTTCAGACGCACCACCCGGTGGCCTGCGGCGGCCTCCGCGACCAAGATCTCGTTGATGTCGTCCTGACCGACGGTGTGGTCACCCGGGCTCTTGCCCACATGCACGATCCGGCCGTGTGTGAGGTCGAGGGCCGCGCGGGGGGCCAGGCGGTCGGCCACGACCACGTCAGCGGCGGCCAGCAGATCCCGGGCACGCACAGTCAGCAGATCAGGATCCCCGGGGCCGGCGCCGACCAGGGCCACTGCGCCGCCACCCGGTCGCTGCGGGCGAAGGTCGATCCTCGACAGTGCTCGCGTGAGTTCGGCCTGTAGCAGTTTCGCGCGGCCAGGGTCCCCGCCTCCGCTCACCGCCACCACCACGCCGTCCGGGCCGGTGACGACCGAACCGGTCCACGCCGGCGACGTCCCGGCGCTGGCCGCGTCCACGCACCAGATCCGCTGCTGCTCGCAGGCCTGCACCACGTCTGCGTTCACCTCGGCGGGAGCGCACGCCTGGACCAACCACATCCCCTGGACGTCCGCCGGGTCGAAGGGACGCTGGTGCAGTTCGATGTCCCCGCGCGCCGTCAGTTCGGGGTCGGGCTGCGGCGCGACAACGGTGACCAGTGCGCCGTCGGCCACCAACCGCTGCACCCGCCGGGCTGCCACCTGGCCGCCACCGACCACGAGCACCGGCCGGCCGGCCAGTCGCAGGAACAGTGGATACATAACGTCGATGGTCGCAGCGTGATCCCGGCGCGTGGCAGGGGGTACCGCGTTCACGGCGCACGCACCGGCCATAGTCACGGACCCCGGCCCGGGCTTACCCTGATCGGGTGGATCTTGCGACCGCGATCTTGACCGGGCTCGGCCTCGCCGCAGCCGCAGGCCTCAACGCCTACATCCCCTTGGTCATCGTCGGCTTCCTGCAGTTCTTCGACGTCGTCGACTTCGGCGCACCCTTCGACAATCTGGCCAACCCCTGGGTGCTCGGGGTGCTCGTGGTGCTTCTGCTGGTCGAGGTGCTGGCCGACAAGATCCCCGCCGTCGACTCGGTCAACGACATCATCCAGACCGTTGTCCGACCCGCAGCCGGCGCGGTGCTGTTCGCGGCGAGCACGAGTCTGGGCACCGACATCCCGCCCGTGGTCGCATTGATTGCAGGCCTGATCACCGCGGGTACCGTCCATGGCACCAAAGCGGCGATGCGCCCAGTACTCAATGCGGGAACCGCCGGTGCCGCCGCACCAGTGGTGAGTACCGGCGAGGACATCGCCTCCACCGCCCTGGCCTTTGCGGCGATCCTCGCGCCGATCCTGGTCCTGGTGGCGCTGGTGGTCTTCATCTGGCTGGTCGTGCGGTGGCTGCGCCGCCGCCGCAGGGAGCCGCTGACGACCTAGGAGGCCTCGACGACAAGCACCGGGTTACCCGGCTGCCACGCGTCGTCACTGGTCAACGTCACGTTCGCGCTGGCGCCTGGGGCGACCTCGCCGGTGCTGCCCGTCGCCACCGCCACCGCTTGTCCGTCGACGTAGTAGTAGACGGTCAGATCCGTGCTCGCAGCCTTCGACCCCGAGTTCTGCACAGTGCCGTTGATCACGAGCTTGCCGTTGTCCTGCGAGATCGCGTACTGGCTCAACAGCCAGTCCCCCGAACGCAACTGGTCGGATCCAGGGAACGCCGGCGCCTCTTGTGGCTGCGGGGTCTGATCGGACTGGCTCTGCGTGGCGTCGGGCCCGGTCGGCGAGGTCGAGTCACCGTCGAGGGCGTTGAAGCCGAGGAATCCCACCACCAGTGCGAGCAGCCCCGCCGCCACGATCGCCGCGGGCTTGCGCCAGCCGCCGACCGCCGTCTGCGCCGGTGCGACAGGTGCCGTGCGGATCGGCTGGGTGGTGTGCGCGGGCGGGACCCGCAGGTCGACGGTGTTGTCGGCGCCGCTCTCCACAGCCCGGGCGATGTCGAGCACCTCGCGCGCGGTGGGGCGCTTGGCCGGGTCCTTGGCCAGCATCCTCGTGAGCAGCGCCTTGCGGGCCGGATCGATCCCCCCGAGGTCTGGTTCACCGCGCTGGATGTTCATCAAGACCGCGACAGTCGCTCCCTGCCCGAAGGGCGGGCGCGCGGTAGCCGCGAAGACCAGCAGCGAGCCGAGCGAGAACACGTCGCTGGCCGCCGAGAGTTCGTCGAGGTTCGCCTGCTCGGGCGACAGCCAGGCCGGGCTGCCGGTCACGATCCCGGTGGCGGTCAAGGAGGTCGCATCTTCGGGATGGGCGATGCCGAAGTCGATCAGCACCGGCCCCCTGTCGGCCATGATGACGTTGGCCGGCTTGATGTCGCGGTGGGCGATGCCGTGGATCTCAAGCACGGCGAGCGCCTGAGCCAACCCGCGAGCCAACTCCCACCAGCGTTGCGCGTTCAGCGGGCCCCAGATCGACACAGCATCCCGCAGGTTGGGACCTGGGATGTATTCAGTGGCCAGCCAGGCAGGGGTCCCGGCGATGTCGGCGTCGAGGAACCGGCTGATGTGGGTGTCCTGCACGGAGCGCAGCACCTGTGCCTCGCGCTCGAAGCGGGCCGCGACCTGTGGATCGTCGAGCAACCCCGGACGGACGACCTTGACCGCAGCGACATCATCACCGCAGACGGCCTTGTACACCACGCCCATCCCACCGGATCCGATGCGGGCCTGCACGTCCCATTTGCCCAGCCGGCGTGGATCGACGTCGGTGAGTTGCGCTGCGGGCGAGCCGTTCAGCATGGGCAACTCCTTGGGCGAGGGGACACCTTCAGTGTAGTTCGCCCTCCGACAACCGCCCCTGAAGCGAACCGCGTGAGAATCGTCACCCCGCGTGCGCCCGCTTCACGCAGGCTGGCACGAGGGGCACCAGTAGGTGATCCTGTCCTGCGGCGGCGTGCCCACCCGACCCGAACGGATCACCGTGCCACACACCCGGCACGGTTGCCCCGTCCGCTCGAACACGCTCATCCGGGGCCGGGTCCCCTCCACGCTGGCCAGCATCCGGCGGCGCGTGGTCTCGAGGGCAGCCGACGCGTCGGTCATGCCGAGGGGCGCGAACGGCGAGTGGCCGAGTTCGAACGCGGTTTCCGCCGACCAGATCGTGCCCAGACCGGCGATCACACGCTGATCCAGCAGCATCGCGACAAGGGGTCGGTCCTGAGGCAACCGCAGGTGGGTGTCGAAGCCGTCGGCGAGGATGTCCGGCCCGAGATGGCCGATCCACCGCGACTCCTGCGCCGTGGGTGCCACTTCGACCATCGCCACGCGCAGGCCGATCGCCGCCGAATCGGAGGTCCGCAGGACCACCCGGATCTGATGCGCAGGCCCGGCGCGCAGGTCAGATGGACCGGTGACCCAGCGGCCATCCATGCGCCGATGGCTGTGCAGGGTGATACCCGCGTCGGTGCGGGTGAGCAGGTGTTTGCCCACTGCCACGGTCTCCAGCACGGTCTGACCTCGCAGGTCGACCGTGGCGAAGCGGGGGACGCGGATGTCGCTGACCTCGATCAACCGGCCGGCCAGTGCCGTGTCGAGGCCGCGCGCGGTCCGGCGTACGGCATCCCCTTCAGGCATGGATCCATCTTGCGACGCCGTCGGGCTCACTGCCGCGAGGTGACGGTATTGCAGCTCCGATCCGAGCAACCGCGCCGCATCCGACGGTGGCGGTGCCCTCGCTACAGCCGGCCGTCGCCGTACCTGCTGATCACCTCGGCGACCACCACCTCGTAGCCGAGGTACCACCGCTGGTACTCGGACTTGGCCTGCAGGTGCGCCGCCGAGCGGGAGAAGTCCTTGAGGTTGTCCAGATGCTCCCAGCCGTAGACGGCGTTGAGCACCTTCCGGTCCTCGGAGTACCACGTCTGCGAGCCGATGTAGCCGGGGGTGCCCTGAGCGATGGCGTCGATCTCGGCGTCGAGGCGGTGGAAGTCGTCGTCGTACTCACCGGGACGGAAGATGAAGGAGATCTCGTACACGGTGTATCAGACTACTCCATGTAGTGCAGTATGATGCACTCATGGACGACGAGGCAGCCGCGCTGGGTTCTCTGATCGGAGAGCGCGTACGCCTCGAACGCAAGCGCAGGTCCTGGACGCTCGACCAGTTGGCGCAACGCTCGGGGGTCAGCCGGCGGATGCTGGTGACGATCGAACAAGGCGCGACGAATCCCAGCATCGCGACACTGCTTCGGCTCAGCGATGCACTCGGCGTGGGACTTCCTGCGCTGGTCGCCCCTGGTCCCCCGTCGTCGGTCACGATCACCCGCAAAGCGGAGCGGGCGGCACTGTGGACCAGTCCGGCAGGCGGTGCGGCCTACCTGGCCGCCGGCACCGAGCCGCCGGAGGTCGTGGAACTGTGGGACTGGCTCTTGGGTCCCGGCGATGAGCACCGCAGTGAGGCGCACAGCGCCGGCACCCGCGAACTGATGACAGTGCTCAAGGGGACCGTGCGCCTCACCGTGGGCGAGCAGACCTGGGACCTGCGCACCGGCGACGCCGCCTCGTTCGCCGGTGATGTCGAGCACGGGTACGCCAACCCCGGCACGAGCCCATCCCGTTTCTCCCTGACCGTCTACGAACCCCACGTTGGAGCACGCTGATGACTGCACTGAGCCCATCCGGTCGCACGGCCCTGGACACCGCTCACATCGCGCCGGACGTCCGGGAGTTGCGCCCCGACTACCGGGTACTGCTCCTCGTGGCGGAGAACCTGCAGGGCGGATTCGACGTCGACGATCTGGTGACGGAGGCGGAGAACCATGCCCGCGCGCTGATGGCCGACACCGCGGTGGAGGACCTTCCTCACATCGGTGCCTGGCGGGAGGCGTTCCGCAGTTTCGGCGCCAAGCCGCAGCGCACACGCAACAGCCTGGAGGCACTCACCCGGCGTGCGCCCGAGGGCCTGCCGCGGATCAACTCCCTGACCGATGCCTACAACGCCATCTCGGTGCTGCATCAGGTCCCGATCGGCGGGGAGAACCTCGACGCCTACTCCGGGCCGGCCCACCTCATCCGCGCTACCGGGGACGAGTCCTTCGAAACGGTCGCAGGAGGTGAGCAGGTCATCGAGCACCCCAAGCCGGGCGAGGTCGTGTGGCGTGATGACGCCGGCGTCACCTGCAGGATCTGGAACTGGCGGCAGTGCACGCGTACCCAACTTCGCCCTGACACCCACACCGCGTTGTTCATCCTCGACGCCCTCGAGCCGATGACCGACGAGGCGCTGTCGGCGGCCGGGGCGCACCTTCTCGACGTCCTCGCGCAGGCGTCGCCGGATGCCGCGACCGGTATGCGCCTGCTGCAATGACCCAGCGTGTGCCTGCATGGTCCCTCGCGGTGGCGGCGATGCTCAGCGTGCAGGTCGGCGCGGCGCTGTCAGTGCGGCTGTTCGACCAGGTCGGCGCAGGCGGCACCGCATGGCTGCGACTGACCGCTGGTGCTGTGATCTTCCTGCTCATCAGCAGGCCGCGGCTGCGAGGCCTGCAGTGGCCGGACTTGCGGGCCGCTTTGGCGCTGGGCGTGGCCACGGGCTTGATCACCACGAGCTTCCTGGCCGCGATCGAGCGAATCCCCCTGGGAACGGCGGTGGCCATCGAGTTCCTCGGGCCACTGGGGGTGGCGGTCCTTCGCAGCCGCAGCCGTGCGCTGCTGGTGTGGCCGGCGCTGGCGTTGGTCGGAGTGCTGCTGCTCACCCAGCCGTGGCACGGGACCGTCGATCCTCTGGGTATCGCTCTGGCCGCGGTGGCGGCGGTCGGGTGGGGAACCTACATCGTGCTCACCCAGCACATCGGTGACCGGTTCGCGGGACTGCAGGGCCTGTCGATCACGATCCCCGTGGCGGCAGTGACGGCCGCTTTCATCGGCGTGCCGCAGGCGTTCGGCAACATCACGTGGCAGGTGGTCGCGGCCGCGTTCGGCCTCGCGCTGTTGCTGCCCGTCATCCCCTTCTCGCTGGAGATGCTGGCACTGCGACGACTGACCACCGCGGCCTTCGGAACGTTGATGGCCCTGGAACCGGCCTTCGGTCTGCTGATGGGGGTGCTCCTGCTCGCACAGATCCCGGACGTCGGTCAGGTACTCGGGGTGGCCCTGGTGGTTGCAGCCGGCGTCGGCGCTGAACGCTCGGGGCACCGCGAGCCGGAACCGGTGGTGCCGCTGGTGGAGTGAGGTCACCCCCAGACGCGCGCCTGCACCTCGTTGAAGCGCGCGAGGATCTCGGAAGCCGACTGCGCTTCGACAGACCGTGCCTGTGCCGAGTCCCACCGCGGCAGTTCGCCCGTGAGCGCCCAGGCGGCCTGCCGGGCGGCCCCCGCCGCCACGTACTCGCCCGGCGCGGGAACCACCACCGGCACTCCGAACACCTCAGCCGCGATCTGTCCCACCGCGCTCGACTGGGCACCTCCCCCGACCAGCAGCACCCGTCGGCAGGCCACCCCCGCCTCCTGCAGAGCGGTCAATCCGGCGGCCAATCCGCACACCATCCCCTCCACGGCAGCCCGCGCGTAATGGGCCGGGGTGGAGTTGGCCCGCGTGATGCCGTGCAGGGATCCGGTCGCGGTGGGAAGGTTCGGCGTCCGTTCGCCTTCGAGGTAGGGCAGAAGCACCAGGCCACCCGCGTCGGGGACCGACACCGCAAGCCGGTCGAGTTCGGCGTAGTCGACCCCGAGCACACTGCAGGCGGCGTCCAACACTCGGGAGGCGTTCAACGTGCAGACCAGCGGCAGGTAGCCACCGAGGGCATCTGCGAAGCCGGCGATGATTCCGGACGGGTCAGCCGTGGCCACCGCACTGGACGCGAAGACCGTGCCGGAGGTCCCGATGGACACCACGACGTCCCCAGTGCCTGCCCCGACGCCCAGCGCTGCGGCCATGTTGTCGCCGGTGCCGGGGCCGAGCACGATCCCATCGGCGGCACCGGGCGACTCCGACGGCCCGAGCACCCGGGGAAGGCGGACCGAACGACCCATGACCTGTTCGACAAGGTCGGGCAGGTACTCGTTGCTCGACGGCGAGAAGTAGCCGGTGCCGCTGGCATCCCCCCGGTCCGTGGTGGCCTCGCCGCCTGACCGCAGCCGCCAAGTGAGGTAGTCGTGCGGAAGCATCACCTGTTCCACGCGTGCCGCGAGCTCCGGATGCACACGCGCCAACCACGCCAACTTCGTCACCGTGAACGACGCCACGGGCAGCGAGCCGGTCTGGTCGGCCCACCACTGCGCTCCTCGGTCACGCACCAACTCCTCAGCGTCCGGGGCCGAGCGGGTGTCGTTCCACAGCAGCGCGTCGAAGACCGGATCCCCCGCAGCGTCGAGGGCCACCATCCCGTGCTGTTGGGCACCCACCGCCAGCGCCGCCACGTCGGACAACCCGCCCGCGGATTCGATCGCAGACTGCAGGGCGTCCCACCAGACCCGCGGATCGACGTGCGTGCCGTCGGGATGCGCCGCGCGCCCGGAGCGGACCTCCTCCCCGGAGGCAGCGTCGCGGATCGTGACCTTGACGGACTGGGTCGAGGAGTCGACGCCCGCGACCAGGCTCACCCGCGGAAGCCCAGGAGGTGCTCGATGGCAAGTTGGTTCAGGTTCACGTACGGGTAGCCGCGCACAAGGCTTTCGACGTCCACCTCGGTGATCTCCGGCAGATCGGCGACCGTCTCACCGGGGTTCAGCGTGGGCTGTCGCAGGCTGTCGACGCCGGCGGCGGCCATCCCCGCCTGCACCTCGGGGTCGGCCCGGAACTGCGCCGCCCGTTGCTTGAGCATCAGGTAGGTCGACATGTTCGCGGCCGCGCTGCGCCACACACCCTCGCTGTCCTCGGTGCGGGCAGGCTTGTAGTCGAAGTGCCGCATTCCGCTGTACCCGCTGGTCTCGAGCAGGTCGACGAGGAAGAACGCGTTGAGCAGGTCGCCGTGGCCGAAGACCAGGTCCTGGTCGTACTTGGGCCCGCGCTGGCCATTCAGGTCGATGTGGAACAGCTTGCCCGCCCACAGCGCCTGCGCCACGCCATGCACCATGTTCAACCCAGCCATCTGCTCGTGGCCCACCTCTGGGTTCAGCCCGACCATGTCCGAGTGGTCGAGGCGGTCGATGAGACCGAGGGCGTGGCCGATGGTCGGCAGCAGGATGTCGCCGCGGGGCTCATTGGGCTTGGGTTCGATCGCCAACCGGATGTCGTAGCCCTGGGACACGATGTAGTCACACAGGCTGTCCAGACCCTCCGCGTACCGGTCCAGGGCCGCCTGCACGTCCTTCGCGGCGTCCGACTCCGAGCCCTCGCGACCTCCCCACAGGACGTAGGTCGTGGCGCCGAACCGCGCCGCGAGGTCGAGGTTGCGTCGCACCTTGGCCAGGGCGTACCTGCGCACCTCGCGGGAGTTCGAGGTGAACGCCCCGTCCTTGAAAACGGGGTGGCTGAAGAGGTTGGTGGTGATCATCGGGATCTTCAGGCCCGCAGCGTCCACGGCCTTCTCGAACCGGCTGATCGCCGCCTCCCGCTCGTCACCGGTCAGTAGCGGCGAGAGCAGGTCGTCGTCGTGCAGCGTCACCCCGTATGCGCCGAGTTCGCCGAGCTTCTCGGCGGCCAGCACCGGGTCCATCGGCTCACGCGTGGGATCCCCGAACGGGTCACGGGCCTGCCAGCCCACCGTCCACAGGCCGAACGTGAACTTGTCCGCAGGCGTCGGGGTGAGGTCGACCGTGGCGTAACTCATGACATGCAACCTTTCAGGCGAGCCTGACCGTGCCGCCGGATGCGGCGGCCTCTCCGATGGCGTCGAGCACCCGCATCGTGGCCAGGGCCGATGCGGGGGGTACGGGGTTGGGGGTGCCGGCGTCGAGGCATCCGAGCACACCTGCATAGAAGTCGGGCCAGCGACCGTCGAGGTAGGTAACCTCTGCACGCTGGGCCTCGGGTCCGGTCACCACCACCGCGGTGACCCCCGGTTCAGCCCCCCAGCCGACGCCGTGGTCCGCTGGTCGTTCACCGGCGCGCAGGCGGTCCTCCTGGGAGTCCGCGGCCTGCAGCAGGGCCGCTCCCGCCGTACCGGAGACGCGGTAGCGCGGGGCGGGGATGGCCGTCAGCAGGGAGGCGCTGACCACCGTGGTGGTACCGCTGTCGTGGGCGAGGACGGCCAGCACATCGTCGTCGAGGCTGCCGATATCGCGCAGGGACTGCACGCGCGCCGAAACCTCGTTCACCCGACCGAACAGTTGCACTGCCTGGTCGACAAGATGCGGACCGAGGTCGTACCGCAGCCCCCCGAGATCCTCGGGTGCCGCGGACTCCCGCCACCCGCCCTTGCCCTCGGGGCGCCAACGATCCATCGCCGTGTCGAAGCGGTGCACCGTGCCGAGCGTGCCCGCGTCGAGGATCGTGCGCAGCGTGCGGTAGTCGCTGTCCCACCGGCGGTTGTGGAACACGATGAGGTGACGTCCTACCTCGTCGGCCACAGCCATCAACGCCTCGAACTCCGCGGCGTTCGCGGCCGGGGGTTTGTCCAGCACCACGTGCCGACCGGCGGCCAATGCGGCGCGGGCGTGTTCGACATGCACGCCACTGGGACTGGCCACCACGACCAGGTCCACGTCCTGGGCGAGCAGTTCGGTGATGTCGGCCACCGCCGTCACCCCCGGATGGTCGACCGCCGCCTGCGCAGCGCGCTCGGGTGAGCGCGTCACGACATGCGTCAGATCGAGTCCGGGGGTGCAGGCGATGAACGGCGCGTGGAACAACCGGCCGGCGAGGCCGTACCCGATGACTCCTACGCGTACCGACACCTGGCTGGCTACACCCTCCCGGTGGCCATCGCACGCCGACGCGACAGGGCGTCGACGCTGGCTGCGACCAACAGGACCAGACCGGTGACGATGAACGAGATCCCGGACTGCTGCGTGATCAGCGGCAGGCCGTTGGCGATGACACCCACCACCAGGCCACCGATGACCGCGTCGATGATCCGGCCACGGCCACCGAACAGCGAGGTGCCGCCGATGACCGCCGCGCCGACCGCGTACAGCAAGGTGGTCGAACCACCGGTCGACGGCGAGATCGAGTTGTCGCGCGAGGCGAACAGGATGCCGGCCACCGCCGCGAGCGTGGAACAGGCGATGAAGCAGGCGATCTTGATCCGCGAGACGCTGATACCCGCGCGACGCGAGGCCTCCGCGTTCCCACCGACGGCATAGACGTGACGGCCGAAACCGGTCCGGCTGAGCAGGTAGGTCAGGCCCACCACCAGGATCAGGATCAACGGCACCACGTACGGAACGCCCACGATCGATGTCACCGCCGGGTTGCGACTGCGCTCCTGGTTGAGGATGTAGACCACGAAGCCGAGGATCACCGCCAGCGCGATGAGCTTGGCCAGGAAGACCGACATGTTCTCGGTCGGCAGACCGGAGGCGCGCCGGCTGCGCATCTTGTTCAGGGACAGCAGCGCCCACCCGCCGACAACGATCGCGAAGAGGATCCATCCCGCCAGCGGCGACATGTTCGCGTTCATGATGTTGAGGATCGCCGGGTCGTCGATGCCGATGGTCCCGCCCTCGCCGATGATCAGCAGCATCAGACCCTGCAGCGCGAGGAACATCGCCAACGTGACCACGAAGCTGGGGATCCCCAACTTCGCGACCAGCACACCGATCAGGACACCGATGACCACCCCGGTGAGCAGGGTCGCGGCCAGCGCAAGCAGCAGCGGCCAGCCCTTCTCGGTCAAGGTCACGCCCAGGACGGCGGCACACGTCCCCGCCGCGAAACCAGCGGACAGGTCGATCTCCCCGAGCAACAGCACGAAGATCAGACCCATCGCCAGCACGATGATCATCGCGGACTGGTTGATGAGGTTCGCGAAGTTGAACGCGGACAGGAACGTGTCGCCCTGCAGCGCCGTGAAGACGATGATCAGCGCGATCAGACCGGCGACGGCCGGCAGCGATCCGAGGTCGCCGCCTCGGACCCGGTCCCAGTAGTTGTGCAGGGACTCGCCGATGCCGGGACTGTCCTGGGCGGGCGTTTCTGTGTCTGGAACGAGAGTGCTCGACATTCAGGCTCCAGTGCTGGGGTCGATGGCGTCACTGTTTGCGGTGACCTCGGGACGCAACCCGATGTCCCCGGTGCGGCCGGTGGTGATCAGCTCGACCAC
>WBZV01001140.1_pt1 | contig 12912 bp, 15 predicted proteins | sample 5204221 | NCBI WGS metagenome assembly WBZV01 (sample SAMN12344360, study PRJNA552823) | activated sludge metagenome | biome: Activated sludge suspended growth; feature: Nitrification reactor; material: Wastewater; isolation source: activated sludge from nitrification reactor of wastewater...
CCGGCAAGCGCATCGGCAAGGTCGGCGATCTGCCGCGCGGCGTGGTGCTGCAATGGCGCCGCTGGTGCATGCATCCGCGCTACCACGTCGGCGCCGAGGGCGACGCGGTGCGCGAGCGCTTCGAGGCGGCGCGCTTCCCGGTGGTGGCACTCTCCATCACCGACGACGAGCTGATGACCGAGCGCGGCACGCGCGTGCTGGTCGACTGTTATGCCAACGCGCCGCGGCGCATCGAGCGCATCGCGCCGCACGAGGTGCAGGCGCGCCGCATCGGCCACTTCGGCTTCTTCCGAGAACAATTCCAGACGACCCTGTGGCAGCGCTGCGCGCAGCTGCTGCACGGCTTCCATACCCACAAGGAGACAAGCGCATGAGCATCAAGACCGCGACGCTGAACGGCGTGGCCACCATCGAGATCGCCCGCCCCGAGAAGAAGAACGCGCTGACCGTGGCCATGTACCAGGCCATGGCCGACGCGCTCGCCGCGGCGCAGGCCGACCCGGCGGTGCGCGCGGTGCTGATCACCGGCCAGCCCGGCATCTTCACCAGCGGCAACGACATCGAGGACTTCATGAGCCGCCCGCCCGGCTCGGGCAGCGGCTCGGCCGATTCGCCGGTGTTCCAGTTCATGCGCGCGCTGGTGGGCATCGACAAGCCGGTGGTGGCGGCCGTCACCGGCGCGGCCATCGGCATCGGCACGACGCTGCTGCTGCATTGCGACCTGGTCTACGTCTCCGACGAGGCGCGCCTGGCGATGCCCTTCGTCAGCCTCGGCCTGGTGCCGGAGTTCGCCTCCAGCCTGGTGGTGCCGCGCCTGCTCGGCAACGTCAAGGCGGCCGAGAAGCTGCTGCTGGGCGACCCGTTCACGCCCGAGGAGGCGGTGGAGGCGCGCATCGCCAACGCCGTGCTGCCGGCCGGCGAGGTGGTCAACCACGCGCGGCGCGTGGCCGAGCGTTTCAACGCGCTGCCGCCGGGCGCGGTGCGCGAGACCAAGAAGCTGCTGCGCCGCGCCGGTACCGACGACGTGCTGAAGGCCATCGCCATCGAAGGCGAACTGTTCAGCGCGCGCCTGCGCAGCCCGGAGGCGATGGAAGCCTTCCAGGCCTTCTTCCAGAAGCGCAAGCCGGATTTCTCCAAGTTCTCCTGAGGCGCGGCGCGTCGCCATGTCGCTCGCGCTCAAGCTGGCCCTCGCGCCGCTGCTGGTGGCGCAGGCGATGGCCACGCGGCGCCGCGCGCCCGTGCTGCCCGAGGCCGAGGGCGCGCGCGAAGGGCGAGTGGGCGAGGGCGAGCGGCTCGCGCTGCTGATCGTCGGCGATTCGTCGGCAGCCGGCGTCGGCGTGGCCACGCAGGAGGAGGCGCTTGCCGGGCATCTCACGCGCACGCTGGCGAGCGAGGCGCAGCGGCGTGTGAGCTGGCAGCTGGTGGCGCGCAGCGGCATCACCACGGCGCAGGCGCTCGAACTGGTGCGGCAGGTGCGGCCGATGCCCGCCGAGATCGCCGTGGCGGTGCTGGGCGTGAACGACGTGATCGACCAGGTGAGCGCCGCACGCGCCGTGCAGCAGCGCGCCGCCTTGGCCGACTGGCTGCGCCAGGCCGCGGGCGTGCGCCACGTGGTCTTCGCGCCGCTGCCGCCGGTGCACCGCTTCCCGCTGCTGCCGCAACCGCTGCGCCACGTGATGGGCGCCGACGCGCGGGCGCACGACGAGGCTGTGGCGCGCTGGGCGGCCACGCGCGACGATGTCTCGCACGTGCCGATCGAGTGGCAACTCGGCCCCGAGCACATGGCGCCCGATGGTTTCCATCCCGGCGAGCCGGTCTACCGCGCCATCGGTGAGGCGCTGGCGCGCTTCATCGCACAACGATTGATCACACCGGAGGCAGGATCATGACGCTCAAGGGCAAGACGCTCTTCATCACCGGCGCTTCGCGCGGCATCGGCCTGGCGATCGCGCTGCGCGCCGCGCGTGACGGCGCCAACATCGTCATCGCGGCCAAGACCGCCGAGGCCAACCCCAAGCTGCCCGGCACCATCCACAGCGCGGCGGCCGAGATCGAGGCGGCCGGCGGCCATGCACTCGCGCTGCAGACCGACATCCGCGACGAGGCCAACGTGCTCGCCGCGGTGGAGCAGGCGGTGGCGCGCTTCGGCGGCATCGACATCCTGGTCAACAACGCCAGCGCGATCAGCCTGACGCCGACCGACGCCACGCCGATGAAGCGCTTCGACCTGATGTTCGGCGTCAACGTGCGCGGCACCTATCTGTGCACGCAGGCCTGCCTGCCGCAGCTGATCGCGTCGGCCCGGGCCGGGCGCAACCCGCATGTGCTGAACATGTCGCCGCCGCTGTCGATGCGCGAGCACTGGTTCGCGCCGCACGTGGCCTACACCATGGCCAAGTACGGCATGAGCGAATGCACGCTGGGCCATGCGGGCGAGTTCCGCAAATTCGGCATCGCCGTCAACAGCCTGTGGCCGCGCACCGCCATCGCCACCGCGGCGCTGCAGATGATTCCGGGCGTGGACGTGGGCAAGTGCCGCAGGCCGGAGATCCTGGCCGATGCGGCCTGGCACATCCTGACCAGCGACGCGAAGACCACCACCGGCAACTTCTTCATCGACGACGCGCTGCTGGTGCAGCACGGCGTGACGGACTTCGATCGCTACTCGGTGACGCCGGGCAACCGCGATTTCATTCCGGACTTCTTTGTCGACTGACGCTCAGGCCGACGGCGGGCGCGCCTGCACCGTCTCCCCGGCCACGAAGAAGGCGCCGCCGGCCTGGTGGTGCAGCGTGCGCAGTTCGGCCGGCGCGTCGGGCTTCCAGCGGCCGGCCGCGAACACGCGCTCGTCGGTCTGCGCGGCCAGCACCTCGGCGACGAAGAGGTCGTAGGCCTGCTGGTGATGCCGCTCGTGCGGCCCATCGATCACGCGGCATTCCAGCCAGGCGATGCAGCCTTCGATCAGCGGCGCCGCGATGCGCTGCGCGGCGAAGCTTCGCAGGCCGCAGGCGGCGAGCTTGTCGGCATGCCCGGCGCCCGAGAGGCTGCCGGCCGCATAGGTCGCATCGGCCAGCGCGCGGCAGGGCACGCTGAGCGCGAAGCTGCCGCTGGCTTCGATGAGCCGGCGCGTGAAGCTGCTCTTGTCGATCACCACCGTCACCTTGGGCGGGTCGAAGTCCAGCGGCATCGCCCAGGCGGCGGCCATCACGTTGGCGCGGCCCGCGTGCGCAGCGCTCACCAGCACGGTCGGGCCGTGGTTGAGCAGGCGGTAGGCGTGGGGCAGGGCAACGTCGCGGCGGGTCATCACGCGATTGTCGGGCTTGCGCTAACCTTCGCAGCCCGTCACGAGAAAGCCGCGCGTGTTCCGCTTCTTCGAGCGACTCGTCCAAGCACACCCCGACGCCGAGCCCGGCCAGCCGCCCGGCACGCTGATCGCGTTCGTCTGGCACTGCACCGAGGGCCTGCGGCCGCACATCGCACTGATGACGCTGGCCACCGCGCTGATCGGCGTCTTCGAGGCGGCGCTGTTCGGCTTCCTCGGCCAGGTGGTGGACTGGCTCGCCAAGGCCACGCCCGCCACGCTGTGGAGCCAGCACGGCGGCACGCTGGCGCTGCTCGGCGCGGTGCTGGCCGCGAGCATCGCGCTGGTGGCGCTGCAGACGCTCATCAAGCACCAGTCGCTGGCCGGCAACTTCCCGATGCGGCTGCGCTGGAACTTCCACCGCCGCATGCTCGGCCAGAGCATGGCCTTCTACCAGGACGAGTTCGCCGGCCGCGTTGCCACCAAGGTGATGCAGACCGCGCTGGCGGTGCGCGACACGGTGCTGCTGGTCACCGACATCCTGGTCTTCGTCACCATCTACTTCGCCACCATGGTCGTGATGGTGGGCGGCTTCGATGCCTGGATGCTGGTGCCCTTCCTCGGCTGGATGGTGTTGTACGTCGCGGCCAGTTTCTGGTTCGTGCCGCGCCTGGCCAAGGTGGCGCAGGAGCAGGCCGACGCGCGCTCGCTGATGACCGGGCGCATCACCGACGCCTACACCAACATCGCCACCGTCAAGCTGTTCTCGCACGCGCGCCGCGAGGCCGGTTATGCGCGCACGGCGATGGAGGAGTTTCTCGGCACCGTGCACCGCCAGATGCGCATGGTCAGCGGCTTCGAGATCGTCAACCACGTGCTGTCGATGGCGCTGGTGGCCAGCACCACCGGCCTGGCGCTGTGGCTGTGGACCCAGGGCCAGGTGGGCGCGGGCGCGGTGGCTGCGGCCACCGCGATGGCACTGCGCCTGAACGGCATCTCGCACTGGATCATGTGGGAACTGGCCTCGCTGTTCGAGCACATCGGCACGGTGCAGGACGGCATCAACACGCTGGCCAAGCCGCACCGCGTGGTCGACCGGCCGCAGGCGCAGCCGCTCGCGGTGAGCCGCGGCGAGATCCGCTTCGAGGCGGTGGACTTCCACTACGGCCGTGCCGCCGACGCTCAGGCGCCTCGCATCATCGAGCAGCTTTCGCTGACCATCCGCCCCGGCGAGAAGATCGGCCTGGTGGGGCGCTCGGGCGCGGGCAAGTCGACCATCGTCAACCTGCTGCTGCGCTTCTACGACATCGAGGCGGGCCGCATCCTCATCGACGGGCAGGACATCGCCGGCGTGACGCAGGATTCGCTGCGCGCGCAGGTCGGCATGGTGACGCAGGACACCTCGCTGCTGCACCGTTCGGTGCGCGACAACATCCTCTACGGCCGGCCCGACGCCGACGACGCGCAGATGGTGGCGGCCGCGCAGCGCGCCGAGGCGCACGAGTTCGTGCAAGGCCTGACCGACCCGAAGGGCCGGCAGGGCTACGACGCGCATGTCGGCGAACGCGGCGTGAAGCTCTCCGGCGGCCAGCGCCAGCGCATCGCGATCGCGCGCGTGATGCTCAAGGACGCGCCCATCCTGCTGCTCGACGAGGCCACCAGCGCGCTCGACAGCGAGGTCGAGGCGGCGATCCAGGCGAGCCTGTACCGGTTGATGGAAGGCAAGACGGTGGTGGCGATCGCGCACCGGCTTTCCACCATCGCCGCGATGGACCGGCTGATCGTGCTCGATCGCGGCCGCATCGTCGAGGAGGGCGACCACCGCAGCCTGCTCGCGCGCGGCGGCATCTATGCACGGCTGTGGGCGCACCAGAGCGGCGGCTTCCTCGGCGAGGACGTCGGCGACGAAGACGAGGCGCCCGAGGCCGTGACGGTCGACGCCTGACGCGCACAAAGCCCACGCTCATAGGGATTCGCGGCCCGTGGCGGTTTGGGCACAGTGGCGCCCCTCGCCACTTGCCCGCCTGCCGCCCTCCGATGGCCACGATGACCTACCGCTTCGCGCCCCGCACGCCGCCGTCGCCGGCGCCGGACCCCCGGCCGCGCATCGCGGTGATCGGCGCGGCCGGCGCGACCGGCCAGCATGCGGTGCGGCAGGCGCTCGCGCTCGGGCATCGCGTCACCGCGTTGGTGGCCGAGCCGGCGCTGTGGGCGCTGGCGCACGACGACCTCGACGTGGTGCGCGCCGATCTGCTCGAACCGCAGAGCCTGCGCGGCGTGCTCGAGGGCCACGACGCGGTGCTGTGCCTGGTCGGGCACAAGCCCGAGCCGCTCAACCAGCGTGAGTCGCCGCAGCGTGGCGCGCCGCAGGCGGCGCTGGCCACGCGCCACATCGTCGCGGCGATGAGCGAGGCCGGCGTGTCGCGCCTCGTGCTGATGGGCGCCGCCGGCGTCGGCAACTCGGTGGCCGCGGGCGCGCTGGGCCTGGGCCGCTGGCTGCACTGGCTGCTGCCCGACGTGATGGCCGACAAGGAGCGCCAGGAGGCCCTGGTGCGCGGCAGCGCGCTGCACTGGACCGTGCTGCGCCCGGCGCGGCTGTCGCACGCGCCCTCCGGCGCCGACCTGCACGTGGGCGAGAACCTGCGCTGGGGTTGGCGCGGCATTCCGCGCGAGGATCTGGCCGCGCTGATGGTGCGGCTGGCCACCGACAGCGCCTCGATCGGCAAGGTGCTGACCGTCGCCTGAAGCGCTCTTCAGGCCCGCGAGGCGCGCCTGCCCGAAGTAGGGGGATCTCTCTCCCTCGTCGGCGGGAGGCGCTGTCAGTGCGTTTCCTACACAGTGAAGCGACGCACGCGGACATGCGGGCGCGGCCGCCGCCCATGGCGGGCGGCGCGTCGGGTGCCTAACTTGTCGTCGTGCGAACCACTGTTGCAGGAGAACGCAACATGAAGACTGCCACCATGCCCCTGACGGCCCTGTGCGACTACGAGCTGCGCTTCCAGTCGCTGTTCCACGAGGGTCGCGCGCTGGCCTTCCCCTGCGATGCCGAAGGCCATGTGGATCTCGACGCGCTCAGCGAGCGCGCCCGCGGCAACTACCTCTACGCGCGCGCCGTGGTCGGCCGCGAGTACGCCACGCCGGCGGTGCAGCGCTGCCACTGAGTCCGCACTCGCAGACCGTTCCTCAACGCCCCGGCAGCTTGCGCAGTTGCGCCAGCAGTTGCGCGGTGGCGCGCGACAGCCGGGTCTCCTGCTTGGAGGCGGCCAGTTCCTGCTGCAAGGGCTCGAGCGCGGCCAGCGCCTCTTCCTGCCGGCCGGCGCGCGCACGCAGCAGCGCCAGCGCAAAACGATGCAGCGGCCGGCGCTCCGGCGCCAACTGTTCCTGCGGATAAAGCCACTCGACGGTGGCCAGCGCATCGGCCGGGCCGACGAAACCCAGCAACTGTTCACGCTCCGCCTCCGAGGCGAGCAGGCCGCCGTCGATCAGGCGGCGCCAGGCGAAATCACGCTGTGAGGCATCGGGCTGCTCGCCGGCCGCGCGCATCTGGTTGAGCACATCCAGCGCGTAGCCGTTGAGCTCGCCGCGCAGCGAAGCGATGGCGAACTGCATGCGCCGCAGCCAGGGATGTTCGCGCGGGCTGCGCGCGGCGGCCTCCAGGTGCTGCCGCACCTCGCCTTCGAGCTTGCCGCCCTGCCACACCAGCCAGTGCGCCCACATCGCGTGGGCGTAGACGTTGCCGGCGTCGTCGGCCAGCGCGTTGCGGTACAGCGCCGGCGGATCGGTGGCGATGCCGTCGCGGCCGCGCAGGAAGTCGGCCCAGCCGAGGTGCGCCTGCAGGTCGGCGCGACGCTCGCCGCGGGCGGCCGCGAGGCCCTGCGCCAGCACCGGCTGCAGCGGCGCGACCAGGTCGGAGAAGCTCGCCTTGTCGCCCTGGATGTCACCCGAGAGGCGCGCCTCGCGCAGCCAGCGCATGGCGCAGTCCTCGCGCGCCGTGCGCGCCGCCGCATCGTCGGGGCGCGCGGCGGCGATGGCCTCGAACTGCTTCCACGCCACGGCCTGGCTGCCCGCCTCGCACAACTGCACCGCGGCGGCCAGCTCGGCGGCCTGGCGCTCCAGGCGTGCCTTCTCGGCCGCACGCTGCTGTTCGGCGTGCTGGTGCACGAAGAAGGCGCCGAGCGCCGCCAGCAGCAGCACGAGCGTGGCCAGCAGCGCGGCGAGCACCGGCCCGCGCCGGCGCAGCCGCGCGACCGCCGCCACCGTTTCGGCCACCAGGTCGCCCTTGGGCTGCAGCAGCGTCACCGCGCGCAGGTAGGGCGGGATGTCCTCCACGGGCGTGGCCGCGGCAATCACCGGCAGCACGTGGCCGCCGGGCCTGCGCCAGCGGCGCTGCGCGAGGTCGAGTTCGGTCAGCGCGTAGCTGCCCGGGTGGATCGAGCGCGGCGTGATCAGGAACACCAGCGCGTCCGATGCTTCGATGGCCTCGCGCAGCGCCGCGTTGTAGGGCTCGCCTTCCTTCAGCTCGGCGCGATCGGTGAAGACCTCATGGCCCTCGGCCTCGAGCGCGAGGCGCAGCCGCTCGGCCAGTTCCTTCTGGTCGGACGGGTAGGAAATGAACAGCTTCACGTTGCGGGGCTCCTGGGGCGTGCGGATTGTTGTGCGCAACGGCCGGGGCTGCAACGCGCGCGGCTACGATGCGCGCTCGCGGCGTCGCCGCCCATCCCTATCCGGATCCGCACCCGCACAGCACCATGGCCAGCAGCCTTCTCGCCCTGATCGACGACATCGCCAGCGTGCTCGACGACGTGGCCGTGCTTTCCAAGCTGGCGGCGAAGAAGACCGCCGGCGTGCTGGGCGACGACCTCGCGCTCAACGCGCAGCAGGTGACCGGCGTGAACGCCGAGCGCGAGCTGCCGGTGGTGTGGGCGGTGGCGCGCGGCTCGCTCGTCAACAAGGCGATCCTCGTGCCGGCAGCGCTGGCGATCAGCGCGGTGCTGCCGATGCTGATCACGCCGCTGCTGATGGCCGGCGGCGCCTTCCTGTGCTTCGAGGGCTTCGAGAAGCTCGCGCACCGCTTCCTGCACGATGCGCGCGAGGACGAAGCGCACCACGCCGAGCTGGCCAAGGCGCTGGCCGATCCGAGCGTCGACCTGGTCGCGCTCGAGCGCGACAAGATCCGCGGCGCGGTGCGCACCGATTTCATCCTCTCGGCGGAGATCATCGCCATCACGCTCGGCACCGTCGCCAACGTGCCGCTGGCCACGCAGGCCGCGGTGCTGGCCGGCATCGCGCTGGTGATGACCGTGGGCGTGTACGGCGTGGTGGCCGGCATCGTCAAGCTCGACGACCTCGGCCTGTGGCTGAGCCGGCGCGAAGGCGGCGCGGCGCGCGCGCTGGGGCGCGGCATCCTGGCAGCCGCGCCGTGGCTGATGAAGCTGCTGTCGATCGCCGGCACGGCGGCGATGTTCCTGGTCGGCGGCGGCATCCTGGTGCACGGCCTGCCGTGGCTGCACCATGCGGTGCAGGGCGCAGCCGTTGGCCGCGGGCCGCTGGCCGCCGCGCTGCTGCCCACCCTGGCCGACGGCCTGGCGGGCATCGTCGCCGGCGCGCTGGTGCTGGCCGGCGTGACGCTCGTGCAGCGCATCCGCGGCCGCGCTGCGTGAACTGCGCCACGCTGCGCCGCGCGTGTCAGGTTGGCGTGGCGTGCGGCCGGAATAATGCGCGCACAGAACAAGGCATGAGATCCGGAGGCAACATGGTCCGCAGCGTCACCACGACATCCCGCCTGGCCGCCGCGCTGCTCGCGTTTGGCCTGGCCGCCGGCGCCGCGCTGGCGGCGCCCACGTCGACGAAGTTCGAGCCGCAGATGGAGGTGCAGGGCACCAGGCTGCAGCTCAACGGCGCGGGCACGCGCTACAGGGCCATCTTCAAGGTGTACGACATGGGCCTGTACACGACCAAGAAGGTGACCACGGCCGCCGAGCTGCTCGCGCTGCCCGGCGCGAAGCGGCTGCAGTTCACGGCGCTGCGCGAGCTGCCCGGCACCGATCTCGGCCGGCTCTTCCTCAAGGGCATGAACGACAACTCGCCCAAGGACCGGGTGCAGCGCCACGCGCTGGCGAGCACGCGCCTGATCGAGGTGTTCTCCGGCCGCTCGAAGATGCTGCCGGGCGAATCCTTCGCGATGGAGTTCGTGCCCGGCAAGGGCACGACCTTCTACATCCTCGGCAAGGCGCAGGGCGAGCCGGTGGGCGACGACGAGTTCTTCCAGATGGTGCTGAAGATCTGGGTCGGCGAATCGCCGGCCGACCACCTGCTGCGCGACGCGCTGCTCGGGCAGGACAAGGAATGACGCGCAGCGGGCCGCGCGCGCCCTCAAGTCGGCGCCGCGCGCGCCGATGACAGGGTCGGAGGTGTGAGCACCATGAGCCCGATCTCGTCGACCGCCCTGTCGGGGCTGAATGCCGCGTCGCTGCAGCTGCAGAGCTCGGCGCACAACATCGCCAACGCGCAGACGCCGGGCTTTCGCCGCCAGCTGGTGCAGCAGTCGGCCGAAGCCGCGGGCGGCGTGAGCGCCAGCGTGGCGCAGGCGGCCGAGCCGGGCGAATCGCTCGCCGAGGACATCGTCAACCAGATGTCTGCCAGCGTGCTCTACCGCGCCAACGCGCAGACGCTGCGCACCGACCGGGATCTGGCCGGCACGCTGGTCGACCTGCTGGCCTGAATCGCGCCGGCGGCGCTCAGCGCGCCGGCGTGCTGTACAGCCACAGCGCGAGCAGCGCCCAGTGCAGCACGACCGTGGCCCAGTAGACCTTGCGGAATTCTTCCTTGGCCGACTTGTGGCGCAGCAGCCGCCGCGCCAGCCAGGCGCCGGGCCAGCCGCCGATCAGGCTGGCCACGTGCAGCACCGCCTCCGGCGTGCGCCGCGCGCCGCGCTGGGCGGCGAACTTGTCGCGCCAGTAGAGGTAGAAGGCCAGCACGCTGAGCAGCGGCACCGACAGCACCACCGGCACCAGCAGGCGCTGCGTCCAGGCCGCCCACACCAGCAGCACGATGTAGGCCGGCACCAGCAGGCCCATCGCGCGCATCTCGGCCAGCACGTGCGGCGGCGGGGGCGCTCGCTTGCTGCCGTCGCGCCGGCGCGGCAGCTCGGCCGGCAGCGGGCGGCGCGGGTCGACATAGTCCAGCGGCGCCACCGCCATCGCGCGTGGCCCCTTGCCGCCGACGTGGATCTCCTCGTAGCGCACGTCCAGGCCTTCGCTGGGTCCGGTGCTGCCGCCGCGGAAGTCGCGGATGTGGAAGAACACGTCGGTATTGGCGCCAGCGTCGGCGCCGGCGGCGCGCACGAAGCCGAAGCCGCGCTCGTCGTCCCAGCGGACGATGGTGCCCTGCTTGTTCATGGCAACGGCGGCTTGCCGCCGCTTCTTGTCGAGGTCATGACGCAGATGCTAGCCAGCGGGCGTGCAGCGTCGTGTTGCGCGCTGTAGCCGCGTGTAGCGGCCTGTAGCGGTGTTCGGCTCTGGCGCGCGCTCAGGCGCGCGGCTCGGCGGCGCGCGGGGCGAGGGCGTCGAGGTCGTCGAAGTAGTCCGACGAGACCGGCTCGAACTGCGGCGTGGCCAGCGCCAGCGCATCGCCTTCCTCGAGCACCTCGACCATCTCGGGCACCGGCAGCATGCGCTTGCCGGCCGGGCCGATGACTTCTTCCTCCACCTCCACGCCTTGCCCGCGGAAGAGGGCGCGCACTTCCGCGGCGCTCGGAAGCGCTTCCGCGTTCCAGTGCAGCACGCGGATGCCGGCGGCCTGCAGCACCTGCGTCATGCGCTCGTGGCGGCGCACGCTGCGCTCCGACTGCCCGCCGGTGCGGATGTCGACCACGGCCACCACGCGTGAGCTCTTGTCACACACCAGCAGGTCGACCGTCAGGCGGCCGACACGCGTCAGCCAGTCGCTGTACGAATGGCGCGTCGGCACGCTGATGAAGCGCGCCAGCGGCACCTGCGCCAGCACCAACTGCCGGGGCATGGCCTTGCGCATCAGGTCGTAGGCCTGGCGCTCGGGCAGCGTGAGCACGCGCACGGCCTGTGGCGTCCAGGATTGCACGGTGTCCAGCGAGGCGTCGGCCGCCGCGGGCTTGCCGCTCTTGGCCTTGCCCTTGCCCGAGGGGCTGCTGCCGCGGCGGCGCGCCCAGATCCAGGCCAGCAGGAGCGCCGAGACGGTCAGCGCGCCGATGAAGTTGATGTCGAGCATGGCCGGGGCGTCGTGCGACGGAAGGCGGAAAACGTGCACACGGTAGCGCCCGCGGCCCTGCCCCGGTCAGCCGAGAAGCGGGAGGATTTCACGCCTCACCGCCCGATGGTGCCGGATCAGGGGGCGGCGCCGAAGCGTGCCTCGAACCAGTGATCGAGCAGCGTCTTCTCATGACGCAGCGGGTCACCGCCGCCGGCGTCGCGCAGCTCGCCGAGGCGCGGCAGGCCGGCGTCGTAGAGCGTTTCGCGCCCGCTCGCGAGCGCTGTGCCGCCCGCGTCGCGCAGCGTGTAGGCGAGCTCGATATGCGGCCCGTCGGCGCGGCCGTTGACCACGCGCACCTCGCCGAGCGCATGGCGCGCGATGCGCACCGTGCCGGTCAGGTCGAGGTCGATCAGCTCGACGTCCAGGCGCTGCCCGGCCGGCAGCCGCTGCGCCCCGAGCGTGCGCAGGTGCTCGGCGAGCGCCTCGAGGCGGCGCTCGCGCTGCGCGGCGGTGTCGCCCGCGTCGCTGTGGATCTTGAGCGCGTCGTAGCGCACCTCGACCGTGCCGGCGCTCGCGCCGACGTGGGCCGCGCAGCCCAGCAGGGCGGCCGCGACGATTGGCAGGAAGGCTTGTTGCATGTCAGTCCTCGCAATCGGGAGTATTTCGTGGAAGTGGCCGTCGTCGTCGGCAGCGCCGGGCCCGCTTGCAGCGTCGAATCGTCCTCCCGTCCATGGCCTCCCGCAAGTCCGACCCTTCTGCCCTGTCGCGGCCCGTCACCTGGGTGCGCGAACTGCTGCAACGCCCGCTCAAGCTGGAACTGCGCGGCGCGCAGCTGCACGTGGTGCTGGGCGAGAAGGCGGAGCAGCAGGCGGCGGCCTCCACCGGCACCTCGGCCGGCGAGGCGCTGCGCCGCGGCCACCATGATCTGCACGGCCTGCTGCGCCGCCACGCCGAGACGCGCCACCTGATGCGCCACCTCGCCTTCGTCGAGAGCGAGATCGGCCGTTTCGGCTCGCGTGCGCTCAAGCGCGAGATCCCGGTGCCGGTGCTGCGCAAGGCGCTCGAGCAGTTCGACCTGCTCGTGCAGGGCGCGCCGAGCGAAGGCCTGGCCTATCTGCGCGCGCGCATGGTCGAGGCCATCGAGGTGCGCGGCCGCGCCCTCGAGATCGACGAGGACACCGAAACCCGCCCCGGCAGCCTGGAGGTGATGGAAGCCTCGCACTCGCTGTTCGACGAGATGGAGAAGAGCTGGACCGGGCAGGTGCCGCTCGAAGCCGCCAATTCCCCGGCGCGCGGTTAGCGTCCCGACGGAGTAAGGTAGGCCCCCGGCGCGTGCTCGCGCGCGGGAGATGCCGATGATCCGCCGTCTTCGCCCGGTTCTGATC
>WBZV01001142.1_pt1 | contig 12874 bp, 12 predicted proteins | sample 5204221 | NCBI WGS metagenome assembly WBZV01 (sample SAMN12344360, study PRJNA552823) | activated sludge metagenome | biome: Activated sludge suspended growth; feature: Nitrification reactor; material: Wastewater; isolation source: activated sludge from nitrification reactor of wastewater...
TCACCGCAGGGGCGGACATGTCGTCGTAGATGTCGTCAATCGCCGCCTGCGCATCAGACGCAGTAATGAACCCCTCGTCGGGGTCACCGGGCTGTTTCGAGTAATGCGCCTTCGCGCTGTCCCTGCTCACCGACAAGCCTCCTTGATCGAAATGCTACTCGCTGGCCGAACCCGCAGAGGACACAATGTCCTGCACAATCTCAACACTCAAACCGTGCTTACGGGCCAACTCAAGAATCTTCGCATCGTTTCCGCTGGCGGAAACCTTCTTCTTCGCAACCATCCCTGTCACCTCCCTACTGGATCATCGCCGCGTCAACACTGAACGTCACAGTCGGAGTCGCCGTGCCGCCGATAGTCCAGTAGATGCGCCACAGCCGGGGAAGGGGCTGCGACGTTGACACGTTCGCCGTCACCGGGACACCGGGGCACACGGTCAGGGTGGTGACACCGTTCGCTGAGATAGCGGCAGTCGTCGCACCTGTGATGTCGTACCAGTCGGTGCCGTTCGCGCTGCCCTGTACCTTGATCGTCACCGTGGGGGAGGTGCCGGAGTTCGCTGTCTTGTTGATCGACAGGACAACACCGCGACAGTCACGGTTGATCTGCGTTGCACCTGCCGCCGATGTTCCTTTGGCCGACGACGCCTCAACGACCTGATTGTAGTTACCCATTGCCGCCTCCTTGCGGATAGTTTCGCATGCCTGTCATGTTCTGATGATCCAGTTCAGCAGCATTGTGGGCTGCATGTTGTTGTGCGCCGCAGAGGCAGCAGCCGCCGTGTTGTTGTTGACCGTGACCCCGGTGGTGTTCGTGGTCGTCCCGGCTAACGATGGGGTCTGAGTCTGCAACGTGATCTGCACAGGAATCTGGCTACCTGCCCCGGCGGGCTGGTAGAGGCCGTGGCTGTGACCGGGGTCGGTGATGCCGTGGCTGTGAGCCGGAACACCGGACTCGGCAGCAGACAATGTGTGCTTCTCTTCGCCCGAATCAACTGTAGTGCTTGACACCCCTACAGTGCCCAACACGTTCTGCCAGGTTAGGCGAGCGGCATCCGAACCGCCCATGTTGTCAAGGCCAGCCACGGCACGGCCTCTAAGGTCTGGCAGGTTGAATGTTGTTGATCCGTCACCAGCCCCGTAGGCAGTGCCGATAGCGGTGAACAGCGAGGCGTAGGTTGTGCGGCTCACGGCCTGCCCGTAGCACAGCAGCCATCCGGTAGGTGCGGTTGATCCCGCGTAGGCCGTCAACGATCCCGCTGGTATCCGCTGATCGACGTACTGCTTTGATGCTGCCTGCGTCGGATCGGTCGGGGTGTCGGGTATCGCCTGTTCGAGGTAGATGTTTACCTCTTCAACGGTCTTCGCGGTTGGCTTCTTCATCTGTCAGGTGCCAATCTTGACGGCGGTGAAGCGTGCTGCGGAGATGGTGAGAACGTCGCTCGGGCTGATATTCCAGACCTGCACCTTGGCGGTGTCGCTGGCGGCAACCCTGACCGTGGCGGACATGTTGACGCCGTACTGGTTGGAGTAAGTGCTCAAGTCAACAGACGCCAGCGTGGTTGAACCGTGCAGCAGATACGCGCGACCGATGAACGTAGCCCCCGTGCATTGCACCCACGCAGTCAGCGAGTACACACCGGCGCTGGGGAACGTGACGATCCCCGACGCCAGGATCGACGACGGGTCGTCCTCTGACGGGTAGGTCACGTCGTTCGTTGCCGTCGCGGCGATGGTCTGGTTCGTCGTCCTCGTGCCGATGGCGTACGTCGGGGCCAACTGCCCCAGGTTCACTGCATCCCCGGATGCCGTTCCGTTCCCGAGGCCAGTGATCTTCGCCCCGCCCATAGCGATAGCCCCCGACATTGTGCCTCCGGCCTTTGGCAGCAGCAGCGCGTCGGCAGCGTCAACATACGCCTTCGTCGTCGGATGTCCCGAAGCGGTGGGTGTCATCACGGTCTTGTTCGACAACAACTGTGCCGTGTTCTGATCCACAAGATCACCGTCAGACCCGTGCGCCTGCTTCGTACGCATGTGATCGTTCGCCAAGGATGCTTCGGTCGCAGACCAGCAATGCTCCACCACCGTACCTGCAGGGGCAGCAGTGACCGGGGTGTTGTCGAACGTCTTGTCGGCGGAATCGACAACCAGTGTCGATCCGGCAGCCGACGAGGTGATCGTCTTCACAGCATACTTCGTTTCGTACGCCGTCCCCCTGCCGACAACGATCACAAGCCGCTGGCCCGCACCGAGTGACGGCCAACCCTTCGCGGCAGTCTCTTCGTTCACCGTCAACGTCAGATCGCCGCCACCATCGGACACGGCAGTCTTGAGGGTCAGCGCAACAGCGCTCCCCGCATACACATAGTCAGTGGGGTAGGGGGTTGCAGCCATTTACTTCACCTCTCTGAACACCAGGGTGAACACACCCTGCCAGCCTGATTTGGAATGGGAAGGTTCGGTCGGAGTCCAAATGAATCCGGTTGTGAACACACGCCACGACAAGTCCCCCTCACTGTAGGTGAACGGCCTACCTGACTGGTACAGGTCGATCAGGAACTCGTAGTCGTCGGTGACATCCCGCGACTCGACCTGCGAGTCGTACAGTTCAATCGCATCGCGGATCAGCAACGGCACACGCCACTCCGCTGCCTTACCCCTGATGTAGGTAGACCGTCCCTCGATCTCCTTCACCGTGGGGCCTGTCGTTGCTGTGTCTCTCATCAACTCGACCCCTGCCTGCATCACCGAGAACTGCTGCCCAGACATGTCGAACCTGTGCGTCACCGTCCCCGAGGACGAATCGGCACCCGCGATGACCGGGGAGTCGTCAAGGTCGGCGGACACCTCAATCGAACCCTCAAGGGGCAGCGTTGTGGCCTGCACATAGAAGGCGGTCTTCCGGTCGACAACACCGAACGTCCACTTCGAACACGACAAGGTGCCCGACTCGACAAGGTTGTCGGTTTGCCGCCACACCCCGGAATCCCGCACACCGAACAGCATCCGACCGTAGATCGACCCCACCCATTCGGTGTTTCCGCTGGCGGAAACCATCATGTCGGAGGCGTAGGCTGGCTGTAGGTCGGCAACAAACTCTGACAGGTCGATGCGGCCAAGCCCCGACGTGCCGCCGTAGTCAGACCAGCCGAACCACACGAACCTGTCGTCGGCCTCGAAACAGGTCACCGGACGGTCGATGTCGAGCAGCGGGCCGTACACAATCTTCGCGTCGTCCCCGGTGGCGAACCTGACACCCCGCGAGGTGCCGATCAGCAGGTATCCCAGATATGAGAACAGGGCTTTGCCTCGTTCACCGACCGGAAGGTCAGCGACCCGGAACGGAGCCGACAAGGTGGCCGTCGTCGTTGAGGGGGTGATCGTGACCGCGTACACACCCCAGTTGTCGCTCCTGCCGCCGAGGAAGAACATTGAGTTCTTGCCGGAAGCAGCCCCAACCCAGTTCACGGCGGTGATCGTCTGACCGATCTTCCCCGACGCTGTTGTCCACGAACCGATAGCCATAGGTTCCGCAGCAGTGATCGGAGAAATGTCGTACAGCACACCGGCATCCCCGTCCACCCCGGCGACCATGTAGCCGTTCACGAACTCGATCATCGACGCCGTGATCGGCAGTGTGACAGTTGTGACAGTTGTCGCCCCATAGGTCGCTGCGACACGATACAGGGTTGTGCCGACAACGAAGAACGCGTACTTGCCGTCCGTTGCCGCGTCGACCGCATCACCTGACAGGGTGGTGGTCAGTTTGTAGGTGGCAGGGGAGATGGCCCCCACCTCCCACTGTTCGGCAAGGTCGAGGGGAGTGTCGCGGAACATGTACAGGTCGGCGCCCATCGCAACAATCGCAATGTTGTTCACCACCACGCCGACGATCTTGCCCGTGTCGGCCTGCGCCAGCGACGTTTCGTTCAGCAGCGTCAACTGGTACTTGTTCCACACGTTCACACCCTTAGACGTGTCGAACCTGTACGGGTCGGAATCCTTACGGTCTGCAACGTTCTGCCCGCAGCCGTGATGCCACGACACCTGCGACCTGCGCCACACCTCCGGGGGGAGCAGCGAAGCGCCTTCCTCCTGTGGATTCTGCTGAGAGTTCAACAGGTCGATGGACGAACGGTGCCACGTCTCGTTGTACGGGGTGTTCGACGCCGTGTCGGTGATGAACCCCCGCCCGTCAACAAGCACACCGAACGCGCCGATCTCAACAGCCTGCTCTTCGGCTGTCGAATACGGGGTGGTGTACGACGGGGAGAACGTCACGGCAACACCTGTTTCGTCACGCCGACACGCTGCTGAATCCTGACCGCCTCTTCGTTGATCCTGTCAGTGAACATGCGGCGCAACTCGCGGGCAGCGTTGGTCGCTCCCGTCATTGGCACCTGTTCGGCCCTGCGCGGATCGCCCTGCGCTTCCATGTGAACCCTGCGGGCCTCCTGGCCGTTCATCAGGATCGCTGCCGCACCGTACGGCGGGATGTCGAGCATCGTGTCGGTCAGCCCGCAGTAGGTGATCAGGTCAGAGTTGAAATCTGCCGGGGGGATGATCTTCACCGCTGCGACGAACTCGTGCATCAGGGCGTAGTTGTAGACCCGCACATATTCGGAGCCGGGAGACAGCGACACCGTGTAGGCACCGTCAATCGACCAGTCGTCCTCAGTGGTCTTCGACCGGACTTGCAGAATGCGGGTGATGTAGGGGAGTAGAGCGTCGGGAATCGGGTACATTTCGTCGTCCCGAACGTCCTGCCACTTCGCAATGCCGAACAGCCCGTTCGACGGTGACGACAGCGAACCGATCACACTCTTCAACACGGTGAACAGTTGATAGTCGGTGAAACGGGGAGACACCCGGACAACACTTCCGGCAGCAACATTGACATCCGGGTTGCCCTCATACCCGGCGATCACCGTGCATTGCGATGACACGTTCGCCAACACATAGAAGGTGGCGGCACCCGACGACAGGACAGTGCCAGGGCCGAGACGTTTCGGCACAGTCGACAGGGTGAGAGTTCCCGTCCCGGCAACATACGGTTCCGCCAGGGTCGTCAACTCGTCGGTCAGCGACGCCGAAAGCAGGCGGCGGGTGTCAGCGATCTGCCTCGCAACCGAGGTCGGGTCTGTTGCCAAAGAAGTCACGATGGGTCAGTCCATTCGCTCAAACGGAACCCTGCCGCCTCAAGTACCTGAGCCTGCCACGAGTCGGCTCTTGCAAGGAACAGGGTGCCTCCCATGACAACATCATCACAGTTGAGAATGTCAGGGTCGGTCAAAGTCGTCACCTGTTTCACCGTGCCGTCCTGCCACAGCAGAAGAGCAGCAGGGGCAACCGGGTAGGCGGTCTTACGCCACAACGGTTTCTTGGGCCGCTGCGTGCGGCGGAACGCCATGCTGGGAAGGTTCGGGTCGGACGTTGAGGTGAAGAACTCGTTCGAGAACGGCTGCCGCACCTCATCGAACCCGTCGCCGTAACTACCGGAGAACGCCTGCTGTGCGCCGAACTGTGCCGACATGCCGTAGCGGGCCATGTCGAAGAACACAAGATCGTCGCCCTGGTCGAACCCGAGCATTTCACGCAACACGACTGACCTCCTGACAGGGGAAACTCCCCCCTCCCCAAGTGCGGATCGGTTCACTGGGGAGGGGGGAGAGAGGATCAGCTAGCCGGGTTACCGGACAGCACAGCCTCCGCACGGAACCGTGCGTAGCCACCGAGCCAGTACCAGCCGACCGAGGTGAAGCGGCGCAGACGGTCAACCACCGGGGACACCTCGATCTGAGGCATCGCAGAGAAGCCGGGAGCAGCCGACACGCCCTTCGCCAGGGCGTCCTTCCCGAGGAACAGACCGCCGAGGCTCGACAGGCCGGTGATGTTGCTGACCACCACGTCGAAGCCCTCGTAGGTGCCGACGTAGCCGTTGCGGATCGCGTCGATCTGGTCCGAGTTGGCCTGCCAGTAGCGCCAACCCGCAGCGTCAGTCTCCTTGCGCAGAGCGTTCTCAGCAGCAGGGGACACGACAGCGAGGTAGCGACCGTTGGACAGCGGCTCCACGTTGTTCGTCTTGAACGACTGCAACGCGGCACGGAACGTGTCGGACGGCTTACCAGCCACGGTCACATCGGTGACAGCGCCACCAGCGGAACCACTGTTCGTGATACCACCCGAGGCGACAAGCGCGTTGTAGGCCAGCCGCTCAATCGTCGCGGAGGCGTTGCGGGCAACGCGCTCGGCAGCGATCGGGTCGAACGCGATCATCGAGGTGCCACGGAACAGGGCGGTCTGGGTGACCACACGCCCGTACTCGTTGAGGACCACATTGGACGACCAGGAGGCCATCGGGGTCGGGATCACGTCGTAGTCCTCAAGGAGGGCTGCGGTCGACGGGTCATCGGTCAGGTCGCCGACAACGTTGAACTGCACGACGGCCCCGGCGTGTGACAGGCGGGTGGCCTGCACCGTCGAGATGGCGTCGAACACGATGTCGCGGCGAAGAACCTTGTGGGCAACAAGGTCGTAAGCCTTGGTGACCAGCGATTCGACACCACCGGAACCCGAAGGAAGACCCGAGGAGCGGGCACCGACGTGGACCAACTTGTTTGCGGCGTTCTGAGTGTCGTAGTCCACGGGGGACACGAAGTCAGAACCGGGGGCGGATGGATGAGCCATCTCACTACCTTTCTGAACGAAGGAACTGAATGAGGGTATTGCAAAGCAGCGTCAAGTAGACGGAGAGAAACCACGCGACTGCGTGTCAGGGGAGCAGGTACGGGTGGCTCCCACCCCGAATCAAACGGCTGCCTTCCGGCTCACCTAGGCACAACATAACAGTTTCCGCTAGCGGAAACAAGGAGAAGCCCCCCGGTCCTGCCGTCAGAACCGGGGGGCTTGGAACCCACACACGAAGGGTATCTCGATTATTGCACGTCGTTCACCGGGGCACCAGCCGCTTTCAGGGCCTGTACCAGCGAGTCAACACCGCCCTCGTTGAACGCGGCAACGACATCTTCCAGGTTGGTATCGACCGGGACTGCTCCACTCGCAGCGTCATCGATACGACCCTCCGTTTCGATGGGAGCCTGGTCAACCTCAGCGCCAGCGGGGGCAGCCCGGAGGAATCCTGCCTCTTCCGCTGCGGCACGGATCGCCTCCGCAGAAAGGTCACCTTCATACCCCTTGATGAAGTACGAAGCCGCCTTGTCCTCCGGGGAGATACCAGCCTTGTAGAAGGCAAGTTCCCGCTGCGCGTCCGCAGCCTTCTGCTCGGCCTGCTTCCGGGCCTTCTCAGTGCGCCGCAACTTAGCCCATTCCGCATCGCTGCGCGTCGAGTCGTCGTCTTCGTAGTCGTCGTCGTAGTCGTACTCACTCACCATGAACCTCCTATTCACACAGGCCGGAGTTGACCTGATAACTCAAACAGTACAGGTCACTTCGATGAGCGGAGGCCAGACACACCAGTCTGAGATTCCGCTGCCCCACCACTCTTGTTGAACGACCCCTGCCTGCTCGACAGCGACCTGCGCACCGACTGTTCAGACTGCGACGACATGCCAAGCGCCGCCTTCTTCGTGTCACTCTCCGTAGTTGTCTCCCCGTACCCGGAGGTGATGTTCTTCTGCATCGCCGCCTGAGCGAACGCCGCCTGAGCTTGATCGTTCTGAATGCCCTGAGCGACAACCTGCTCCGAGAAGCCCCAGTCCTGCTGTAGACCCTGCTGCCTCTGCCACGCCTGCATCTGGGCGGTGGCATGCTTACGTTCGATTTCCTTCGTCGCCTTGTCCGGGTTCAGGTAGAATGACACCAGATCGCCGGGGCCGATCCCCTCATGCTGCATCAGGGCGTCAGCAACCTCACGCGGCCCTGTCGTGGCCGCATACGCAGCGAGGGACACCCGCATCGCCGCCTCGTTCGCTGACACATCCCCAAGGATCAGGTTCGAGGCGGTGGTCTTCACGTCGTACCCATCAACCCCGTAGGAGGCAAGGGCGTTCCGCAGGGTCGCCTCATATTCGAGGACGGCACGGGGACTCATCACCTCACCCGCCCAGCCGTTCTTCTGCTTGTCGGCCTGAGCGGCGATAGACGGGAACCGGGCACGGAAGTCAGGCTGGTCGTACAGGTAGCCCATCAGTTCCACCTCTGACGGGTTGTCGCTGATCTTGTCCTCGATCAGCAGCCCTTTCAGGTAGCCGATCATGCCTGGGGTGTTCAGCCCGTACTGTTGCAGGATCGCTGCGACGGAACGCTGGAACGCTGTCACCTCGTCATCGCTGTACTTCGGAGGGCTGGTGTTCTGATTGTCACCACCGCCACCAGGGGTGTTTCCGCCAGCGGAAACAGGAGGCCTATACCCCTTCAGGCCATCCTCGATGCGCTTGTTCATGCGCTGCTTCTGCTTGTCGGTGGCGTACCTGTTCCACTCCCCCAAGTCCATGCCGTTCTCAAACTTGGGTGCCTTGTTGGCTTTCTTCACGCTCCCCGAGATCGGCTTCGCAGCAGACTTCTTCTGAGAAGCGTTCTTGACCTTGCCTTTCGGTGCCATCAGACCCTCCCAAATGCCGCTGCGAGCGATGCTGCCAGATTACGGCCCGTCTGAGCGCCCTTCTCGGAGTTCTCCCAGCCGTACCGCTTGTCTTCCCTGATCTTCCTACGCCACTCCCCCGACGACATCATGCGCTTCTGGTCGACGTTGTACACGTCCAGCCACTTGTCGTCCGACAGGTCAATCGTGTCAGCGTCCTGACCCAACTCCTGCGCCGCGCTGTTGACATACTGCGACAGGGCAGACCGCAGCGTGGTGCCCTCCAGGTCGAGGAACGGTGCCCTCTTCTGCGCCCAATCCCGCATCACGTCCTCGTAGCCGTCAGCGGTCGACTGGCCCGCAAGGTTCTCACGGGTCCACTGCGTCATGTCCGCTTCGCTGATCTTGTACCCGTACTGGTCGGCAAGGTCGTTGACCTGCTTCTGGAAGATCGCCACGTTGCCCTCTTCGGTGGCACGGGGACGGTACTTGCGGGACAGCAGCAGCGCGGTCATGTTCTCGTCCATGCCGTTGCGGGCGATGCGGAACGCAATGTTGCGCTTCTGTTTGTCGGTCAACTCGACACCCATGTTGCCTGCCAGCACGTCAAGGCTGATGCGGGTCTTCGCCAGCAGGTCGTCCCGGTCGGTCTGGTTCATCATGTCGAACTGACGCATCTTCTCGTTGCGGGTCTTGTACCACTCCGAGTTGCGAATCTTGTTCCGGAGGAAGTCAGGCGACCAGTCCTTGTCGACTGCCCGTTCGATGAGTTCTTTCAACTCGCCGTTGACGAGACGGCCCTTGGAGTCTTTGAGGTTGAGGAAGTCTTCGGTGATGCCGTACTGCTCCATCATCGCTTCCTGCGACGACTCGCCGTACCGCCCAGGAGCGCCATTGTGCTTGAAACTGACGCCATTGCCGGGATTCTTCGCGGGACGGACGACGGCAACAATCGGCTTCGACCCCGGATACATCAGGCGACCGTACTGCGTGCCCTTTGACGGGGAGGCAGCCTCGATGATGGTTTCCTTGCCGTACTTGCCCTTCCCGACGTAGATAGCCACATGGCCGTCAGACAGCACACCATCGCTTCCAGGCCTGCGGTAGACAATGATGTCCCCCGGCTGCATGTTGCGGCCCTTGTTGTTCCAGCCCTTCACCTTCGGATATTCACCGATGAAGTTCTCAGAGAACGTCGGCGGGTTCTTGTAGCCTGCCTGACGCAACACCCAGCCGACGAACGAGGCGCAGTCCCATCCGGTCTTCGGTGACGCTCCCGATCCAAGGCTCGGAACATACGGTACGCCAAGCCCCTTGCGGGCGATACGCACAATGTCTGCGGCGGTAGGCCCGCCGTTCTCACCGTCAGGCATGTCTCTGAACTCCTGCTTGTACTCTTTGGCGTACTGCTCCCGGTCGCCGTTGATCCCGGCCTTCTCGAAATGGTCATTGAAATAGCGGGCAGCCTCACGGGCATTCCCGAGCCGCTTGAACTTGTCGAGTTCGAACCCGAAGATGCCAGCCTTCATCTCCTTCAACATGAACTCGTACTGTGTGCGAAGGTCTTCCGGGTCTTTCCCGTTACGGTTGGCGAACGCCACCAACTGATCCCACCGCTCACCCTCAGACCACTGGGCGATACCCCTGCCGGGGCCTCCCGGCTGGTTCGCGTTCGGGTTCGTGCCCGATTCCTGTTTCAGGTTCCCGAGGATGCCGGATGCGGCAGCATGCGAGAAGCCGTCCTGCCGCAGCCACTTGTACACCTTCTTGTCGCTCATAGCACACCGTTCGCAATGTCATCAATCACCGACGCGAGGATGTTCGCCTTCTTGTACCGCTTCACGGCCTTCGGGTTCTTCTCTTCCGCGTAGGTGTCGAGAAGCCCCGCAGGGTCAGCCCCAGGCTCAGTCGTTGACACAGGATTGTCGACCCACATGTCACCCTGCTGTTCAAACTTGTGTTCGGTGGTGGTGATGTTCGGGTTGGACTGTTCGAACTGGCGAAGGTCTTTGATGAAACCCCGCACCTCTTCGTCGGTCGGTGCCCGCCCAAGGTCTTCGGTCATCGCGTCCCTGACAGCGGTCAGCGCGTCCCGCTTCGGCATCTTGTTGTACGAGGTGGTGACCTGCGTGTAGTCCTGCGGAGGCCCATCGGCACCACCAGGATTCTTGCCGACCCCGCCTCCGGGGCCAAGACCCTTCTTGATCTCCTCCTGATCGCTGACAACAATCGACCGCCACGACTTGAAGTTCTTGTTCCCGACAAGCATCAAGGCTTGCATCGCCTTGTTGGTGGCGTCACTCCATGTACCTGTGACCGACTGTTTCGTCAGCCAGCCTGCCTTCACAAGGTCGATCTGCAACGCCTTGATCTTCTGCTCCCCGGCGTTCCTCCACTTGTCGAGTTCAGCCCACGTGTTGTCGGCAACAGGCATCGGCCTGCCCTCAGTGTCGGTCGCTGCTGGGTTGCCGTACGCGTCGGTGTACTCCTGCACGTAGGGCGAATACTTCTGGTTGTAGTACGACGAGTCCTGATCGACGCCGACGTAGGCTGAGCGTTCGCTGTTCTGCAACGGCAACGGATGACCCTTGTACGACCCGGACTTCTTGACCTTCTTCGGGGTGAACCCTCCTGGGGTCGCCTTGTTCAGGCCAGTACCCGCATAGTCGCTCGGGGCTGTCGGGTAGCCGCCAGGGGTTCGCTGGTTGCCCACATAGTCGATTGGCATTATCTCTGCGCCTCTCTCATCACATCAGCATTGTCACCGAACTCACGCTCCGCAAGCGACCAGAACCGTGCGAAACCCTTGTCCTGCTGCGCCAAAGTGTCACCCGCCATGAACAAGCCCTGAATCTTGCCCGAGTTCAACGCCGCCTCGCTGCTGAACGACATCGACCCGATGTCCGACTGGCCGAGCATCGTCTGAACATCGTTACGCATCAGCATGTACTGGCGGACGAAACGTGCCGACGGGGCGTTCGCTGCGATCCGTTCGAAATCGGCAGACAGCACCATCTCCTTGATCTTCGCCATCTGCTCTTCATCGAACGCACCGAACTCGCTCTTCAAACCCTTGCCCTGGAACTTGTCACGAACCAACTGCAACTCGTAGGTGCCGCCGCCGTCAGCGACAACCCGCTCCTTCTCCGCACGGTACGCCGTGTCAAGCATGTACTGTTTCACGAAGTCCAACTGCTCGTACGCCTGCCTGCGCCGCGTCAACCCCAGGTTCATGTTGCGTGCCCGAAGGTACTGCTCCCGCTGGTTCCACTGCGTCTCGTAGTCGCCCTCGGGAAGCATCCACGACATCATGCCCTTCCAGGAGTCGTACATCTCCCGGTCGGTGTAGGCGTAGTCGGTGGACGGGCCGACGCCTTCCTGAATGTCGGTTTCCTTCTGCCCCAACGTGTCAAGGTCGATGAACTCGCCGTACAGGGAACGGAACGCCGCCTGCCGCTTCTTGTACTCTTCCCCGGTCGTTTCGGCGGTGAACTTGCGGTACTCCTTCACTACTTGAGACATGAGCACGTCACCGATAGGCATGTCGGTTGCCAGGGCGAGTTCTGAGTCATCAATGCGGCCCAGCGGTTCGAACTGCCACGTTCCCATCGTCGGGAACAGCACCTTCGCAAATGCCTCGAACTTCATCAGGTTGCCAACATCACGCTTCACGTCTTTGCGGTAGCGATCCCACTCAGGGTCACCCCATGTCGACGGATCGCCGTACTCTCCGGTCTGCATGCGCTGGGCCAACACCGACTGCACAAGGTCAACCTCACGCTGTTGAGTCATCAGCAGAGGACGCCACTTCGTCGGGACGAACGACTGCGCGAACCGTGTCACCGCATCGCCCTGCGGCAACTGGTACTTCTGCGTGAACCGTGCCACCTCACCGAGGATGTCCTCACGGGCCTGAACATCCGGTGCGATTGACGAGGCAAGGAACTGGATCATCGGGCCTGCCGACCCTGTGATCCCATCCTGGAACAGGTCGACGCTGTTCGTGTTCGTTGTCGTCTCCCCGTTGATCCCGGTCAGCAAACCGCCCAGCGTGCCGATCCCCGGATACACGAACCGCTCTTCACCGTAGCCGTCACGGTAGACGAACCCGTCTACACCCAGCCCCTCGTTGGCCTCCATGTCGAACCCGGTCAACTCGTACAGCGGGTCGAAGTCGCCGTTCTTGATGCCGTTCAGCGACCGGACAGTCCGGTACGCGTCGGGGGTGTTCGTCAGGAACGCCTTCCCCCATGTGTAGGTCGAGTTCGCTGCGACCTGAATGAACGGTGCGGCCCACCGCATAGCGACCGCCCAGTTGCGGCGTTCCGCAGCATCA
>WBZV01001144.1_pt1 | contig 12830 bp, 11 predicted proteins | sample 5204221 | NCBI WGS metagenome assembly WBZV01 (sample SAMN12344360, study PRJNA552823) | activated sludge metagenome | biome: Activated sludge suspended growth; feature: Nitrification reactor; material: Wastewater; isolation source: activated sludge from nitrification reactor of wastewater...
GACGCTGGAAGGCGGGGTGGGAGAGTTCTCATTCCGTCGGTCCGTCTTGGCGGCCGATGCCCCCAAGGGCGTCTCTCCACCCCAGCGTCTCGAACCATACAAGCACGCACGGGGCCGCGCCTGCCGTGCCCGCGCCGCAAGACACCACCAAGTCAGGTCTCTGTCTGCCTGATCTCGAGCCGGCCTCAGGCGGCCTGCCTGGCCGGCGCGCCGGCGCGCCAAGCGGCCATCAGCGTCGCCCACTTGCCACGCGCCGCCGCGAGGTGGCGCGCCTTCACGTGGCCGAAGCCGCGGATCTCCTCCGGGATGCGCGCGATCTCGGCCGCCTGCGTGAGGTTCGCGGCCGACAGCGTGCGCAGCAGTTCCTCGATGCACGCCCGGTATTCGCCGATCAGTGCACGCTCGGTCTTGCGTTCTTCCGTGCGCGCGAAGGGGTCGAGCGCGCTGCCGCGCAGGCCCTTCAGCTTCGCCAGCAGGCCGAAGGCCGTGCGCATCCAGGGGCCGTAGGCCTTCTTGATCAGCTCGCCCTTGCCGTTGGTCTTGGCCAGCAGCGGCGGCGCGAGGTGGTGGGTGAGCTTCACGTCGCCCTCGAACATGCCGGCGATCTTCGCGGTGAAGGCGGGGTCGGTGTGCAGGCGCGCCACCTCGTACTCGTCCTTGTAGGCCATCAGCTTGAAGAGGTAGCGCGCCACCGCCTCGGCGAGCTTCGTGCTCGCCAGCGGCGCTTCGGCGGCGCGCACCTTGTCGACGAAGGCCTTGTACTGCGCGGCGTAGGCCGCGTCCTGGTAGCCGGTGAGGAACTCGGCGCGCCTGGCCACCAGCTCGTCGAGCGAGGGCTTCTTGACGAATTCGATCACCGCTGCGGCCGCGTAGAGCGCTTGCACGGCCGCGAGGTCGTGCGCGCAGCGCCGGCCCCATTCGAAGGCGGCCTTGTTGTTCTCCACCTGCACGCCGTTGAGCTCGAAGGCGCGCATCAGCGCAGCGTGGCCGAGCGGCAGGCGGCCCTTCTGCCACGCGTAGCCCAGCAGCAGCGGGTTGGTGTAGATCGAATCGCCGACCAGCTGCACCGCGGCCTGCTCGGCATCGAAGCCGCCCACCATCTCGGCGCCCACCGCCGCGGCCAGCGCCGCCTCGCAGCTGCCGCCGGGGAACTGCCAGTCCGGGTTGCGCACGAAGGCGGCCGTCGGCGTGCCGTGGGTGTTGAGCGCGACGAAGGTGCGGCCTTCGCGCATCACGCTCATCGTGTATTTGCCGGCGCCGACGATGGCGTCGCAGGCGATCACCAGATCGGCCTTGGCGGTGTCGACCTTGGTGGTGTGGATGGCCTCGGGCCGGTTGGCGATCTGGATGTGGCTCCAGGTGGCGCCGCCCTTCTGCGCCAGGCCGCCGGCGTCCTGCGTGACGACGCCGCGGCCTTCCAGGTGCGCGGCCACGCCGAGCAGCTGGCCGATGGTGATGACGCCGGTGCCGCCGACGCCGCCGACCACGATGCCCCAGGGCTTCTCGGCCAGCGGCAGCGAAGGCTCGGGCAGCGGCGGCAGGCTGGCCAGGTCACCGCGCTTCTCCTTCTTGGCCTTCTTGAGCGTGCCGCCCTCGACCGTGACGAAGCTCGGGCAGAAGCCCTTCACGCAGGAGAAGTCCTTGTTGCAGGTGTTCTGGTTGATGCGGCGCTTGCGGCCGAACTCGGTCTCGACCGGCTCGACGGAGAGGCAGTTGCTCTGCACCGAGCAGTCGCCGCAGCCCTCGCACACCAGCTCGTTGATCACCACCGTCTTGGCCGGCGTGGCCAGCTTGCCGCGCTTGCGGCGGCGGCGCTTCTCGGTGGCGCAGGTCTGGTCGTAGATGATCGCGGTGCAGCCGGGGATCTCGCGCAGCTGGCGCTGGATCGCATCCAGCTCGTCGCGGTGGTGCACCGTGATGCCGGGCTCGAGGGCGACGCCGTCGTACTTCTGCGGCTCGTCGCTGACGATCACCAGCTTCTTCACGCCTTCGGCGATCAGGCTCTTCTGGATCTGCAGCACGCTGTGGCCCTCGGGCCGCTCGCCGACCTGCTGGCCGCCGGTCATCGCCACCGCGTCGTTGTACAGAACCTTGTAGGTGATGTTGACGCCCGCGGCGACGGACTGGCGGATCGCCAGCAGGCCGCTGTGGAAGTAGGTGCCGTCGCCGAGGTTGGCGAACACGTGCGCGTCCTTCGTGAACGGCGCCTGGCCGACCCAGGCCACGCCTTCGCCGCCCATCTGGCTGAAGGTGCTGGTGCTGCGGTCCATCCACACCGACATGTAGTGGCAGCCGATGCCGGCCATCGCGCGCGAGCCCTCGGGCACGCGCGTGCTGGTGTTGTGCGGGCAGCCGCTGCAGAACCAGGGCGCGCGCTCGCCGGTGTCGGTCTTCATCGTGGCCATGGCACGCTCGCGCTGCGCGATCACGTCCAGGCGCTGGTCCATGCGCGCCGCCGTGTCGCTGCCCTCGGGCGCGAAGCCGAGCTTCTTGAGGCGCTTGGCGATGGCCTTGGCGATGATCGCCGGCGTCAGGTCGGCCTTGGCGCGCAGCAGCCAGTTCTCGCTCGGGTTGGGCATGGACCACTCGCCGCCGGAGAGGTCGCCCTCGGGCTCGTCGAACTTGCCCAGCACGTTGGGGCGCACGTCGGGGCGCCAGTTGTAGAGCTCTTCCTTGATCTGGTATTCGATGACCTGGCGCTTCTCCTCGACGACCAGGATCTCCTGCAGCCCCTGCGCGAACTCGCGCGTGATGGTGGCGTCCAGCGGCCACACGACGTTGACCTTGTGCAGCCGGATGCCGAGGCGCCGGCAGGTGTCGTCGTCCAGGCCCAGATCGGCCAGCGCCTGGCGCGTGTCGTTGTAGGCCTTGCCGCTGGCGATGATGCCGAAGCGGTCGTTCGGGCCTTCGATGACGTTGTGGTTGAGCCGGTTGGCGCGCACGTAGGCGAGCGCGGCATACCACTTGTGGTCGAACAGGCGCGCCTCCTGCTCGAGCGCAGCGTCGGGCCAGCGGATGTGCAGGCCGCCCGGCGGCATGGTGAAGTCTTCGGGCAGCACGATCTTCACGCGGTCCGGATCCACGCTCACCGAGGCCGACGACTCCACCACCTCCTGGATGGTCTTCATGCCCGTCCACACGCCCGAGTAGCGGCTCATCGCGAAGGCGTGCAGGCCCATGTCGAGGATGTCCTGCACGCTCGACGGGAAGAACACCGGCAGGCCGCAGGCCTTGAAGATGTGGTCGCTCTGGTGCGCCGCGGTGCTGCTCTTGGCGACGTGGTCGTCACCGGCGATGGCGATCACGCCGCCGTGCTTCGCGGTGCCGGCCATGTTGGCGTGCTTGAAGACATCGGAGCAGCGGTCCACGCCCGGGCCCTTGCCGTACCAGATGCCGAAGACGCCGTCGTACTTCTTCGACTGCGGGTAGAGATCGAGCTGCTGCGTGCCCCACACCGCGGTGGCGCCGAGCTCTTCGTTGACGCCGGGCTGGAAGACGATGTGATTCGCCGCCAGGTGCTTCTGCGCCGCCCACAGCGCCTGGTCGTAGCCGCCCAGCGGGCTGCCGCGGTAGCCGCTGACGAAGCCGCCGGTGTTGAGCCCCGCGGCGAGATCGCGCTGGCGCTGCAGCATGGGCAGGCGCACCAGCGCCTGCACGCCGCTCATGAAGGCGCGGCCATGGTCGAGGCTGTACTTGTCGTCGAGCGAGGCGCTCTCGAGCGCCTTGCGGATGGCCTCGGGCAGGGGTGCGTTCATGGGGCTGCGCTCCGTGGTTTGGCGAGGCTGAGTGTAGAGATTCGCTGCCGTGAAGTGCTTTCTTTCGTTGCCGGTGTAGCTATGGCCTGAGAAAGATCCTTGCTCGATGATTCGCTATGAGTGCAGAATCGCGCTTGAAATGCCAGTCCAAGGGAAAACCCCAGAGCCAGCCGCCGAGCCTGCCGAGGGCCATGGCGCGAGCCTGGACCGCTACGACATCGCCATCCTGCGCGAGCTGCAGCAAGACGCACGCCTGTCGAACGCCGAGCTGGCTTCGCGCATCGGGCTGTCGGCCGCGCCCACCTGGCGGCGCATGCGCTGGCTGGAGGAGCAGGGCTTCATCACCGGCTACCGCGCCGAGATCGACCGCCGCAAGATCGGCCTGGGCGTGCTCGCCTTCGTGCGCATCGACGCCGACCGCAACACCGCCGAGGCGACGCGCCAGCTCGAGGAGGCGATCCGCCGCCTGCCCGAGGTGATCTCCTGCCACTACATCTCGGGCTCGGGCACCTTCGAGCTGCAGGTGATGGCCACCGACCTCGATGCCTTCTCGCGCTTCGCACTCGATGCGCTGATGGGCCTGCCGCACGTGAAGGACGTGCACACCAGCTTCTCGCTCGGCGAGGTGAAGTCGGGCGGTGCGCTGCCGCTCGGCCACCTGCGCGGCGCGGGCGACGCACCCGGGGCGCGATGAACGCGCGGCTGCAGGCCATCGGCGACGCGCTGCTCGGCAGCGAGCGGCGCCTGCGCATCCGCAGCGCGCGCTGCCTGCTCGCCTGCGGCCTGATGGCCTACAGCGTGGGCAGCCTGGGCTACTTCGTCGCCGTGGGCCTGGCCGAGCGAGGGCCGGTGCTCGCGCTCGCGCTGCTGGGGGTGGGCGGCATGCTGCTGTTCTACGCGGCGATCCGCAGCGGCGCGAGCGAGCGCCTGCGCGACCCTTCGCTGACCATCGCGCAGATGAGCTTCGCGCTGCTGGTCGGCGCGCTCGCCTACACGCTGGCCGGGCGCGGCCGCGGCGCGGTATTCCCGATCATGATGGTGGTGCTGATGTTCGGCCTGTATTCGCTCACGCCGCGCCAGGTGCGGCTGATGAGCGCGCTGGCGCTGGCGCTGTTCGGCGCCGCGATGGCGCTGATGGCCTGGCGCGACCCGCGCGTCTACCGGCCCGAGGTCGAGTTCGCCCACTTCCTCGTCATCGCCATCATCCTGCCGGCGGTCTCGATGCTGGCCGGGCAGCTCGGCCAGCTGCGCGACGCGCTCAAGCGCCAGAAGGCCGAGCTGCGCGAGGCGCTGGCGCGCAACGAGGCGCTGGCGCAGCGCGACGAGCTCACCGGCCTGGCCAACCGCCGCCACATGGCCGCGCTGATCGAGGCCGAGCGCGTGCGCAGCGAACGCAGCGGCGCGCGCTTCTGCCTCGCCGTGCTCGACATCGACCGCTTCAAGCGCATCAACGACAGCCACGGCCACCCGACCGGCGACCACGTGCTCAAGGTCTTCGCCGCCGAAGCGCTGGCGGCGATCCGCGAGGCCGACGTGCTGGCGCGCTGGGGCGGCGAGGAGTTCATGCTGATGCTGCCCGACGCCGGCCTCACCGCCGCGCGCCTGGGCCTCGAGCGGCTGCGCACGCGCGTCGAGGGCTTGCGCGTCGCGCACGAAGGGCGCGAGCTGGCGTTCACGGTCTCGGCCGGGCTGGTCGAGGTCTCGCCGGACGAGACGCTGGTGGAAGCGATCGCCCGCGCCGACCGCGCGCTCTACCAGGCCAAGCAGCAGGGGCGCAACAAGGTGGTGGCAGATGCCCGTTCGCCCTGAGCTTGGTCGAAGGGCCCCGCGCTGCACCTCGGGCGGGCTTCGACAGGCTCAGCCCGAACGGAATTCCTCAGCCCGAACGGGGTTCATCGCGGCCACAGCACCCACATCCGCAGCGGCTGCTTCATGCGCCCGGCCTGCGCTTCGGCGTTGGCACCCCAGCCCCAGAAGTAGTCGGCGCGCACCGCGCCGGTGATGGCGCTGCCGGTGTCCTGCGCCATCACCAGCCGGCGCAGCGGCGTGGCCGAGAGCGGCTCGGTGGTGTCCAGCCACACCGGCGTGCCGTAGGGAATCGCCTGCGGGTCGACGGCGATCGAGCGCCCCGGCGTCAGCGGCACGGCCTGCGCGCCCTTGGGGCCGACGCTGGGGTCGGGCAGCGGTTCTTCCCTGAAGAAGACGTAGCGCGGGTTGCTCCACAGCAGCTCGTTGAGCCGCTTCGGATTGGCGCGCGCCCAGGCCTTGATCGCCGGCCACGAGGCCTGCTCGGGCTTCAGCTCGCCCTGCTCGATCAGCCAGCGGCCGACCGACTTGTAGGGCTGGTCGTTGTGGCCGGCGTAGGCCACGCGCACCTGGCGCCTGCTGCCGTTGGCCTCGCCGATGACGAGCCGGCCCGAGCCCTGCACCTGCAGCAGCAGCGCGTCGAGCGGATCGGCCACCCAGGCCAGCTCGCGGCCGCGCAGTGCGGCCTGCGCGGCCGGCAGCGTGTCGATCTGCTGGCGCGTCCACCAGGGCTTGCGCGTGGCGAGGTCGTCGGGCAGCGCGTGCAGCGGCACCTGGTAGGGCGCGCGCGGCTGGCGCTGCGCCTCCACCTGCGGCTCGAAGTAGCCGGTGGCCAGGCCCTCGGCATTGCCTTCCAGGCTTTCCACGCGCCACGGGCGCAGGCGCAGCTGCAGCCACTGGCGCGCGTCGGCGTCGCTGGCCGGCGTGAAGCCGCGCGCCGCGGCGCAGAGGCCTTCCCAGCCCGGCGCAGGTTTCTCGCAGCCGCGCTGCAGCGCGGGCCACAGCTCGCGCGTCGTGTCGCCCAGCCAGCCGGGCAGATCGCTCCACTCGGCACTCACCCAGCGCGCGCGGTTGCGCACGATGGCGGGGCCCGTCGGTGTGGCGGGCGCGCTCGTGCCGGGCGCTAAGGGCACGGCAGGCTTGCTGGTGGCGGGGGCTTCGGGCTCGGGCACCACGGCGCAGGCCGCGAGCCCTCCTAGAATCGCCGCGCCCATCCAGGCACGGCATCGGAACATCGTCATGTGGCTGATTCTGCTGGAAGCGCTCGCCGCGCTCGCCATCCTGCTGCTCATCGTGTGGTGGACGATGTTCTCCGGCCGCAAGAAGGGCGAGCGCCGCCGCGACGATTCAGCTTGAGTCTTTCGGCGGGAACAGGAAGGACAGCGGCGCATGCCGCAGCCGCGCGCGGATGGCGAGCTCGATGCGGCTGCGCTCGGCCAGGCGGATGCCGCGCGAACGCAGCGCCACCTTGAAGGCGAGCGCGAAGCTCACCGTCAGGTTGAGCACGCCGGTGAGCGCGATGCCGGCCATGCACCACCAGAATGCGCTCTCGCGCAGCAGCCCGAAGCCGAGCGCGCCCAGCGCGGCGGCGAGCTGGCCGGTGGACAGCGTGACGTGGCGCACCTCCAGCGGCAGCGCGAAGAAGCCCGCGATCACCGGCACCAGGCCGAGCATCAGCCCGAGCGAGACGTTGGCCGCCAGGCCCGAGACGTTGCGCCGCCACCAGGCCGCCCAGCGCTGCGCACGCGTGGCGCCGAGCAGCGCGATCGAGCGCGGGTTCCAGGCGATCGCGCTGTCGAGCCGGTGCCAGACGAACCAGTTCTCCGCCCAGCCGGCGATGATGGAGCTGGCGAACAGCAGCACGCCGGTGAAGGCGGCGTAGAGCGCCGTCGGCCCGAGCAGGGTGATCGAGTGCAGCGCGTACTCGGCCTGCTGCGCGCCCACCAGCGGCGCGCCGAAGGCGGCCTGCGCGGCGAGCTGGATCACGAGCACCAGCGGGCCGGCCAGCATCAGGTTGCCGAAGATGCCGGCCGCCTGCGAGCGGATCAGGTGCGCCACCTCGTCGACGAAGGCTTCCACCTTCGCGTCGTCGCTCACGTCGTTCAGCTTCTCGGCCATCGCGGGCGCGGTCATGGCCGGCTGCTTGGTGGCCACCGTCCAGTGCAGCAGGTGGATGAGCACGAAGCTGGCCGCATAGTTCAACCCCGCCGCGAGCCCCGACCAGAAGGCCGCCAGCCCCATCGCGGCGACGAGAAACTTCACGAAGGTGGTGCCGGCGATCACCGCGCCGCCGCCGGCCGCGGCGCGCAGCATGGCGCGGTATTCGGCGCGGTCGCGGGTGATGTAGTGCTCGCCGGTCTCGGCGCTGCGCTCGGCCACCTTGCGCGCCAGCAGCGAGTAGTGGCGCGCGAACAGGCTGCGGATGCCGCGCCGCGCCTGCGCCTCGCGCGCCAGCATCGCGATCAGGCGCAGCAGCTCGCGCGCCGGCTGCTGCGCGAGCAGGGCATCGAGCAGCGCCTCGATGCGGTCGCAGCGCGCGCGCAGCTGGTCGGTCTCGAAGACGATGCCGACCGAGACGCCGTACTGCTCCAGGTGCGCGCGCACGCTCGCCGCGGCGCGCCGGCAGGCGTCGAGCAGCGCGCGCAGGTAGCGCGCCTCCTGCAGCAGCGCGGCCGCGTCGCCGCTGCGCGCGTGCTCGCCGAGGCGCTCGGCGGCGCGGGCGAGCTGGCGGAACGGATCGTCGGCGAGCAGCTCGGCGCTCATGCGCTGGCGCAGCGCGCCGGAGTGGCCCGAGGCGCGCACCGCCGCGGCCAGATAGGCGATGCCCTCGACCAGCGGCTCGCGCGAGGAGCCGCCGTGCGCGGCCACCGGCGCGAGCGCCTCGGCCAGGCGCGCGAGCGTCTCGTCGTCGATCGCCTCCAGCCATTGCGCGTCGTGCTCGCTCGGAAACAGCAGCGCGAACAGCTCGCCGAGATCCTGCGTCTCCGGCGTGATCGGCAGCAGCCGCAGGCGCAGCCGCTGGCCGAGTTCGCCCAAGAAGTTGGTGCGCGGCGCGAAGCCGAAGTCGGCGAACAGCGCGACGGTGTCGACCTCGCGCCAAAAGCGCGCCAGCAGCGCGCCCACCGCGGCGCGGTGATCGTCGTGGCGCTGCAGCACGTTGAGCAGGTGCTTGAGGCGCAGCACCGGCAGTGGCGTGCTGCGCTCCGCAGCGCCGTCGAGCGGCGCGCGGCGCAGCCACTCCATCAGACGCACCAGCCAGAGCTGGCGCTCGGCGAGCGAGGCTTTCGGGTCGGCTGCGTTGAGCAGCGCGGTGAGATCCCAGGCGGCGGCGCTCAATGCAGCGTCGACGCGACGGCCAGCGCGAATTCCGGCACCGGCGAATCGAAGGGCCGGGCGTCTTCGGTCATGCAGAAGAAGGTGCCGTGCATTGAGCCGTGCGGCGTGCCGATGCGCGTCCAGCTGCTGTACTCGAAGCTCTCGCCTGGCTTGAGCAGCGGCTGGTGGCCCACCACCGCGAGCCCGCGCACCTCTTCGCTGCGGCCTTCGCCGTCGGTGATGATCCAGTGGCGCGCGATCAGCTGCGCCGTCACGTCGCCGGTGTTGCGGATGGTGACGGTGTAGGCGAAGGCGTGCTGGCCTTTCGCCGGGTCCGACTGCTCGGGCAGCGGCCGCACCACGACGGTATTGGTGAACTCGGGTCGTGCCATGCGGCGCATTCTAGGAGGCGACCTAGAATTCTGCCGACTCGCCTGGGCCTTCGACCATGACCACCTACCGCATTGCACCGAGCATCCTCTCCGCCGACTTCGCCCGCCTCGGCGAGGAGGTGCGCGACGTGCTCGCCGCCGGCGCCGACTGGATCCACTTCGACGTGATGGACAACCATTACGTGCCCAACCTGACCTTCGGGCCGATGGTCTGCGAGGCGCTGCGCAAGCATGCGGTGACGCCGGCCGGCCACCGCGCCCCGATCGACGTGCACCTGATGGTGCAGCCGGTCGATGCGCTGGCCAGCGCCTTCGCCAAGGCGGGCGCGGATCTGGTGAGTTTCCACCCCGAGGCGAGCGCGCATGTCGATCGCACGTTGCAGCTCATCAAGGCCGAAGGCTGCCAGGCCGGCCTGGTGTTCAACCCGGCCACGCCGTTGGACGTGCTCGAGTGGGTGATCGACAAGGTCGACCTGGTGCTGATCATGAGCGTCAACCCGGGCTTCGGCGGGCAGAGCTTCATCCCGGCGGCGCTGAAGAAGATCGAGCGCGCGAGGAAGATCATCGACGCCAGCGGGCGCGACATCCGCCTCGAGGTCGACGGCGGCATCAAGGTCGACAACATCCGCGCCGCGGCCGATGCCGGCGCCGACACCTTCGTGGCCGGCAGCGCGATCTTCGGCCAGCGCGACTACAAGGCCGTCATCGACGCGATGCGCGCGCGGCTGGCGCGCTGAGCGCCAGTACGCGACCAGAAGCGCGACAAGAAACGTTACGCGGCGATGCCGCGGCGAAAGGACGCCGGCGCACTCGCCACGCAGCATCACCTCACCCCTCAACAACGATGGAGTGATGTGATGAAACGATGGATCAAGCGCACCCTGATCGGCGTGTTCGGCGCCAGCGTGCTGTTCGGCGGCCTGGCCGCCTGCTCGCACCGCCCGTACCACGGCGCGGGCTGGCAGACGATGAGCGAGGAAGACGCGGCCAGGATGAAGGCGCGCATCGTCGAGAAGGTGGCCGGCAAGCTGGATCTCGACGAAGCGCAGAAGGCCAGGCTGGGCGTGCTCGCCGATGCGTTGCGCGAACAGCGCAAGGCGCTCGTCGCCGGCGGCAACCCGCGCGAGCAGGTGCAGGCCCTGGTGGCCGGGCCGACCTTCGACCGCGCCGGCGCGAAGTCGCTGCTCGACGCCAAGACCGCCGCGCTGCAAGGCGGCAGCCCGGCGGTGATCGCCGCCTTCGGCGATTTCTACGACGGCCTGCGCCCCGAGCAGCAGGCCAGGCTGCGCGAGTTCATGAGCCGGGGCCGCCATGGCTGGCGCGGCTGAGGGCATCGCGCTGGCCGTGGGCGCGGCGGGCGCCGCGCTCGCCCTCGCCGGACTGGCCTGGTTCGCCTGGGCCGCCTGGTGCCTGGCACGCGCGCCCGTGGCACTGAGCTCGGCGGGCGCGCTGCGCGTGCTGGTCGACCACGGGCCCTATGCCTTCGGCCGCCACCCGATGTACCTCGGCGTGCTGCTGGCGCTGCTCGGTGCCGGGCTGGCCGTGGGCTCGCTCGCCAGCTTGCTGGCCGCGGGCGTGCTGTTCGCGTGGCTGCAGGCGCGTGTGATCCCGCGCGAGGAGGCGCGGCTGCGGCGTCGCTACGGCGGTTGGTACAGTGACTACGCGGACAGCGTGCCGCGCTGGTTCTAGATGACGACCGCATGCCCCGCCTGCTGCTGATCGACGACGACGAAGCCCTCGGCCCGCCGCTGCGCGCCTACCTCGCGCGTTCCGGCTTCGAGCTGGTTCACGCGACGCGGCCGAGCGCGGGCCTCGCGCTGCTGCGCCAGGGGGGCTTCGACGCCGCCATCCTCGATGTCATGCTGCCCGAGATGGATGGCTTCGAGCTGTGCCGCACCATCCGCAAGGAGAGCGGCCTGCCGATCGTCATGCTCACCGCGCGCGGCGACGTGATGGACCGCGTGGTCGGGCTCGAGCTCGGCGCCGACGACTACCTGCCCAAGCCCTTCGAGCCGCGCGAGCTGCTGGCGCGGCTGCAGACGGTGCTGCGCCGTGTCGCGCCGGCCGCCGCGGCGCCCGGCCGCGTGTGGCGCTTCGACGGCATCGAGATCGACCTCGATCGCCGCAGCGTGCGGCGCCAGGGCGAGGCGATCGATCTCACCGGCACCGAGTTCGAGCTGCTGGTGCTGCTGGCCGGCACCCCGGCCAAGGTGTTCTCGCGCGACGACATCCTCGAGCGCCTGCGCGGCCACGCCGCGGAAGACATCCACACGCGCGCCGTCGACATCCTCGTCAGCCGGCTGCGCCGCAAGCTCGAGCCGCTGAACTGCATCAAGACGCTGCGCAACGCCGGCTACACCTTCGCCGGGGTGCGCGCGTGAGGGCCAGGCGCAGCGGCCGCTGGAAGGCGGCGCACCGGCGCTGGCGCCACTCGCTGAAGTGGCGCCTGGTCACGCTGTTCCTGCTGCTCGCGCTGGCCACCACCGCGGTGTTCATGTTCGGCACGCAGCGCGCGCTGCAATCGGGCTGGCAGGGCTGGGTGCGGCCCATCGTCGACGACTATGCCGAGCGCCTGGTGGCCGAGATCGGCTCGCCGCCCGACCCGGCGCGCGCGCAGGCGATCGTGGCGCGGCTGCCGCTTTCCATCCGCATCGACGGCCCGCAGCTGCACTACGACTCGCATCCGCGCGACGAGGCGCTGCACGCGCGCCGCTTCGACCCGTCGCAGTGGGGGCTGGTGCGGCACAGCGCCGACGGCTACCGCATCGCCTTCGGCCTGGCCGTGCCTTCGCCCGAGGCGCGCCCGCGCCTGGCCGGCTGGTTTACGCTCGCCGCGCTGCTGCTGCTCACCGCGCTGGCCTATGCCTACGTGCGCCGCCTGCTGCGGCCGCTGGAGGCGATCGGCGAGGGCGTGGCGCGCTTCGGGCGCGGCGAGTTCGGCACGCCCATCGCGGTCGTGCAGCACGACGAGCTGGGCGAACTCTCGGAGCGCATCAACCGCATGGCCGCCAGCCTGCAGGGCATGCTCGATGCCAAGCGCGCGCTGCTGCTGGCGATCAGCCACGAGCTGCGCAGCCCCTTGACGCGCGCGCGACTGAATGCCGAGCTGGTGCCGGAAGGCGAGCACCGCGATGCGCTGCTGCGCGACCTCGGCGAGATGCGCGACCTGATCACCGACCTGCTGGAGAGCGAGCGCCTCGCCGCCGGCCACGCCGCGCTGCAGACCGAGGCGGTCGACCTCGCCGCGCTGGCGCGCGAGGTGGTCGAGGCCGGCTTCGCGGGCCGTGCGCTGCGGCTCGATCTCGCGCCGGACATCGCCCCCGTGCAGGCCGATCCGACGCGCCTCAAGCTGCTGCTGCGCAACCTGATCGACAACGCGCTGCGCCACAGCGCCGAGGCGGGCGAAGCGCCGACGCTGTTCCTCGCGCGGCACGGCAGCGGTGCGCAGGCGCAGCTCGAACTCGGCGTGCGCGACCACGGCCCCGGCGTCACCGACGAGCAGCTGCAGCGCCTGGCCGAGCCCTTCTACCGCGTCGACAGCGCGCGCACGCGCAGCGCGGGC
>WBZV01001145.1_pt1 | contig 12823 bp, 9 predicted proteins | sample 5204221 | NCBI WGS metagenome assembly WBZV01 (sample SAMN12344360, study PRJNA552823) | activated sludge metagenome | biome: Activated sludge suspended growth; feature: Nitrification reactor; material: Wastewater; isolation source: activated sludge from nitrification reactor of wastewater treatment...
GCGGGTGCTATGGAGTTGCCCGGTATGCGTGCTTCCATGGGTTTGTGCAGCTCGTTGATCAGGCAAACGGCGCAAGGCCCAAGTGCATTTTGTTTGTCGATTGGAACGTACTCCTGGTCGGCGCCTTTGTTTCGTGTGCGATCGCAACACCTAGTCTCGCTGCGGCTCTGCTTGGCATGTTGCTGGCGATACTACTTTCCGCAGTAGTCGTCGCAGTCAACCGTGACCGAATTCTTAATGGTTGCGCGAGGAGCATCGCTCAATCGAAGGCAGGTCTCGCCTGACTTGTGTGGCAGTTCAAGGGCCCTAACGGGCCTACCTAGCGGCAGCCCATGGAAGTCGCGCAGCGTCCGGCTGTCGGCCAACGGGAGCTCCAGGCGCAACTCGTCGATGCGCCGCATCAGCGCCGTCTCGGCCTCAGGGATCGGCTCGGGGTGGTAGTACACCGTGCCCCGGCTGATGCCCAGCAACTGGGCCTGCCGGTTGATTGGCAGTTCGGCTTCACGGTCGATCATCGCTTTGCGCTCACCAATCCCGCCTTGGTGAGCGCGCCCTCCAAAAAATCGTTCTCCAGCGTCAGCTGCCCGATCTTGGCACTCACTCATGAGCCTGACAAGCGCGATCGCGGTCTCCACGCCCCCTCGCGCTACTCCAGTTCAACGACAGCGGAACCTTGTTTTCCCTCAGCCCCGATCGTGCGAAGACGCTCACGGGGCGTGGAATCCTGACCCTTCAATCCTGCGCCGCAGGCGGCGACCCGGGCAAGTTCATGAAGGAGGAACGCGACGTGCTTTGCGATGCGTTGAAGAAGCCGGGCATCGACGAGTTCATCCGCGAGAGCGTTCTCCAACAACGGGCCGTGTTCTGGCCCGCGGCCCTGCTGTTCCTCCTGCTTGCGCTGACCTCCTGGGCCGAGTTCCGCAAGGGGGCCGCGGCGAGAGAGATGCGCGCGCGCCTGGACCGGCGAGCGGCCGGCCGCAGCACCGATGCCGGCAATCCATCGCCATGATCTGCGACAGGGCTCGGGTCAGCGCGGCGCGCCGCGTTCAGCCCAACCCCGTCACCCGGAATTCCCTCCTCAACTCCCCGCCGTGCACGATCGAGTCCGCCACGTCGACCTGCAAAGAAAGCGATTGCCCCGGCGGCAACGAGCGGATGCGCGCGAAGAGCGCGGCGTCGTCCACCTGGCACGCAAAGCTCCTCGCTCCGATCTCGAGTTTCTTCACCGTCGCCGACGCCTTGCACGCGCCTTGGAGCGCGAAGCGCCGGCTGCGGTCGACGATGGACACGATCAAGCCGTCCAGCGTGATCGATCCGACCAGCCGCGGCTCTGTGGCTGGTACCGAAGGGATCTCGAACAGCTCCGCCGAGCCGCCGCGCACGCGGCGCCACAAGGTCTGTCGTCGGCCCGCTTTCACCAGCGCGGCGCGCACCGCGTCGATGGGTTGCTCCTCGGCCATCCATGCCGGGCGCCGGGCCTCGTCTCGGCGCAGTTGGTCGACGAGATCGTCGTTCACCATGCGGCGATACGCCTCCGCCTGCAGCGCGTTCAACGCCTGGACAAGCTCCGCGCTGATCTGCTGCGCGACCCCGGCGGCGAGGCGTCGGCCGGTCTCGGGCGCAGCCAGCAGCGCCGCGCCGATGCGATCGACCTGCAGGGCGTTGAGCTGGTTCACCACCACCAGCTTCACCCCGTCGAGATAGCCGGGCCTGGCGTCGATCAGCCGCTGCCGCAAGCCCTCCAACACACCGCGTAGTCGCAAGGCTTTCGCGGCCATGCGGAAGTCGCCCAACAGTTCGTCGCCCTGGCGCACCACGGGCCAGCTGGCCGCCAACGACAGCAGCACCACCCAGCCTGGTGCTTCCAGATCTTGAATCCTGAACTTCGTCACGTCACGTCCCTCCCTGTTGATCGTCGGTGGCGCCCAGCCATGCGGCGAGCACGTGCATGGCCCGGTGGAACTGCGTCATGTGGGTCAGCGGCCCGACGCTGTTCTCGAGCAACTGCAGGCCGACGCGGACGCGGCCCTGGCTGCGATACGTGCTGCGCGCCGACGCCAGGCTCGAGTGCCGGCGCTCGAGGACCGGGTCGATGAGATGCAGATCGGCCGGCGAGCGGCCATCGTCGGGCAGCAGCACGATCAGCGTCTCGGCGGCCAAGTCGCTGGCGAGGCACCAACTCGCCACGGCCTGCACCTCCGAGCCACTGGCCAGCACCAGCGGCGTGCAACTCGCGCGGTAGCGCCGGATCCAGACCTCCACCGCGCGCCGGGCGCTCGCCCGCCATGCCGGCTCGCGCGACCGATCGGTGAGGCGGTTGAGGAACGAGCGCAGCCGCTCGGTTTCGGCGGGCCGGCGGCTGCCCGCGCGCAGGTGATTCATCGCACTGCGGCCCGGCGTCGGCGGCCAACCCGACTCAGCGAGGTCGTAGGTCGCCGCCTCGCGGCAGGCGAACTCGGAGCGCAGCAGGCGCGAGATGACCTCGGGCGCGAGCATGAGCCGGTACGGGATCGATGCGTCGATGCGGCCGCGCCGATGGCTCAGCTCGAGCAGACGATCGACCTTGATGGGCGCGAGCGGCGGCTCGGATCGCACGGGACGCGGCGGCAGCGTCGCCGCGGCCGCGGCCGGCGGCGCAGCCACAACCGTGCCGCAAGCGCCATGCGTCATATGCTTCAGCGTCCAGGCTTCGTCGATCGCAACGCGATGACGCGAGGGCGTGAGGCGGTGTCCGCACGCATAGGAAGCCGTCACCGTGTCAAGCCGGACTTCGAGCTCCGGCGCAAGGGCGTCGAACGCGTCCGCCAACTGGAAGTCGTGCGCGTGCAGGTACCAGCGCAGCGTGGTCGCGGGCGAGGCATGCCCGACCATCAGCGCCAGCGCCCAGAAGGCGCGCTTGCTCGAGTCCTCGGTGTCCAGCAGCAGCCGACGCGTGGCGGCCGGGTCGCAGGGGCCGATCAGCCGCTGCAGGATCGCACGGCGGAGCGGATCGGGCGGCCACGTCGGCGTGGCCAGCAGCAATACCAGCCGTGTGGCGAAACCGTGCCGCAACTGGTGCGGATGCAAGGTGGTGGAGCCGGTCGCGGCGCGCAGCGCATCCGTGATGCGGCTGCGCAGGCGCTGCTCATCCACCAGTCGCCGCGGTGCCTCGTCACGGCTCATCAGCACCGCGCAACGGTCCTCGCCTGCGGTCTCGTCCGCATGCTCCAGCCAGCCCTGCAGCACTTCGGTTTCCAGCGGGTCGAGCGGGCCGACCAGCGGCACCTGGCGCACTCCCGCGTCAGACTTCAGCTGGCGATAGGCGTTGCGGCGGACGAGCACGACCCAGGTCTCGCCGCAACGCAGCAGGTCGGAGGCGCGCAAGGCGATGCACTCCTGGACGCGCAGCCCGAAGCGGAACAGCAGCAGGAGGACGAAGGCCTGCATGCGCCGCTCGCGCAGATCGGTGGAAGCGTCCTCGGCCAGCAGCCGGAGTGCCACGCGGTACTCGTCCCAGCACAGCAGCCCCGCGTCCGGCGCCATCAGGCGCGACATGCCCTCGGGCGCGATCTCCGCCCAGTCGATCTCCGGCACGCCATGGTGGCGGACCAGGAAGCGGTGGAACTCGCGCAAGCGATCCCAGGTGTAGCCGACCCGCCGCCGGCTCACGCTGCCGAGCATCTGTGCATAGGCGTCGGCAAGCGCGTCCTCGTCGATCTCAGCCAGCGTCAGCGCACTCAGCCCATCGATGACCAGGCCGATCAGCTCGACGTAGTAGCGGTAGGCCGAGTTCGACCGCAGCGCCCGCGGGCCGAGGCCGCTCTCCAGCAGCGCGACGAGCCACTGCACCGCCGCACGCGCGAAACATGGTGCCTGGCTGTGGCGTTCGAGCACATCGGCGAGGCGCGGCAGCAGCGCTGCGATGCGGTTCAGGGACCGTTGTGTCTGCTCGGCGTGCTCGCCAGCGCCGCGCTCCACCGCGCAGAACGCGCGACGGACGTCGTCGTGCAAGGCGCGGCCCAGCTTGCGACGCTGGCCGTCAGTGCGAGCATCGGTCCTCGCACGGATGACGGGAGCGAGCCGGTCCGGCTCTGCGGCTTCCGGTGGCGGCGCCTCGAGCGGCGAGGCTTCGTCGGCTGCCATCGGCGGCGCCGAGCCGGTCATCCACCGCAGCCAGTCGTGCGCCGGTAGCGACACCGCCTCGGCGCTGCCGTCGAGGTAGGCCACCAGATGGCCAGGCAGCCGCATGCGCGCCGCGCGGGCGACGAGCTCGCACAGCCACCGGACCGCCTCGCCGAAACGAGTGAAGTCCGGCGCCGTTCCGCCCTCGCAGCGTCGCCGAAGTGTGCCGATCAGCCCCGCCACGGCGCGTTGGCACTCGGCGCGCAGGTCGGTATCGAAGTTCCCAGCGCTTTGCGCGACACGCCCCAGCAGCAGCGCCGCCAGGGGATGAAGCCGGTAGCGGTTGACCGCTTCGTCGTGGTTCGGCCACAGCTGGCGCAGTTCCAGGTAGATGCCCAGCCCGGGTACATGGACCAGGCGCCACGTCGACGGCTCGAGCAGTCCGGCGACGGCCCGCGGATCGCAGACGAAGCTGTACAGAACCACCCCGACCAGAGCCTCGGCCAACCGGCTGGCCCGCGCGAGCCTGGCGCCGCGCCGCGCGCGTTGGTGCAGCACCGCTTCGAACGCGGCGCGCAGGTTCTGCCACAGGGTCAGTTGCACCAGGTCGCCCTGGCGATGGTCCACCGGCAGGGCGACAAGGCTTCGGCTTGCCGGCAGGCGAAGGTGGCCGAGGCCATAGCGCCGCTTGAGCCAGCGCAGGAGGCTGTCGATCCGCTGCATCGCCTGCAGCTCGGATTCCGTACGTGGATGTTCGCGCGCCCCCAGAACTTCGGCATAGAGCCGGTCCACATCCTGCTGAGAGACTTGGCGAAGATCGCGGCCCCTGATCCACTTGCGCAGCGACTTGTCGATGTGCGTGAGCGAGCGCTGCAGGTTCGACGCGAGCTGGGCTCGGCGCTGCGCCAAGCCCAGCAAGGTGGCAGCGGGGGCGTGCTTCGGCCGGGGATGCCCGCGCCGTGAAGGCCCCTCGGCCAGAGGCGAAGCGAGCTCGACCCACCCCTGCGCGCCCAGCATGTTCTCCAGCCGTGGTTTCAGGAGGTCGAGCGAGAGGGGCGATTGGCAGGACAGCGGCCCGAAGACCGACTGCGACAAGTCGACATGCCCCAGGATCTGTTGGGCGAGCTCGGGCGGCCACGCCGCACGCTGCGCCGCCGTGGCCAGTTCGCGGCGGAACTGGTTGGCCGGCAGACCGGCGAGTGCGGCGGGCATCGCCAGCGACAGGGTTGTGCGGTCGATGCGGCGCGTCTCGAAGTCATCTCCGAGCAGGAAGAAGAGCGGCAGGGCTCGGGTGCCACTCGGCCGCAGCACGCTCTCGATCTGCAACGCGAGCGTCGGCCGCTCGGCGTTGACCCAGCGCGCGAGCCGCTGCAGATGTTCGAGCCAGTGGCGCATCAGGCGCACGGTCAGCGAGCACAGCGGCACGAGGCGGGCCTCGTCGGGCTGGTGTGCGGCTTTGTCGGCGAGCAGGGCGAGGCCGCGCTCGAGGTCGAGCAGGTCCAGCGACTCGACGGGATCGTTGACCGGGCGGTGGCCGGTCGCCGCCAGCATGTGTGTGAGCACGTAGAGGCAGTACGCGTTGTGCTGCTCGACGAGCGCGCCCGTTTCCGATACGGCTGCGCGCAGCGATGCCGTCCAGGCCAGCATGGCGTCGCGCGTCAACACCGGCGCGCCGTGGACCGACGCGGGGCCATTCTTCGATGCGCTCGCGGCATCAAACATCCGGCGCCACGCCTGAGCACAAGCACCGGCCAGCTTCGCCTGGTCCAGCGCGAGGTAGTAGCCTGCGATCGGTGGTACCGATTCGTCAGTGGCCGTGATGCCGTGCACCACCACCTCCTCGCCCGCCGCTGCGAAGAGTTCGAGCGACAGCGTACGGGCGATCCGGCCATGCGTCAGCCGTGAGGACGGCCAGCGGCGCCGCAGCGGTTCGAGCCACGCGGACAGCACCTCGTTGGCGTCACCGCGCGGCAGGCCCAGCAGGTCTCCAAGGCGACCCGGCCGGGATGACCTGCGCAGCAGAGCCGACAGCGCGTTGCGGACCGCTTCGGGGAGCTCGATCACGACGGCCTGTGCCACGGTCACGAGGCTGGGCGCAAGCGCCGGCGCGGGACGCCAGGCCGAGACAGGACGTCGGACGGGGCGGTGCCAGCAACCCTCGGCGTCGATCCACTCGCTCGCCCCGTGACCCTCGCCCACACACAAGTCGAACACCTGCGCTGCGGAGCGGCCGAAGGCGAGCATGGCAAGGCAAAGCGTTGCGCCCGCTCGACGGGGACCATCGTCGGCCAGGTCTTGCGCGATGGCATCGACGAGGATCCGGAGGTCCGGCGCGTTCAGGTGGTCCCAACTCCACCGCAGCCGCAACGAGATCTCGATCAGACGGTAGCTGCCAAGGCGCCGCTCGCTTCGGGCGGACGCGCTGGACAGCGGCAGTTCATCGGCGGCCAGCGACGGGCTGGTCGTCAGCGTCAGGTTGGCGGGTTCGGGGTCCCGGTCCGGCCGCTCGTCGCCGAAGACGAGCACCTCCTGGATCGGCCTGAGCCGTTCCGCGACGAGCGCGTCCCGACCATCGCCGAGCGTCGTCTCGGGACCGGGGCGCCGTTCGCCGTCGATTGCGGCGTGGGTGCGAATGGCACCGCGCGGCTCGGAGGCGTCTTCATCTTCGTGCACGGCTTGTGCAGGTCGCTGGCGCGGCCGGCTCGAGGCGACCGTGCCGATCAGCGCCTGCAACGCCCCGAAGAACGCTCGGATGGAGGCGGCCGGCACGTTCGCGAGATCGGCCGGTGGTTGGGCCGTGGCCAAGTGCCGGGAGAGTTCGTCGAGCCAAGTTTGGAGATCCGCCGGCGCAGCCCCGGGCTGCGGCATGGCAGCGATCACCTGACGCCATGCGCGCATGCTCTCCGCCTTGCGCACGGCATCCGCAACCGTGGTTGCAGCGCCGGGTTGCCGGCCGCCCCCTGCCATGAAGAGGATCAGCAGCAGGCGCAAGCCGCTGAGCGCGGGGCGCTCGTCTGTCGCGATGCGGTTGGCGACCAAGCAGGCGAGCAGCGGCCGGTCGTCGACGCTGCCGCTGTGCCGGCCGCCGCGCTGCAGCGGGTTCGCGTACTGGCGCCAGGTGCCGTCGCGCCAGTCGGAGTGGGCGCGAATCGAGGCGGCGGCGGCACGAAGGGAATCCAGTCCGGCTTGGCCGCTGCTGCCCGCCGTGTGGAAGGCAGCGAGGCATTCGAGCACGGTTTCGACGAAGGGGACGGCCGCCCCCGGATCCTCGTGCAGCGCCAGAGCGTCGACGAGCACCGCCCAGACGCCGGTCGCGTCGTCCACTGCGGCGGCAGCCCGCATCGCCAGGAAGGCCTGGAGGCGCGGAGACGATGGAAGCGGCATGGATCTGGTCGGCGGCATGGGTTCTCGCCGCTCAAGGATCCACGGTTGCGCGCGAACGCGCCAACGGAAATGCCGGTGCTACGACCCCCCGAAAGTGCCGGTCGATGCGGGCAGGGGGTGGTCAGGATTGGCCAACCAGCGCGGCTTCTCGGGGCGCAGTGACGGCCGCCGCCGCAGGAGCCGGCTCGCCGAACTGACTCCGCGCACGGGCGACGCCGGCTCGAAACGAGGGACAATCCGCCGTCTGCCCTCCCCGCCATGCCCGCCTTCGACAAGACCGACGTTCGCCACCAACCCGCCTACACCGTGGCGGAGGCTGCGCGCTACCTCAAGCTACCTCAGGCCACGCTGCGGACCTGGGTCCTGGGGCGCGACTATCCCGTTGCCGAAGGGCAGGGACGTTTCAGGGCGCTGATCAAGCCTGCACGCGGCAAGCCGCCCCTGCTGTCCTTCTACAACCTGATCGAGGCTCACGTGCTGCGTGCGCTGCGCACTGAGCATGGCGTGTCGATCAAGGCGCTGCGTGACTCCATCACCTATGCGCAGCGTACGCTCCGGATCGATCGTCTGCTGCTCAGCGAAGACTTGCGGACCCATGGCGGCCGGGTGCTGCTGGATCACTATGGCCATCTGATCGAGTTGTCAGCCTCCGGCCAGATCGCCATCCGCAAGGCGCTGGAGGACCACCTCTCCCGCATCGAGTGGGATGCCTGGAAGTTCCCGGTGCGCCTCTATCCCTACCCGACGCCGGCTCTGGACGGCGTGCGGGCGATCGCCATCGACGCGAACATCGCGTTCGGCCGGCCGGTGCTGGTGTCGCGTGGCGTGACCACGCACGCCATCGCCGAACGCTTGGATGCTGGGGAGTCGGTGGACGACCTGGCCGCCGACTATGACCTGACGGCGGGCGAGATCGAGCAGGCCGCGCTGTACGAGCGGGCTGCCTGACCCGGTCGCGGGCCGACCGGGCATTCAGTCTTTCATCCGGTGGGCTACACGTTCTTCACGGATCGGGATCTCGGCAAGCAGTTTCCAGCTCGTTTGCGGGAGGCCGGGTTGGTTGTGGAGCGGCATGGCGACCACTTCGCCGCTGACACGCCCGATGCGCAGTGGCTGGCCGAAGTCGGGCGGCGCCGCTGGATCGCCATCACTCACGATGAACGGATCCGCTACAAGACCAACGAGCTGGCCGCAGTTGTGCAGCACCGAGTTGGCATGCTGCTCATCGTGGGCAGGGCACCGTTTCCCGTCCTGGCCGAGTACTTCGTCCGAACGCTTCCGCGCATCGAGGCGTTCCTGGGTGAGAACCAGCCGCCCTACATCGCCAAGGTTCATCGTCCGGCGCCGCACGAACTTGCCAGGCGCGAGGACGCGCCGGGCTCGATCCAGCTCTGGTATCCCGTGGGTCGATGACTATGCCCAATGGTCGGCCGGTAGCGTCCGCAGGCGTGCGGGGCTGAACGTGCCGAGTGCGCTAGCCTCGCGATCAGCATGTGGTGCATTGCTTTCGATCGGCGTTAAGGGGGCAGCCGAAACTTCTGTGCTGACAAGGGTTTAGAGTGCAGGTTGTATCGTTCGAGGACGAATGAGGTCATTCAATGTCGACAGCCAACATTGAATTGGAGCATTCTCATAACCCTCGCAACCACCGAATACCCAGTGCCATCAAGCACTTAGCGAAGCCCGCCTCGAGCGGGCTTTGTCGTTTCTGGGCCATGTGGCCCATCGGTGGCCCACCTGTGGCCCGCTCCAACGCAGCTTCTGGCGTCGATGACCATTGGGGCTGTGGCCCGGCGCTAGCTGTTGAGTTCCATGGCGTTGTTCGTGCGCGGCAATGCGATGTCGGCATGCTCGACCGTGCCGCACGAACGCAGCAATGCGCGACACGCGTGTTGCAGCGATGCATTGCGAGCTGAAGCCGCGCCGCAGCGTGCGGTCGCACGCAAGCTCGCCCGGGAGCCGAGTGCCTTGGCCCTTGCCAGCCGGTGAGATGCCGCGCCAGTTGAAGCTCCACTGCAAGGTCGGCACAGATGCTCACGTAGATGCCATCCAACGCTACGCGCAGTGCATGAGCCGCGGGGATGCCCCAGGGGCGTGAGCATGTCGGGTTGCCAATGCCCGACAGCGCTAGCAACCGTGGCGCGGCTACCGCGCCTGCGCTGACGATGATCTCCCGCGTCGCTCGCGCTTCGTGAGTCCGGCCGTCGTAGCGAAAGCGCACTCCGGGCCGGTGTTGTCGGTCCTGCGATGGTCCGACGAGGAGGACCATCGCAGTGTCCAACGATATCGAACTAGGCCTGACCGGCACGTTGTAGGCGCTCGACCTGTCGGCTGCACTGCGCACAGCACGCCGACTCGAGGCTGGCCGTCTGTGGATCGACAGCGTGACCACCAGTTCCTCGCGGCGTCACGCATTGGCTTCCGCAGTAGTGGAGCGGGGCGCGCGTGGGGAGCGCTGAAGGATCTCTACTCACACAGGGAAAAGAAGTCCGTTCAGAACCTTGTCTGACTTGGCACCCTATTCGAGCCGTCACGACTGATTGGGGATGCGCCGGTTGACTCGCTTGTGAGCGGCGCCTAACGGCGTCGAGCTGCGCCGCAGAGTGTTTAGACAAACTTACCAGCCGCACCAGAAAAGGCGACTCGACATCCACGCCGCATGGATCAAACATTCACTGTGGTGTTGCCGCCGACCGAATTCTGACCACCCGTGCCGACTGAACTTTGACCAGGGGCGGGTGGCAGTCGCGGGGACTGCCGTCTGTGGATAAGTCTATTCGCTGAGTGGGTTGGAGCCCTCCTGGTTGGGGTCTGTTGGGGCGCTGCGGCGGGCCTGCTCGCGCGCCCGGATCCGGGTCTTGGCGGTGGCCGAGGAGTGCCGGAAGCGGTAGGACTCGTTGCCCGTCTCGATGATGTGGCAGTGGTGGGTGAGGCGGTCGAGCAGCGCGGTGGTCATCTTCGCGTCGCCGAAGACGGCGGCCCACTCGCCGAAGGTCAGGTTGGTGGTGATCATCACGCTGGTGCGCTCGTAGAGCTTGCTGAGTAGGTGGAAGAGCAAGGCGCCGCCGGCCTGGCTGAACGGCAGGTAGCCGAGTTCGTCCAGGATCACCAGGTCCATGTGCATCAGCGTGGCGCCGATGCGTCCTGCACGGCCCTCGGCCTTCTCGCGCTCCAGCGCGTTGACCAGGTCGACGGTGGAGTAGAAGCGCACGCGCTTGCCGCGCCGGGTGATGCCGGCCACACCGATGGCCGTGCTCAGGTGGGTCTTGCCCGTGCCCGGCCCGCCGATGAACACCGCGTTGTGCGCCACCTCGGTGAACGCCATCTCGGCCAGTTGCTCGACCAGGTTGCGGTCCACGCGCGAGGACTCGAAGTCGAAGCTGGCCAGGTCGCGGTGCACGGGGAACTTCGCTGCTCCCATCTGGTAGTTCACCGAGCGCATCGCCCGGTCCACGCCCTCGGCCCGCAGCAGGTGCTCGACCAGCCAGCGGCCGCCGTCGACGGCACCCAGTCCGCCCTGTTCCTGCAGATCGCCCCAGGCAGCTGCCATGCCGTACAGGCGCAGCGCCTTCAACTCGGCCACCACGTCGCGCTGTGCTTCAGACATGGTGGTCCTCCTGGGCGGCATGGTCGGCACGCAGGCTGTCGTAACGCGCGGCGTCCGCCTTGGGCGGCTCGCTGAGCGTCAGGGCAGTCTCCACCTTCTCGGGTTCGGGGGCCGCATTGAGCCGCGCCAGCACGTTGAGCACGTGTTCTGCGCTGACCGCACCGGTCTCCAGCACCAGGCTGACGGCCACCAGCACGGCTTCCAACCCAGCCGTAGGCACGGCCGCCAGCACCTGAGCCATCACCCGGTCGCCACCGGGGCGACGCATCAGCGCACGCTGCAGCGCGATCAGCGGCTCGGGCATGTCGGCGAAGGGCGCGCCGTTGCGAAGCACGCCCGGCTTGCGCTGCACCAGCGGGATGTAGTGCGTCCAGTCGTAGCGCGTCTGGCCCCGGTCGCTCAACCGCTCGTGGTCAGCCTGGACCTTGTCGTCGGCCACGACCACCACCCGGCCCGGGTACAGCCGGGTGCTCACCTGCTGGCCCGCCAGCTCGCACGGCACCGAGTAGCGGTTGCGCGCCACCGACACCAGGCAGGTGCTCGACACCCGCGCCGGGTTCTCCACGTAGCCGTCGAACGGCTCGGGCATGGGCATGAGGTGCGGCTGCTCCAGCTCCAGCATCTCCGCCACGCTGAACTGCTGGTGCTCGGGGTGGCGCAGGTCCGCCCACAGCGACCGGCACCGCTCGCCCAGCCACACGTTCAACTCCACGAACGAGCCGAAGCGCCGCTCACCGGCCTCGATCCAGATGCGCCGGCGGCTGTCCTGCACGTTCTTCTCCACCACCCCCTTCTCCCAGCCCGAGGCCACGTTGCAGAAGTCCGGGTCGAACAGGTAGTGGTTGCACATCACCGCGAAGCGCGCGTTGACGATGCGGCCCTTGCCCTTCTTGACCTTGTCCACCGCGGTCTTCATGTTGTCGTAGATGCCCCGGCGCGGGATCCCGCCCAGCGCGGTGAACGCGCGGGTGTGCGCGTCGAACAGCATCTCGTGGCCCTGGCTCGGGTAGGCCGTCAGCCAGAACGCGCGCGAAGCGCACAGCTTCAGGTGCGCCACCTGCACCCGGTAGTAGATGCCGCCCACCACCAGCCCTTCCTCGCTCCAGTCGAACTGGAACGCGTCGCCCAGCTCGAACTTCAGCGGCACAAACGCAGTGGTCAGCACCGCCTGCCCCTCGCCCTGGCGCCAGGCACGGATGAAGTCGGTCAGCCGGCTGTAGCCGCCGTCGTAGCCCTGCGCCTGGATCAGCGACAGCAGCGCCCGGGCGCTGCGCCGTTCGTGCCGGGGTCGGTGGGCGTCGGTCTTCAACGCCTGCGTGATGGCATCGACGAACGGGGTGAGCTTGTTCGGCGCGCTGCGCCGCCGGTACTTCGGCTGCGCCTCGGCCGGCGCCTTCAGCCACTTCTTGATCGTGTTGCGTGACAGGCTCGTGCGCCTGGCGATCTCACTGATCGACTTGCCCTCGCGCTCTCGCAGCGAGCGGATCTTGCCCTTTAAGGCCATGGTGATCACCGTCCAGAACCCCTGCCACAAAAAGCAGCAGGGTAGGTCTCTCACCCTGGTCAGTTTTCAATCGGCACTACACGGGTTTGCTGGTCAGAATTCGGTCGGCGGCAACAGGTTAGGGCGCACCCTTGCCTAGCACGGTCCTGATGCGACCGGCGAACTCGATGCGGTGTTCGAGTGCCATTGGCACCGGACGCTCGGTGTAGAAGCTGTCTCCGGTGTAG
>WBZV01001147.1_pt1 | contig 12804 bp, 12 predicted proteins | sample 5204221 | NCBI WGS metagenome assembly WBZV01 (sample SAMN12344360, study PRJNA552823) | activated sludge metagenome | biome: Activated sludge suspended growth; feature: Nitrification reactor; material: Wastewater; isolation source: activated sludge from nitrification reactor of wastewater...
TCGACGCCTTGGCGTACTTCCCCGCCGGGCAGGCCGCCTACTACGGGATCAACCCCATCGCGATCGCCACGGTGGCGGGGCAATGCGCCGCCGCTGCGGGCTCTGAGATCGTGTGGCGTTGGTGGTCCCGGCGCCGCGGCCGGGATGCGGGTTCACCGGTGACCTGGGGCATCGTCGCCGCGATCGGTGCGGGACTGATGACCGTCTTCTTCACCGTGCTCTACCAGGGTGGGGTGCCGTTCTTCTACGTCTACCAGCGCGGCTACATGCTGCTGTTCACGTAGGGCCCACCCGGATCCGTGAGCACTTGTGTGATCCGTGAGCACTTCGGAGGAGTGTTATTGCTCACGGATCACCGAACTGCTCACGGATGTACCTAGCGCTTCACCGGCGGCGCATCCTTGGGTGCCATGAGGGCCCCGATCTCGCGGAAGATGCCGTCGCTGGCGTTGGGGTAACTGCCCTCGGCGTCGAACGCCTTCTCACCGAAGGTCACTGAGACGGCGATCGCCACATCCTTCTTCGGCAGGTACGCCATGGTCGCCGCATATCCACTCAGCAGCGGGTTCTGCAACATCCACGCACCAGAGCGCACAATGCCGAGGCCGTAGTTGTAACCCACGACCTGCGTGAAGCAGGACGGCGCACAGTTGTCCTGCCGCTGCCCGAAGCCGATCAAACGGGATTTCGTCATGGCCCGATAGCTCTTCTTCGACAGCAACTTCCCTGTGCCGACGGCACGCGCGCTGCGGGCGAGGTCGACGATGTCCGTGGTCTGGGTGGCTCCGACCGGCGTCCCCCACGCAGTGTTCCAGTGGGTGGTCTCCTCGTAGAACCTCGTCGAGGGCGGCAGACCGAGATAGCCCCGCCTTTCCGAGGAGAAGGCGTGCAGCACCGGCGCAGGGATCTCACTGGACTGGTTGGCCACCGTGGACTTCAACCCCATGGGCTTGAGGACCTCGCGCTTGAGCAGGGTGGCAAGTGGCGCGCCTCCCACCTTCGCCAGGATCCGGCCGAGCAACATAAAGTTGGTGTGGGAGTAACTCCAGTTCGTCCCCGGCTCGAAGAGAACTGGCTTGGAGAATGCGATCTTCACGCGTTCCTTGTACGTCCACTCCCGGAACGGGTTCTGCTCGAACGCGCGCACCCAGTCCGTGTCCCGTTCGTAGTCGGGATAACCGGAGGTCTGGTTGGCCAGCATCTTGAGCGTCACGCGGTCGGCGTTCGGCAGTCCGGGCAACCACTCGTCAATGGTGTCGTCGAGCGAGACCTTGCCCTGGTCGACGTACTTCAGCAGCAGGGTGCTCACGTAGGCGAAGGCCACGGCGCCGTTACGGAACCGCATACGCGTGGTCGCACGCACACCGTCCAGTGAGGTCCCGTAGGCCCGGGATGTCACCACCTTGTCGCCCTTGGTCACCCGGACGATGACGGCGCGTAGGTGGCCGTCCCGCTTCGCCTCGCGCACGATCCGGTCGATCGACTCCGCCTTGGTATCCGCGTGTGCCGCGGTGGCCGGCTGCAGCAGTCCGATGGACACCGCTCCGACTGCGACTACCCGCAACGCGCGCATGGTTCTCCTCGACTCGATTGCACGAGTCAACCACACGTGAACCTAGAGCCCCAGGTCGCGGCCGATCAGTTCCTTCATGATCTCGTTGCTGCCCGCCCAGATCTTCGTCACGCGAGCATCGCGCCAGGCGCGCGCGACGCGGTACTCGTTCATGTAGCCGTATCCGCCGTACAACTGGACGCAGGCGTCGATGACGTCGTTCTGGACCTCCGCGGACCACCACTTCGCCTTCGCGGCGTCGACCGCGCTGAGGTCACCGGCGTTGAAGGCGAGGACGCACTGGTCGACGTAGGCACGCGACACCTCGAGCTTGGTCTGCAGTTCAGCGGCGAGGAACTTGTTGTGCTGGAAACTCCCCACAGGCTGACCGAACGCCTTGCGCTCCTTGATGTACTCGAGCGTCTCCTCGAAGACCGACCACGCGTGCGCGATGTTGGACACGCCCGCCCCGAGCCGCTCCTGCGGCAGCCGCTCCATCATGTGGATGAAGCCCATGTTGAGCTCACCGATCATGTTGGCGGCCGGCACGCGCACGTTGTCGAAGAACAGTTCGGCGGTGTCGCTCTCGGTCTGCCCGACCTTGTCGAGTTTGCGCCCGCGGGTGAAGCCCTCCATCCCGCTCTCGACGCCGAACAGGGTGATGCCCTTGGCGCCCGAGCCCGGAGTGGTCCGAGCGGCGACCACGATCAGGTCGGCCGAATACCCGTTGGTGATGAAGGTCTTGGACCCGTTGATGATCCAGTCATCGCCGTCCTGGACGGCGGTCGTCTTCAGAGCGGCCAGGTCGGATCCGCCACTCGGCTCGGTCATCCCGATCGCGGTCACGAGCTCACCACTGCAGAAGCGAGGCAGCCAGCGCTCCTTCTGTTCGTCCGTACACAGGTCCGCCAGGTACGGCGCGACGATGTCGGCGTGGATGCCCATGCATGAGGACAGCGCGGCGGAGACAGACGACAGTTCCTCGCTCAGGACGGCGTTGAAGCGGTAGTCCTTGGCGTCGGACCCGCCGAACTCCTCGGGGATCTCCAGACCGAGGAAGCCCTGCTTGCCGGCGCTTATCCAGATGTCGCGGGGGAATGCCTTCGCCTCGATGAACTCGTCCATGCGAGGCCGGATCTCCCGGTCCACCCAGGTCCGGGCGGAGACGCGGAACGCCTCGTGGTCCTCGTCGTAGATGGTCCGCTTCATGGAATCTCCTCGTCTAAGCAAGCGCTTATTCAGATGCTACAGTGCACGGGTGCAGGGCAACAGCCGGGTGAGGACCCGCGGCGATGACACCCGGGAACGCCTGCTCGTCGCGGCGGGTGAAGCGTTCGCGGCCCGCGGCTTCCACGCCACGACCACCCGCGACATCGCTGCCACGGCCGGCATGAGCCCGGCAGCCGTCTACGTGCACCACGAGTCGAAAGAGGAACTGCTCTACCTGATCGCCCTCGAGGGCCACGAGCGGACCAGGGACCTGATCTCGGCGGCCATCTCCGCACACGAGGCCCCGGTGGACCAGTTGCGTGAGGCGATGCGGGCATTCGTGACCTTCCACGTCGAGCAGCACGCGATGGCACGCGTCATCAACTACGAGCTCGTGTCGCTTGACGAGGGCCATCGCCGTGAGATCGACGCGCTACGACGCGCCATTCGGCACGAGGTGCAGTCGGTGGTCGGGCGGGGGGTGGCTGATGGGAGCTTCGACACCCCCGACCCCAAGATGGCGACGATGGCGATCCTGTCGCTGGGGATCGACATCGGCCGGTGGCACCGCGTCGAAGCGTCGTGGCCGGCACGGCGGATCGTGCCGTTCTACACAGACCTGGCCCTACGGATCGTTGGGAGTAGCGCATGACCGTACTCGAGAGTTTCCGCCTCGACGGCAGAGTCGCACTGGTGACCGGTGCGTCATCGGGACTCGGTGTCGCGATCGCCGTCGGACTTGCCGAAGCGGGCTGCGACGTGGTGGTCGGTGCCCGCCGCGTCGATCGCCTGGCCGAGACCGTCGCCGCGATCGAGGCCACCGGCCGCCAGGCACTTGCTGTCGCCACCGATGTCTCGAAGCCCGAGGACTGCGCAGCCATGGTGGATGCCGCGATGGAGCATTTCGGCCGCGTGGACATCCTGGTGAACAACGCGGGTATCGGTACCGCCGTCCCCGCGACCAAAGAGACCCCCGAGCAGTTCCGCGAGGTCATCGACATCAACCTCAGCGGCTGCTACTGGATGGCCCAGGCCTGCGGAAAGGTGATGCAGCCGGGCAGCAGCGTCATCAACATCAGCAGCGTCCTCGCGCTGACCACTGCCGGACTCCCCCAGGCCGCCTACGCCGCGAGCAAGTCCGGCTTGCTCGGCCTCACCCGCGACCTCGCCCAACAGTGGGCACGGCGCAAGGGAATCCGCGTCAACGCCATCGCCCCAGGCTTCTTCCCCACCGAGATGACCGACGAATATCTGCCTGGATACCTGGAGTCGTTGCAGCACCGGATTCTGCTGGGACGCATGGGCGAACTGCCGGAACTGGCGGCGACCGTGGTGTTCCTGGCCAGTCCAGCCGCCGGGTACATCACCGGCCAGGCGGTCGTGGTCGACGGGGGCGTGACCATCGCATGAGACTGGTATGTGTCGGGGATTCCTTCACCGAAGGTGTCGCGGACGACGTCCGCCCGGACGGCGAACACCTCGGATGGTCGGATCGGGTGGCTACTGCATTGGCGCGAACCCAGGCGGTCGAGTACGCAAACCTCGCAGTCCGCGGGAAGCTCCTCGACCAGGTCGTCGACGTGCAGGTTCCCGCGGCTGAAGCCTTGCAGCCCGACATCCTCACGTTCCATGCCGGCGGCAACGACGTGTTGCGCCGGGGCACGGACCTGCCGGACCTCTTCCGGCGCTACGACGAGGCCGTCGCGGAGATCTGCACGACCGACCGCCAAGTGGTCCTCTTCACCTGCCTCACGCGCGCCGGCGGGACCGGCAAGCTCGCCGACGCGATCGCGGCACGTCTCGACGCATTCAACGACAACGTGCGGGAGGCGGCGCGACGACATGGGGCGCTCGTCGTGGAGATCGATACCGCCGAGGCGTTCAACGACCGTCGGCTCTGGAACGCGGATCGCCTGCACCTGAACGCGGAGGGCCACAAGCGCGTGGCCGCGGCGGTGCTCGAGACCCTGGGGCTGGATCCGGGCGTGCGCTGGCGCGAGCCACTGCCGCCGGTCAAGGCACGCAGCAAGGTCCAGGATCTGGTCGCCGACGTCACGTGGGCAGGCAACCACTTCGCGCCGTGGGTGTGGCGACGGGTACGAGGGGTGTCGAGCGGGGACGGCCGGGCCGCCAAGCAGCCAGAACTGCGCGAGGTGCGCGGCTGACCGAAGCAGCGCCTCTCGCGCCGCACCACCCAGGCAGGTTTGCCTGATCATTCGGTGGGTAGACCTTGCCATGGTGCGCGTCGATCGGACGCTGGGCAAGACCACCTTCCTCGGGTTGGTGGCGGGAGCGCTTGCGGTGGCTGGCCTCGCCGGATGCTCCGCCGAGGCCGCGACCCCCACCCTCACCTGGTACGTGAATCCCGACAACGGCGGACAGGCGGCCGTCGCGCAGAAGTGTGCCGCAGACTCGGGCGGCGCCTACCAGGTACAGATCGAAACGCTGCCCAACGATGCGACCTCCCAGCGGGAACAGTTGGTCCGGCGACTGGCCGCGGAGGACTCGTCGATCGACGTCATGAGCCTCGACGTGATCTACACCGCGGAGTTCGCGAACGCGGGCTTCCTCTTGCCGTTCTCGCCGGAGGAGGCGGACGCCATCACCAGCGGCATGCTGGAGGCGCCGGTGGAGACCGCGACCTGGAAGGACACCTTGTACGCGGCGCCCTTCAAGTCGAACGCCCAACTGCTGTGGTTCCGCAAGTCCTTGGCTGACCAGGCCGGCGTCGATCCGACCGACGAGACGTTCACCTGGGACGACATGCAGAAGGCTGCGGTTGCCGAAGGTGGCACCATCACCGAACAAGGAGCCCGGTACGAGGGGTTCATGGTCTGGGTCAACGCCCTGATCCTGTCCGGTGGCGGTGAGATCCTGGCGGACCCCGAGGCCGGACGTGATGCCACCCCCAGCATGGAGGGCCCTGCGGGCGCGAAGGCGGCGGAGATCGTCAGCACCCTCGCCAACTCCCCGGCCGCCCCGGCGGATCTCTCCGTGGCGCAGGAGGAACAGGCGCGCGCCGTGTTCCAGTCCGACGACGGGATGTTCATGCTCAACTGGCCGTACGTCCTGGCGGCTGCCAGGGGTGCGGTCGAGGAGGGAACCCTGGACCAGGAGGTCGTGGACGACATCGGCTTCGCCCGCTACCCGCGGGTCTTCCCCGACACTCCGAGTCGACCACCTCTGGGCGGAGTGAACCTGGCGATCGGCGCCTTCACCAGGTACCCCGAGCAGGCCAAGGCATTGGTGCAGTGCGCGAGCACTCCGGAGAACGCCACGCAGTACATGCTGGACGAGGGCGAGCCATCGCCCTACGCAGCGAGCTACGACGATCCGACAGTGCGGGAGGAGTATCCCAACGCGGACCTCATCAGGGAGTCGATCAACGAGGCGGGGCCCCGGCCGATCACTCCCTACTACGTCGACGTCGCGGGCTCGATCATCGTGACCTGGCACCCGCCTCGCGCGGTCACCGAGAACACCCCCGCCGTCACCGATGAGCTCATGTCCGATGTGCTGCAAGGGCGGAGACTGCTGTGAGCCTCACGACATCCGAAGAACCCGGCGTCAGCACCCGGCAGAAGGCCCGCCGAGCCGTCTCCGAGCGGGTGCGTGGCGAGCGCCGTCTCGGCCTGGGACTCACGGCACCCTCCTTCATCGTGATGGTCCTGGTGACCGCCTACCCACTGGTCTATGCCGTCGTCCTGTCTCTGTACAACTACCGGCTGACCGACCCTGGTGGGCGTGAGTTCGTAGGACTGGGCAACTACCTCGTCATACTCACCGACCCCCTGTGGTGGAACGACTTCATGACGACACTGATCATCACCGTGGTGACGGTCGCCATCGAACTCGTGGTGGGCTTCGCCTTCGCCTACGTGATGCTGCGGATCATCCGAGGGCGCGGTCCGTTGCGTACCGCGATCCTGATCCCGTACGGGATCGTGACCGTGGTCTCCGCGTTCATCTGGCGCTATGCGTTCGCGCTGGACTCCGGCTTCGTGAACCAGTGGTTCGGGCTGGAGGGGCTCAACTGGTTCGGCGACCGATGGTCCGCGCTGTTCGTGATCTGCCTGTCGGAGATCTGGAAGACCACGCCGTTCATCTCCCTGCTGCTGCTGGCGGGCCTGGTCCAGGTACCCGAGGACATGCTCGAGGCGGCCAAGGTCGACGGCGCCACAGCCTGGCAGCGATTGGTCAAGGTCACCCTGCCCAACATGAAGGCCGCCATCATGGTCGCCCTGCTCTTCCGCACGCTCGACGCCTGGCGGATCTTCGACAACCCGTTCGTCATGACCCGTGGCGCCAACGACACCGAGACGATCTCCTTCCTGGCCTATCGGCAGAACGTGACGCTGGTGAACCTCGGAATGGGATCGGCGGTCTCGGTGATGCTGTTCCTCACCGTCGTACTCATCGCCTGGATCTTCCTCAAGGGCTTCAAGACCGATCTCTCACGGGTGCGGGGTGACTGATGAAGACAAGCCGCTGGTGGACCGTCGCCGGAGTCGTGATCGTCGCGTACAGCATCTTCCCGTTGCTGTGGATGCTGAGTCTGTCGGTGAAGCCGCCGTCGGACATCGTGTCCGGCGAACCGCAGTTCCTACCGACCACCTGGACGTTCGACAACTTCACCGAGGTGTTCAGCCAGTCCTTGTTCACACGAGCACTGATCAACTCCATCGGTATCTCCCTGATCGCGACGCTGTTCGCCGTGATCGTGGCCATGTTCGCCGCCTACGCCATCGCCCGGCTCGACTTCCCGGGTAAGCGACTGCTGCTGTCCCTGGCACTCGGCATCGCGATGTTCCCGCAGGCCGCACTGGTCGGCCCGTTGTTCAACATGTGGCGGGGTCTGGGCATCTACGACACCTGGCTCGGCCTGATCATCCCCTACCTGACCTTCGCCCTACCCCTGTCGATCTGGACCATGTCGGCGTTCTTCCGGCAGATCCCGTGGGAGATGGAACAGGCGGCACAGGTCGATGGTGCGACCCAGTGGCAGGCGTTCCGCAAAGTGATCGTCCCGCTTGCGGCCCCGGGGGTGTTCACCACGGCGATCCTCACGTTCTTCTTCTGCTGGAACGACTTCCTGTTCGCCATCTCGCTGACCTCGACCGATGCAGCGAGGACGGTGCCGGCCGCGCTTGCCTTCTTCCAGGGCGCGTCGCAGTTCGAATCGCCGGTGCCCTACATCATGGCCGCCGCGGTGGTCGTGACCATCCCCGTCGTGATCCTGGTGTTGGCCTTCCAGCGCCGGATCGTCGCGGGCCTGACGTCCGGAGCGGTGAAGGGCTGACCCATGGCTGAGATCACAATGAAGAACATCGTCAAGCAGTACGGCGACGGATTCCCGGCCGTCAACGACGTGAGCCTCGACGTCGCCGACGGGGAGTTCATGATCCTGGTCGGGCCGTCGGGATGCGGCAAGTCCACTCTGCTGCGCATGATCGTCGGACTGGAGGACATCACCTCCGGCGACATGCTCATCGGCGGAACTCGCGTCAACGACAAAGCTCCTCGCGACCGCAACCTCTCGATGGTCTTCCAGAACTACGCGCTGTACCCGCACTTGAGCGTCTTCGAGAACATCGCGTTCCCCCTACGGCTGCGGCGCGACCTGTCCGACGACGAGATCCGCACGCGCGTCGAGGATGCAGCCGACACCCTGGAACTGCGCGAACACCTCGACCGCAAGCCCTCCCAGCTGTCCGGCGGTCAGCGTCAGCGCGTCGCCATGGGGCGGGCCATCGTTCGCCAGGCCGATGCCTTCCTGTTCGACGAGCCACTGTCGAACCTCGACGCCAAGTTGCGTGGACAGATGCGCACCGAGATCCTGCGGCTGCAGCGCCGACTGGGCATCACCACCGTCTACGTGACCCATGACCAGACCGAGGCGATGACTCTCGGCGACCGGGTCGCGGTGTTGCGCCGCGGAGTGCTCCAACAGGTGGCGAGCCCGCGGGAACTGTACGAGCAGCCCGTGAACCTGTTCGTCGCGGGATTCATCGGGTCGCCGCCCATGAACTTCGTCCCCGCGCAGGTGACCGATGACCACCTTGAACTGCCCTTCGTCACCGTCCCGCTCGACGAGGAACGGCGATCGAGGATCGGCGACCGGACCGCCCTGATCGCGGGTATCCGTCCCGGCAACTTCGAGGACGCCGACATGGTCGACCCCGGGAAGAGGGCTGCAGGCGTCACCTTCGACGTGCCGGTCGACGTGACCGAGTGGCTCGGCAACGAGCAGTACGCCTTCGTGCCGTACGAGGCTCCGGAGGACATCGCGGCCACCCTGTCGGAGTTGCAGAGCGATCTGGACAGCGAGCAGATGCGCACCCAGATGGTGGTCGAGCTCGACCCGCTGAGCCAGGTGCACGACACCGTCACGTTGTGGATGGACCCCCGCCGAATGCACCTGTTCGATCCCACCACGGGCGAGAACCTGAACCGAGTGCACGCCGATCAGGCCTCCGGGCTCTCGTCGGGCTGAGCGCATGCACGACTGGTGGCGCTCCGCGGTGATCTACCAGGTCTACCTGCGCAGTTTCGCCGATGGTGACGGTGACGGCCTGGGAGACATCGCGGGCCTGCGCAGCCGCTTGGGGTACCTGGCGGAACTGGGCGTCGACGCCCTCTGGATCAACCCCTGGTACCCCTCGCCGATGGCCGACGCGGGTTACGACATCAGCGACCCGCGGGACATCGATCCGGCCTACGGAACGCTGGCCGACGCCGAGGCGCTGATCGCCGAGGCGCACGAGCACGGACTGCGAGTGATCCTGGACGTGGTCCCCAACCACACATCGGACATGCACCCGTGGTTCCAGGCGGCTCTGGCGGGTGGGCCGGGCAATCCGGACCGTTCGCGCTATCACTTCCGCGACGGCCGCGGCGAGTTCGGCCAGGAGCCGCCCAACAACTGGACCAGTGAATTCGGAGGACGGGTCTGGACCCAGGTGAGGGAGGCGGATGGGCATCCGGGCCAGTGGTACCTCCACCTCTTCTCCCCTCAGCAGCCGGATCTGAACTGGGACCATCCCGATGTACCGGCCGACTTCGAACACACGCTGCGCTTCTGGTTCGATCGCGGTGTTGATGGTTTCCGCATCGATGTCGCGCACTACCTGGTCAAAGATGCGCTGCTGCCGGATCTCTACAACGTGCGCTACGCCGCCGGCCAGCATCCGCACTGGGACCGCGACGCCGTGCACGACATCTACCGCGGTTGGCGCACGATCGCCGACTCCTACGACCCGCCACGGGTGTTCGTCGCCGAGGCATGGGTGGAGAGCCTCCAGCGCCTGGTGCGCTATGTACGTCGCGATGAACTGCACACCGCGTTCAACTTCGACTTCCTCGCGTCGCCCTGGATGGCCGAGCCGATGAGGGCGATGATCGACCAGACATTGGCGGCGCACGAGGAGGTGGGAGCCCCGCCCACCTGGGTGCTGTCCAATCACGACGTCGCGCGCCATGTGTCCCGGTACGCCCGCACGCAGCGCGAGGGGATCGCGCGGTTCCTGGACGACTTCCTCGACCGGCCCGCCGACCTGCGCCGCGGCACACGCCGCGCACGAGCTGCGATCCTGCAACTGCTCGCCCTCCCGGGGAGCGCCTACATCTACTTGGGTGAGGAACTCGGGCTGCCGGAGGTGGAGACCCTGGACGACGACGACCTTCTGGATCCCATGTACCTGCGCTCCGGGATGGCCAGCCGGGGCAGGGACGGCTGCAGGGTCCCCATCCCGTGGTCGGGAGACGCGCCCCCTTACGGATTTTCTGACAGGCCGGTGCGGACGTGGCTGCCACAGCCCGATGACTGGGCGAAGTACACCGTGTCCGCACAGGAGGGGGATCCGGCGTCGATGCTCGAGTTGTACCGCAGTGCGTTGCGCATACGCCGGGAGCACCCAGCGCTCGGTGACGGGACGCTGCGCTGGCTCGAACTCCCGAGTGGGGCGCTGGGCTTCACCCGCGATCCGGGCTTCGTGTGCGTCGTCAACTACACGGCCGAGCCGGTGGCATTACCCCCTCACGCCGACGTCCTCCTGGCCAGCGACACGTTCACCGACGGACTCCCGGGCGACACCGCCGTGTGGCTCGACGTGCGCGGCCGCCCGTAGATTGATCGCATGTCCTACGTCGTCGTCAACGCCCTGACCGTCCCGGCCGATCAGGCACAAACCCTCGAGCAGCGCTTCGCCGCCCGCCTCGGATCGGTGGATCGGGCCCCCGGCTTCGAGCACTTCGAACTCCTGCGACCGATCAGCGGGACCGACCAGTACCTCGTCTACACGCGCTGGGACAGCGTCGAGTCCTATCAGGCGTGGCGTGACTCCCAAGAGTTCGCGGCGGGGCACGGCGGCGGCCGCCCCGCAGCCACAGGCTCGTCGATCTGGGAGTTCGAGGTCTGTTGAGGGATCTCGGGCGCTGGCTGCTCGCGGCCTTCATGGCGGTCGCCGGCACCGGACACTTCCTCGCGGCCGACACCTTCCGCGCACAGGTTCCCTCGTGGATGCCCTACCCCGAAGCGGTCATCGCGGTCTCCGGCGTGATCGAGCTGGGCTTCGCGGCGGCGCTGTTGTTCACCCGAGAGCGGCGCGCTCTTGTGGGTTGGTTACTCGCCGCCTTCTTCATCGTGATCTTCCCCGGCAACATCTCGCAGTTCGTCACTGGCACCGACGCGTTCGGCCTCGACTCCGACCTCGCGCGAGGGGTGCGGCTACTGTTCCAACCTGTCCTGGTGGTCTGGGCCCTGTGGTGCACCGGCGCATGGCGCGACTGGCGGCAGCCGGCGGACCGGTGAGAGGTTGTCGCTCCGGTGAGCGGTTCCAGGGGGTCGAACCTCTCACGCGGGCGCGAGCCTCTCACGCGGGCGGCGGACGCCTAGAGCTGCGGGTGCGGGTGCTCCCCCGCCCGGTTCTGGAACGACAGGATCTTCGGGTTGCGCACGATCCCGTTCTGGATCTCGATGGCGAGCCTGATGCTGGGGTCGTCCTCCCACGCCTGCGGGCCGTCCATGACCGGCCGTAGGAACGGCAGCAACGCCTCGCTGATCCCCCACGTCGCGGAGTTCCACAGGTAGCTGGGGCTGTGGTCGACGCCGTAGTAGTGCACCCCCTCGCCGACGACGAACATGGGCTGCTCGAAGGACGTGGGCCGTGCGAACTCGAAGCCCATCCCCCGATCGCAGGAGACATCGACGATGAGGTGGCCCATGGGGAACCGGGGGAGGTCCTTGTCGAGCACGAACATCATCGGGTTGTCGGTGTCCTGCAGCACGCAGTTGACCACGATGTCGAAGCCGGCAAGGAAGCGCGCGATCGGGATCTCGCCCTCCTCGGTGTGCACAGCGATGCCACCACCCTCGACGCGGTGCATGTGATCCATGAGTACCGCGGGGATCGGCGAGGCGACGGTGGTCACGTCGCGCATGGTCAGCGCGGTGACGTCATGCACACCGAGGCCGTGCAGCGCCGTGATCGCGCCGCGGGCGGTGTTCCCGAAACCGAGCACGGCAGCGCGCAGATGACGCCCGTAGTGGCCGGTCATCCCGACAAGCTGCATGGCGTGCAGCACCGAGCAGTAGCCGGCCATCTCGTTGTTGAGGTGGAACACGTGGACCATGAAGTCCCCGGCCGGTGTCCAGTGGTTCATCTGCTCCCAAGCGATCAGGGTCAGGTGCTTGTCGATCGCGATCTGGGTCAGCTCCGGATCCTGCACCGCATGGGGCCACCCCCACAGGACCTGCCCGTCGCGCAGCAACTCCAGATCCGGCAGCGTCGGCTTGGGGAGCAGCACGATGTCCGCTCCGGCGATGACCTCGTCGCGCGGCACCACCGCCGCCACCAGCTCGGCCAGGTGGGCGTCCGACACCCCGAACCGCTCCCCGTAGCCGCGCTCCAACGTCATCCGGGCGCGCAGGTCGGCATCGATGCGTTCGATGTGGTGGGGGTGGATCGGGAGCCGCCACTCGTTCTCCTTGCTCGACGTCCCGAGCACGCCAAGAGTCAGTCCGCTCACAGCCCCATACTGTCCCG
>WBZV01001153.1_pt1 | contig 12777 bp, 12 predicted proteins | sample 5204221 | NCBI WGS metagenome assembly WBZV01 (sample SAMN12344360, study PRJNA552823) | activated sludge metagenome | biome: Activated sludge suspended growth; feature: Nitrification reactor; material: Wastewater; isolation source: activated sludge from nitrification reactor of wastewater...
GATTCGGCCACCCTCCTCCACATATCGCACCGCCCACTGGCGTAAGTCCTAAGAATAACTCATCTTTTTATAACACCATGGATAATCGTTTTTTCAAATTACTATAATTGGTATTTAAATATTCCACGATTTGTATAGGAAACCTATAGTATTAGACAGGCAACACATGATCGAGAATCTAAAGCGCGAGAAATCATGAACCGCAAGAGATGAAAGGAAGGACGCGCGAACATTCGGGCTTCCTTCCTCCTAGTCTTTCGTCAAGATGCCTTTCTTCGGCAAGATCGGATTCAGCGCCGCCGTCACGCACATTTCACAATCTCTGTTTATATTAACTATTTGGATCTTAAGCGCCATCGGCGAGGTGATGCGTCCAATGTCATTTCCATCGCCTGTCATCAACAATCATTTCAAGGGACCCTACCGGATGATCCTGGTGATCGCCGTGGGACTTTTGTTATGGATGACCAGCGTCAGCGGGGTGCGGGGTGCCAGCGACGATGCCGTCTTCGCACTGGGTATCGTCAACGAACGCTCCAATGAACCCGATTTTGCCCTGGCCCAGTACAGCAAGCTGCGTGGCTATCTCAACCAACGCTTGCAAACTATCGGCATCCAAGTGGCGCCGTTGGTCATCACCCGTGATATTCCGGAAATGGCCGACAGACTCAAGGCAGGAGAGGTCGATGCGGTCATCGAAGGCGTTTTCCCCACCTTGGAACTCGAAGAACGTGGCTGTCACTTGCAACCCGCCTTGCTGGCTTGGCGCAAGGGGCAACGGGAATATCATTCGGTCTTCTTTTCCCGCAAGGACGGACCGGTCGCTGCGCTGGCGGATTTACCCGGTCACATCTTGGTTTTCGAAGCACCGCGTTCCACTTCCGCCTACGCCGCGCCGAAAATTTTCCTAAAGCAAAAAGGTTTTACCCTGGTTCCGGCCAACCAGAACATCATCCCCAACGATGCGATCCGCTATGTCTTCGCCGGCGCGGAAATCAATCAAGCCTACTGGGTCCTGTACGGCAAGGGTGATGCGGGCGCTTTCAACGATGGCGATTGGGAACGGCTGCCGCCACCGCTCCGAGAACAACTTCGCATCATCGCCCAGACTCCGCCACTCCTACGCTGGCTGTTTTCGTTTCGACAGGGCGTGAGTCCAGAAATCCGGAAGGCGGTGGAAACCGTGTTACTGAACATGCATGAAGACCCCGCCGGCCGCGAAGCGCTGCTGGCAGCGTCCAACATTAAGCAGTTCGAGCGGTTGACCGTACAGGATCAGGACAGGCTGGACGCATGGCGGAAGGCATTGGCTCCGATCGAAAATCCCTGAAAATTACCAGCCTCAGTCGAAAGTACGCCACCTACTTTTTACTGTTGCTGGTTCTCGTTCTCGGAGCCGTTCTCGGCGGGGCGGGTTACTTTGCCCTGCAAGCCGCCACCCGGCTGCAAAATGACCTGCAGGATTTTATCAAGGCTGAGGAAACCGCTCGGCAGAAGGAGGCTTTGCACGCCACCGCCACCTATTTACGCAGCCGACTGTTCAATCCCCTGTATAACCTGAGCATCGAAAAGCTCAATGAGGAAATCGCCCAGGTCAAGGGCTGGTTACCGGTGTCGTCCTTCATGGTCAGCGATCGCACCGGACACATTCTGACCGATGGCACGCCGGACAATCGCTTCTACGGAAATACGCTCGACTTGCCTTTGGCCGAGTTGGCCAAGGAAACCGCCATCGTCCGACCGCTTCCCCAGGGTTTGGAGCTGTTCTTCGTGATTGGCTACGATGATGTCGTCGCAGGTTACGCGCATGTCAAACTCACACAAGCTGTACTGCAGGCGGTGCTGCGTCGGTTGAGTATGGCCAGCGATCTTCTCTGGCAGGATTACCGCGTCGCCCTGTTTCGACTCGGGTTGGGTTCGGTGATCGTCATCGCGGCCTTGGGCGGCATCCTCGGCATGCTGCTGTCCCGTACGCTGTCACGGCCGCTCGTGGAAATGTGCGAAGCCGCGCGGGCTTACGCCGCCGGACGGCTGGAATATACACTTCCCGTCCGCTCGTCCGACGAACTGGGCCAACTCGCCAGGGCGCTGAACAAACTGGCCAAGGATTTGCGCGACAGCCAAGGGCGCTTGGCGCAGGCGCAGCGTATTGCCCGGCTCGGTTCCTGGGATTGGCAACCGGGCAATCCGCAGATGTACTGGTCCGAGGAAGTCTATCGTATCTTCGGCGTACAATCCTCGGTCTTTACCCCGACCGTGGAAGGGATGCTCGCTTTCATCAGCGCGGACGAACGAGACAGTATCGGCCATTACTTCACTCCGCCACTGCAACACGACGGTTTCCAACTGGAATTTACCCTGATTTGTCCCGGTGGCGAGGAACGCATCGTCCTGTTCCAGAGCGCCCTTGGGACCAACGGGGAACAACGATGGGTCGGCACAATCCAGGACATCACCGAGCGTAAACGCGCCGAAACACAACTGGCCTATCTGGCCAACTATGATTCGCTCACCGCCCTACCCAATCGCTATCTGTTTCAGGATCGCTTGGAACATGCATTGCGCCAGGCTGATCGGACAAATGGGCAATTGGCGCTGCTATTTGTGGATTTGGATCGTTTCAAGACCATCAACGACACGTTTGGCCACGATGTCGGCGACGAATTATTGAAAATGGCGGCGCGGCGCTTGATCGATGCCGTGCGCAGCGGTGACACCATTGCGCGCTTGGGTGGCGACGAGTTCACCCTGCTGCTGGAAAACGTTGCCGATAGCGAAGAAATCAGCCGGGTGGCGAGCAAGGTGCTTGCCATTATAAAGCGGCCATTCCATTTGAGCGGTCGCCAATTGTTCGTTTCGGCCAGCATCGGTATCGCGCTCTACCCCCAAGATGCCAACGACTTACAGACTCTGTTGAAACATGCCGATACCGCCATGTATCGCGCCAAGGAACAGGGACGTGCCGCGTATCAATTTTTCACCAGCGCATTGAACCGTCAGGTCGAGGATCGGTTGCTGCTGGAAACCGCCCTGCGCAACGCCTTGGAAGGAAGTGAATTCGCCCTGCATTTTCAGCCGCAGATCCAGTTCGACGATGGTCGGATCATCGGCGTCGAGGCTTTGTTGCGCTGGTGTCCGAACCACGGTGACCCGATATCGCCAGCGGATTTCATTCCGATCCTGGAGGACACCGGTTTGATCCTATCCGTGGGGGAATGGGTGCTGCGCGAAGCTTGTGGCTGGTTGAGCCATTGGGAATGCAGCGGATTACCGGTACCGCGAGTGGCCGTCAATCTCTCGGGGCGTCAGTTTCAGCAAGGAGTCTTGGTGCAAATCATCGCCGATACCCTGGCGGCAACGGGACTGAGCGCCAACCGTCTGGAACTGGAGATCACCGAAAGCATTCTCGTGGAGCAGATTTCGAGTGAATCGATGATCACGCGACTGCAGGAGATGGGCGTGCGTTGGGCGATCGATGATTTTGGCACCGGCTATTGTTCGCTGAGCTACTTGAAGCGATTCGCGGTGGACACCCTAAAGATCGATCGCACCTTCGTGCGTGATGTGACTTTCGACGACGACGATGCGGCGATCACTACAGCCATCATCACCCTGGCGCACAGCCTGGAGCTCACAGTCATCGCTGAAGGGGTGGAATTCACCGAACAAGCGACCTTTTTACGACAGCGTGGTTGCGACTACCTGCAAGGTTTTCTGGCCAGTCCACCGTTGTCCGCCCTTGCCTGTGAAGCGTGGTTGCGCCAGCAAACCCTGCGGGATGGTGCCTTGTTCTGGTCGGGATTCGATGCGGTTGACTTTCCAGCTCGGTTGGCCGAGAACAGCGCGGCGCCGTAAGATCTGGTTCCCAAACCGCGCACAACCTATCCCAGAGGCATTCAGGCCATGCTGCAGGCATCCGATCCTTCTCCAACCGACGGTAACCCGGCCCCCCGGCGTTTCCCCTGCGCCCAGTGTGGCGCATCGCTCGAATACGCCCCCGGTACCGAGGTGCAGCGCTGCGCCTACTGCGGCCATGAAAATCGCATCGCCGTCGCCGCCACGCCCATCGAAGAGCAGGATTTCCGGCAAACGCTGCACGATCTGGCCAATACCACGACCGTTCGAGAAAGTGTTTCCATCCACTGCGATTCCTGCGGAGCCTCCTACAGTTTCGATGCCGCTGTGCATGCCGGGGAATGCCCGTTTTGCGGCGCGCCGGTGGTGGCGAAAACCGAGCGACATCGCGAGTTGCAGATCCAGGCGCTGCTGCCGTTCAAAATCGGACGTGATCAGGCCCGCACCGCATTTCGTCAATGGCTCAGAGGTCTATGGTTCGCGCCCGGCAAGCTCAAGGATTACGCCCGCAACGACGCTCGCCTGACCGGCATGTACGTGCCCTACTGGACCTATGATGCCAACACCACCACTCGTTACCAAGGCGAACGCGGCGACAACTATCAGGTTCAGGAAAGCTACCGCGCCATCGAGGATGGCCGGGAGGTCGTGCGCACACGCCTGGTGACCAAGGTCCGTTGGAGCCCGGCGGCGGGCGTGGTCTCCCGATTTTTCGACGACGTGCTGGTACTGGCCAGTCGCTCGTTGCCGCGCGCGGTCACCGAACGTTTGGAACCCTGGGATCTGGCCCAACTATTACCCTACCGGGAGGAGTATCTCAGCGGGTTTCGCAGCGAGATGTATCAGGTGGAGCTGGACCAGGGTTTCGAGCGTGCGCGCGAGATCATGGCGCCCACCATCCAGCGTGATATTCAGCGCGACATCGGTGGTGACCATCAGCGCATCCACGCCGCCGATACCCGCTACGGCGAGATTCGCTTCAAGCACATCCTGCTGCCGGTGTGGATGTCGGCCTTCCGTTTTCGCGACCGGGTCTACCGCTTCGTGGTCAATGGCCGCAGCGGCGAGGTGCAGGGCGAGCGGCCCTACAGTCCCTGGAAGATCGCCTTCGCCATCTTGTTGGGGTTGCTGCTGCTCGGCGGTGGCATCGCGGTCTGGCAACATTACGAGGAAGGTGCTCGGAGTCGACCGCAATTCGACTATCGGCCACGGTTCGGCGCCAGTCCGCGCGAGTGTGGCGGCGGGAACGTCATCGACGCGGTTTGCGGGTCGCCGGTGGCGCTGGTGGGACGACCGCCTGTCGCTCGACCGGTCGGGTGAAGGTCGTCTTGCGGGAAAGACTCGCCGCCGCCATCATCGTCCGCGCCTCGACCGCTCAGGGAATCCCCAGCGTTTTATGGGTTTGCAGGCTCAACCGCCACTGCGGATGAGCTAGGCAATAGGCGATGGCGGCTTGGGTATGAGCGTCCCGGTCTGGACCGTCCATCGGTTGCAGGAAGAAATACCGGAACGCCAAATCCACGAAACATGCCGGTTGTGCTTCGGGTTCGGACTGGGGATACACCAATTTCAATTCATCGCCCTGAACGAGTCTCAAGGCTGCATCGGCCTTGGGACTGACGCAGATCCAATCCAATCCGGACGGGGCCGTCAAGGTGCCGTTGGTCTCCACCGCCACCTCGAAGCCTCGGGCGTGCAGGGCGGCAATCAGCGGTTCGTCCAATTGCAGCAGCGGCTCGCCGCCGGTGCAGACCACGTAAGGCCGGGCTCGCGGCGCCTCGGCGGGCCAACGGGTGGCGACGGCGGCGGCCAGCGCGTCTGGCGTGGCGAATTTTCCCCCGCCCGGACCATCGGTGCCGATGAAATCGGTGTCGCAGAACTGGCAAACGGCGCTCGCTCGATCCGCTTCCCGGCCACTCCACAAGTTGCAGCCGGTAAACCGACAGAACACCGCCGGCCGGCCGCTGTGGGCACCCTCGCCCTGCAGGGTGTAGAACAATTCCTTGACCGCGTAGCTCATGCGCGGACGGTCAGACCGGCAATGCCGGCCCCTCCTCCCCCCAGCACAACAGCGCGCCGCAGCCGGGGGTTTGCTCCAGGTCGATGCGATCCAGGGGTAGCCCGCAATCGGCCAGCGCGGCTTTGATCCAGCGCAGCAGGCCAGCCGGATCGGCATCGTCCAGCCCCGGTAATTCATCCAGCCGGTGATGGTCGAGTGCTCGGTAGATCGGCTCGAACCGAGCTTTTACCTCGCCATAGTCGACCGTCCAACCCCGGACCTCGTCCAGCGGCGCGGTCAGGTGCAAGCGGATTCGATAGCTGTGTCCATGCAGCTGGCGGCGCGGATCGTCCGCCGGTGCCCGCCGCAGTCGCAAGGCACTATCGAAGGTTCGCTCCTTCCAGATGCGGTAATGCCGACCGTCGTAATGGCAACCGGCGGTGGCGGTTTCGTAGACCGTGACCCAGGACAACGGCGGGAGTTGTGGTCGCAGGCGCTCCCACAGCCAACCGGCCAGCCGTTCGCTGGTCGGGTTGTCCAAGCCGGGCAGTTCGTTGAGACAGGCATGGTGCAGTTCGGCGTGCAGCGGCGCCCATAGCGCATCGATTCGGTCGTAGTCCACCCCGAGATCGCGGTTGCCCAAATCCTGATCGACATGCAGGATGACCTCGAAGCCGTGACCGTGCATTCGCCCGCAAGGATGGCCGGGCGGAACGTGGGGCAGCTGGTGGGCGGCCTCGAAGCGAAAGCGCCGCCAGAGGTGGGCGTGGTCGCGATCGTCCAAATCGACGCCCCGGTCGCGGGTGCTGTGGATACCGACGCTGGCGAGGCCGGGCAAGTCCAGGCGTGCCCGCAGCCAGCGGACCAGATTTTCGTCGGTCGGCGTCGGCAGATGCTCGTTGAGGAGGGAGTAATCCAGCGGCGCCACCGCCGCCCGCAGCCGCTCGGCCAGCACATCGCTTTCGGCCCCTGGAAACGACGCCACCGCTGGGGGGAATGCGGCTCGGACCCGCGCCAGGAAGCTGTGTCCGTGCAGGCGACGGGCGCGATGGCCCGCCGGCAGGATGTCGACCTGCCTGGCCGCTTCGAAGGGGGCGGCCGCCGTGAAGTATAGCCGGGCGCTCATGGCGCCGGTTCCCGGAACCGTTCCAGCAGAGGATCGGGAATACCGGCCTCGGCGAACCCCTTGGCGCGCAGCTGACAGGCCGGACAGATCCCGCAGGGGGGTTGCAGGCCATTGTAACAAGTGTGGCTGTCGGCCAGCGCCGGCAAGGCGCCGAGGTCGCAGGCCATCCACACCGTTTCCGCCTTGGATTTGAACATCAGCGGGGTGTGGATGGTGATCTCGTACTCCATCCCCAGCCGGATGGCCTGTTCCAACGCCTGGAGCGTGGCCTGCCGGCAGTCCGGATAGCCGCTGTAGTCGGTTTGGGCCACGCCGGTGACCAGATCGTGAATCCCGCGTGGATAAGCGAAGGCGGCGGCAAAGGTCAGGAAGATCAGATTGCGCCCCGGCACGAAGGTGGCGGGCAATTGGGTCCGGGCGTCCACGCCGGCTTGCACCGTGATGCCGGGATCGGTCAGGGCACTGCCGCCCAGGGCGGCGAAGGTGTCGATCGGCAGCATGGCGTGCGGGACGCCGGCTCGGGCGGCGATCCGGGCGGCGCAATCCAGTTCGATCCGATGACGTTGGCCATAGTCGAAGGTGATGGCCTCGACCTGACCGGCGCCGAACCGGTTCAATGCCCAGTACAGGCAGGTGGTGGAGTCCTGTCCACCGGACAGGACGACGAGGGCGGGGTTCATGGACGGTATTTCTCCGCGCGAGGGTGCCCGGTCGGTTCAGGGTTGTCGGGATGTTGGCGCCGCGATCGAGCGGCAAGGACAGCGAGGCGGATAAACGCCGTTGCGATGGTGGTTGGGCTCAACTCAGGGAACTCTTGGCGTCTTTCTTGGATTTCTTTTCGGCTTTTTTCTCTTTCGGAGTTTTGGTCGGTTTCTTCTTGGTTTCTTTCTTGGCGTCGGTACCTTTACTCATGACTTTTTCTCCTCGTGATCTTGAGTGAGTTTTGATTTCCCCGGCGTTCGGTTGGAGCGGGGTTCCATGTTGGCGCTGGGTGTCGTTGCTCCAAGTCGTTATCGGTCACGGCTTACTGGATTGCGTACGCAGGCCCATGTTACCAGGATTGCGCGATCGCCCCTTACCGGGCTTGACGAGCCATCCCATCAGCATGAATACATGGAAGGTCTCGCTGCTTACCGCATCCGACTTGGCCCGAAAGACATCGGCCGCTCCCTGTTCCGCCTCTCGCTGGCCCAAATACCCGCCTCGGCCGGTGGAAGGCTGGGGCCAACGATTACGCCGGTCCAGGATGACTCGTTCGTTTGGACAATCCGCTCCAAAAAAATTGTGATGCCGCTGAATCCAAATCGCGTCGTGCCGCGTAAGTAGGATTACAGCCGCTGACCATGCGGCCACCTTCAACCCAAACGCTGCAAAGGAGCATCGACCATGAAAACCTTCATCACCAGCTTTGCCCTGATCATCGGCCTATCTGGGGCGGCTCATGCCGGTTTCAACGACCAGGGTCCGACGATTGACACCACCCCCGCCCGCGTGGCCCGGCAGGATCTGAGCCAGGTACCGGTCGTCCACGGCTTTAACCAGCAGAGCCACCATGCCGTGGCGATAACACCCGCCTCTCGTAGCGGCGGCGACTCGATGGCATTGGGTATGAACTGCGAGCTGAACCCGCGCTTCGGTTTCCAGAACAGCAATTCGGGCGTGAGCTGCTGAAGTTCACGGATTCGGTGGAGCCGCCCCGAATCGCCGCTACCCCCGCAAAGGGTCGTGGCATCGGGACGGCAGCCACATCCAACCAATTGATTCACCTTTGGAAGGATACGGTATCCGACTCCGGTTATTATCCTGATGCATGGCTTGCCGGGGAGGGATGGAATCCACTCGCCGTTTCCGAGAACACGCCATTATTCATCTTTGCGTCAAGGTGGCACAGCTTCCGCTTGGGGAAAACTGTCGAATCCGAATGAAACGGGTTGCCCATCGAATGGAGTCGATCGAGTCAGCGTGACTTGACCTGAGCGGCGCATTTCGGACAGCATCCCATTACTTCCTCCTGACGAGCATCCATCCTCATGCGACCTCTTTCCCCCGCCGGCCAGCAGGCGATTCACGATCTGGCCCAACGGCACGGCTTCAGTCCAGCGGCCGTCCACTGCATGCTCGAAGCCGTAATCCACGGTAACGGCAGCATGGCGCAGTTCAACCACCCCGAATTTGGTGGCTCCGGCCAATGGATGTCGGGCGGCATGACCATGGTGTCGGATATGTTCAACCATGCCCTGAAAAGCCGAGTCGATGGCTTGTGCAGCGAACTCTCCAACCTGATTGCCCAGCAGCCCGGCCTGATACAGAGCGGCAGCTTCCAGTCGCAAAGTCAGAGCGGCGGCCATGGCCAGCAGCAAGCCAGTTATGGTGGTAGCCAACAACAAAACAGCGGTGGCGGCCAGCAACAACAGAACGGCGCCGGACCGGTCGGGCCGGTCAGCCTGTTCGTGCCCCCCGCCGCCGACGCGGTCGGCGACTGGTGGGGTAGCAGTCTGCGTTGGCCGAACAGCACCGGTGCCCAGAATGGAGTGCGTTACGCCTATTTTGCCCAGGCACGACGGTTAGCCATTGAAGTCGGCGGCCGAGTGACGATCTACGATACACTGGATCATCAGATCGGCGGGTTCTCGCAGCAGCAGGGCTACGGCGGATCGCTGACCTTCTCCAGCCAGTACGGGCTGGTGGAGGTCGAGAGCCTGCCAGTCGTATCGGTCGATGGCTCTCCTCCACCGGAAGCTCCAGCCGAATGGGCGCCGCCGCCCGCGCTGTCCGACAACAACCCGGTGCCGCCGAGCCGAGGCCAGGACGATCTCTTTGCTCTCATCGAGCGTCTCGCCGACCTGCGCGCCAAGGGGATTCTCAGCGACGAGGAATTCGCGGCCAAGAAGACGGAGCTACTTAGCCGGCTCTGATACAGCTCTGCATCCGGCGCGGTCAACCCTCCCGAGACGGGCCATTCGTCAGCGGCGGGAATTCGGGATGGGCGGACTCTTGGCGACGCACGGCGGGGTTGTAGCGCAGACAGTTGGGCACGCAATCGCACTCGAAGGCGATCTTCATCGGCGCGATCCAGCCCTCGTTCTTGAGTTGGAACAAGCGCGGCACCACCCGATCGCGCAGGGTTTCCGGGTCGATGGTGTTGACGTAGATCTTGGTGCCGCCCTCGAAACCGGCCGGGGTCGACACCCGCCACTTGATCAGCACCCGCCACGGCATGGGCACGTCCACGTCGGGCGGCTTGTAATACCACTCCTCGTTGCAGGGGATGTCGGAACCGGCGGCGGCGTGGCAGGCGTGGACCAGATCGGACATCCCGCGCAGTTCCTCCGGCGCGTGGTTCCACGGTTGGCTGCGTTCGCTCTTGGAGAAGATCTCCAAGGTCGGGTAGCGATGGCCGAAGCCGGCGTAGGCGATGGCGTGGTCGTTCTCGGCCACCACCAGGTTGCGATAGGCGGCGAAGTTGACGGCGGCCTCGTTGTAGAGGTTGGGGTTGGCCCGCACCCGTTGCAGTTCGATGTCGTTCTGGACCCCGCGCTCGTCGATGGCCACCAGCTGCTTGTGCAGGTGGTCGAAGGAAGCGGCGTCCGTGTTCAGCCAGTTCTGGAACACCGCGACATAACGCACATAGCGATTTTGGACGTACAGCTCGCGCGTGGCGTCGATGGTGAAGCGCAGATATTGGTAGTGCTCCTCCGGGGTCAGGGTGCCGGAGGATGCCAGTTGGCGATTGTGAGTAGCGCCATCGACGAAATGGCGCCGGGCGATGATCACCTCGTGGCCGCCGCCGAAAAAGGCGCTGGCCATCTGCAACTTCTCCTCCTGGGACAGCCGATTGCGCGCCGCTTCGTCCATACCGGACGCTTTCAGTCGTTGTTCCACGACTTGCAGGACGTGGCGGCGCCCTGCTTCCGAGGCCAGATAGTCGCGCTGGTGGGCGGCGATGGCGTCGGGAATCCGGTAGCCGAAGTTTTTCCGCCAATAGTCCAAGGACACGATCTCGAATAGATCGGGAACGCGACGGAACTCGGCCACCGTATCGAACAGCGCCTCGGCGTGCAGATGGCGCAAGGTGGCGAAACCGTTGCCGGTACGGATCAGCCGTGCCTTCTCCGGTGGCGTCTCCAAATAACGCCGGGCGCAGAACGCGCAGTGGGCGTCGTGCTGATCGGGATCGAGGGGAGCGGGCGCGAGTGGTCCGACCCCCAGCGGCCGGTTGCCGCGACCGGGCACGGTCCACACTTCCGTGCCGGTGAACGGGTTGACTTGCTTGATGGTCCCGTCGGCCATCCGCATCAGATAGTTGGATTCAGGAATGAGTTGTGGCTGCATGTCGAAATTCACCTCGCCGTGGCAGGTGTCCTGAACCGGCGGGCGCGCGGCATCGGATGGCGGAGCACCCGCCGCGTCCCGGTGGCTGGGGTAAAAGCATTCGCGCATCAATGGATGACAGTGAAAAATAAAATATGGATCAAATAACTATAGACGAAGGTGGCGAGTGCGCCCCAAGCACTTGCGTTCACAATCACGCCACCCTGCCGCCATTCGATCCTGGCCCGCGCTAAGGATCGAAAGCCGGGCGATGACGGTTGTGACCAAGCTCCGGCAGCCTGTCACTCGGCACGAGCACCCAGCCCTCCAAACCGGTGCTACCGGCGCGTCATGACCGTCACTCCGGCGATGACCAGTGCCGCGCCGGCCAATTGTGCGCCGCCGATGGCTTCGTCGAGCAGCAGCCAACCCAGCAGCAAGGTCACCACCGGTCCCAGGCTACCGGTCAGCGCCACCAGGCCGGCGCCGAGGCGGCGGATGGCCTCCGACACCAGCCACACTGGCAACACTGTGGCAAACAGCGCCATCGTCAGGGCCAGGCCATAGACCGGCCACGGTTGAGCCAGCGCGGCGAACGGACGTAAGCGTCGTTCTGCCATTCCCATGGCACTCGACTGCTCGGTGGTCGTGGACTGTTGTCCAATCTCTGGATCAATAATCTGGCACCTCGAAAAACCTCGTTTTCTTGCCAAGTTGGCAAGGCTTTGTTGCATAAATCAGTGGTGGAGTGTGGTGAAAGGTACTGGAGCGTCTGTTGAGCAAACGGGGACGGTTTCCGGCATACCCGGCCGAGTCATGATCTTCAGGGCGGCGAGGTGAGCATAGGCCCCGGTGGTTTGAAGGTCGAAGCGATGATTTTTCAAATGCCCGCCAAAGAGCTGCTTAAGGCGAAACATCGCGGTTTCAGCCAGGCTGCGCCGGTGATAGCCACTGAGCGGTTTCCAGCGGGTGCGTCCGTATTGTTGAATGGCATCCAGAGTGGCCGAGCGTGGATGCGGTGGACCTTCGGCCCGTGGCGGCCACGCCACCGCCCCGGCGCGAGGCGGAATCAAGGCGGTCGCCCGGCGCTCCAGCAACGCTGGATGGCCGGCTTGCGTATCGTCAGCCCCAGCGGCGGCCACGGTGGCGATGGATGCCTCGGCCGGCCGTTGAGCCCGCACATCCGGCAAGACATCGGCATCCCCCACGAAGGCCGCGGTCCATGCAGCGGCAACGACCTCGTGGGCGCCGCGTCCACGGCCAGATGCCGCTTGCGCCAGGTTCGACGCCGACTCGCTCCGGGCTGGCGCACCGTCCATTCGCCTTCGCCGTAGACCTTCAAGCCGGTGGCGTCGATCACCACGTGCCGGGGTTGCGAACACGCGCGGCGTCCGATCCACACCGTCCGTGCCGCCGCCCGTCGGCTGAACGTGCTGTCGTCCGGGGTGTTGAGCGTGACCCGCAACCGCGCCAGCAGCGAACGCGG
>WBZV01001156.1_pt1 | contig 12758 bp, 21 predicted proteins | sample 5204221 | NCBI WGS metagenome assembly WBZV01 (sample SAMN12344360, study PRJNA552823) | activated sludge metagenome | biome: Activated sludge suspended growth; feature: Nitrification reactor; material: Wastewater; isolation source: activated sludge from nitrification reactor of wastewater...
ACCCGAGCGCGCGCTATGTCGAATCGCCCGCCTCAGTCGCGACCCTGCCGCCGGTGACGCTGCTCGGCACCTTCGGGCCGACTGGGCTGCCGACCGCCTACACCACCGTCGCCGAAGACACCGACCCAAGCGGCGCGTCGCCAACGGGCGCCTTCGACGTGTCGGGCTTCTCTGCGATTCGGGTGTTCATCGACACCAACAGCAACAGCGCCAATGCCACGAGCTTTGACCTCGTGCCCTGGTACAACCCTTCACAGACTGCCGCCGGGTGGCATGAGCAGGGTACTGAGCGAGTCTCGGTGCCCGATACCGACACCACCGGCGGGCGGTACCGGGTAGTGGTCTTCAACGTCACTGGCACCGGCCGCATGTACCTGGCGGTGCGCAACCTGCTCGCCGCAGCTCGCACCGGTCTCGGCTTTGCGGTGCAGGGCATTCGATGAAGCGCGCGACGGTCGGAGGCCTAGCGTTTGTGGTGCTGGCGCTCGCGCTGCTCGGGTGGGCGCTGGCAGCCTCGCCGGCGCAGGCGCAGGTGACGCCGGGCGCATTTGTCAAGCGAGCCGGCGACACGATGAGCGGGCGACTGCGCATCAACTACTCGGCGGTGGGCCCGGGGCTGTCGTTCAAGCCGCCCGCGTCGGCGCCCTACGCCATTTTCATCGAGCGCACCGGAAGCGCGCAGGGAATCTGCATCGGCGGAACGAGCCTCGGGGTCTGCAACGCCGGCATCACCTACGGCGGCGGCACCGCGAGCAACGGGCTCAACGTGTCGGCTATCGACCTCTACACGGACGCGCGATTTTTCTCGGCGGTCTCGGCTGACGCGGCGTTTAAGGCAACTGGCACCGGCTACCTGCAGCTGGCGGGGGTGGCGACCGGCTCACTCCCGAGCTGCGCGGCGGGCACCAACGGCTCGCTGCACTATGACACCACCGCCACCTGCTTCAAGTACTGCAACGGCTCCGCGTGGAGCGCCTGTCTTGCGGGCGGTGGCACCAGCTCAGTCACCATCAACGGGGCGAGCAGCGGCGACCTCGTGGTGGGCGGCGGCGTCACCTCGGCGCAGTCGGAAATGGTCTGGGGCGCCTACAACCCCGATGCCACGGCGACCGAGGGCACCGGCGACACCAACATGTTTCTGATTCCGTACCAGTCACGGAACGTCGCCACCTCGCCGCCAAAATTCCGCACCATTGCCTGCAACTGGCGAACGGCTGGTACCGGCGGCGGCGTCGTCGAAGTTGCGGTGAGAGACCTCACTGCGGCCAGCGACGTCTGCACCTGTCAGCTCTCGAGCTGCACCAGCACCGCGGTGCAGAGCTGCAGCTGCAACGGCACGATGAGCACGACGGCGCACAACTACGCGCTGCGGCTCACCTCAAACACCACCTGCACCGCGAACCCGGGGCTTATCGGGTGCGGCGTCACCATTTCCCAGTGAGCCAATGCCGGCGCTTCTGCTGATTGCGGTGCTTGGGCAGGTGAGCGCGGCGGGCGGCCGACCGTACCGCGGCGTGGCCCCAATCACCGTGACGGCAGGCAACGTCATCAGCTGCGTGCCAGCAAGCGGAGTGGCGGGCGGGTGCGTGACGACGGGCACCCAGTCATTCGCGGGCGACAAGACGTTCAACGACAACCTCGCCGGCGCGTACCTCTACGCCCTCACCTACCTCTTCTCCAACAACCTGCGGGCGCGCTCGGGCGGCTCGGGGCTGTCGTTCACCACCAACCGCGCGAGCAGCGACCCGGGGCCCGATGTCACGTTCCAAAACGGCTTCGCGCGAGACCCGGGCACCTACGCGGTCAAGTGGTACCTCGGCGAGCCCAGCACGCAAGTCATCGCTGGAGTTGGGAGCCGCGGCGAAATCATCGGCGGCGGCTCCGTCGAAGCGGGCGCCGACTTCCTCTCGCTCCAGCAAGACCCAACGCACCCAACGATGAGTTGCAGCCCAGGGCCGGGCGGCGGCTCGCCAGAGAGCGGCTGCTACCTATCGCTGGTGTCGGGCATTCGCAACTCGGGTTTTCACGGTGGTGTCGTCATCGGCAACGGTGGCCCGCTGCTGCCGGACGGCGGCTACTACCTCGGCACGTCGTACCGCGACGGCGGGCTGGCCCTGCAGATTTTCGGCGGCTCCCCGCGCTCGAGCGCTGCGCTGCACAGCGACACCACCACCGCCATCGACGTGCGGGGCAACCTGTGGACGGCGGACGGCATGTGGCAAAGCGCCATCAACACCGCCGACCTCCCAATCTGCAAAAGCACGCTCGACTTCGACGCGGTGTTCAAGGGGCCGGGCATGTTCGGCTTCAACCCCAACACCCAGCAGATGAAGCTGTGCACGACGACGAGCGCGACCGCTGACGCTGGCTACGAATCTGTCTGCACTGACCGCAACAGCCTCTGCGGGCCGCTGGTGCAGGCCGACACCAACACCTTCTCTGCGGGCACCAGAAGCGTGACGTTCACCGTGGCCTACAGCTCGACGCCCCGCTGTGCGTGCACTGCTTCGGGCAACGCCTGCAAGCGCACCGCGGTGAGCGCCACGGGCGCCACCTTCGCGGGCACCGGCTCCGAAGACTTCGACTGGATTTGCGTAGGCCCCCGATGAGCCCAAGACAACTCGGCAGTCTCAAACGCTTCGACGCACTCAAAAGAAAGGCAGCCATGATTTCCCCCGACGCCCCCACTCCCCCGAACCCCAACCGCCTCCAGCAGCTCTCGCCCGCCGTCTCGGGGCCTGCCGCTGGTGCCGTCATGCCGCAGTGGCTTGCGCGCGTGCTTGTCGCCGTCGTCGGCGCTGCAGGCGTCTGCACCATGCTGCCGGGCCTGCCGCCGGTGGTGACGCAGATTTGCGGCGCAGTGGTGGCCGCGGGCGCTGCGCTGGGCATCATGTCGCCGGGCGTGCGTAGGGTGTGAGCGATGAGCGGCACCGCCTCGACGCCATCGCGAAGGCCGTCGCGCTGCTGCTGGAGCGGCGCAAGGTGACGCGCGAGCAGCCACCGCCGCCGCAGTGGGTGCAGGGGCCGATGGCCGACCCGCTCGGGCCGGAGCAGCCCTCAAGCGTGATGCACCCGCGCACCGGCACCACCAGGCGAATGGTGGGTTGGGCGAGTGCCATCGCGGCGGTGGCCGTCTGTCTGCAGCCGCTGGTGCAGGCGCTGGCCGACCGTCTCGCGCCGCCGCCGGCGACTGTGGAGCTGGTGCGCGAGCTGAGGGAGCTACGCCAGCAGCTGCGAGACGGGGGCGCGCCTTGAGGTCAGCCCTTCGAGACGTCGAACCGAAGGGTGACAGCTCGAATTTTTGCAAACCCGTTGACGTCGTCCAATTTGAGGCCCTAGAAGCCGGCCTCGGTGGACGGGTCGACCCGCAAAGGTCGGCCCGCCCAGAGAGAGCAGCTGTAGGAAGCGATCTCTGGGGGGCCTACTGCGACGGTGCGTCCAACACCGCCACAGGTCTCGGGTGCGCCCGGGGCAGCTCCCCAGAGACGCCAAAAATAACGGGGACGGCCGGCTGGAACCGACCGCCCCCAGATGCCGCAGGAGCTTGAACCTCCATGAGCACCAACACTGACGCGCCCGCTGATCCCACCTTCACCGCCGTCGCCGAACCGGGCACTTCCGCCCTCGTACCGGCGACCGGTTGTCATGGTCAAGGATTACACGAAGTTGCGACTTCACTCGCACCAGAGCCTTCTACCGCAACGTCGCGAGCTGTCGCGCGTGGCGGCCAGCACTCTGCGCCGTCCGAATTCGTAGACCCGTTTCTCCGTGCGGGCCGCGCAGCGCGTGCGCTGCAGCAGCAGCTGGAGTTTTTCGACATCGCCGACTGGTGCGGGCTGCTCACCGCCCTCACGCTCGAGGCGCACCGGCGAGCACACCACCGCCAGCGCTGCGGCGACGCTGAAGAGGCGCAGCTGCTCTCCGACTTGGCGGGCATGCTCGACACCGCCCAGTTTGAGGCCCACCTGGTCGACATGGAGGCCGCTCGCCGTGCCGCGCGCATCAAGCGGCAGATGGACGAGCGGGCTGCAGCCGACTTCGACGCGGGGTTCTACCGATGAGCCTGCAGCGCTTCTGGCCGCCAGAGGAGCCGTTGTTCACGTTCGAGCAGGTTGCCGCCATCTCGAGCGCATCAATGGGCGCGCGCGGCTTCCTCGATATCAGGCGCGGGCATGCTTGGTGGACCCAGGCCTACGAAGACGTCAAGGGCTTGCGGCTCAAGTACGACGCAGTGCTGTCCGACAAGAGGGCTCTCCAGCGGCGGCTTGATGCGGTGGCCGACGCATTGCGCGGGGGTGGTGCTTGAGGTCGGCCACGGTTGAGCGCATCTGGCCCAGCACGCCGACAGCGGCGCCGCGTCAGTTTGCGCCGGAGCTGCGCCGCACCACGCTGCGCGCGCAGGCCTTCGCTGACTCGCTCGATGCAGAGCTGAACGAAGCCGTCTCGCTGCTCGAGCTGCGCGGCCAGTCGCAGCAGGCCCGCACCGTGTTGCTCGCGAAGTTGGCGGTGCTCCAGGCGATGGGCCGACTGCTGGAGGCGCTGTGATGGGTGGCTGGCCCTACCTCACCGCCGGCCGGGCCGCCGGGCTGCTGCTGCAGCGGCTGCTCGGCTGGCTGCGCGCGCCGTTCGGTTGAAACGAGCAGTGACGCGCCCATACAGCCAACCGCCTGACATTGCTTAGGGGGCGGCGAGTAACACGCCCCCCTCAAGCGTCATTTTCGATTCAAAGACAGGGGTGCAACGTGAGGGGTGGAAAGCGAGCGGGAGCGGGCGGCACGGCGGCCGGCGCGGCGAAGGCAACCGCGGCCCGGCTGGCGAAGCTGCGGGCGGCCCAGACGGCGCCGCCCGAGGGCGTCAAGGTGCTGACTTCGGGCGTCGATACGCTGCACCTTCACACCGTCTGCCCGCTCGCCGACGCCTGGGTGCAGCGGTTGGGCGAGGCCAAAAAGGCCGCATTGGCCGCCAGAGACGCGAATGAAGCCTCAGACGGGGTTCCGGTGGTGGTGGCGGGCCATCGCTTCACCGTGCGCCCCTGGGGCAGCCGAAAGGGCCCTCTGTTGCTCGAGTGCGAGGCCTTGACGCTGGTGGTCAACCCCGAGGCCCCGCGCCGGCTGCCCACCGTGTCGGCAGAGCTCAAGGCGCTGTGGCTGTGGCAGGTGGGCTACACCACCGCGGCCGCCGACGTGGCCGCCATCTTCGCGGCCCTCTGCGACGAGTCGAAGGCGCCAGCGGGCGCCGACTTGCGGGTGCAGGTGACGCGGTTGGACATCTGTGCCGACTTCGTGGGCTGGTGCCCTGCCCCCGAGCAGCTGCCGGAGTTTTTCACGCGGGCGGTGCGCCGCACCACCCACGAAGAGCACCGCGACTCGCTCGACACCCACCACCGCGGCCGCGCCTTCACCGGCTTTTCGTGGGGCTTAGGTGGCGCCCTCTCGGCGCGCCTGTACGACAAAACGCGCGAGGTGAAGACTTCCAACAAGCTCTGGTTTCGGCAGCTGTGGCGGAAAAAGGGCTGGGACGGCGAGGCGCCGGTGTGGCGGCTCGAGTTTCAGCTGAGGCGAGAGGCGCTCAACGAGCACGCGGCCGTCGACATGAAGTCAGGCGAGCTGGTGCATGTCTTCGCGCAGTGGGAGTCAGCCCGCGACAGCCTCACCGCGCTGTGGCGACAGCTGGCGACCGGCTGGCTTTCCTGGCGTCTGCCGCGCACCGCGACGCAGCGGGTGCGCCTGCAGCCGGTGTGGCAGCGCCTGGTTGATGGCGCGGTGTTCCGCGATGACAGCTGGGACGCCGAGGTGTACCGCCACAAGCGCGAAATCGACTTCGACGACACCATGGCGCAGCTCGGCGGGTGGCTCTCCCGCGCCGTCTTCGAGCGCTGGCGCGAGTATGGGCAGCCTTCAGGCCGGCCGGAGCTGCTCGAGGAGCTGCTCCGCACCTGTCGCGAGGCCGACGAGCAGCGCAAGCGGCGCAAGAAGGGCGACGGCGTGCTGTCGAGGGCCCAGGAGAAATTCACCCACTGGGAGCAGGAGCGGCGCCTTTTCAGAGACCCGGGCTACACCCGGCTCGAGCTTCACTAGGGCGAACAGGAAAGCGCCTCGGAAAATCTTCCGCGAGCCAGTGAGAATTGCCGCTCGAGCTTCCATGGGCGGCAAGCACCGCGGCGACGGTGAGCCACCAAAGCAGCGTGAAAAGGTTGAGCGCCACGAGATACTTGGCCAAGGCATTCGTTTAAACCCGCGAAGTTAACAGCAGGAGAATTTAACGAGCCATGAAACTCTGTATCCACGTAAGACCGCGAGATGACGGGCAAGGTTGGGCCGTTGACGTGTTCGACGGACGCCGCGCCTGGACCAAAACCCACCTCGGAGAGAGCCCTCTGAACAAGGCTGAGGCTCACAGGCTGGCTCACAAACTCCGCGACCCGAAATTTTACACCGCACGAACGAAGCGCGCGGTTAACAGCCTGACCATCGAGCGCGGATCGAAGGTGGTGTCACATGAGTAGCCCCGGACACGACGAGTTGCGCCGGTGGCGAGAGCAAGGACGGGCTCCGGCCGGTAGTTGCCCGTTTTGCGCATCGCGTATCTCCGTGATCGAGCGCGATGGCGTCTTTGTGGCTCGATGCTCGCACAGAGGATGTGGGGCAAGAGGGCCGAGGCACCATGACCTGACTCGTGCATGTGATCTCTTTTGCTGCCCCCCACAGCGAACGGCCGGCGGCATGGGTGGCCCCGATGTCGGAGGTGCGCTGTGACCGACGAAAGTTTCTGCTCGGTCTGCTCGCGCCTCACCGGCTTTGGCGACGAGGAGCGGTTTGAACCGCCCGTGAACCTCGCCCGGTGCCCCGCTCCCGGTGGCATGGAGTGCCGAGCCGTCGCGCAAGCGGTTGCCCCGCTCCGACGCGAGAACGTTCGGAGAGGCGGTCGGGAAGTGAGTTTGTGCAGAGCAACGAATGCGAAGGCCTTCACGGCTCCACCGGCCAGCCGTCTGAGTCGACTTTCACGCGCCAGCGCCCGCCGGGCACCGTCTTCGCGACGTAGATGCCTCGAGCGCACCAGCGGCGCAGCGTGCGCACGTGCACGTTAATTCGCTGCGCCACCACACTCGGCTGCTCCCAAACGACGTTCATGCGTGCGGCCCCCTGACTGTCCGGAAAATGCCACGCCGTGCCCCGAGCGAAAACAGCCTGGGGCCTGGAGTGCCACGCCGTGCCCCCGCGTGCCCTTCGCACGGTGGCGAAGGTGTGGGCTCATGCGCTCGTGCCCGACGCCAACCCCGAAGCCGCGCCGAAGAAGCCTCGCCGCCCCGTGTTGCCGAAGAAGCCGCAGGCGGCCGCAGCTGACGACGGCGACGACGACGAGCAGCCAGCGCCGCCAATCAAGGCCCGCCGCCAAGACGGCGACGACGACTTGTTCGAATACCTCTTCAGCGAAGAGGCCGACGAAGACTCGCTCGACGCGGACGACGACGAGTGAGCGAGCCGATTTCAGACTCGGTGCTCGACGCCGCCGCGGCGCAATTCGCCGCAGAAGAGGCGCCGAGCCAGCTGAAGGCCGCGCGGCAGGCTGAAGCCGCCGCGAAGCTCAACACGCCGCCCGGCGAAGCTGCGCCGAGTGAGCCGCCAGCGGGCGGCACGGTGGAGCTGAGCGAGGCGGTGCAGAATCTCGGCGCCGAAGGCCTCGCCAACCTCGGAGTGGTGGCGCTCAACATCTTCGTGCCGAAGTTCTTCGGCAAGAAGTACGAGCTGACCGAGGCCGAGCAGCAGAAGCTGGCCGCGGCCGCGGTGCCAGTCGTCGAAAAGTACCTGCCCGATGCGCAGGTGTCGCCGGAGGTGGCGTTTCTGGCGGTCGCCGCGTTCATCTACGGGCCCAAAGCAATGCAGCCAGACGTGCCGGAGAATCCCCCCTCACCGGCCGCCAAGCCAACACCCGACGTTCAGCCGAGCGAGGCGAAGGCGTGAGGGCGAAGCTGCCCCAGAAGCCGCGCGCGACTGTCGCGCCGCCCCGTCTGCCGGGCGTCGGGCATGTTGGTGTGTTCGGCAAAACGCAGTTTGGAAAATCGACGTGGACGCGCAAGGCGCTCGAGTCGGCTGAGCTGACTTCGGCCGGTCGCCGCGTCTTCGTCGTCGACGCGAAAGGCGACTGGCGAGCCTGGTGCCTCGCTGCCGGCTTCATGTTCATGACGGCAGACGAGCTGCTGCAGGCGCCCGGCTACCTGCTCACCGACAACGTGTGCTTGATGGTGCCCGACCGCACGCCGCGAGCCGCCGGCCGGGCCTTCAGGCTGCTCGCTCGCCTGGTGCACGCTCGGCAAATTCAGTGCGTGGTGGTGGCCGAAGAAGTCGGCAGCTACGCCGAGTTTTGCCGCGAAGAGTTGCACACGCTCGCTACCCAGGGCCTGCCGCACTGTCGGCTTCTGGTGGTGGCGCAGCGACCGGCCGTCGTACCGAAGACGGTGCGCAGTCAGCTCGACGCGCTCGCCCTCTTTCACCTCGACGAGCCCGGCGACGTTGAAGCCGTCGTTGAGCGCACCCGCGACGAGTCTCTCGCGGCCGTGCTTCCCAGTCTCCCAGTCGGAGCCCACCGCGAGTGGGTCGCCGGCCTCGTGCAGCACCCCAACCCCCTCCCCCCGAAAGAGAGTCACCCGTCATGAAGTTCCTGAAAACCCCCGCTGGAAAGCTGGCCCTCGGCGCTGTTGTGAGCGCCTTTGTTGTCGCGAAGCTGATGAAGGCCCAGGCCGAAGCGAAGACCAACCCCAGCACCAAAGACAGCCTCATCTACAAGGTCGCCGACACCCTCGGCTTCGGCGCCTGAAGCGGCCTCCCTCTCACACTCACTCCTGAAAGGGACACCACCATGGCTACCTACAAAAAGCTCGTCGATACCTGGAGCATCTCGGCCGGCGCGCGACGCACCTTCAAGTTGCGAGACCTCGACAAGCGAATCGACGGGCGCATTGCGTACCTGCAGCGCATCACGCTGCGCTCGATTCTCACCGTGAGCTTCACCGCCCAGCCGGGCGTCGTCGGGCACAACAACCTCTTCAAGAAAATCACCTTCGCCCCGTTCGGCGGCTCCCAGGTGCGCGCGTCGCTCTCGGGCAACGCGCTGCGCATGTTCGAGCGGTTGGAAAACGGAAAGACCAAGGTCGGCGAGGCAATTCAAACCGCCACGGGCTCACCGCGGCACTTCTCGCGCGTCATTGAAATGGGCCCGGCCAACGCGGCCAACCCTGAAGAGTTCGCCATCTGCTGCGCCGGCATGGTCGACGGAACGCTCGAGGTGGAGTTTGGCGCGTTGACCGACATCTCGGCCGACACCACCGCGATGAGCGGCACGGTGCAGGTGATTGCCGAGTACATCGTGCGCGACAACGAGCTTGTCGTCGGCCCGACGTACGAGCGCCGCGAAGACTTCGTGGCGATGGGCGAGATTCTCACCGGCGAGCAGCTGCTCATGGCCTTGGGTCTGGTCAACAGCAGCAGCTACGACGCGCTCGCGGCTGGCGACATCGCCAACGTGACGCTCGAGACGGGGCGCTTCAACCCAATCAACAGCGTGCCCGCCGAGGCGCTCACCGCGTGCTTCAACCACGACTTCGCCCCTGGCGAAATCGGCGCGATTCAGGGCGAGCCCGAGGACGCGACCGACGTGCACCAGCGGCAGGTCAACCTGGCGTCGCCGACTGCCATCGCTGCGCAGACGGCCGACCTGCAGCCAATCTGGTGGAGTGGCAAAGACAGCTACATCACCAAGGCGGGCGTCTACTGCCCCAACCAGTTCAAGCTGCTGTGGAGCGGCTCGCAGACTTCGACGGGCACCGGCCGCCTCACTGGCCGCGCGCTCCCGCTCGAGGCGAGCGAAGTGCAGCGGGTGGTGGACACCGCCTGCCGCGAGCTGGGCATCGTCACCGGGGCGCCCACGGTGAAGACGCTCAGCAAGGAGCCGTTCAAGGGCCCGGCGTGGCTCCGTCGCTTCATGCCCCACTACGCCAAAGCCGGCCGCGCGTAAGCGGCGCTGCGAGAGAGGAGACACCCCCATGTTGGTTCTCGTCGTCGTCGGGCTTCTGTTGCTCCAACAGCAGAAGCCCTCGCAGCAGCAGCAGCTCCCGGCTCAGCAGCCGCCAGCATCCTCGGGTGGCGGCGGCGCCAAGGAGACCGCCCTTGACTGGTTCAAGGTCATCCTCGGCGCGGCGAAGGAAGGGTACGCCGAGTACCAGAAGTACAACTCGGGGAAACAGTGAGCCAAGAGGCGCTGGCCGTCGCTGCGCTGTTGCTGCTCGGGAGCAAGCGCCCGGGCAGCAGCGACAGCAATGCGGGCGGCCAGCCGCCTCAGACACCGCCGCCGACCGAGCTCGAGCCCGGCGGCAGCGGGAGTGATGCAGCGCTAAAAACGGCGCTGGGCTTGGCCGGCAGTCTCGTGCCGACCATCGGCGGAATCATCGGCAAGGTGACCGCCGGGCTTGGCACCGGCGCGGCTGGCGCTGGCGCTGGAGCTGGCGGCTCGGGCTCGGCTGCGCTGGCTGGCGGCGGTGCGCTCGGCGGCGTGTCGGCAATTTCTATAGCTGCGCCCGTGGCGGTTGCGGTGCTCATCGTCGCCGCGGTCGTGACGGGTTTGGTCGGCTCGGCGGTGTCGGAGTACCACCAGGCGGTCACCCGACTGCTTGGCTACGACATTCGCGCGGGCTCGCTCGACGTGCTGGTGGGCGCCTATGTGCAGCGACTGCAATTCACGGTGAAGCAGCTGGTTCAGCTGCCGCTAAACGAAGCGGCGGCAAAGTACCGGAAAAGCTTCGCGCTGACTTCGGCCGACAAGTCGCAATGGTGGCCACCCATAGAAGAGCAGCTGTTGCGACGGCTCTATCTCGCGTCGCTCTACGTCGGCATCGAGCGGTGCTGGGCCCGCAACCTAGCGTGTGACGCCTTCTTCGCTTCGCTCGGGCACAGCGCCCAGCAGCGCCGAGAGACGGGCGAGTCAATGCCGGGCAGTGACTTCTGGGAGGTGTTCGCAGACCGGGCGCTCCTCGGCGGGCTGCCGCAGGCGACCTACAACTTCAACCCAATCACCTCGGGCGGGCTGACCAACATCGGCTTCACCAGCGAGCCGAAATCGCCCTACCCGTCGATTCACGTGGGGCACCCGAGCTACGCCGAAGTCGAGAACGCCGCGCGCGACTTCTGCGCCAACGTGGAAGGCATCGGCGACCCGTTCACCGCCGTCACCAGGCTGGCGCACTTCTCTGGCGCTGCTGAAGGCATCGTGCTCGCGGCAATCGCCGGCTACACCGTGGGCTGGCCCGGTGACCGCGCGTTCGCCGAGGGCATCTCCCAGCGTATTTTGCTTTGGGACGTGCGGGCGGAAGAGCGGAAGGTCGGCGACGAGCGGCTGCGCGCCTACTGGCTGGTCGACCCCAACACCGGGTGGGCCGTCGCGCCGATTCAGTCGCGCGAGCGAAATCAGATTGTGGTGGCCCCAGCATGAGCGCCCTGCCGGCCAGCGCTGTGCTTGACCGATGCCTCGACGCGGTGGCCAACGCCAAAGCCGCCTTCGAGCAGGAGGCCTCAAGCTACGTCATCGAGCCCTCGAGCTTCGGCCTGGTGCGCAGCGTGCTCGATGCCGCGATGCAGGCAATTTCGGTGGACTTGCGCGCCTACCTGGCGCAGGGCGGCGGGCCGCACGGCTCGCCCGAGCGCTGCGCGGAGTTGGCGCTGCAGCTGGCCCAAGACGCTCAAGATATGGTGGCGCGAGAGCTGAAGTGGTCAGACGGCGACCGCTTCGGCCTCAAGTCAATTGTCGTCGCGGTCGGCGGATACGTCGAAGACAAGGTGGCCACCGTGGCGACGGCCGGCTCATTCGGCATCGGCCTCGCGGTGGTGTTGCTGCTGGCGGTGTACCTGCTCGGCGCGCCTCGGAGGCTTGCTTGACGTGGGCTGGTTGCTCCTGCTGGCGGTGCTGGTCGTGAGTCGCTCGAGCGCGGTGCAAGAGGCCGTGCGCCGGCTCGCCGTCTCGCTGCGAGGCAAGATGGTGCAGCTCGAGCTGTGGGCCATCGGCGGCGGCTTCTACCTCCGCGCCGACGCAGCCAGCGCCTTCGCTTCGATGCGCGCGCAGGCACTCTCCGAAGGTGTCGCGCTGCAGGTGAATTCGGCCTGGCGCACTCGGGAGCAGCAGAAGGCGCTCTACGACGATTATGTCTCAGGCCGTAGAAGCGCCGTCGCAGCTCCGCCGGGGTACAGCAATCACGAGGGCGGGACTGCGGTGGACGTCGAAACGGCCTGGGGCACCAATGCCGCATACCTCTGGCTGTCGGCCAACGCGCACCGCTTTGGCTTCAGTCGCACCGTGCCCGACGAGCCGTGGCACTGGGAGTACACCGCATGAGCGCCCTGCCGAACCTGAAGGAGTACTTCTCCGCGCTGTTTGAAATCGCCCGGGTGATGATGCCGGTGCTGGAAGAGGCGCGCCGCAAGCCGGTGCGGCCGCTCAACCTGCTCGGCGCTATCACCACCTTTGGCGACGGGCGAGACCTCGGCGACGCGGAGCTGACGCAGAAGGGCGGCTACTCCGTCAACGAGACGGGCTACGGGGTTGTCTTTCTGCGCCGCGGCTCTCACCCGGGTGCCCGCCTCAAGCTGTCGATTGGCGGCGAGCTGCGCAGCTTCGCGCCGGGCGATTCGCTCTACGGCTACTTCGAAGAGCTGAAGCTCGAGCGCGGCGACAACTCGGCGACCAGCGGGCCCTACCTGCTCGCCATCATTCGG
>WBZV01001158.1_pt1 | contig 12756 bp, 11 predicted proteins | sample 5204221 | NCBI WGS metagenome assembly WBZV01 (sample SAMN12344360, study PRJNA552823) | activated sludge metagenome | biome: Activated sludge suspended growth; feature: Nitrification reactor; material: Wastewater; isolation source: activated sludge from nitrification reactor of wastewater...
CGTCGAGGGACTTCACGTCGGCCTTCAGCTGGATCAGGTAGCCGGACACGAAGCGCGCGGCCATGCCCAGGTGGCGCAGCAGCTGGACCAGCAGCCAGGCGGAGTCACGGCACGAGCCGGTGCGCTTGGCGAGGGTTTCTTCCGGCGTCTGGACGCCCGGCTCCATGCGGATCACGTAGCCGATGTGCTTCTGCAGGTCGGCGTTGATCTTGACCAGGAAGTCCACCATGCGCAGCTTGTCGCGGGGAATGGTGTCCAGGTATTTCTGGAATTCGGGAGTGGCTTCTTCCTTCAGGAGATACGGGGCCAGCTCATGGCTGAGGGCGCCGGCGTATTCGAAGGGGAAGTTCTCGGCTTCGGGTTCCAGGAAGAAGTCGAAGGGGTTGATGACCGACATCTCGGCGACCAGGTCCACTTCCACGCTGAACTCGGTGACTTTTTCCGGGAAGACCAGGCGGGCGAGGTAATTGGCCTGGGGGTCCTGCTGCCAGTTGATGAAGTGCGGCTTGGGCAGCACCCGCAGGGAGTAGGACAGGATGCGGGTCCGGCTGTGGGGCGCAGGGCGAAGACGAACAACCTGCGGGCCGACGGTGATCGGGCGGTCGTACTTGTAGGAGGTCAGGTGATTGAGGGCAACGTGAATGGTCACGGGATACTCCGTTCTTGGGGCTGCGGGTTTCAGGCTTGCTTGTACCTCTAGCAAACTTCACGCCACCCGGTTTATCCCGTTCCGATGACAATCCTGTTGCAGCGTCAGCCCTTTTTCGGGCTTTCTGAGGGGAGGATGATCGCTCCGATCTCTCGAAGGGCGCTCGGCGAGTGCTCGCCACGGTGCATGCACCAGAATGGATAGCGGGTGATGCACCAATAGCGTGCATGCGTGCACGGAAGAATAACGCATCGGGCCGCGTCACCCGACCTCATTCAGTGGCTGCGGCGACGCATTGAGCCTTGCCGGCAAACCAGCTCAGCTTGCCGGCAAGGCTCACCACCTCACCGACGATGAGCAGGGCGGGGGGCCGGATGCCGGCCTCCAGGGCCCGTGCGGGCAGGCTCTCCAGGGTGCCGGTGACCACCCGCTGGCGGGCCGTTGTGCCGTTCTCCACGAGGGCGGCAGGGGTGTGCGCCGCACGCCCGTGGCCGACCAGCGCGGCGCAGTGCGCGGCCAGCTGGCCGACGCCCATGTAGATCACCGCGGTCTGGTGCGGCCGGGCCAGGGCGGCCCAGTCCAGGGTTGATTCCCCGTCGCGCCGGTGGCCAGTGGCAAACACCACTGACTGGGCATGATCCCGGTGGGTCAGGGGAATGCCGGCATAGGCGGCCACGCCGCAGGCGGCGGTGATGCCCGGCACCACCTCGAAGGCCACGCCGGCCGCCACCAGCGCCTCCACCTCTTCGCCGCCCCGCCCGAAGATGTAGGGGTCGCCCCCCTTCAGGCGCACCACCCGTCGGCCCGCCGTGGCCAGGCGCACCAGCAGCTGGTTGATGTCTTCCTGGGGCAGGGTGTGATGGCCGGACTCCTTGCCCACGTAGATCCGCTCGGTGCCCGGGCGGGCCAGCTCCAGCACCCCTTCGCCCACCAGGTGATCGATCACCAGTACCTCGGCTTCGCCGATCAGGCGTGCCGCACGCAGGGTCAGCAGTTCCGGGTCGCCGGGGCCGGCGCCGACCAGGGCCACCCTGCCGGGCGCAGGGCTGCCGAGGCGCTTCAGGCCCGGGCCGGATTCCAGCCCCCGGCCGTGGGTGCTGACAAGCTGGTCGAGGAAGGCACGGAGGGCGTCTGCGGCAGGCATCGCAAGACGGGCAGTGACGGGCGGAGGCATTGCGGAACTCCCGGGATCATGACGGCCGCAATCTAGCAGTGGGGTGGCGTTTTTGAACTTGACCGCAGTCAAGGCAGGGGAATGCCCCCCAAGCGCACGCTTCGGGCCGAGCGGGATAGGCCGCTGGTTGGGTTCATTTCAAGGGAGATGCACGATGAGTATGTGGAAAACCGGAGCAATTGCCGCGGCCTTGCTGCCGCTGGCCATGGCACAAGCCTTCGCGGAAGATGCCAAAACGACGACCAGCGACCCTGCTGCGAAATATCAGTCGGCCGGCTCACCCCTGGCCAATGTGGAGATGTACCAGGACATCAACCCCAAGGCACCGCCGATGAGCAAGGCGGAGTTCGACAAGGCCCGCCAGATCTACTTCGAGCGCTGTGCCGGCTGTCACGGCGTGCTCCGCAAGGGCGCCACCGGCAAGCCCCTGACCACCGACAAGACCCTGGCCGCCGGTACCGACTACCTGAAGGTCTTCATCAAGTACGGCTCCCCCGCCGGCATGCCCAACTGGGGCACTTCCGGCGAGCTGACCGACGATGAGGTCGATCTGATGGCCCGCTACATTCAGCAGACGCCCCCGCAGCCGCCGGAGTATGGCCTGAAGGACATGAAGGCCACCTGGAAGGTGCTCGTGCCGCCCGAGCAGCGCCCGAAGAAGAAGATGAACAACTACAACCTCGAGAACATCTTCTCGACCACCCTGCGCGATGCCGGCGAGATCGCGCTGATCGACGGCGACACCAAGAAGATCATCAGCATCATCAAGACGGGCTACGCGGTGCATATCTCGCGCATGTCCGCCTCGGGCCGCTACCTGTTCGTGATCGGCCGCGATGCCAAGATCAACATGATCGACCTGTGGATGGAGAAACCCGACAACGTCGCCGAGATCCGTGTCGGTCTCGAGGCCCGTTCGGTGGAAACCTCCAAGTACAAGGGCTACGAAGACAAGCTGGCCATCGCCGGCACCTACTGGCCGCCCCAGTACGTGATCATGAACGGCGACACCCTCGAGCCGCTCAAGATCATGGCCACCCGCGGCATGACCGTCGGCGAGCAGGAGTTCCACCCCGAGCCGCGCGTCGCCTCCATCGTGGCCTCGCACTACAAGCCCGAGTTCGTGGTGAACGTCAAGGAAACCGGCAAGTCCCTGATGGTGAACTACAGCAATCTCAACGAGATCACCACCAAGGAGATCCCGGTCTCCAAGTTCCTGCACGACGGCGGCCTCGACAGCTCGAAGCGCTACTTCATGGTCGCCGCCAACCAGTCCAACCAGGTCGGCGCCATCGACCTCAAGGACGGCACGCTGGCCGGGCTGATCGACGTGGGCAAGATCCCGCACCCGGGCCGCGGCGCCAACTTCACCCACCCGAAGTACGGCCCCGTGTGGGCCACCGGCCACCTGGGCGACGAGACCATCGCCCTGATCGGCACCGACCCGGCCAAGCACAAGCAGTACGCCTGGAAGATGGTCGAATCGCTGAAGGGCCCGGGCGGAGGCGCGCTGTTCGTCAAGAGCCACCCGAAGTCCAAGAACCTGTGGTCCGACGCCCCGCTGAACCCCGATCCGAAGATCTCCCAGTCGATCGTGGTGTATGACATCAACAACCTGGCCGCCGGCTACAAGACCCTGCCCATCGGCGAATGGTCCGGCATCAAGGACGACGGTGCCAAGCGCGTGGTGCAGCCGGAGTACAACAAGGCGGGCGACGAAGTCTGGTTCTCGGTGTGGAGCGCCAAGAACAAGGAATCGGCAATCGTCGTGGTGGATGACAAGACCCTGAAGCTCAAGGCCGTCATCAAGGATCCGCGCCTGATCACCCCGACCGGTCACTTCAACGTCTATAACACCCAGCACGACGTCTATTGATCCCGCGCCTGGCAAACCCCGCCGGCCCGGGCGGGGTGCCGGCGCCCTTACACGAGGAGAGACCGATGAAGATTGCACTGATCTGTGCCGCGCTGCTGGCCACCCTGAGCAGCGCTTCCGCCCTGGCGGCCGATCCGGCCGCGGCGGCCCAGAAGGCCGGCTGCATGGCCTGCCACACCATGGACAAGAAACTGGTGGGGCCGTCCTTCAAGGACATCGCGGCCAAGTACAAGGGCCAGGGCGATGCCGTGGCCAAGCTGAGCGACAAGGTGCGCAAGGGCGGGGCCGGCAACTGGGGGCAGATCCCCATGCCGCCCAACCCGGCCGAGAAGATCGGCGATGCCGATCTGAAGGAGGTGGTGGGCTGGATCCTGAAGAGCTGAGCGCTTCAGGTCGGTCATGCCAGGGGGGCCCGCGGGGCCCCCATTTTGTTTCAGTGCCCCTTCAGCGCATAGATGCCCGGGGCGTTGCGCCAGTAGCCCTTGTAGTCCATGCCGCCGCCGAACAGGAAGCGGTCGGCCACGTCCAGGCCGGTGAAGTCGGCGCGCATGCCCGGGTAGGCCTTGCGATCGTGCACCTTGTGCACCAGCACCGCCGAGTGCACCTCGCGGGCGCCCTCCTGCTTCAGGTAGTCGATGATCGCCGCCAGGGTGTGGCCCTCGTCGAGGATGTCGTCGAGCACCAGCACGTTGCGGTCGCGGAGATCCTGCGTGGGGCGCACCCGCCAGTCCAGCAGGGTGCCTTGCAGGGCGTGGCCGTAGCGGGTGGCGTGGAGGTAGGCCAGCTCGAGGGGAAAGGGCAGGCGCGGCAGCAGGCGCCCGGCCAGGATCAGGCCCCCGTTCATCACCACGTACACCAGCGGGTTCTTGTCCTGCAGGCGCACGGTGATGTCGGCGGCGAGCTGGTTGAGGGCGGCATCCACCTCGGCGGGGGTGCACAGGCAGTCCGCTTCCTCGCGGGCGCGGCGGATTTCTTCCAGGTCGACGGTCATGGCGGTACGGAGAGGGTCAGGGGATCAGGTTGCGGGCGCGGCGCAGCAGCTGCCAGCCCAGCCAGCCCCGGCGGACCCAGCGCAGGGCGGCCCGCGGACGGGCAACCACCACGAAGATGGCCAGGCCGGACAGGATGGGGGCGTTGTCGCGGGCCCACAGCACGCCATTCACTACCCGGTCCACGCCGCGCAGCACGGGCGTGAAGGCCTGGGCATGGTGAATCAGGGCGTCGCGCTGTTCGGCGCTGCGGGCCTGCAGGCGCTGCTTGCGCAGGGCCAGTTCGACGAGCTCGGGCTTCATTCCCGGGGACGCAGGGCTTCCCGGTCCTGGGCGATCTCGGCCAGGCTGGAGGCAAACAGGCGCGACCCGGAGCGCATCCGTCCGGCGGCCCGGGTGGCGGCCCACACGCCGGCGATGAACAGGCCGGTGGTGGCCAGGCCCAGGGCCAGCAGGCGGTGGCTGTCCCAGAACAGCACGGTGAGGAAGGCCATCAGGAAGACCACACCGAAACCGATGAACAGGGCGGCGAGCACCGTATCGAACAGGAAGCCGCTGGCGCGCAGCTTTTCTTCCTTGAGTTCGACGGAGAAGAGTTCGAGCCGGGTCTGGAGCGTGGCCAGACCCGAATCGGCGAGCCCTTTGAGGGACTCGCCGAGGCGCGTGGGCGCGGGGTCGCTCATGGGGGAGCGAGGCACTTAGCGGCGGTTGACCAGCAGGCCGAGCAGGAAGCCGACACCCGCGGCGACGCCGACGGCCTTCCAGGGGTTGTCATGCACGTAGTCGTCGGTGGCGCGGGCGGCGGCCTTGGTCTTCTGCACCACGGCGGCTTCCAGATCCTGCAGCTTGTACTTGGCGGCGGTCAGCTTCTCGGACAGACGGCCACGCACGTCGGCCACCTTGTCGCCGGCCTGGCCGGCGGTGAGCTTGAGCAGCTCTTCGGTGTCGGCCACGACGGCCTTGAAATCGGAAACCAGTTTTTCCTTGGTGACTTGTGCTTCGCTCATGGTGTGCTCCAGGTGAAAGGCAAAAAAAGTGTGCGGGTCGGTGGTCTGCACCCCCCTTTATATCCGGACCTAGGCTAATCCGATTTGTTCCCCGTGGCAATGCAGGCGGCTTGCCCGGCAGACCCCGGGGAACGCCGGAAAACCCGCGCCAGCAGGTCTTCCAGGTCATCCACGTAGGTGTAGACCGCGGGCACCACGAGCAGGCTGAGCAGGGTCGAGCTGATCAGGCCGCCGATCACCGCAATCGCCATCGGCGCCCGGAAACTCGGGTCGGCGCCCAGGCCCATGGCGATGGGCAGCATGCCGGCGCCCATGGCCAGGGAGGTCATGACGATGGGCCGGGCGCGGTTGCGGCAGGCATCCACCAGGGCGTCGAAGCGGTTCAGCGTCACGCCGCCGCGGCCGCGACGGGCCTCGATGGCGTACTCGATGAGCAGGATGGAGTTTTTCGTCACCACGCCCATCAGCATCAGCAGGCCGATCAGCGACGGCATGGAGAAGCTGCTGCGGGTGGCCAGCAGGGCCACGAAGGCGCCGCCGATGGCCAGGGGCAGGGCCGCCAGGATGGTCACCGGCTGGGTGAAGCCCTTGAACAGCAGTACCAGCACCATGTAGATGCACAGCACGCCGATGCCCATGGCCAGACCGAAGCTGCCGAACAGCTCCTGCATCATCTCGGCGTCGCCGGAGTCGGCCAGACGCACGCCGGGGGGCAGGTTCTGCAGGGCCGGCAGGGCCAGGGCCTCGTTATAGACCTCACCCAGCTCGCGCTGGCCGAGTTCCACCTCGAGGATCACGTTGCGGCTGCGGTCCAGGCGATTCACCTGGGCCGGGCCGCTGTCCATGCTGATGCTGGCCACGTTGGCGAGCTGCACCGGGCCGTTCTTGCCCGGCACGGTGAGCCGGCCGATGGCGTCCAGGTCGGCGCGCACCGCGTCGGGCAGGCGCACCCGGATGGGCACCTGGCGGCGCTCCAGGTTGAGCTTGGCGAGGCCCACGTCGTAGTCGCCGGCGGTGGCCACGCGCACCGTCTCGCCGATGGCGTCGGCGGTCACGCCCAGGTCGGCGGCGCGGGCGAAGTCGGGGCGCAGCACCACCTCGGGCCGCACCAGGCTGGCGCTGGAGGTGATGTTGCCGACCCCCTGCAGGGTGCGCAGGTCACGGGTGGCGGCCTGGGCGGCGACACCCAGGGCGGCCGGGTCGTCGCTCTTCAGCACCAGGATCATCTTCACCCCGGAATCGGCCGGGCCGACGGTGACGCGCACGCCGGGCAGCACGCCGAGGCGTTCGCGCATCTCCACCTCCACCGCCTGCTGGTTGCGGTGGCGTTCGGTGCGGTGGCTGAGGGTGACGGTGAGCACCGCGCGGCGCACTTCGGCCGCCGCGCCCGGGTTGAAGCCGTCACCGGCCGCGCCGCCGCCGATGGAGCTGAACACCGCCTTCACGTCGGGCATGGCGGCGATGGCGCTGCGGGCCGTCTCGGCCGCCGCCCAGGTCTCCTTGAGGGTGCTGCCGGGGGGCAGCTCCACGTTCACCAGGGTCTGGGCCCGGTCGGCGGGGGGCACGAAGCCGGTGGGCAGCAGCGGGATCAGCATCACCGAGCCGACAAAGAAGGCGATGGCCCCGAGCAGGGTCAGGAAGCGGTGGCGCAGGCACCACTGCATGCTGCGCATGTAGCTGCGCATGATGCGGCCTTCCGGCACTTCGCCATGGGCCACCGGGCGCATGAAGTAGGCGGCCATCATCGGGGTGAGCAGGCGTGCCACCACCAGCGAGGCGATGATGGCGAGCACCGCGGTCCACCCGAACTGCTTGAAGAACTTGCCGGCGATGCCGGCCATGAAGGCCGTGGGCAGAAACACCGCCACCAGGGCGAAGGTGGTGGCGATGACCGCCATGCCGATCTCGTCGGCGGCCTCCATGGCCGCCTGCAGGGGCGTCTTGCCCATGCGCAGGTGGCGGGCGATGTTCTCGATCTCGACGATGGCATCGTCCACCAGGATGCCCACTACCAGGGCCAGGGACAGCAGGGTGACGGTGTTGAGGGTGAAGCCGAACCAGGCCATGCCTAGGAAGGTGGGGATCACCGACAGGGGCAGGGCCAGGGCGGCGACGAGGGTGGCGCGCCAGTCACGCAGGAACCACCACACCACCAGCACGGCCAGCAGGGCGCCCTCGTAGAGCAGCTGCATGGAGCCGTCGAAGTTCTCCTGCACCGCGGCCACGTTGTCGTAGGCGTGGGTGAAGCGCAGCTCCGGGTGGGCGGCCTGCAGTTCGGCCACGGCCTTCACCACCCCGTCCGTCACGGTGATCTCGCTGGCCCCCCGGGTGCGGGAGACTTCGAAGCCGACCACCGGCTTGCCGTCGAGCAGCGCCACCGAGCGGCGCTCGGCGGTGGTGTCGGTGATGGTGGCGATGCGCTCCAGGCGCACGCTGCGCCCGCCGGGCAGGGGCACGTCCATGGCCGCCAGAGCCTGGGCGCTGGCGACGGTGGCGATGGTGCGTACGGCCTGCTCGCCGCCGCCCACGTCGCCGCGGCCGCCGGGGGCCTCCAGCTGGGCCCTGCGCAGCTGGCGCGACACGTCGGCGGCGCTGACCCCGAGGGCGGTCATGCGGTCGGTGTCCAGCTCCACCCGCAGCTCGCGGGTCAGGCCGCCCATGCGCTTGACGGCGCCGACGCCCTTCACCGCCAGCAGGCGGCGGGTCACGCTGTCATCCACCAGCCAGCTCAGGGCTTCTTCGTCGAGGGTGTCGGAGGTGAGGGTCCAGGCGCCCAGGGGGCGGCCGGCGGTGAGGATCTTCGCCACCACCGGGTCGCGCACGTCGGCGGGCAGGTCGGAGCGCACCCGGCTGACGGCGGCGCGCACCTCGGTTTCGGCCTCGTTGGCGTTCTTTTCCAGCTCGAACTCGATGGAGATGCTCACCTCCCCGTCGAGGATGGTGGTGTACATCTTCTTGATCTGGGCGAGGGTCGCGATGCTGTTTTCCAGCTTGCGGGCGACCTCGGTCTCCAGGGTGCCGGGGGCGGCGCCGGGCAGGCTGGCGCTGACCGTGACCACCGGCAGTTCGATGTCCGGGAAATCCTGGATGCCGGCGCCCCGGAAGGCCAGCAGGCCGGCCAGGGTGAGCAGGGCGAAGAGCAGGATCGCCGGGATGGGGTTGCGGATGGAGAAGGCGGAGAAGTTCATGGTGCGCTCAGCGGGTGGTCGGGGCGAGGGCCTGGACGCTCGGCGGCACACGCTGGACGAGATCGCCGTCGTTGAGGAAGCCGGCGCCGCTGGCCACCACCTGGGCGTCGGGCTTGAGGCCGGAGACGATCTCGACCCGCTCCGCATCCCGGTCGCCGACCTCGACCCGGGCCTGGGTGACGCGGTTGTCGGCGCCCACCAGGAAGACGTGGTTGAAGCCGTCGCGCATGGCCACGGCCTGGCGCGGCAGGGTCAGGCCGCGGGTCTTGCCCAGGGCGAAGTCGCCGCGGGCGAACATGCCGGCCTTGAAGGCCGCCTCGGCGCCATTGCCGGCGCTGGCAGGCAGGTCCACGTAAACCAGCGCGTTGCGGGTGGTGGTGTCCACGGTGGGGGCCACGGTGCGCACCGTGCCGGTGACCTGGCTGCCGCCGGGGGCGGTGATGCGCACCTTCTGGCCGGCCTGGACCCGGGCCAGCTCGGCGGCGGGCACGTCGGCGCGCCATTCCAGGCGATGCTGGCGGATCAGGCGGAACAGCTCCTGCCCCTGGGGCACCACGGCGCCGAGGGTGGCGGCCGGGGCGCGGAAGGAGATCACGCCGTCGTCACTGGCAAGCACTTTGGTGTGGCGCAGGCGCAGGTCGGCGGCGGCCAGGCTGGCCCGGGCGGCCTTCACCCGGGCGTCGGCGGCGGCCTCGGCGGTGAGGTATTGCTGGAGCTGCTGGGCGCTGAGGGCACCGGTGCCATCCACGCTGCGGGCCCGGCCGGCGTTTCCGCGGGCCTCCTGCAGGGCCGCCTCGGCCTCGGCCAGGGCGGCGCGGGCCTGGGCCTGGTCGGCCAGGGGGATGTCGGCGGCGAACTCGGCCAGCAGCTCGCCACGCTTCACGCGGGCGCCCACGTTCACCTTCACGTCGATCAGGCGCAGGCCGCCGGATTCGGCGCCGAGGGAGGCTTCCTGCCAGGCGGCGATGCTGCCGTTGGCGGTCAGGCGGCGTTCCATGTCGCGGCTCTCGGGGCTGGCGATGGTGACCGTCAGGGCCGGCTTGGCCGGGCTGGTGGTCGCTGCCGCCGGGGTAGCGGGGGCGTCTTCGCTGGAGGAGCAGGCGGTCAGGCAGGTGAGGCCGGCGAGGGCGAGGAGGGTGCGGCGGGCGGCGATCATCGGGCGTCTCCGGAGAGGGCGGCTTGGGGGGAGGGGGAGGTGGGGGCGGAGGTCGTCCAGCCACCGCCGACGGCCCGATACAGGGCCACCCAGGCGGCGACGCGCTCCTGCTCCCAGCCGGCCAGGGTGGTGTCGGCGGCGAGCTGGGTGCGGCGGGCGTCCTCCAGCTCCATCAGGCTGGCGAAGCCGGCGCGCTGGCGGGCTTCGGTGGCGGTGAAGGCGGCCCGGTAGTCCCGGGCGGCGCGGCGCACGTCGGCTTCCCGGGCGCTGGCGGCGTCCAGGCGCACCAGGGCCTGCTCCACTTCGGCCACGGCGTCGCGGACCTTCTGGCGGTAGCTGCTCTCGGCGGCGACATAGGCGGCTTCGGCGGCCTCGACCCGGGCGCCGATGCGGCCGCCATCCAGCAGGGGCATGGACAGGGTCGGGCCGATGGACCAGGTGGTGGCCGACATGCGGTCTCCGTTGGTGTTGAGGCGCAGGGGGGTGATGAAGCCGCTGAGGCTCAGGCGCGGGTAGCGGGCGGCCTGGGCAGTACCGATGGCTGCGCTGGCGGCGGCCAGGTCGCGCTCGGCGGCGGCCACGTCAGGGCGCTGGGCCAGCACCTGGGCGGGCAGGGCCTCGATGGCGAAGGCGGCAGGGCGCGGGAAGCGGCCGTCGGCGTTCTTTAGCTGAGCGCGCAGGGCGGGCTCGTCGAGGCCGGTAAGGGCCACCAGGGCCTTGATCTGCTGATCCCGCACCGAGCGTAGTTCGGTGAGCGCGGCGGCGCCGTCGGCGGCGCTGGCGGCGGCCAGGGCGACCTGGGCCGGGGCGCTCAGACCAGCGCGGCCCAGGGTGTCGATCAGGCGTGCGGTCTCGGCCCGGGAGGCGGCATCGGCCTCGGCCTGGGCCACCCGGCGCTCCTGGAAGCGTAGCTGCAGGTAGGCGTTGGCGGTTTCGGCGGCCACCGACACCCGGGCTTCGTGCCAGCGCGCCGTGGTGGCCGCGAGGCGGGCGTCGGCGCCCTCCTGGTCGCGGGCGATGCCGCCGAACAGGTCGATCTCCCAGTTGGCCATCACCGAGGCCTGGCGGGTGGTCTGGAAGGTGGTGGGAGCGCCAAAGGTGAAGGCGGCGCGCTTGGCAGCCAGGCTGCCGTCGAGGGTGGGCATGCCGGCCACGCCGGCGCGCACGGCGTCGGAGCGGGCCTCGGCGATGCGGGCGCGGGCCTGGGCCAGGGTGGCGCTCTGCTGCTGGGCGGCATCGATCAGGCTGGACAGTGCCGGGTCGTCGAGCTGCCGCCACCAGTCGGTGAGGGCGCCGAGCTTGCCGTCGTGGGGCAGGGGGGCATGCCAGCCGGTGGGGGCGGCCAGGGGGGCGGGCTGGTAGTCGGGGCCGACCCGGGGGAGCAGGGAGCAGGCGGGCAGGGCCAGCAGCAGGCCGAGAAGATAGAGGTGGCGCATCAGACGAGCTCTCCAGGGGGCTGGCGTCGGCGTGCTTCGGCATCGATCGCGCCAGACGCCCAGCCGGCCAGACGTTCGGCCAGCACATCAATGGATTCGGGCTGGTGGACCAGTTCAGGGCTGACCTGGTCCACCAGTTCCTGGGCAACGAAGAAGTGCATGGCCATGCCGAGCACGGCGTGGGTCAGGCGCAGCGTGTCGGCGTCGGGGGCGTCCAGGCCCAGCCGCTGGCTGATCAGTCGGCTCATGTTGCGAAAGAGATCGGCCAGATCGTCATCCATCTCGGTGCCCATCACCCCGCTGGGTTCCACCAGCTCGCGGAAGTGCAGGCGCATTACCAGGCGGATCAAGGCCCCCTGCTTGAGGGGATGCAGGAAGTTGAAGAAGAAGGCCGCCAGCGCGGCGTCCGGATCCAGGGCGCCGGTCGCGGGGTCGGGCAGGCAGTCCCGCGCCTGCAGGATGTCCGGCGCGGCCGTGGCGTCGCAGAAGGACTCGCAGAACACCGCCCGGTACAGGCCGGGCTTGTCGCCGAAGTAGTAGCTGATGGAGCCCAGATTCACCCCGGCCGCGTCGGCGATCTCGCGGGTGGATGTCTTCTGGTAGCCCTTGTCGGCAAAGAGCTGCAGTGCCGCCTCCAGCAGGCGCCGGCGTGCCAGTGCGCCATCGCTGCGGGTCGGGGTGTGGCTGGGTGGGGGAACGGTCATGGGGAGCCCTGTGCCATCGGGGAGTCTTGGTCAAACGACTGAGTTAAGTTAGTCGATCGACTGAAGTAAAGCAAGCGTTCGATGAGTTCATCCCTTTGCGATGACCCCTGGATGCCGGGACGCGCCAGCAAGGGGACAAAAATTGATCGTTTTCCGACTAATCGAAACGGCCGGAACGGCCTAGCATGGTGAAAGGCTCGTCATGCCGAGAATGGTCAACCAACAGGAGCGTCTTCCATGCGCCAATTCATCAAGTACTTGATACCCTTGTCCGTGCTCGCTTCCTCCCCGGTCCTGGCGGAGTCCTTTCAGCTCGCGAGCACGGACATTGCCCATGGCAAGTTCATGGGCAACGCCCAGGAGTTCCAGGGCTTCGGTTGCAGTGGCGGCAACATGTCTCCCCAGCTTTCCTGGCGCGGTGCGCCCAAGGGCACCGAAGCCTTCGCGGTGTTTGCCTATGATCCCGACGCACCGACCGGCAGCGGCTGGTGGCATTGGCAGCTCGTGAATATTCCGAAGGACGTCACCAGCCTGGCCGCCGGTGCGGGCGATGCGGGCAAGGGCGTGACGCCGCCCG
>WBZV01001166.1_pt1 | contig 12692 bp, 16 predicted proteins | sample 5204221 | NCBI WGS metagenome assembly WBZV01 (sample SAMN12344360, study PRJNA552823) | activated sludge metagenome | biome: Activated sludge suspended growth; feature: Nitrification reactor; material: Wastewater; isolation source: activated sludge from nitrification reactor of wastewater...
CCTGGAGAGCCCGGTGGCCATCGGCATCATGCTGGGCCTAGTGCTCGGCAAGCCGATCGGCGTCCTGCTGGGTGCCGGGCTCACTGCCCGGTTCACCCGGGCATCGCTGGCCAAGGGACTGTCCTCGCTGGACGTGGTGGCGGTGGGTCTGCTGGCCGGTATCGGGTTCACCGTCTCGCTTCTCATCACAGAGTTGGCTTTCGGATACGGAACCGAGACGACCAGCACAGGCAAGATCGCGGTGTTGTCGGCCAGCGTGATCGCGGCCGGTCTGGCCATCATCGCGTTGCGAATACGGGCCCGCGCTTACCGGGCAATGCACGAAGAAGAAGAGCGCGATGACGACCAAGATGGGATTCCGGACGTCTACCGGGACCAACCCCCACTACCCTGAACCCATGGCGATTGAGACCAAGCAGCAGACGGACCAGGGAATCATCGACTTGGTCCGGTCCGCCGCCGCTGACACCACCGAACTCGTCCGGCAGCAGATCGAGCTCACCAAAGCCGAGATCAAAGAGAGTGCCCGCACCGCCGGGTCGTCGTTCGGCCTGCTGGCAGCCGGTGGCGTGATCCTGTTCCTCGGGGTGATCTTCCTGCTCGTGACCCTCGCGTACGTGCTCGTGCAACTCGGTCTGCCCGTGTGGGCCGGCTTCGGCATCGTCACCGCGGTTCTCCTGCTGGTGGGCGCCATCCTGGTCCTGGTGGGCCGCAACCGCGCCAAGCACGTGCAGGGTCCGGAGCGCTCCATCGCCGCTCTCGAGGCGACGAAGTCCACATTGCGCGGGTAGTGGCCCTAACCGTCACGCCTTACGAGGCGATCAACACTCCTGGGCCGTGGACACACCGTCTGGTCCCTGCCAACGGCGCGCAGTTCCATCTGGTTGAAGCCGGCGACGGGCCACTGGTCCTCATGCTGCACGGGTTCCCCCAGTACTGGTGGACCTGGCGGGAGTACCTGCCCGCGCTCGCGGATGCCGGCTACCGGGCGGCGGCCATGGACCTGCGGGGCTACGCGGGTTCCGACCACTCCCCCCGGGGATACGACCCCACCACACTGTCCAACGACGTGCTCGGTGTCATTGCCTGTCTCGGGGAGCAGTCGGCGTTCCTGGTCGGTCATGGCTGGGGCGCACACATCGGATGGACGGCGGCCCGACGGTCGCGCATCGTGCGCGGGTTGACCGCGATGTCGGCACCCCATCCGGTCCGTCTGCGCGAGGCGGCCCGCAGCCAACCCCAGATCAAAGCCTGGCGGTACGCGTTGCGTTACCAGTGGCCGTGGCTGCCCGAACGGGACTTCGCCGCCGATGACGCACAACGCGTGGCGGACGTGCTGCAGGCGTGGTCGGTACGACGGGCATGGCTCACGCGCGAGGTCTCCGACCGCTTCCGGGCGGCGTTCCTTGAGGCCAACACCGCCCACTGCGCGATGGAGTACCACCGCTGGGCCTGGCGCAGTTACGTGCGCGCCGACGGCCGCCGGTTCAACACGTTGATGGGCGCCGAACCGATCCGCCAGCCCGTGTTGCACATCCACGGTCGGCAGGACCCCACCGTGCTGCCTGCCACCACCACCGGCAGCGGCGACTTCGTCACCGGCCCATACCAACTCGAAGCGCTCGACGACTGCGGCCACTTCCCCCACGAGGAACGCCCGGACGTCGTCCTGCCGACACTGCTGGAATGGCTGGACACCCACCGCTGAGGATCGGTGCTCAGCGCGAGCAGGACCCCGTGGCCACCGGCACGGTGCTGTCGGCGACGCTGCGCAGCGCCTGCCCCACGGCTTTGGCCGTCAGCGCGAATCCGGTGCGCTGGTACTGCTGGGAACTGGCGAACACCACCCCCGCGTAGCGACCGTCACGCGTGAGCAGCGGGCCACCGGAGTTGCCGGGGATGACCCGCCCGCGCACCACGTAGATCTCCCGGGGCTTCGTCGGGTCGCCGTAGATGTTGTCGGAGAACACCGGGCTCTCCGATGTGCGAGTGACCACGCGGGCGCTGCGCAGGTCCAGCGGACCACCGCCCGGATAGCCCGCGATGACGGCGGCGTCGCCGTCCTCCACATCCCGCGCCGGGTCCAGTGGCGTCAGGCCCAAGCCGGGCACGAAGAGCACTGCGAGGTCGAGGTCGGCGTCGAACAGCACGACATCGGCACCCCACGACCGGCCGTCCGAGGCCACCACCCGCACCTGCGACATCCCGGCGACGACGTGGGCGTTGGTGGCGATGTGGTCGACGGCGTACACGAACCCGGAGCCTGTGGATCCCTGCCCGCATTCCGGCGTCGGTCCCGACACCCGGACCACCGACTGGCTGGCAGTCACAGCCGCCTGGGAGATGTTCTTGGGCGGCGGTGGCACCTTGTTGCCCGGCAGCCCCTCGAGGCCGAAGAACACCTCGGGCAGGTTCACCTGGTCGAGGAACTCCCGCATCGAGTAGGCCAGATCCGTGGCCTGCGCGGGGACGAGGCGCTCGACCTGCTGCAGCAGCGTCGACGAGCGCACAGCGGACGACAAGGTCTTCGACGGCAGGGCGGCCACCGTGGCGGCCAGCATCCACATCACGATCAGGCCGGCCACGACACTGACCAATGCGCCCGCCGACGCGTCGAGCACACGCGCCGGGCCGGCCTGCATGGCCATCCACAGGGGCCGGCCGAGGGTGACGACCACAGCATTGCCGATGCCGACGCCGAGCAGGATCACGCCCACACTGATCAGTGCGGCGGTCGGTCCGAGCGCCCCGACCTGATCGAGGACCCACGGCAGCGATGCCGCTGCGAGCAGCCCGCCGCCGATCGTGCCCACCACGGACAGGACGCTTCGGACAAGACCCTGATGCCACCCGATCAGGGCGATCAGGGCAAGCATTCCGAGCACGATGAAATCGACGACGCCCATCAGCGGCGCCGTCCGTGATCTGTCGTCAACCTGTCCATCCGATATCCACGATACGTCCGGTGTCCCAGGGGCGCTCCCAGTCGGCCAGAGCGAGGATCCGGTCGAGCAACAGAGCGGTGAACCCCCACACCAGCATCCCGCGGACGGTGAAGCCCGGCCCGATGTAGCCACTGGGGTGGCGCACACTCACACGGTTGTCCGGATCGGTCAGTTCCGCCAGGGGGACCCGGTGGACCTCGGAGACCTCGGCCGGGTCCATGACGCTGACCGGCGAGGGCTTCTCCCACCAGGCAAGGACCGGGGTGACGACGAAGCCGCTCGGTGGGAGCCACACGTCCGGCAGTGTGCGGATCACCTCGACTCCGACGGGGTCCAGTCCGGTCTCCTCCTGACCTTCCCGAAGAGCAGCCGCCACCGCCCCCTCCTCGTCGTCCTCCGCTCCGCCCGGGAACGCCGGCTGACCGGCGTGTGAGCGCATGTCGGAGGCTCGCTGGATCAGCAGGATGTCCGGCCCATGATCGTCCTCGCCGAACAGGATCAGCACGGCCGACCGCCGCCCACCGTCATCGGGCGGCGCGAACCGTGTGAGCGCCTCTGCCGAGAGATCAGCCGTCGCCGCGATCAACGGCTGCAGCCAGTCCGGAACGCTCATGGCCGCTTGATCATCTGCTCGGCGCGCAGCGGATCCTGTTCCCCGATGTCGCGTGAAGGGCACAGTCGGGCCACCGGGCAGGCCGCGCAGGCCGGCTTGCGCGCGAAGCAGCAGCGGCGGCCGTGGAAGATCAACCGGTGCGAGACCATCGTCCGGTCCTTGCGCGGGAACAATGCGTCGAGTGCGTACTCGATGCGGACCGGGTCGGTCTCCTGTGTCCAGCCCAGACGGTGTGACAGGCGCTGCACGTGGGTGTCGACGGTGAACCCGGGTTGGTCGAATGCGTTGCCCCGCACCACATGGGCGGTCTTACGCCCCACGCCCGGTAGCTTCACCAAGGCGGACATGGGCCGCGGGATCTGGCCGGCGTGCTTCTGACAGACGGTTGCTGCCATGGACTGCAGCGACGCGGCCTTGTTCCGGAAGAAGCCGGTGGGACGGATGATCTCCTCGAGTTCCTGCCGGTCGGCGGCGGCGAGCGCGGCCGGGTCTGGGTACTTCGCGAAGAGTGCGGGCGTCACCTGGTTGACCCGCTGATCGGTGCATTGGGCGCTCAGGATCGTTGCCACGAGCAGTTCGTACGGGTTCCGGAAGTCGAGTTCGCAGTGCGCGTCCGGGTAGGTCTTCTGCAGGATGCGGTCCACCGCGCGGGCTCGGCGGACGAGCGCGACCGGTGGGCGTTGTTCCATCGCTCCAGGGTACGTGGACACGCCGTGACCCGCCGCCGGGTGACCACGAGGGCCGTTCACCACCCATCCGGGGGTCACCTAAGGGGGTCAACCACTCGATCGGGGGGTAAGGCGATTCCGTTATCGAACCGATAGGAAGCCATGACCACATACGCAGACGCCCAGGTTCTGCTCAGCGACCTGTCGCTGGACGACCTGCGGATCCTGCGCCAGCACCTCACCGACGAGGAGAGTCGCGTGTCGTACTGGCGGCGTCTGTTCCAGGCCCGTCTCGACATGCTCAACGACGTGGACCACGTCGACACCCAGGATCTGCGCAATGTGCTGCAGGACGCGAACAGTGCCCCGCGGCGGTGGCAGGCCCTCGGACTGCACCCGGCGGACATCGACACCTCGATGCCGGAGGCACAGTCACTGTGGAGTCGCGTGGTCGACCTGAACGATGAGGACCAGCGCACGGCATACATCGACATGCTGCAGGCAATGGAAGGTGCACTGTCGACCAACCGCCGGGCACTTCACAAGCAGATCGACGCTGTGACCGCGGAACTGATCGCCAGATACCGGACAAATCCGGCATTAGCACTCACCGCGCTGCCGCGCCGCGGGCAGTAAGGTCACGCAACGACGCGCGAGACCGGAGATTTCTGCGCCAGACTGAGGTACGTGGATGACGTCTTGCGCCAAGCCCCCCTCTTCACCGCCCTTGATGACGAAGCCGCCGCCGCCCTCCAGGCGTCGACGGTCGAGGTCCGCCTGTCCAAGGGGCAGGATCTCTTCCTCGAGGGGGAGCCGGGCGACCGCATGTTCGTGATCACCGAGGGGAAGGTCAAACTCGGCCACACCGCCTCGGACGGCCGGGAGAGCCTGCTGGCCATCCTCGGACCCGGCGAGCTGCTCGGCGAGTTGTCGCTGTTCGACCCCGGACCCCGCACAGCGACCGCGACGGCCCTGACCGACGCCACGCTGATCGCGTTGGGCCATTCCGCGCTGCGGCCCTGGCTGACCGGACGTCCGGAGGTGGCCGAGGCCCTGTTGCAGGCATTGGCACAACGTCTGCGCCGGACCAACGAAGCGATGGCTGACCTGGTCTTCTCCGACGTGCCCGGACGCATCGCGAAGATCCTGTTGGAACTCGGGGAGAAGTTCGGCCGCCAGATGCCCGATGGCCTGCATGTCACACACGACATGACGCAAGAGGAACTCGCCCAGTTGGTGGGGGCGTCCCGCGAGACGGTGAACAAGGCCCTGGCGGATTTCGCCAGTCGCGGCTGGATCCGCCTCGAGTCACGGTCGGTCGTACTGCTGGACATCGACCGGCTGCAACGACGCGCACGCTGAGGACGTGTTCGAACGTCGCGGCCTCGGTGCGGTCGCATGGGTCGCGATCGGGGTCTCCGTCGCGCTGTGCGTGCACTATCTCGTCAAGGCCAGCGGCGCCTACCTGCTTGACCTCGACGTGTACCGGGACGCCGCCGAGGTGGCGTGGAGCGGCGGCGACCTCTACGGGCTGCGCTACACCGACGTCGGCCTGCCCTACCTGTACCCCCCGTTCGCGATCCTCTTCCTCACGCCGCTCGCCCTGCTCTCTGACGTCACGGCGCAGGTCGTGTGGACCGCCATCACCTTGGCGGCTGTCATCGCCTACGCGCTCATCTGCGTCGAGAACTTCGCGGCGCGCCGCTTCCACACGGCAACGGTGGCCACGGTGACGGTCGCCTTCACCCTCGCGATGGAGCCGACGGAATCGGGGATCAACTTCGGCCAGGTCAACATCGTCCTCGCGATGTTCCTCGCGCTGGACCTCAGCCATCGCACGGGTCGCCTTCCACAGGGTGTGCTGACCGGGATCGCCGCGGCGGTCAAGCTGACCCCGCTGCTGCTGGTCGTGTACTTCCTGGTGACCCGACGGGTGAAGCCGGCGCTGTGGACGCTCGGCACGTTCGTCGTCTGCAACGCGATCGCGTGGGTCATCTTCCCGAAGGCGTCCTGGATCTACTGGACCGGCACGTTCCTCGAGTCCGATCGGGTCGGTGTGGCGTACATCAGCAACCAGTCCATCAACGGCATGCTGCAACGGTTGCTCGGCGACACCTCCGGCGCCAAGCTCGCATGGCTCGTCCTGGCCGGGGTGGTCACTGTGGGGGTACTGGTGGTGGCGCACCACCTCTACGAGGACTACCCGCACCTCACCGACGGGCTGGTCCTGGCCACCATCCTGCTGGTCTCCCCGATCAGCTGGACCGCCCACTGGATCCTGATCCTGCCCCTGCTGCTCGTGGCCGCCTTCCCCGACCGGCCAGTACCCCTCCTGCAGGGTCTTGCAGGGCTGCTGGCCCTGGCTCTTCTCTACGGGGTGGTCCGGCCCTCAGAGACCGCACAGCGGCTCATCGAGCCCGAGGAGCAGCAGATCCTGTTCGGCAATACGTTCACCTGGTTGACCCTGGCGGTGGGGGTTGGCTGTGTCTGGTGGTACTGGTCGCGGGTCGGGGATGGCGAACGCGCCGACCGATTGTGACGTGGTTGCCTCGGACTCAGAGGGGCGACAACAACGTCACCATCGCCGGGCCTCGCACACCACCGGTTGTTGCGAAGGTGCAGTGACACGCTGGCGTGTCGCGCACTTTCGCAACAACGACATGGGCTGCCAGCAACAACGACATGGGCTGCCAGTAGTTGAGCGTCAAGCCGAAGCAGGCTCCCCCGCCTCACCACCGATCACTCCGGCCCAAGTACTCCAACTGCGCCCGCACGCTCAGCGCCGCTGCCGGCCACAGCACGCGGGGCACATCCGCGTAGACGGTCTCGACCACGCGCGCGGTGACCTCATCGATGGGGAGGTCCTCGGCCAGGTCCCGTGCCGCCCGGGAGACTTCCTGCAGTCGCTCGTGCCGGTGGTCCAGATACGCCTCAAGCACCGCGGAGGCATCATCGAGGACCGGACCATGCCCGGGCCACACCGCGGTCGCACCGGCATCGGTCACAAGATCCAGCAAACGCTGCAATGACTCGAGATAGTCGGCCAACCGGCCGTCCGGATACGCCACCACCGTGGTTCCGCGGCCGAGGATGGTGTCACCTGTCAGCAGTGCCCGCTGCCGCGGCAGGTGCAAGGTGACCGAATCGGACGTGTGTCCCGGGGTGGCGACGACCCGGACCTCGGTGTCGCCGTGCGCGATCACCCCACCCACGGGCAGGCCCTCTCCCCCGAGCCGATGCGCCGGATCCACCGCCCGTACCCGCGCGCCGAAGGCGTCGGCGAAGAGGCTGGCACCGGCACTGTGGTCGGCATGGCCATGGGTCAGCACGATGTCGCGGACCCACCGGTCCCCGAGGGCGGCACGGACCGCGCTCAGATGGGCGTGGTCGTCAGGACCCGGGTCGATGAGCACCACGGAGTCGGCGTCCACGTCGATGAGCCACGTGTTCGTGCCGTCGAGCGTCATGGGCCCGGGGTTGCCTGCCAGGACACACACACCGCCCTCGACGGCGCCCCCGGTCCAGGGACCCATGGCACCGGGCATCGCGACGAAGCCGGTCACAGAGGTTCCCCGGTGGCCGCGTTGACGAGGATCCAGTCGATATCCCCCTCCCCGGCCGCGACCGGCCGGGGCATGATCGGCACCGGTTCCCGCGGGACAGCGAGCGCGTCCGCCACCGTGGCGAACCGGCCCACCTCGGCCAGCGTGGCGGCCGTGGGCGGCAGCATCGGCAGCAGCAGCGCGTCCTGCGGGCGGAACCACCCGATCGCCTGGTGTTCGCTGGTGAGAGTCGTCAGGTCCTGCCCGGTGGGCAGCGGCGCGGCGTAGAAACGCGTGTCGAACCTGCGCGCCTCCACCTCCGGAGTGACCCAGTGCGCGAACGGTCGTAGCGCGTCCAGGGCCGGGCGTGCCCCCAGGTCCGCCAGCGCCTCCGCGAAGTCGCGCTCCCGCAGTTGCTGGACATCGTGCTGAGGATTCGGATCCGCGAGCAGCACCCCGCACTCCTCGAAGGTCTCCCGGATCGCTGCGACGAGCCACGGGTCACCGAGGGCTTCGTCCGCGGCGTCGAGCGCACCGCCGGGATAGACATACATACCGCGCGCGAACCCGAGAGTTGAGGCTCGCTGCAGCAGTGCGACCTCGATGCCACCATCGGTGTCCCGCAGCAACATCAGCGTGGCCGCGGGCCTCGGCTGCGGCGGCGTCCAGTCACCTCCGTACACGACCGCCCTCGCGCGTTCGAGCAACTCCGGTGGCATCCGCATCAGAGGACCTCGGCGATGACCTCGACCTCGACCGGGGCGTTGAGCGGCAGGGCCGCGACGCCGACCGCGGACCGGGCGTGGATGCCGTACTCACCGAGCACCTCACCGATCAGTTCCGACGCCCCGTTGATCACCTGCGGCTGCGCGGTGAACCCCTCGGCACTGGCCACGAAACCCACGACCTTCACGATGCGCACACCGTCGAGACCCGATGCCTGCGAGGCGACGGCTGCCAGGGCGTTGAGCGCACACTGACGCGCGCAGTCCACCGCGTCACGTGCAGAAACGTCGGAGCCGACCAGTCCGGTGTGCAGCAGGACGCCGTCCGCGAAGGGCAACTGCCCGGAGGTGTAGATGTGATTGCCCGTGCGCACCGCCGGGACGTATGCCGCAACGGGAGCCGGCACCTCCGGGAGGGTGATCCCGAGTTCGGCGAGGCGTTGCGCGACGGTCACGCCTTGGCCCGCTTGAAGTAGGCCACCAGGTTCTCCGGCGTGGGCCCGGGCACGACCTGGACGAGCTCCCAGCCATCGGCCCCGAAATTGTCGAGGATGGCTTTCGTGTTGTGGATCAACAGCGGTGCGGTCAGGTACTCCCAGGTAGTCATGCCACCGACCCTAGGCCACCATCGAAGCCCTCGCACCGGGTATGGGATGCGTCGATCGGCCTAATCTGGAGGGGTGAGTAAACGTGCCCCGAACTGGTCGCGCGTGCGCCTGCATGTGGTGTCCGGCAAGGGTGGGACGGGCAAGACCACGGTGGCTGCGGCACTGGCGCTGGCACTGGCCCGCGGGGGGAAGAAGGTCCTGCTGCTCGAGGTCGAGGGCCGACAGGGCATCGCGCAACTGTTCGACACCGCACCACTGCCCTACCAGGAGACCAAGATCGCTGTGGCCGACGACGGAGGCGTCGTCTACGCCCTGCCAGTCGATGCCGAGGCCGCGCTGCTGGAGTACCTGGAGATGTTCTACGGGATCAAACGGGGCGGCTACGCCCTGCGCAAACTCGGGGCCATCGACTTCGCCACCACCATCGCCCCCGGACTGCGGGACGTCCTGTTGACCGGGAAGGCCTCGGAGGCGGTCAAGCGCGGCGAGAAGGTGGGGCGGCTCGCCTACGACGCCGTCGTGCTGGATGCCCCGCCCACCGGCCGGATCACCCGTTTTCTCAACGTGAACACCGAGATCGCCGGACTGGCCAAGGTGGGGCCGATCCGCTCGCAGGCGGATTCTGTGATGGGGGTGATCCGCTCGGCACGCACCGCTGTGCATCTGGTGACTCTGCTGGAGGAGATGCCGGTCCAGGAGACCCTGGACGGCCTGCGGGAGTTACGGGAGGCGGGACTGCCGCTGGGGGCCGTCATCATCAACCAGGTGCGCAGTTCCGAACTCGACGCCCGCGAACTCGCGATGGCCGCGGCCCGCACGTTGCCCGAGGACGAGTTGCGGCGAGGCCTCGAGGCAGCGGCGATCGAGCCGACAGCAGCGACCATCCACGCACTGGAGGATGAGGCCGCCGACCATGCCGCCCGCGTGGAACTGCAGGACGCGGAGCGGCAACGCCTCGTCGACAGCGGGCAACCGATCCTGGAGTTGCCCCTGCTGCCCGGCGGGATCGATCTGGCCGCTCTGTACGCACTGGCTGACGCACTTCACGAGCAGGGACTCCCGGCATGACCGCGCCACGCCTTGACGTCGACGCCCTGATCGATGACAAGGGCGTCGGAGTGATCGTGTGCTGCGGCTCGGGAGGGGTGGGCAAGACCACCACCGCGGCGGCACTGGCACTGCGCGCAGCCCAACGCGGACGCAATGTGTGCGTCCTGACCATCGATCCAGCGCGGCGACTGGCGCAGTCGATGGGCCTGACCGAACTGGACAACACCCCCCGCCCGGTGCCCGGGATCGAAGGGGGCCGCTTGAGCGCCATGATGCTCGACATGAAACGGACCTTCGACGAGATCGTGGAGGCGCACGCCGAACCGGAGCGCGCCCAGGCGATCCTGGAGAACCCGTTCTACCAGGCACTGTCGAGTTCCTTCGCCGGCACGCAGGAGTACATGGCGATGGAGAAGCTCGGTCAGCTCAAGCAGCAGTCGGAGGAGGGCGAGCACTGGGACCTGATCATCGTCGACACCCCGCCGTCGCGTTCGGCCCTGGATTTCCTGGATGCCCCCAAGCGCCTCGGATCGTTCCTCGACGGTCGGCTCATCCGCGTGCTTGCGGCACCGGCTCGTGGCGCCGGCCGGATGTCGGCGCGGGTGCTGAATGCATCGTTGGGCCTGTTCACCTCGGCGATGAGCCGGATCCTCGGGGCACAGGTGCTGCGCGATGTCCAGTTGTTCGTCACGAGTTTCGACGCCTTGTTCGGGGGATTCCGCGAGCGTGCGGAGCAGACGTACGCACAACTGCAGGCCCCCGACACCCGCTTCCTGGTGGTTGCGGCTCCCGAACCTGACGCCCTGCGCGAGGCGTCGTACTTCGTCCAACGGCTGGAATCCGAGCGCATGCCGCTTGCCGGCTTGATCCTCAACCGCGTGCAGGAGGTCCGACTGCCGGACCTGTCGGCCGCAACGGCACGCGCCGGCGCTGAACGGCTCGGCGACCAGCACACCCTGGTGGCAGAGCTCCTGCGACTGCACGCCGACCGCATGGAGACAGCGGCGCGGCAGGAGAACGTGGCGCGGTCCTTCACCGGCGCGCACCCGCGGGTCCCGGTGGCATCGGTCATCGCCCTGGCCGATGATGTCCACGACCTCGAGGGGCTGCAGACGGTCGGGGACCTGCTGGCAAAAGGCTGACCGAACCAACCAGCCGTCCGCGATTGTGACGTTGTTGCCGCTCGATTCTCCGGTTTGCGACGTTGTTGCCCTCCAAGGTCCCCTAGAGCGACAACCACGTCGCAAAGGATCTGCAGGTCGGACAACAACGTCGCAAAGGACCTTCGAGGACTCCGACAACGAGCGTGACGGCTTCCGCTTGACAGACCTTTGTTGATGTGTCAACAATATTGTTGAGTAGTCAACCAACTAGGAGAATTATGGCTGATCTGACCCAGTACACCGGAACCTGGACCATCGACCCCACCCACACCCGCCTCGGCTTCGTGGCACGCCACGCCATGGTCACCAAGGTGCGCGGCTCGTTCACCGACTTCAGCGGCTCGCTGACCCTTGACGGCGCCAACCCGGCCGCTTCCGGCGCTGAGGTCACCGTTCAGATGGCCAGCGTCGACAGCGGCACCGCCGACCGCGACGCCCACCTGAAGTCCCCCGACTTCTTCAACATCGAGGCCTTCCCCACCATGACGTTCAAGAGCACCGCGGTGAAACAGGACGGCGAGGAGTTCGTCCTCGTCGGCGACCTGACGATCAAGGACGTGACTCGTCCGGTGGAGATCGAGGTCGAGCTCGACGGCATCGTCACCGACCCGTGGGGCAACACCCGCGCCGGCTTCGCGGGCGAGACCGAGATCAGCCGTAAGGACTTCGGCCTGACCTGGAACGTCCCGCTCGATGGCGGCGGCGTGCTGGTCAGCGACAAGATCAAGATCCAGCTCGACGTGTCGGCCACCAAGTCCGCCTGACACCAGGTACGCCGAAGGGCCGCTTCCCGTGATGGGAGCGGCCCTTCGTGCGTTCGTCAGGCGTATGCGGGACGGCGGATGTCGGCTTGTGCCGGGATCTGCCGGGTGGCTGCGTTCTGCAGCAGGTCCGTCCAGGACTTCACGTGGGGGCGCTTGCGAAGCAGGGCACGGCGCTCGCGTTCGGTCATCCCTCCCCAGACTCCGAACTCGATGCGGTTGTCCAGCGCGTCGGCGAGGCATTCCATCTTCACCGGGCAGCCGTTGCAGATCTGCTTCACCCGGTTCTGGGCCGCCCCTTGGACGAACATCTCGTCCGGATCGGTCTCGCGACAGGCAGCTTGATTACTCCAGGCGACTACGTTCAGCACTTCGACTTCTTCCCCTCAGTCGGCTTTGGGCCACACCCCCGAAAGACTGCTGGTAACTGTATGAAACCTCTCCGCTACCTAAGAGGGCCATTCGTACTACTTAGCCTAGTTCTTTAGGACTATTTGTAGTTGGCCGCTCGATGTGTCGCCGTTACCTACGTCACATCTGCTGATAACCAGCATGGCCCATCATCTCCGGACACGCGCACCCGGGGGTATACCTTTCCGTTACAAACCCCCCGGACG
>WBZV01000327.1_pt2 | contig 12681 bp, 8 predicted proteins | sample 5204221 | NCBI WGS metagenome assembly WBZV01 (sample SAMN12344360, study PRJNA552823) | activated sludge metagenome | biome: Activated sludge suspended growth; feature: Nitrification reactor; material: Wastewater; isolation source: activated sludge from nitrification reactor of wastewater treatment...
GGCCGGCCGCGATGTTGCGGGCCGTGGCAACGTCGCGCTCCGCGCGCGCCAGATGCCAGTTCTCCTCGAGACGCGCGTTCGCTTCGGCCAGCCGTCCGGCGGCGGCCATCAGCAGGCCGAGCGCGTTCAGCACGCGGCTGCGGCTGGCCGTGAGCGATCGCCCCGCCCGCGCCAGGTAGGCATGCGCCGGATCGGCCCGCTGCAGGCACGCCAGCGCCTGCTCGGCGTGTCGCGTGGCCTCGGCGAGTTCGCGGCGCATCCAGCGCAGTGCGGCGAGATCCCAGTGCAGCTCGGCCTGCACGTCGGGCAGGCCGGCGTGCTCCGCCCAGGGCAGCGCCTGCAGCGCCAGCGGCACGGCGTCGTCGTGCCGGCCCTGCTCGCCGAGCAGCACGATGCGCGCGCAGGCCGCCAGCGCGCGGCGGCCGTCGTCGTTGTCGGCCAGTGCGTCGAGCGCATCGATCAGGCCCTCGAGGCGCTGCACGAAGGTCGATTCGCTCAGCAGATCCTGAGCCGCAAAGAAGGCATCGAAGGCCGCCCCGCGCTGGCCGGCATCCCGCAGCGCATGCGCCGCGCGCTCGTACAGTGCGGCGGCTTCGAGCAGCCTGCCGGCCCCGCGCGCGCGCTGAGCGGCGGCGCCCAGATGGGGAACGGCACGCAGCGGCTCGCCGGCTTCGAGCCAATGTTCGGCCACGCGTGCCGGCTCGCCGCCATGCTGTTCGAGGAAGGCCGCGACCTCGCCGTGCAGCGGGCGGGCAATGGCATGTGGCAGGCTGCCGGTCGCGGCCTCCGCAATGAGGTCGTGCGCGAAGCCGCCGCCGTCACGCAGCACCTGGGCAGATTCCAGCTCGGCCCAGGCATCGGCGAGGTCCAGTGGGCGCCGCCCCAGCACCTGCGCCACCAGCGCGGCGCTCAGGTCCTGGCCTGCGATCGCCGCGCAGCGCACGACCTGGGTCGCCAGCGGGCTCAGGCGCGACAGCCGTTGCTGGATCAGCCTCAGCACGTTGTCGGCCTGCGGCCAGACGACCGCCGCCTCGGGCCTGCCGGCCATCGGCACCAGCGCGCCGCCGTGCGTCGACCACGCGGCCTTGATGGTCTCGAGCAGGTACATCGGATTTCCGCCGGTGCGGCGCTTCAGCGCCTGCGCCTGTTCGCTGCCGCCCACGCCGGGCAGGCCCAGCGAGTCGAGCAGCGCCTCCACGTCCTCGCCAGCCAGAGGCTGCAGCGCGAGCGCCGTGGCCCGTGTCGAGTCGCGGTGGGCCGACAGCAGCGCGCGCTGTGCCTCACCGAGCCCATCGGGCCGCAGGGCCAGCACCCAGCCGACGCTGTCGCACCCGGCCAGCGCATGCAGCAGCTCGACACTCGCCGCATCGGCGTACTGGAGGTCGTCGAGGGCGCAGGCACGCAGCCCCTGGCCTGCCGCCGTCACCAGCAAGGCCTCGATGGCCTGGGCCTGCCGTGCGCGGTCGGCCGCGGGCGAGCGCGGCGTCGCCGGGCCGAGCTCCGGCAGAACGCCGGCCAGGTCGGCGCGCTGCGCATCGCTGGGCTCCACGCCGGGCCGCTGCATCAATGCCCGCAGCCAACGTGCCGCCAGCGCGAACGGTGCCATGTCGTCGCCGACACGCGCAGCGACCGACAGCACGGCCTTGCCGTCGGACGATGACTCGCGCAGCGCGGCAATCAACCGCGACTTGCCCAAGCCGGCCTCGCCCGACAGCAGCACGACCCGGCCGTCTGCCACCGCGCTCTCGAGCACGCGCAGTTCGGCCGCGCGACCGACCAGGCGCGGCGGCCGCAGCACCACCGCGGGCACTGCGGCCGCAGGCTGCAGCGACGAGCCGGCCGTCTCGCGCTCCAGCGCGCGCAGCAACGCGAGCGTCTGCGCATCGGGGGCCGCCCCGATCTCGTCCTTGAGCAGGCGCTCGCAGCGGTCGAAGGCCAGCAGCGCGGCGGCGCGATCGCCGGCCAGGTAGTGCAGGCGGATGACGCGGCGGTGCGCGGCCTCCGACAGGGGCTCGAGCGCCAGCAGTTCCTGCGCGTGCTGCATCGCGTCGCCGAAGTCGCGGGCCTGCTCGGCCATGTCCGCCAGCTCGGTCAGAGACTGGCGCAGGCGATCGGTGCGGCGCGCGCGCTGCCGGCGCAGCCAGTCGGCAAACTCCGGCCCGAACTCCAGCCGCGCGCCGCCGAGCACGTCGCCGGCCTCTTGCAGGTCGTGATGCACACCCTCGGCCAGGGCGAGCACGCCGGTCCCGACCACCGGTGCCATGCCGCACTGCCGCTTCAGCCGGAACAGGCGCTGGCGCAGCGAGTTCGCCGCTGCCTCGGCGCTGCTGCCGGGCCACAGCAGCGCGGCGAGCCGATTGCGCGCGGTGGGCCCTTCCAGCGCCAGCCAGGCGAGCAGAGCCGCGTCGAGGTCTGTCAGCGTCAGCTCGGTGCCATCGGGCAGACGTGCGCTGGCCGACTGGCTGAGTTTCAGATGCATGGCGCCAGTATCGCCAGACTTCTCGCGCGCTGCGGCGCGACTCGCGCTCAAGGCGCCGTCAGCCGCCAGCGGATCGTCAGCCGGCCCGACTCGCCGGCCTTGCCGTCGAGCTGCACGACCCGCTCGCCCGAATGGCTGCGCCAGCTGCCCTGCAGCGGCACGGTCATCGGCGGGGCCGACGCACCGCCGGCGCTCGTGCGCATCGCCAGCTGCCGGGGCTGCGGCCCCTTGGGCGTCGGCGTCGAGTGCGTGCCGGCGGGTTCGTCGGTGGTGATGGTCTCGGTGTAGGGCAAGGGCATCAGCGGCACCGGCAGCATCAGCGTGATCGTCTGCCGCACGGCGTCCACCTCGAAGGCGGCGACACCGGGCAGCCCCTGCGGGCTGTTCTTCGCCTGCGGCGGCAGCGGAATGTCGCCCGCACCCTCGCGCCGCTCGTCGCGGGTGCAGCGGGCCCGCGGCAGGCTCATGCAGATCGGGTCGCCGTGCACGATGTGCGCGGTCTCGTCGATGCGGTAGCGGCCCTGCTGGGCGATCGCCTGCCAGGCCTGGTAGCGCGGCGCGCCTTGGCGCGCCATCGCGTCGATGTCGGCCTTGGCGCCGAGCGCCTGGTCCAGCTGCGCCGTGCCCGCCATCGCGCTGCCCAGCCGGGTGGTTTCGCGCGTGATGCAGGCCTCGTCGTCGCCGCAGCGGGCCATGATCTGCTCGACGCTGGCCATCATCGGCGCCATCTTGGCGGCCGCCGCCTGGCCCTTGCCGGCCTTGGCGTTCAACGCGGCGCTCTGCGCGGCGTCCGGCGGCTGCATCGTCGGCAGCGGCGACGGGGGCTGGGCGGCGAGCGTGGCCACGAGGCTGGCGCTGCGATGCACGCGCCACTCGTGCAGGTCGATCCGGTCCTGCTTCCGGCCGGCCGATTCGTAGACATAGTCGACGCTGAGCGTGGCCCGGGTGCCGGCTGCGGCGAAGCCGTCGGCCGCGGCCGATGGTCCCGCCAGCGAGGCGACGCAGAACGGGAGAAGAGACGCAAGGCTTCTGAACTTCATGTCGTGCTCCTGCAGTTCACGGCCGCGGACTCAGAAAGACCTGGATGCCGCCCAGCGCGCCGGGCACGGCCTCGCCGGCATCGGCCAGGTGCACCACGGCGCTGCCATCGGCGCTGAGCGCGTTCTCGTTGAAGCCCTGCTGCGACAGGAAGGGCGTGCCATCGGCCCGGCGCGAGGCGATGCGCGTGGTGCCGGCCTGGCGGTCTCGCACGATGAGGTAGCTGCCGACGGCGCTGGCGGGGTCGCCGGACAGGTTGGGCGCCGCGCTGCGGAACGAGACGTAGCGGCCGTCGCGCGAGAGGCTGGGATCGCTGCTGTGGCCATCGCCGGCCACGCCGCCGGCGGTGACGCTGGCGATCGAGACGCTGCCGCTGCTGCGCTCGAACACGCCGATCTGGCTGTACTGCGCGGCCGCGCCGCCGCCGACGCTGCTGGAGCGCAGCCAGAAGGCGATCGCACCGGCACCGTCGGACACCGCCAGCCCCCCGCCCAGGCCTTCGGGGAAGGTGCCGCTCGGCACGGCGAGCAGCTGGCTGGTGCTGCCGCCCTGGTCGTCGTAGAGCATCAGCCGGTTCTGCGCCGGGCTGCTCGCCACGGTGATGAAGGCCACGTAGCGCCCGTCGGGCGACAGCGCGGCGCCCTGGCCGTCTTCCGAGCCGGCCACGAGCCGGGTCACGCCGGCGTCGAGATCGCGCAGGTACCAGCGGTAGCCGGCGGTGGCCGCGCCGTCGCCGGCCAGGTTGGCCGCCGAGCGCATCAGCACCTTGCGGCCATCGGCGGAAATGTCGGCGCCCAGGCCGGTGGTACCGGCCGACACCGTGTCCTGGCTGCCGTTGGCCAGCACGTTCACGCGCACCGTGGTTTGCGTCTGCAGGTCGCGCACGAACACATCGTCGGCGGTGTTGGTGTCGCCGGCCACGAGGTCGTTGGCGCGCGAGCGGAACACGACGTAGCGCCCGTTGGCGGCCAGCTTGACCATCGTCGTGCCCTGCGACGATTCGCTTCCATCCGGCCGCACGGTGATGCGCGTGGTGGTGTTGGCGATGCGGTCGCGCAGGTAGGCGTGGCCCGCATTGATGGTGCCGGGGATCAGGTTGTTGCCGTTCGAGATGAAGGCCACCCGCGTGCCGTCGGCCGAGACCGAGGGCCGGTAGCTGATGCCGCTGGGCATGGCACCGGCATCGGTCACGCTGGCTTGCTGCGTCTGCGTCAGCGTGGTCGCGGCCGTGACGGTGAGCAGTGCGCCGCTGCTGATCGCCACGCCGGCGCCGTTGTAGACGATCACGCCGTAGCGGGCGCCGTTGTCCGCCAGCGTGAGCGCCGGGGTGGTGTAGCCGGCCGCCGTGGCGCCGGAGATCGCCACGTTGTCGCGCGTCCACTGGTAGCGCAGGCCGTCGCCGCTGGCCGTGACGCTGAAGCTGGCGACGCCGCCCTCCGTCGCGGCCTGTGCGGACGGCGCCACGACGATGGCCGGCGCACCCACCACGATCAGCTGCGCCGCCGCGCTCGTCACGCTGCCGGCCGCGTTGCGCACCGTCACCGTGTAGCTGCCGGCATCGGCACCGCTCACGGCGGCCAGCGTGAGCACCGGCCCCGTGGCTGCAGGAAGGGTCGTGCCGTTGCGCGCCCAGGCGTAGCTCAGCGGTGCACTGCCGCTGGCCGCCACGGCCAGCGTGGCCGTGCTGCCGGGCAGGGCCACCAGTGTTGCGGGTGGCGTCTGGATCGCGGGCGCGGTGGGGGTCGTCGTGTCCAGCGGCAGCACGCTGAGCGTGCCGGCGCTGCTGGTCACGCTGCCGGCGGCGTTGCTCACGACCACCGAGTAGGCCCCGGCATCACCCGCGGCCACGCCGGCAATCGTGAACGCCGCCTCGACGGCACCGTCGATGCGCGTGCCGTTGCGCCGCCATTGGTAGTTGAACGGCCCGGTGCCGCCGGCAGCAACCGCAAAGGTCGCGGTGTCGCCGGCATGCACGCTGACGTCGCGCGGCGCGGTGGTGATGAGCGGCGGCTGCGTCGGCGGCGGCGTGCCGCCTGCCGTCACCGTCAGCGTGGCGCTCGCGCTGCGCACGCTGCCGGCGCCATTGCCGATCTCCAGCTCGTAGCGGCTGCCGGAGTCGCCGACGTCGACCGCCGGCAGCTGCAGCACCGGCGCATTCGCCCCGGCCATCGCGACGCCGTTGCGGAACCACTGGTACGACAACGGCGCGGTGCCGTTGATGGCGGCGGCGAAGACGGCCGTGCTACCGGCCGTGACCGTCAGCGCGGCGGGCTGGCTGCTGATCGACGGCGGCGCGGGCGAACGCGTGACCGTCACGGTCGCAGGCTCGCTGGGCACCGAGCCCGCGCTGCTGCGTGCGACTGCGCGGTACTGCGTGCCGCTGGCGGCGACGCTCAATGCCGACGTCGTGTAGGTGCCGCGGCCCGGGCAGTTGAACCCGACGTCGGCCCAGGGCTGCGTGTCGCTGGCCCGCGACTGCCAGCAGATCTCGGGGCCGGGCAGGCCGCTGGCGACCACCGTGAAGCTCGCCGTCTGACCTTCGGCGATCTGCTGGCTCTGCGGCGGCTGGGTGATGGCCGGCGGCACCGCGGCCACCACGCTGAGCGTGGCCACGTTCGAGACGGTGGTGCCGAAGTCGTTGGTCAGCCGCGCGCGCAGCTTGCGGCCGTTCATGCGCGAGGTCGTGCTCAGGTTGGCCGTGCAGTCGGTGTTGGTGGTGCGGCCGCAGGGCGTCGCCACCTCGCTGACGAGCGCCGGATCGGCAGGCAGCCGCAGTCGCTCGCATGGCGGATCGTTCAGGAAGCACAGCGGTGCCCCCGGCGGATCGCTGAACTTGACCGGGAAGGAGCCGAGGTCGACCCAGCTCTGCCCGCCGTCGAAGCTGGCCTCCCAGGCGTGCCGCGTCGACGGGCTCGGGGTCTCGACGCGGAACAGCGGCACCGGCATGCCCTCGGCCACGGTCTGGCTGCTGGGCTGAACCGAGATCAGCGGCGCCAGGTCGCCGACCGGCGTGCCCGGCGCGATGTTGACCGCCAGCACCACCAAGTTGCTGACGGCACGGAATGGCTTCAGCGCCGGCCGCGCGGCCGGGTCGGGCGTCGGCCGCGGTTCATCGCCGCTCGCGCAGAAATTGCCCAGGTTAGGTTGCCACACATAGGGCTGGCTGCGGCAGGTGATCTGGAGCTGCAGCGACACGGTGCCATTGAGGGCCTCGGTGACCGGAATGCGCAGCCGTGCCGGCGAGGGCGGCAGCGGCCCCGAAAGCAGTTCGACCGGCAGCGTGCGGTTGCCCGTGCGCACGAGGCTGAAGTCCAGCCCGTGATCCACCGCCGGCACCGTATAGCGCAGCTCGAGCTCGACGTACTGCGGCTGCGTGATCGTCGCGTCCACGCCGGCCGGCTGCGTGCCCTTCGGGCCGCTCTTGTTGACCATCGGCGCCACGGCCTGCAAGGTCACCTCGCTGGTCTCGGTCCAGCAGGATCCGATCGTGTAGGAGAGCGAGCTTGTGGTGTAGGCCTCGACCGGCCGGCACAGGGTGACGGCATAGAACGAGAACGTGGTGGCGTCGACGAGCAGCGCGTCACCGTCGCGCTCGGTGTCGCTTTGGATCACCCAGTCGCTGCCCGGTTGTGCCTTGAGCAGCACGGGCCGGGCGCCGGCCGCGATGCCGCTCGCGTCGAACGGGATGCGCAGGCGCGCCGGCCTCGCGAAGTCGACGCCGTGCGGGGTGACGGAGTAGATGGGGCTCAGCAGCCGCGCGCCGGCTGGCGGCGGCGGCGCACCCACCGAGTCGGCTGCCACGCGCACGGTGGTCGCGCCAGCCAGCGCATCGGCGGGCACGATCACCTGAACGCCGCCGAGCGTCAGCGTGCCGCCCGCGGCATCCAGCGTGCCGGCTCCCGGGGATGCGGAGTCCGGCCCGCCATCGCTGCCCCCGCAAGCGACCAACGCCAGCGCGAGCGTCAGAGCCAGACCTGTGGTCCACCGCGGCCATCGGCCGGCCCGCGGTTCCGTACGCTGCGTCGATCGATCTTGAGCCATCCCGTCCTCCGGGCCCAACTGCGGGCCTGCGAGCGGGTTGTAGTTGGGCGAGCGTTAACGCCGCGTTACCGAGAAGGCTGACGGCGATCGGGGAACCGTCGCGAAGCGGCGCTCATGTCGAGCGAGGCTTGGCCTGCGGACCAGTGCCGACACGAGGTTTCGTCACCGAACGTCAGCTCCGCGGCGGCGACTGCAAGGTCTGTTCGTGGCCGGTTCGTTGAACTCGCCCGTGAGCGAGGCAGTCGTTCCACGCGCACTGACCGCCCCGACATCTTCGACCATTCGCAGTGGGGGTTCAGCGGTCACTCATGGCGAGCGCTTTCGAATGCCCGGTCTCGGATGCCGCCGACATTCGGCTCACAAGCGCGAACGTCTCAGTCCAGTCTGGAGCAACTATCCGACCAACGGAGTGAACTTGCCACGCGCAGCCGAAGGCACAGAAGCTGCCCAGCGCACGTCGAGTGCCGCACCGTGCGTCCGCAACGCCCTACGCCAACCTCTCCTTGAGCTTGCGCAGCACCAGCGGCAGGTCGAGCGGCTTGGCCCAGTGGTCGTCGAAGCCCTCGGCGAGCGTCTTGCGCACCTGCGCCGGCATGGCATCGGCGCTCACCGCGATGCAAGGGATGTGCTTCGTCCGCGGATCGGCCTGGAGCCGCCTGAAGACCTCGAAGCCGGTCATGTCGGGCAGGTTGAGATCGAGCAGGATCAGCCGCGGCCCTTCGCGCGCCGCGCTTTGCAGTGCTTCCGTGCCGGTCGCCACGGTCGACAGCGACCAGCTCGGCTGGGTGGCGAAGATCTGCTCCATGAGCAGCGTGTTGACCTCATCGTCCTCGACGTACAGCACCTTGTGCAGCTCCTGCGCGTCCCAGGCCGAGGGTAGGTCCAGCGGCAAGGTCTCGGTGGCGTCGAACTTGGACGCGCTGGCGATCGGCAGGTGCACCGAGAAGATCGATCCGACCCCGGGGGTGGACTGGACGCGCAGCTCGCCGTCCATGGCCTCGACCAGCTTGCGGGTGATCGCCAGGCCCAGGCCGTGGCCGGGCACCTTGGAGTGCTGGGCGCCCAGGCGGTTGAAGGGCTCGAAGAGGCGTCCCATCTCCGAGTCGGACAGGCCGCGCCCGGTGTCCTCGACGCTGATGGCACCGCCCTCGCTGCTGCTGTAGGTCAGGCGCACCTGGCCGCTGGGCCGGTTGTACTTGATGGCGTTGGACACCAGGTTGACCACGACCTGCTCCAGGGCCGCCGGGTCGGCGCGCACGGCGGCGCGCTCAGGTCTCTCGATCTCGACCGTGAGGCTGACCTTGCTGCGCTCGGCCATCGGCTGGAGCTGTTCGACGGCGCGCCGCAGCACCGAGGCCACGTCACCGAGCGCACCCGGATCGAACGGCGGCCCTGCTCGATGCGGGCGATCTCCAGCAGCTGGTCGATGAGGCCGAGCAGGCGCTGGCCGGAGTACATCAGCACCTCGGCGCGCTTGAGCTGCTCGCCGGTCAGCGGGTTGTCTTTCTCGAGCAGCATCAGCTGGGCGAAGCCGAGGACGCCGTTCAGGGGGGTGCGCAGTTCATGGCTGACGTGCGACATGAACTCGCTCTTGGCCTTGTTGGCGCGTTCGGCGGCGAGTTTCTTGCGCCGCAGTTCCTCGAGCGAGCGCTCCTGGGTGACGTCGCGGCTGGCGCCGACCCAGCGCGTGCCGTCGGCGCTGCCGCGGAAAGACAGCTCGAGCGTCCGGGCGATGCGGCCTTCGCGCCGCTCGCTGCGCACGGCCAGCGAGTGCGTCTTCTGTGCGTCGGGGTGGGTTTCGATCAGCAGCGCGAAGGCGCGCAGGCGGTCCTCGGTGGCGAGCAGCTCGAGCCAGTCGTCGACCGGGAGCACGGTGTCGGAGGCGACCAGGCCGAGCTGGCCGGCTGCGGCGGCGTCGAGCCGGACCTCGCGCGACTGCCGGTCCACGACGACCAGGCCCAGGCCGGCGGCGGAGGCGGCCAGGGTCCATGGTTCGTGTCGGTCGTCGCTGGCAGCGGCAAGCGGCACACGCCTCGCGGTGAGCAGGCAGGACTCGGCGGCATCACCGTCCAGGGGCGTGAGCTCGATCTCGAGGTCTTCCACGCCGTTGGCCGCGTTGGCCGAGCTGCAGCGGCCGCTCCAGGCCTTGGCTCCCTTGAGCGCGCGGTGGATGGCCGCGCCGATCATGGTGCAGTGGCGCTCGTCGAGCCAGGACAGCGCGGCCAGCAGGTCAGTGGTGGGCGTAGCCGTTGCAGCTCCTGCGCGGGAGCAGGAGTGGATCTCCCACTGGCCGGCCGCGTCGCGCACGAAGATCTGCGTGTACTCGAAGCGGCTGGCCAGGCTGCGGACCAGCGACGCCGGCGTCAGTGGGGTCATGTGGGGGGCTGGGCCCGTTCAAGCTCGCACTCGCCCCGCGCACGACACCGCCTCGTCAACTCGCGAGAGCGCCTGAGCTTGGCGCATGGCGGTGACGCGCGGGTTGATTCAGGTCTGATAGGCGTCGACGCCGGACTCCATGCCGGCGAAGGGTCCGGCGGGTTCGTGGCGCAGGTCCTTGACGCGATTGGCGGCGTCGACGAATACCAGCTTGGGTCGGTGCGCGTCGATGCGTTCTTCGGGCACCGATGCGAAGGCGGCGATGATGACCAGGTCACCGACGCTGGCGCGCCGCGCCGCCGATCCGTTCAGCGAGATGACGCCCGAGCCCTTGGGCGAACTGATCGCGTAGGTGATGAAGCGTTCGCCATTGCTGACGTTCCAGATGTGTACCTGCTCGTTGGCTCGGATGCCACTGGCGTCGAGCAGGTCCTGGTCGATGCCGCAGGAGCCTTCGTAGTGCAACTCGCAGTGGGTCACGGTGGCACGGTGGATCTTGGCGTGCAGGAAGGTTCGGAACATGGGGCTCTCGGCAATGCAGGATTGCGCGTCCACCGCGCTGCGGACGTCGATACAGGACTGCGCAGCGCTTGTCGCCGCGCGTCAGCTCACTTCTGCCTGAGCTGGCTCCAGGTCTTGCCGTCGCGAATGCTGGCGATGACATGGTTCGGCGCACGCTTGCCGGTCGCGGTCCAGGGCTCCGGCCACGAGGAGTGCTTGTAGGTGACGCCGACTTCAGGCTTCGCGCCGCTCTTGTCGACGCTGGGCGGGGTCTTCTTCTCTGTTGCGCCACGCGGCGTACGGGCCGGCTTGCCGGCCTGGAGATGCCGGATCACTTCCGCGAGTTCGAGCCCTGCACTGGCCACGACCTGCCTGATCTGGCCGGCCAGATCGATGTATTTCTGCTCCGACTGCTGCAGGAATTCAATCTTCTTGGCAATGCGCGCTTGCTGAGCCAGAAGATGTTGAAGCGAAGTCTTGGCCACGGGGGCGATCCTTTGAAGTTGGCGCGGCGATCATAGGGGATCGGCAATTCACGACAGGCACCGCAGAAAGCGCATCACATATGCCCGCGGTGTTCTTGCGTTTTGGTAGTTCATTTCCGGCCGCGTGTCGGCTGCACTTGCGCAAATCATCCGACCGAGGAATCAACTTCGTGCTTCGGGCGGCCTGAGGCTGGTACTCGTGCTGGCACCGCTTGCGTCGGTTCGTCGCCGGCATGAATTGCGCTTTCGGCTTCTTGGGCGGCCGCGCTGAACACATCTCTCCAACTCGTCGCGGACGGCGCGGGACGGTATATCACTAGATCAAGGGGTCAGGAGCGCGCCCGTGACGACGTAGGATCCTTGCATGCCTTCGTCTTCCCTGCTCTGGCCCTCTCGTCGAAAGCTGTTTCGACGGCGACCACGCCACTGGAGCAGTAGCGTCGCGGCCGTTGTCGTCGTCGGCGTGACGCTGGCCCTGCTGTCGCTGATGTGGCTTCGAGGTTGAGTGGCCCGAGATAGGACCGGTTGGCCGTCGTCAGCTGCAGCAAACCGTCGTCGTTGACCTGCCTCGACAAGCCGCCCTGCACATGTAGCCGCCCGCTGAACCCCGATTGCAGCCAGACCTCGCACCCAAGGTGCGTCCGTCGATGGCTGAGCAATCGAGGAGTTCAGCATGCACATCCGCCACCCGCGTGCCGCGGTCGCCGTCGACGAGCCGCCGCGAGACACCAGCCCGCGTGGGCTTCGTATCCACCGGGCGTCCAGCACCCACACTCCGAGTCCCAGAACGCTGTGGGCATCGCCCGCATTGCCCGTCCGCGGTGGTCGACTCATCGGGGTCCGACTACGCGCCGAGTCCGTGGAGGTTGCGCTCATCGTCCAGGGTGGCGACCGGATTCGGTGGATCCCGGCCGTGTCGGCGCTGACCGAATTCCAGGCGGCGCTGTGGCTGAAGACTTCGCAGTTCGCGCCATAGGGCGGCTGAACTCCGGGCTTGGCGCAAGCCAGGCCAAGGTCTGTGCTTGCCGCGGAATGGCCGGCGTCGCCTCAGCCGGTCGTGCGCCCCACATCGACCGGCCCGACCTGCTCGAACAAGTGGAACGCAATGGAGTCCGGAGAAACATTCATCGCCAGGCCTGCGCTCAAACGAACGTTCCGCTCCCTCGCTCCGACGTCGTCAGCAGAGGGATCGCCGCGTGCAGCAAGCTCCATCGTGTACGCGCAGTCCACCACCAGGAAGCTGGCACCTTCGCCGATTTCGACGAAGAACAGTCCGTTGGCCGTCTGCTCCCCGAAGAAATCCTTCAGGTCGATGCGGATGTCGGCATGACGCCGGAGCGCCTCGCACAGCTGCCGATGTTTCTCGCGTTCGCGCTCGCCATAGGGTGCCGCGAGATCGGCCTCGGCCACGCACACCAGCGCGCCTGCCTCGCGGGCCCGGGCGATCAGGCCGCGCGCCTCCGCGTTCGACAACATGCGCTTCCTGAACGTCCCGATCGAAAAGTTGGACAACGCGACATCCCAGAAGGAGAGATAGAGACAGTCCATGGTGCCTCCGTGATTCGTTCAACCTGAGCCGATCTACAGTCCTGTGCACCTCATCCATCTTCGAGCCGCCATGAAGACGCGCCAACCCCCAGCCGTGTTGCCGCCGACCGAATTCTGACCAGCAAACCCGTGTAGTGCCGATTGAAAACTGACCAGGGTGAGAGACCTACCCTGCTGCTTTTTGTGGCAGGGGTTCTGGACGGTGATCACCAT
>WBZV01001170.1_pt1 | contig 12657 bp, 9 predicted proteins | sample 5204221 | NCBI WGS metagenome assembly WBZV01 (sample SAMN12344360, study PRJNA552823) | activated sludge metagenome | biome: Activated sludge suspended growth; feature: Nitrification reactor; material: Wastewater; isolation source: activated sludge from nitrification reactor of wastewater treatment...
GCAATCTAACCTTGATTGCCATCGGGTTTTTAAAACACCATTGCTAAAACCGGCCTAAACATTGAGCTTACTGATGCAATATAGTTCGTTAGATACACAACTCAGTACTTTTTTATACAGCCTGATTACTGGTAACGGATCGCGTGCAGGCGTATGTAGCCCTGTGTTGTGCCTGCGGCAGGGCTATTACGCTTGCACGCTGTTACCAACTGGGCGTTCTTGTCTGTCAATGGTTTGAGATATATTTTCAATTCAGTCATTCCTTTTCTTCTGTCTTTAAAAGATTTAGTTTTTTAGTGTCGGCTAAGTCAGCGGTGGCAGACAGACAAGCTCTTTTGCAATTTTTGGTTTGCAGGTTGGCTTGTGCGAATTGCAAATGTGCTTGGCTGTGTGAGTTGGCATTCAATGAATTTTAATTTTGAATAGTTTCACTAGGAATATTACAACCATAAGCATATCTTGGGCACAATTGACCACAAAATATGCAATCACCCTCCAATTTTTCTATTTGATCTTCAATTTCTTCATTACAAAATGGGCACAATTCTGAATCAATGAAATGATGATTATTTTTACAAATATTAATCGTATTTCCAAAATTAATGCTTCTTAAAAAGTTATCAATAACATCTACTTGTTTAGGCAGTAAATATTTTTCCAAGTAAATATTCACTGCATTTATAAATTCAATAATTTCATTTCTGTTTTGCTCTATTTCGTCATTTGTCAATAAATACGGTAATAAAGACGCAGGACAATAATTGTCTTTAGTACTCCGCATACTAAGGTCAATAGAATTTCTTATAAAGGAGACATATTCATCTGAACCTGGGATTACATTAAGATTGCGATTTTCGCCCTTAAAAATAGATGGTAATTTATTAATAATATTTTTGAATTCAACATCAAATAGAGATGCAAAAATTGTAAAAGAAATTATATCTGATAATAGTCTAATTAACTCATATTCGTTTAATTTACCTAATAAATTAGGCTTATTGTCTCCAATAAAATATAAGTCCTCGAACGTTATAGTATTATTACGAAGTTCGTTTATTACATTCCCACTAACATAAGAATATGGCAAACCCTCAATGCCATTAAATGACCAGCTTTTTGTATATATACCTGAATAATTTTTATAGTTCTCCTCATTATTATATTTAATCGTATGTTTTATGGGTGTATCCCAATTTTTTTCCTCAAATGGGCCAAAACGGATAATATTCGAATAAAAGTCTAATACATATTTGTTTTGCATAAAATAATAAATAAGCGATTCATGGCTAAATGCCTTAATATTTAATAAACCAGATAAGTTTCTTAATATCAGCAAACAATCAGATTTTTTATAACTAAATTGCTTTTCAAAATCATCAACATTTGATAGTTCTATCTCAGAAATAACTTCATCTAGAATATTCTGAATTTTTGCTTTATCATTCTGTTTTAAAGCATCACCAATTTTTGGCATTTCAAGCATTTTTGTAGCAATTTCCATCCAATCATTTATGACAATCAAATTAGAAGCATTAGAAGATGGAATATAATCTAGAACTTTGTATTGAATATTGAACGGTAATCTATTTAGGTCTCTATTATTGAGTTTATTTAAATTAAAAAGCTTAAAAAAACTTATTCTTTGATTAATACAATTTTCAACAATCTGTGATTTCTTTTCCTCTTTCACTCCAAAAAGAATCTGATTCAAGGAATGATTCAAAAATGCCCAATTCAAGCCTTGTTGAACATATCTCAATTCATTTGCTTTCATAAAGTTGGCATTGGATAAATCTCGACCAATTGATGCGATATAACTAATACTTTCACCAGCAGGAGATAAAGCATGAAATACTAATATTTGTTTGTTTTGGAGGTCAGAGATACAATCGATATTCTCAAATTTAACCTGATTGTCATTACTTTGAGAGCCAAGATCATAACGACCAAATAAAATTTCAGGATTTAAAGACAATTTCCTTACTATTTTATCATTATATTCATCACTCTGAATCTTACTTATTAAAAAATTCAATCTTCTGGACCAACTTTTTTTTGAATATTCTTCAACATATAATTCTCTTTCAATTTCAAGGTTTATTTTTTCAATTTCATCAATTAAGAAATAATATCCCTTTCTAAATATTTTCCTCTTATTGCCGAGTTCTATGACTGAAATACCATCTGATTTTAACAAAAAATCATAAGCTTCTTTATATTTTTCAATTTTTGCATAAGCATTGCTTAATATATAAAAGCCAAATTTTTTATCTTCATCTCTTTCAAGATCATTGGCAATTGCAATACCTTCGTTACAATATGTAATCGATTGGGCAGATTCATTTGTCGCACTGTAAATTTGACCTAAATTAAAATATAGATTCATCAACTCAACAGGAGATTTCCTATTTATAAGAATTTTCAAAGCAAAATCAAACTCAGATTTATAATTAGAACTTTCATTATCACATAGGAATAAATATAAACCTTTAAGAGCAGAAACATCAGCCTTTATTCCATCATGTTTTGCAGATTCAAGAGCCAGATTGATGTTACGAATTGCATTTTTGAAATCTGACAATTCAATATATAATCTTGCAATATTTACATAAAAGTAACTCAAACCTATATCATCTCCGTCTGCTTTCTCTATTTCTAATCCTTCTTCTAATATTTTAAGACCTTCATTTTTTTTATTTATTAGAATGTAAATCAATCCGATTTGATACTTAATTTTGGATTTTAGGCTAGGATATTCATTAACTTGATTTAATAAACTTCTAAAAGCCAAATATGCTTCAGCTGGCTTTTTATTATACTTCAATAGAAGTGCAATTTGATACTTTGCCTCAAGTTCGCCTTTATGATAGGGCAATGATTCACATAAACTCAGAACTTTGTTGCATTCATTTTTAGATTCATTATATTTTCCTACCCTTCGCAAACTATCTGCTTTTACAATCAAAGCATTAGCTAAACCAATATTGTATTGCTGTTCTTGTACAATTTTTAAGATACCTTCAATCTCTTTAAGGGTATCGGTAGGACTGTCAACCCTTTTAGTATAAGCATCAACAATCTGTTGATCAATTTTACTAAACTTATTTGTTTGTTTTGAGGCCATTTTTTAATCTATTTTATAGTGAATGGTCGTTTGCTTATTGTCATCAATGTAAAAATTTTCCATTTCTATTTCAATTAATTTCCGTATAGAAATATCAGCAGCTTTTAACATTTTTGTAAATAGGCTGTTTTTCATCAATCCGGGGAAAGGGTTAACTTCTAAAAAGAAAATTCCATCATTATTAATAATATAGTCAAATCTTGCTTTATTCTGAAAATCCAATTCAAAAAATAACTTTTTCGATATTTCTTTGATTAATCTGAGTTGTTTTGTTTCTTGATGTTCATATACTATTATTTCATTATTTAAACCAGAAATATGCTTTTCATCATGACCAAAAAAATTATTTTTCGTAACAATGTTTATAAGGGGTAATATTTTAATATCCCCATTTATTTTTAAACAACCACATGTATACTCATTTCCATTAATACAATCCTGAACTAAAACTTTCGAATCGTATTGAAGTATTGTGGTGATTAACTCTTGGATTTCATGATTATTCTGCCCACTGCAACGAATTTTTTTTGTAAACAAACTAGCTCCTAGTGAATTGGGTTTAATTATAATATCTTGATTCATAAAAATCTCTGAAACCAAGTTCATTTCATATTCATTTCTTATTACACAGGTCTTTGGAAGTTGTAGATTGTCAATATTACGTACATAATTATTCATATGGTACTTTGACATACCTAATGAACACGAAAGTGTAGAGCCATGATTACCTTTAAGACCTAAAAAGTTTGACAATCCTTGAAAATTACCATCTTCCCCATTTTGACCATGTAGCACTGAATATACAAATCTATCTTTCTCTATAACATTGCCAAAAACACTAGATAATGATTGTTTTGTCCCAACCATATAATCATCAATAGAGCATTCATTTTTGAATTCATTAATAATTGCATCTTTTTCTCTTGTTATATAAATAATATCAAATATTTCAAATTTCAGGAATTCAGCGACTTGCTTTAATTCATTTAAAATGTGTTCAAATGACTTTACGGATGCATCATGTTCAGATGAAACACCACCAAATAATATTGATACCTTTCTTTTTTCCATTTGTTTAAATTTCAAAGTAATTGTAAAATGCAGTATTCCCTGAAATTTTACCCCATAATTGATTTCCAAAGTCAAAATGCCACCATTCCTCAGGGTAATTTGTGAAGCCAACAGAAATTAAAAGATTGAATAATAAACGCCTGTTTCTTTGGACAATAGCAAAACTAACATCACCATTATTGTTTGATAATATTTCATAATAATCACTTCTGGCTTTTAAAGAAATATCATCAAAATCAGTACCCATTAATAACTCTATACCTTCCGCATTAATTATTGTTAAATCAACAGAACCACCTGTCGAATGCCAAGCAGGTTTTTCTTTGTTTTTAGAGGGTGCCGAAACGAATTTTAATGTTTCCTTTATTATTTCTTCTTCATTACAATAAGTATTTGTAGATTTTATCTGATTATATACTTTCTCAAAAATGGCTTTCTGTACTTCATAAGGGCGCCAGGCATCCCAAACTCTTAATTTATAGCCAATTGGAAGAAGTTTTGCTGCTTCTAACAGTTTAAATGCAACACTTTTACGAACGTACTGCTCTTGATTAGCGTGATTAAAATTTTGCAGAAAGTATTTCGGATGAACATCTATATGGTCATAAGAAAATGAATTCAAATTAATCATTTCTTCACTATTCTCGATGATCAGAATGTTTTGCCAACCATCAATTGATTTAAATAAAGGTATAGGTTTATTTATTTCCATATTACAATGATATTTCCACTAAAGTTGTTTATTAATTCATTCTCGGATATTCTTTTAGCATTCCAGTTGTATTTTGTATCATATGAAGGATGGTGTATTATGTAGTATTTTTCAAAAGCATATTCTTCATAACCTATAACTAGTATTAAATGACCGCCTTTTTTAGTTTCGTTTTCTGAAGATTGAAGTCTTGGTATGACTGATGCAATGCAAATGCGATTTGAATTAATATTGAATGCAATATCCTCTAACTTAGTATTTTGATAACTATTTCCACTTAAACCATAATAATTTGCTATAGCAACTAAACCTCTGTGAGTCCATCCTTTCTCAGAATATGCATTTAGTTCAATTCCCTTTTTAACTATTATTCCAATAGGAACCTTTTGATTATAATAATATTCAATTATCATCTTAATACAAACAGCACCGCAAGCCTTTCTTTCCCAGTATATCATTTCTTCTAAAGAATCAAAGCCCTCTAATGTTCCTTTATGATGAGGGAATATTTGAGGATAAAATGGTACGGAATGTTTTACAATAGTTGTCATATTTGTTTAATAAAACTACTTTAGAGCTTTGAATGATAATACTTCAGATAGAGTTGCCTTTATCCCGTATTCATCAAGTGTTTCTCTAATTAGCATATCTACAATTTCAGTCATTAATAACTGTGGTTTTGAATTTTCCCATAGGTAAAATGAGAAAGATCCAGGAATTGAGTTTAATTCATTAAAATATAATTTCTCTTCCTTTTTATCATATATGAAATCAATTCTAACCAACCCGCCACATTCAAAGATTACATAAAGCTTTTTAGCCATATTTCTAGCTGATTCTTTTAAATCATATGAGATTAAATCTGAGTCGATAATACGCTGTAAGTTTGCCATTCCACCAGAATGTACTTTGCTACCTTTTTTTCCTCCTCCTCTCAGATATTTCTGCTCAAATGTTAAAACACCATCAGAAACAGGCACTTCAATAACAGAAGCTATTGGATTTTTACCACCAAAAACAGAAACATTAATTTCTAATAAATCTTCAACCATCGGCTCTAATAAGGCTTGACTATCTACTTTAAACACACTAACAAGAGCTTTTTTCAATTGCTCTGCGTTTTTAGCAAACCCTAAACCAACACTTGAACCTAAGTTACATGGTTTTACAATTAGAGGAAATTTTAATTTTGTATTCTCTAAAATACTTTTATAAGTGGATTCAAAACTATTCAAAACATCAACTTTTTCATAAATAGCACCTGGCAATATTGGAATAGAATGAAAATCCGCTAATATTTTTGCAGTCCATTTGCTCATTGTAATAGCTGAAGATTTTATACCGGAACCAACAAAAGGTATTTTTGCTATTTTTAGTAACCCTTGAATTGCTCCATCCTCGCCATTTGTACCATGAAAAGAAAGAATAACAATATCAATATTTAATTCTGAAGATACCTGTAATCTTATTACATCTTCTTTTTGTTTTTTAACATAACATAGTTTAGGCCCGCTAGGATTAGGTAATAGAACAATCTCGGGTACATTATTTAGACAGGAAGGTAATCCTTTAAAAAAATCCTTGTAAAATAAATCTTTACCTGTATACCATTTTCCTGTCGTTGAAATATATATTGGAACGATGTCATATTTTTGAGTATCAATAGCCTCCATTAGCTGAACAGCTGTTAATATTGAAATTTCATGTTCAGTAGAAACACCGCCAAAGAATACACCTAATTTTATTTTTGATCCACTCATAGCTATCTGATTAAATTGTAATTAGTTTTTCGTAAATATCGGGTAAATCGTTTTCAATCAAAACGACATCTCCGTTTCTTGAAGAAGCCTTTACAAGGTCTAAAGCTTCTTTCATTTCCTTTACCTCTACAATCTTTTCTTTTTTGTATTCTTTCTCTTTAAGACCATCTAGAAATGCTTTTTTATTTGTGCTTCCGACTATATAGACATAATCACAAACACCGGCAGCTTGTATTGCAATTTCTTTGTTTTTAGTATATTGCTCATTACCAAGTTCAACCATTCCTGGAGTGACTAATATTTTTTGATTTCCTTCAATGTTTCCTAAAACTTCAAGAGCTGCTTTAAATCCTACTGGATTTGAGTTGTAAGCATCTTTCAAAACAACCAATTCTTTATCGCCCCAATTAGTATTAACCAGTTGTAACCTATTATCATATGTTTCTAATGTTTGAATTATAACTGCAACATGTTCAGGAGAAGCACCTAATGCACAAGCCATTGTAAAACATGCAAGTACATTAGATATTAATGGTTTTCCAAAAATTTTGCAAGAGATTTCGTATTCTATCTCTTTATAATTAATGGTAAAATGTGATCCTTCCTTATCAAAGGATAAGTTTGAAATCCATACATCTAAATCCTTTTCTTTATTTTCAAATCCATAAAGATATGTTTTCGAAGTCTTATATTCTGTTGCCATTCTACGACAATACGGATCATCTCCGTTGCAAACTAATATGCCATCTTTTGAAATTTCCTTTGGCAATTCTGACTTAGCACGAAAAACTTGTTCTTGTGAACCATATCTCTCAAGATGCATTATACCAACGCTGGTAACAATTGCAGCATCGGGTGGGGTTAAGTTACAAAGCCGTTTTATTGAGCCAACATTATATGCTCCCATTTCAATTATTGAATACTTATGAAATAAACGCAGGTTCTTCCGAATAAATGCTGTAACCCCCATTAGTGTATTGATACTAGCAATTGGTGAAAATGTTGGTGCTAATGTTTGGTTTAATATTTCGGTTAATAACATTTTTGTTGATGTTTTACCATAACTACCTGTAATTCCAATTGTGTAAGGTGCATAAAGTTTATAAATTCGCTTAGCATCAGACAAATAGAACCGTTGTATTTTATTCTCGTTAAAAGACAGAATCCAATTAGAAATAATGATGAAATAAGGAATTAATTGAATAGTTAAAAATGCAACTAAAAACGAGTACAACAATACAAACTTGAAATCATTTATATAAATAATTGAAGCCAACATACCCAAAATGGCAAATATTAACCATAAATAAAAAGACAGAATCTTAATTTTTTTCACTCTTTCAGTAATGACTAACTTCTTTTTCACGTATGAACTTTTAAGAGGATTAGGTTCACTATTAACTAATAAAAAAGCTATGAACATTGATACAAATGAAATAGTTATCAATAAAATACTTGAAATAGTTAAACTATATAATGTAAATATTAACAATGATTGAAAAATTAAGGCCAATGACACTTTTTTATCAAAATATGTGTGTTTAAATATCCAAGAAAGGAATCTGAAATTGTCATATTCTTCTTGTTGAAAATAATGCAAGTAAATATTAACTCTTTTCATGTATATCAACAACAGAAAAAAGAATATTATTAACGCAATGTAATGTTGAGTACTAATCATTTTTCATTTTGTTTAAGTAGTTATTAATATGATAAACACAAAGATGTGAACCCAGTCCAGCGAAAGGCTCATGTCCTTTATTCTTCATCACAATCAATGTGGAGTTTACTATATAACGGTGTAATAATTTTGCCATGTATAGCGGAGTAGAAGTATCATTCTCTCCCCAAAGAATTAATGTGTTTTTCATAATTGTCTTAGCATTTTCTTCAAGATTTTCTGTTACTGTTTTGACCAGGACTTGCTTTAAATCACCTGCATTTTTAAAATCTGCTGAACCAAACTTTTTACTATACCAATTGTAAAGACTCTGAAATTTATTTTTTGATATAAATTTCTTAAGTATATATATCGAACCTCCTATTAATCTAATCTTTCGCATACGAATATTACTCAAAAAGCTTCGTATTGGTTTTAACCCTGCAGAATCAATAAGAATTAAATTATCTATTCTTGTAGGAAACTTGCTAGCCAGTTGTAAACAGATTCTACCACCAAATGAATGCCCTAATACCGTTGCAGTCATTATTTTATTAGCATCCATATATGAAATTATTTCTTCGGCATATCGGAAAGTATCCCATGCAGTTTCTTGATAAAGCGATTCTTTTGGTAATGGAGAATTTCCAAATCCTGGTAAATCAACTACATGAACACAAAATCTTTCTTTTAGTAAATTACCCATAGGGTAAAGATTAACTAATGAATGCCCCCAACCATGAAGCATGAGTAGTACTGGATTATTTTCAGAACCAAGAATCTTGCTATTTATTTGAATTTCCTTTCCCATTAGATACTCGTATTTATTATCATTCGTATTTCAATTAGTTTGAAGATTATGGATAGATTAAAAATATTTAACGAAAATATTAATCTATTCTTGCAAAAAACCAAAAACATTTTTTTCATATATCATATTTATTTATTTATACTTATCCCTTGCCAATCCTTAACAATTTTCTCCCAATCAATTTCTCTTTCTTTATTACCAGTCCATACATCCCAGAAACTCGGATCGTTTGAACTTGGTCTTTGTGACTTCTCAAGATAGTTCATTTCTACTAGAACTGGTATAGGAAATGCCCAACCTACAAGTATCGCTTTTCTTGATGGCAAAATTGGGAGTTCTCTAAGTAATCCGCTTAAGCTATCAGGTACCATTTTTTTAACCAATTCTTGATCTCTATCATTTACAATTCTATGTAACAAAAACGTATTACATTGCGAAAGCACTGTTTGAGAAAGTTCGGATGGTCTTTGTGATGAAAGAACCATGCTTAACCCAAATTTTCTACCTTCTCTAGCAATCTTCTCAAAGGTTTCGAGACAAAGATTTGTATTGGAATTATTAAAATTAAACTCTCTTAAAAATGTATGTGCTTCCTCTAAAACAATGACTGTTGGAAGTTCTTGCTTATTTATTCTTCGATACCGTTGAATAGCTTCAAAGGTTAGACGAGACAGTACTGCAATTACAACATTAATGATTTCAGACGATACTAAAGAAAGGTCAATTATGGTAATAAAGCCATTTTCTGCATTATTGGATCCAATATATTCATTTAGCCAGTCTAATAATGAAATTTCAGTTTCTGGATTAACCACACTATGCAATCTTTCATCAGAAAGTAAGAATCTCATTCTAAGGGCCAACATTTGTACAAACTGAAGTATATTTCCACCTTGATTTTGAGCAAGTTGTTCTAAATGAGGAATTAATTCATCAAGGTTAAATGGCAAAGGAGTATCTGGGTTAATTGAATCAAGAGGTTGAATCTCTTTAATATTAGTACCAATAAAGTCACTGATTAATTCATGCATGGTATTTATATCCGTAAACGAAAATGGATTATATCTACCCTCTGCCCATCTTCTATTTGTTAGAATTTGATTGAAATCCCTAATCAAGTTTTCGTATGCTTCTATTGCTTCTGAATCAACAAATTGTAAATGCATCTGTAAATCACCAGAGATATTATCTAAAATTCGGCACATTTCAATGAAAGGCTGTGTTCTAGTTTGTGTCGGAAGTGAAGTTAAGTAGACCTGTAAAGAGGTCTGAGTTGAACGAAGAAAAGCACTTAGTCTAATTGAAGCTGTTGAACTTAACTGAGTTCCTCGTTTTAGATTAATAAGTGATTGTAATAATAATGGTCTTTGAGCTCCTGGTGCTGCCTGAGAAAAATTTATCCATTCTTGACTATTCCACATCCACGCAGGAACTTTTAATTGATCAAAACCAGATTCTGAATTATCAAGTTTAACCCGAAACTTTCTAACCTTTTCTTCTCCAAAGTCATTAAAAGTATCGAAATACTCTCCGTTTGGGTCTAAAACAATAAAGCGTGAATTCAGATTATGTTCTTGATTTTTTTTATTTTTTTCAGCCTTTTCAAGTGACCATCTAATAAGGCCAGCAACTGAACATGATTTTCCACTTCCTGTATTTCCAAGAACTGCTAAGTGACGTCCAAATAATTTGTCAGGATTAATTTTAATAGATGCATTTCCAGCAACTGGTGCTTTACCGATTTCAATTTTTCCATCACTATTTTCTACAATTGCAATAAGTTGAGTATTGGTCGGTAGAATAACATTATCACCAACAGATGGATAACTATACACACCCCTTTCTATTTCAAAATTATTTTCACTGTTCTTTTTTAAAACTCCTAGTGGAGTTAAAAACATTTTTCTTAACGGAAATGGTAAATCTATTAGGTCAAAATCTTTAAAACCTTTTCTTTTTGGATAGTTAGAATGTTCAGTGCCAATCCATGTAATAACTCCAACTATTGCACCTTGTTCATTAGGAATCAATACATAGCCATTTATTTTTGGGAAATGGGTTGGAACACCAGTATTAATCGCTACGCTTTGAGGTGCATTAGTTTCGAGCAAAACCTTGATTTCGGTGGGAGAAACAGATTCAACCGTGCCGATTGTGAGATTCCTTATTTCATCGTAATCGAATGTGCTATTCATCACTTTCGGCTTTTTCGGTTGGTACTATTTTTCTCTTTTCAAGATTTCTAAACATTCGTTCTTGTATTCTGTCAATTGCAGCTTTCGGTAAATAATTTTCAACTAATGGTTGTAAACTACCTAAATGAGAACCAATAATTAATGTAATCTGAGCAGGATTAACTAATTCAATGAATTTATTAATACGGTTAGATGCACTATCATAAGAAATAATTACTAGGTGAGTTGATGGTATTGTTAACATGTCTTTTATCACTCGATTAATATGTGAATCACCAAAACCATAACCGAAAGTAACAATAACGGAATTTGGACGACAAACAGAAGATGAAAAATCTCTAAATAATTCAGAATACGGGAAATATGCAGTATCTATTCCTTTTGATGAATTCGGATAAATTACAGAAAAATCTTTAGGTTCCTTTGGAATCATAGTAGTGTTTTCTTCAACTCCAAAATGTAATGGTATTTTTACAATCGAATCGTTTTCAAATTTCCAATCTACAGAACCATGTAATTTTGTGTATTTTATGACACCTTCGACATATCTTGGTTCTCCTCTGATTCCTGGCGGATTGTAGTGGTAATCTAATTCCAATTTTGTATTACGAAAAATCGGTTTAATTTTCCCTACGAAACGATCAACCGTTAGGATTCCAGCATCGTCAAGTCCGTATTCGATAAATCTATCGTAATTCGTAGTAAAAATATTTGTACGTTCTCTTGATGCTGCCCGACTTGAGAAACTTATTAAGAATGATTTAAGCAAAGAAAGGGCATCGTTAAACTTATCACTTGCTGTAAATTCCTTTTCTGTCTTTATTATATTACGAATGAATGCACCTAATTTAAGATTTATTTCTTGCTCTAAACCGATAGAATTTGGGTCTTTTTTGATTTTCAAGCCTTGCAATAATTCTAAAGCAGCTCTAAAATCATCTTCAATATTAGCGTTTCCTCTACCAAGTATTTTTGCACTTTCATCAGACCAATCTTTTATCTCCGTTTTAAAGTTAGTGAAATCAATTCTGCCCATTGCCTGAGACTTCACTTCAGCAATACTTGTAAGTCCCGAAGTCAAACCTGTCCCAACCAATAGTGAAAAATGTTCACTCTGAAATATTGATGTTAGCCAAGGTTCAATTTTCCCTCTCAGAAAAGAAATTTTCTTCTCATCAATTTCTGTGTCATCAAAACAATCAAATTCATTGTTGATTTTCAATACATTATTTTTTGTCCAGTCTAACATATTTTCTTATAGTTAAATTATTTTAAATGTGTGTCGGCAAAATTTGGCTCTTTGACTTTTGCGAAACGTTGGCTC
>WBZV01001171.1_pt1 | contig 12656 bp, 12 predicted proteins | sample 5204221 | NCBI WGS metagenome assembly WBZV01 (sample SAMN12344360, study PRJNA552823) | activated sludge metagenome | biome: Activated sludge suspended growth; feature: Nitrification reactor; material: Wastewater; isolation source: activated sludge from nitrification reactor of wastewater...
GAGCAGGATGGCCCGCGGCACCAGCGAGGGCTGCTTGGCCTCCTCCGTGTACATGGTGATCGCGTCAAAACCGATGAACGAGAACGCGACGATCGTGGCGCCGGTGATCACCAGGCCGAGATCGACCCCGTCATGCCACGCCGGATCCATCGAGAGGATGGTGCCGTTGCCCACCCCGTTCATGAGGGCGCGGATCGACAGGAGGAAGAACACACCGATCAGGACCACGCAGAACGTCACCAGGATCATGTTGATCCGGGATGTGTTGGTCATGCTCACGGCGACCATGGTCGTGACGACCGCAACGTAGATGACGACCCAGATCCATTCCGGCGCACCGGGGAAGAACGAGTACATGTAACTGCGGATGATGAGCGCGTTGACCAGCGGCAGCAGCAAGTAGTCCAGAAGTGCTGCCCACCCGATGAGGAATCCGAGGTTCGGGCTCATCGTGGCCGAGGTGTAGGTGTAGGCCGACCCGGCCGACGGGAAGACGCGGGTCATCCGGCCATAACTGATGGCGGTGAACATCATGACGACCAAAGCCATCAGGTACGCCGTCGGGACAACTCCGCCGGTCTCCTCCGACACGATGCCGAAGGTGTCGAACACCACCGTGGGTGTCATGTAGCCCAAACCGAGGCCGACGATCGCCCACAGTCCGAGCGTCCTTGCGAGGTGGCCGGACTTGCCCTCGGTCGAAGTGGCGCTTGTCGTGTCCTCGGCGGCCATGCGGGGCTCCCTCCGCCCAACGGAAAGTCGTTACCGCCTCAACATAGGGCTTCGGAGGGCTAGATTACGGACTTATGAGGTACATAGTCGGATACGGACCCCAACAGCGCGGCGTCGATGCCATCAATCTGGCGTCGACATTGGCCCGATCGTCGGGGGCCTATCTCGACCTGGTCGTGGTGCTTCCCGACGACGCTCCGACGTTCGACATGTACTCGCCGGACCACGCGTACAACACCGAGCTGCGCAAGCAGGCAGGCGAGTGGCTCGAGGATGGCCTGTCCCGGGTACCGGCAGACGTTCCTGCGGAAGGACATCTGGTCAACGCCGAATCGGTCGGCGAAGGCTTGGTGGACAAAGCCGAGGAACCGGGCAAGGGAGGCGAGGCGGGCATGATCGTCGTGGGGACCTCCCACCACGTCCGCCTCGGCAGCATCGCAGACGCTCTCCTGCACTCCGCATCTGTTCCCGTGGCGCTGACGCCGGCCGAGTACGAGCCGCAAGAGACCATCACCCGGATCACGTGTGCCACCGGGGTCCGTGAAGGTCACGAGGCTCTCGTGAAGTTCGCGATCCAAGCCGCTTGCGAATGGAAGGTTCCTCTGCGTTTGATGTCGCTCGTTGCCGTCGGCGAGACGGGGTCCGAAGAACGGCGCCAGGAATGGGCGGAACTCGCCGAACTTCACATCTCGACCATCGCGCAGAAGGCTGCGGAGCAGATGCCGGCCGAGTGCCCGGTCACGACGGTTGTGGGTCAGGGCAGCACTCTGGTGGAAGCCGTGAACGGCCTCGAGTTCTCCCCGAGTGAGCTCGTCATGGTCGGTTCCAGCCGGCTTGCGCAGCCGCGACGGCTGTTCATCGGGCGCACCGCGACCAAGATGATGCGGGTTCTGCCCGTTCCGGTGATCGTGGTCCCCCGTGACTACGACCCCGACGAGCCCTGATCCGTCAAGGCGGGAAGCATCTGTACATCCGGGAAGGATCGGCACGTGGTTTTTCCTTCCCGGGTGGCCTATCCCTTCCCGGGTAGCTAGTCAGCCCTCCGGAAACGAATCGCTGGGTTGCCGGTATTCCTCAAGTTGCTCCTGGCGCTCGTCGGTGAAGTACTCGTCGTAGCGACGCTGCGCGTCATCACCGAACAACAACTCACAGGCCTCCTGGATGCCGTCGGCATCGCGGACCTCGTCGTGGTCGAGTACCAGCGCGATCTTGCTCCGCCGGCGCAGGAAGTCGTCCAGTTTCGTGATCATCTCCGTCTGTGCGGCGTAGAAGAGTTCCACGCGCACGTAGTCGGCGTCCTCGATGATCTCGTCGGCCATGCTTGGATCGTCACGTAGCGCTTCGAGCATCGCGAACGCCCGCAGACCGTAGCGCCGCCACAACCGTGTGGACAGGGTCTCGAAACTTGCCCGTGTGGTGATGCGGTCGAGGCCCATCAGGCGCGCCTGCCGGAAGAACTCGTCACGCGTGGCCTTGGGCGGTTCTCCATACCAGGACTTCTTGTCCTTGGTCAGGGGGACCCCGAGTTTCTTGACGAGCGCACTGACCTCGTTGCCGATGTTCACGCAGTCGGTGAGTTTGCCTCCGAAGACCGTCACCCAACCGCGGGCGGGGTCGACCTCGAGCGCATGCTTGCGGGACAAGGACGTCCAGTCCGTCTCGTCCGAGGTGGTGTTGTCCGTCTCAACGACCAGCGGACGGACGCCACTTCGCGTCGAGATGATGTCGCGCGGCGTCAACGGCGTCTGCAGGTCGAGACGCTCGTTGATCTGGTTCAGCAGGAAGTCTCGGTCCTCGTTCGTCACGTCGGTGACGGGCTCGGTCACGCGCTCGTCTGTGGTCCCGATCATGGATCGGGTGCCCATCGGGATCACGTAGAACAGTCGCTGCGTGTCGTCGAAGAAGGCGAGCACACGCTCCTGTCTCGACAGCCGCGGCACGATCAGATGGATCCCCTTGGAGAACACGATCTTGTGCTTGGTCGTGATGCCGTGGGCGGCATTGATCGGGTCGACGAACGGTCCCGCAGCGTTGATGATGATCTTCGTCTTCGCCGAGAACTCCTCGCCGGTGTCCGTGTCACGCATGTTCACGACCCAGCGCCCGTCCTGCCGCGTGGCGGACTCGAAGGACACATAGTTGGCACAGGTCGCGCCGGAGTTCAGTGCGGACCGGATGAAGCCGAAAACGAAGCGGGAGTCGTTGTCGACGATGTAGGCGTCGGAGTACTCGATGCCCCCGAGCAGGTTGTCGGTGCGCACGATGGGTTCGCGCTCCCGGATCTTCTCGGTACTCAGCACCTTCGGCGGCTTGGTGAATCCGTTGCCGATCACCCAGTAGGCGGTCGCTCCCATGCCCGCGAACACCGGCGAGTACGGCGAGTTCTCGTCGAGCGCGGCCATGAACCGGATCTCCTTGAGATTCGCCGGATAGGCCTTGATGAGGTGGTTGCGCGACTTGCAGAGGTTGCGCACGAGGCCGATCTCGTAGTTCTCCAGGTACTTGAAGCCGCCCCACACGAGATTGCTCGACTGCATCGAGGTGAATGCTGCGAAGTCGCCGCGGTCGATGACCGCGACACGGGCCCCGCGCGATGCCAGCGCGGCGGCCGACACCGCGCCGTTGATGCCTCCCCCGACGATCAGGACATCGAAGATGCCGTCCCGGAGCTGGTCGATGTTGGATTCACGAAGGCCCACAGTTCGATCCTAGGCGCGACGGCGATGGACAACGGTGGCGAGCCGTACCCCAGGACATGGTCACGCCCCGCGGGCGCCAGGGTCAGGCACTCAGCGTGATCAGACATGAGCCCGGGTGCGTACATCACGCGTTCCGCCACCGCGCCGACAAGGTGCAGCTCCCCACCGCCCATGACGAACTGCCCCTGCCCACAATGGCCCGACTGTGACCACAGATCATGAGCGGGATGGGACATCGGCGCCCCCGTTCGTGGACCTGAGCCGACTCTAGATCAACTTCTCACGCTGCAGGCATCGACTGAAGGGGGCGAATCACCGGCCAGATTGACGAGGACAAACCTGACGAGGCGGCTAGGTTGCCCCCATGAGTCAGGACGAGCCACAGCCGGCACGCACGTCGTTGTTCGCGGCGATCGGCAGACAGACCCGACAGAACCCGGTGATCTGGGTGCTGTTCGGCTTCATGATCCTGCTTCTAGTGCCCATCCAGGTCTTCACACCGCTGAAGCCTCCCTACACAGAGGCCGACACATGGGCACAGATCATCGCGACACTCTTGGTGGCTCTGGCCTTCGACGCCAGTCTCAACACCTCCTGGCTCATACCGGCCCGCAACCGGCAGGAGGCGATCGACCGCAAGGAGCGGATAGGGGCGTTCACGATGCTTCTGCTTGTGCTCATCGCAGCCGGGCTGCTGGTCACCATGTACATGACCGGGTGGCGCACGGAGGATGAGCCGGTGCCGGAGTTCATCAGCTTCCTGCCGGTCGCCGCGGTCGGCGCCGAACTGTTCCTGCTGATGGTGTCCTTCTACCTGCGTGCCTCAGATCCGACGCGGGAGGAGTGACGCGCGCCTCAGGCCTCCGGCTTCGTCGCGTCATGCAGCGCCTTCTTCAGGTCCTCGAGTCGTGCCACCATGTCCGCCCCCTGCGGGCCCATCTTCGGCCAGAAGTGAGCACCGACCAGCACCTGGATGTCGTAGAACAACTCGGTCGTCAGGTGGAAGTTCGGATCCTCGACCTCGGGCGGAAGGGGCAATCCCTTCGCCTTGGCCGCTGCGATGACTCCCGGCAGCGCCGCCTTGCCCAGTGTGCTCAGTGACTTATCGCTGGACTCCCACTCCACGTGGTACGGCGGGGCGGGCAGCGCCGCGGGCACGTCCCACGCATCGGGGTCGGTCGGGGTCTGGCGCGAGAACACGTAGTCGAAGGGCTTGGCCGCGGCGTCGCGCTGCGTGAACGGCTCGCCCAGTCCCCACTTGTCCCGCAGCGTGGCCAGCATCGAGGTGTGCCGGTGCTCCTGGTTGTACACCGACCCGGGGTCCACCCATGGGGACACCACGATTGCGGGCACACGGTATCCGGAGCGGTCGAAACGGAAGTCGAACTGCCCGGCCGGAGCCGCGGCATCGGGGGCCGGAACCGGGCCTGGCGGCACATGGTCGTAGGTGCCACCGGGTTCGTCCCACCCGATGAACAGAGTGGTGTTCCAGACGTTCGCCCCCTCGGGCGAGCGCATGTTCCGGTATGCCGTGAACAGCCGCTCGAGGAACATCTCACCCGACAGGATCGATGACGGCGGATCGACCTGCAGATCGACTCCGGGAGCCAGTGCGGCTCCGGCCGCCGGGTGGTAGTCGCCGTGACCGAGCAGCAGGTTCGGTTCGATCAGCGAGAAGTCGGGCAGCGTGCCGGCGGCGGCATCTGCCTCGAACTCCTCGAACGGCACGAAGTGGGTGGCGAACCGGTCCCGCAGACGCGGCCAGTGGATCACACCGGTCAGCGGGATCTGTCCGTCCTTGACGTACACCTTCCAGGTCTTGCCGAGCGACTCGAGACGGTTGAACAGCGTCTCTGCCGTGTTGTCCTTGATCCAGTGCGACACCGGGGAGTTCGCCGTGCCGCCGGTCGGCAGCGGCGTGCATGTGGCGGCCGTCCAGAACGAGCGGTTCATGAAGGTCTGGGACGGAACCTCGCAGAACCAGTGGTCGAAAACGCCGAACTCGCGCGCCAGACCGTTGAGCACCGGCACCTGCTCGGGCGTGTAGCACTGCATGATCTGCGCGTACTCGTCGTAGGTGGGCTGGCGGCCCTTCTCCCAAGTGAAGAACGAGATGTAGTCGGCGACGAACCCGTCCATGGTCGGGGTCGCCCCCTCGGCGGGCGCGTTCCACGGCGGCGCCATGGTCTCCGGGCCGGCGAAGCGGTTGTGCTCATCGAGCGTGCCGAAGAGCTGAGTGTTGGTGTGGTAGTACTCCTCGCCGGAGTCCGGGCACGGCGCGTCCATGTCGGTACCGACGAACACCGAGACCTTGCCGGACCCGTCTGCCGGTTGGTGCTCGGCCCACTCCGGGACGGGGTTGCTCAGGTCCTTGCCGATGACACCCTCGAAGGTCTTGCCGTCGTCCGGGCCGTAGAGATGCCCCAACAGGTTGTCCAGCGAACGGTTCTCGAAGATGACGAGGACCACGTGGTCCATCGCATTGGAGCGATCCATTTCAGCCTCCTTGACCCCCGCCTCATCTAAGCACTGAAACGGCGGCAGTCTGCAACGTGTGAAGATCTGGCGACTGAATCAACAGATATTCACACGCTGTTGTCATGTCCCGGGCAAATACCCCGACAACGCCTTGAGCAATGCCGGCCGGTCCCCGAAGGGCAGCGCCACCAGCGTGTCCGCACCACAGTCGGCGTACGCGCTGAGTTCGTTCTCCAGCGTGGCGGGTGTCGCGGCGATCGCGGCGAGGTCGATGATCTCGGGGGTCAAGGACATCGCGGCACCGACCTTGTCCCCGGCCAGGAACAACTCCTGGCATCGCAGCGCGACGTCGCCGAATCCGTACCGCGTGGCCAACTCGATGTAGAAGTTCTTGTCCTTCGCCCCCATCGCCCCGAAGTAGAAGGTCAGGATCGGCCGCAAGAGGTCACGGGCCTGCTCGACGGTGTCGGCCAGCGCGATGGGAACACTCGGCGCGATGTTCACGTCGGAACGGGAACGTCCAGCCGCTTCGATGCCGGCGAGCAGCGGCTCGTTGAGCATGTTGGCGTACTGCGGGCTGTAGAACGCCGGTAGCCAACCATCCGCGATCTGGCCGGCCTGCCTGACGGTCTTCTCCCCCATCACGCCGAGGTAGATCGGCACCGAGTCCTGCACCGGCCGGCCGATCATCTTCAGGGGCTTGCCCAGCCCCAAGCCCTCCGTGGCCGGCAACTGCCAGTGCTTGCCCTCGTAGGCCACCTTCTCCCGCGCCAACGCCATCCGCACGATGTCGATGTACTCACGGGTGCGGCCCAGCGGCGACACGAAGGGTACGCCGTACCACCCCTCCGAGACCTGTGGACCGGACAGGCCGAGTCCCAGCATCGCCCGGCCCCCGGAGATCTGGTCGATGGTCGAGATCGCCGAGGCGGTGGTGGTGGGCTGCCGGGCTGGGATCTGCAGGATCGCCGCGCCGAGCCGGACCTGCTCGGTCGTCGCGGCCAACGCACCGAGGACCACCGTCGCGTCCTGCCCCCACGTCTCGGCCACCCAGACGCTGTGGAAGCCGAGTTCGTCGGCAGCACGGGCAAGTGTGAGTTGCTCCGGCAACGGGATCCAGGGGGCGTATGCGAGGTAGATGCCGATGTCCATGCCCCGAGTCTGGCACCGGGGCACAATGTGCGGGTGCAGAATCCCCTTGAGCAGCTCAGCATCGAGCAACTGCGGCAACGGACCAGCGCCAAGTGGCATTACTACCCCGCCGACGTCCTGCCGATGTGGGTCGCCGAGATGGACGTGCCGCTCGCCGAGCCGATCGCGCAGGGGCTCCGACATGCCGTCGAGATCGGCGACACCGGGTATGCCGCCGGGCACGCCTACGCCCACGCCCTCAAGGACTTCGCGGCGGCTCGTTGGGGATGGGACGGCTTCCCGGCCGACTCGGCGAAGAGCGTGCCCGACGTGATGATGGGCATCGTCGAGGTCTTGCGACTCATCAGCGAACCCGGCGATCCGGTCGTGGTGAACTGCCCCGTCTACCCGCCGTTCTACGCGTTCGTGACGCACGCCGGCCGACGCGTGGTCGAGTCGCCTATGACCGAGGAAGGCCGGATCGACCTGCACCGACTCGAGGACACCTTCCGCGCCCTCAACCGCGCGGTCTATCTGCTCAGCAGCCCGCACAATCCCACAGGAGCGGTCCACACCCGCGAGGAACTGACCGCCGTGGCAGGTCTTGCCCGCACGTACGGCGTCCGCGTGATCGTCGACGAGATCCACGCCCCGCTGGCACTACCGGGAGCGCAGTTCGTGCCTTACCTCAGTGTCCCGGGCTCGGAGGACGCGTTCAGTGTGTTGTCGGCGTCCAAGGCCTGGAACCTTGCCGGGCTCAAGGCCGCCCTGGCGGTCGCCGGCCCGGAGGCGCAGTCGGACCTCGACAGCATGCCCGAGGAGGTTGCACACGGGGCCAGCCACTTCGGTGTCATGGCCCACACCGAGGCCTTCCGCCACGGCGGGGACTGGCTCGACGCACTCCTGCGCGGCCTGGACGAAAACCGGTCGCTGCTGATCGATTTCCTGACCGACCGCATGCCCGAACTCCAGTGCCGCGCGCCACAGGGCACGTATCTGGCGTGGATCGACTGCCGTGCACTGGGCCTGCACGACGAGGGCTCGGCGGGACCGGGTGTGGTCTCGGAACTCGAGGGCCCGGCGCGCTACTTCCTCGACCAGGCCCGCGTCGCGCTGAGCTCCGGGCACGTCTTCGGCACCGGCGGGAGCGGACACGTTCGGCTCAACTTCGCGACGTCGCAAGCGAATCTCCTGGAAGGCCTGGAGCGGATGGCCACGGCACTCACCCGATTGCCCGGCGTGAGGCACTAGCCCGGGGCCGCCGCACGTGCCTACGGTGGTGGTGACTCAGGGAGGGCGGTCATGAATTCCCCACAACGCGACAAGATGGCGAACGGGCACGGTTTCATCGCGGCACTGGATCAAAGCGGCGGAAGCACCCCGAAGGCACTGCGGCTCTACGGCGTACCGGAGGACGCATATTCCGGCGAAGAGCAGATGTTCGACATGATCCACACGATGCGAACAAGGATCATCACAAGCCCGGCCTTCACCGGCGAGCGCATCCTCGGAGCCATCCTGTTCGAGCAGACGATGGACCGCGAGATCGAGGGCCGGGGCAGCGCGGACTACTTGTGGAACGTGAAGAACGTCGTCCCGTTCCTCAAGGTGGACAAGGGATTGGCCGACGAGGCCGACGGCGTGCAGGTCATGCGACCCATGCCCGACCTTGACGCGCTGCTCGAGCGCGCCATCGACAAGGGTGTGTTCGGCACAAAGATGCGCTCGGTCATCAAGACGGCAGATCCGGTGGGCGTGCACGCGGTCGTGAACCAGCAGTTCGACCTCGGCCGGCGGATCCTCGACGCGGGACTGGTGCCGATCATCGAGCCCGAGGTGGACATCCACAGCCCCAGCAAGGAAGGGGCTGAGGACCTGCTGCTTGCCGCGCTGAACGCGAGTATCGCCGACCTGCCTGACGACCAGCAGATCATGCTGAAGTTGACCCTGCCGACCGTGCCCAACCTCTATGCCGACCTCGTGACCAACCCGAAGGTCCTGCGCGTAGTCGCCCTGTCAGGCGGCTACTCGCGTGCCGAGGCCGACCGGTTGCTGCGTGAGAACCACGGCGTGGTGGCCAGTTTCTCGCGGGCGCTGACCGAGGGACTGACGGCACAGCAGAGCAACGAGGAGTTCAACGCGATGCTCGACAACTCGATCCAGAGCATCTACGACGCATCGCTGACCTGAGGCCACAGGACGCGCGCACGTTCCAGGAACCCTGTCAGGTCGATCTCGTCGAGGCAGTCCACGCAGAAGTGGTCCGCCCGTTCGATGACGAGCAGAGTGCTCGTCGACGAACGCTCGTGCAACATCTGCGCGTGGGCCACGGGCACCGTGGTGTCCCGCGCGCCGTGCACGAGTAACACCGGGGCCGCCACGCGCCCGATCGTGTGTAGTGGAGCGAACTCCTCGAACCGGTGCCCGATCGTGAACTCGGTGTAGCGCAGTGCCGTTGTCACCAGGGGCTGGGGCAGCCGGCGGCCCATGCGCTCGGACATGAAGCCGACCGGATCGGCCATCGGCGCCAGCGCGACCACAGCCGCGACAGCCTTGTCACCCGACGCCGCGAACAAGCACGCGCCTGCCCCGACAGAGTGACCCACGAGCACCACCCGCCCCGGATCCACCTCCGGGCGTGCGCGCAGCCACCGCGTGGCATCGCGCACGTCCTGCGCGAACGCCGGCATGGACGAAACCGGAATCGCTGGACTGCGGCCGTGCCCGTGAGCATCGACTAGAAGCACATGCAGACCGAGGGCGTGCAGGCGATCCGCGACGGGGACCATGTCGCCGGCATTGCCTCCCCAGCCGTGGATGACGACGGCTGCGGGACCGTCACCTGCACCCGGCAGGAACCACGCCCGCAGGTCTGGACCGTGAGACGCCGGGATGCTGACGTCGACCGCGTCCGGCGGTGGCTCACCTCGCCGCCGCGGCGGCCTTCCGAAAACGCGCTTCGCGATCTGGTCGGCAACGACTGCTGTGCCAGCCACCAGAAGCACAGCGCCTGCGACTGTGCGTGCGATCCCCACCACCACATGATGACAGCGACGCCGATCGGCTGATGTCACCCAAGTCGGGGCGCGGCCGCGCCGATACTGATCGGAGGAGGCCCAACTGTGAGACGCGTATTCGCACTCATGCTCGCCACCGCGATGGCGACCGCTCCCGCGGCAGCCGTGACCGATGGCGACCTACGGGCTGTCGACTCGCACCGGGTGTTGTTCGGACACCAGTCGGTGGGGTGGAACATTCTCGAAGGAGTGGCGAAGGTGTACGGCAAACGCGGGGTGCCCGCGCCCACAGTGCTGGATGAACTGCCCGCCAGCGGTCCCGGCTTCGCCCAGGTGGAGATCGGCACCAACGGCGACCCCAGGTCGAAGTTCACGGCGTTCAAATCGGCGGTCGAGCAGCAGAACCCCCAGGTCGCCGCGATGAAACTGTGCTTCGTCGACATCACAGCCGGGACGAAAGTGCGCGCGGTCTTCACCCGATACCGCGCGACGGTGGCCGCCCTGCAGGCATCGAACCCACAGACTCACCTGGTGCACATGACCGTGCCGCTGACCACGAACGACCCCGCATCGAACGTGGTGCGGGAGCGATACAACACCCTGGTGCGTTCGGCCTTCGGTCCGGATGTGGTCGACATCGCGCGGGTCGAATCCACCCGTCCGAACGGCTCGCGCGTAAAGGGACGACACCACGGCAAGCGCTACTACGCGCTGTACCGCGGCTACGCCTCGGATGACGGCCACCTCAACACCCGCGGCGGCCCACGCGTGGCGAAAGTGTTCCTCCTCCAGATCGCTCAGAGTTTCGGATAGCCGGTGACCTGCTGGATCTCCTTGTACAGCGGCCGCAACTGCTCGTAGGACTTCGCGTAGACCCGTTCATACAGCTGCGCGTACAGGTCCCGGTTGACAGGGTCCGGGGTGAACACCTCAGCAGTACGGGTCATGTGCTCGGCCGCCTCGGCGATGTCCCGATACACACCCATGCCCACCGCCGCATCCATGGCCGCGCCGACCACCGACGTCTCGGGGGTGTGCGGTCGTGAGACAGGCAGATCGAAGATGTCCGCGGTCATCTGCATGATCGAGTCGCTGCGCGAACCGCCACCGGTGGCACGCAGGGCCTCGATGGGTACGCCATTCTTCTTCTCCGTCAGCCGCGCCCCGTCCTTCATGGCGAACACGATCCCTTCGAGGATCGCGCGGTACAGGTGCGCGCGGGTGTGGACGTCACCGAACCCGAAGACCGCACCCTTCGCGTACGGCTCCAGATCCGGGCCCGGTGTCCAGTAGGGCTGGCACACCAGTCCCTGTGACCCCGCAGGCACGGTGCGCACGAGTTCCTCGAGCAGTTCTTCCGGCGCCTGGCCGGAGTCCGCGGACATCAGCCGCTCCTGCAGGCCGAACTCCTCCTTGAACCACGAGACCATCCAGAGCCCGCGCACCACTGCGACTTCGGTGTAGAACTCCCCGGGGACCGCCGACGGGTAGGGCGGAAGCATCGGGCGAAGTTCCACATACTTGCTGGTCTGCGTGTTGATGGTCGCCGTCGTCCCGAAGCTGATGCAGGCAGTCTCCGGGGTCAGGCAGCCCGAACCGATGATGTCGCACGCCTTGTCGTTGGACGCCGCCACGAACGGCAGCCCCTCGGGCAGGCCGGTCTGCTCGGCGGCCGCAGCGGTGATCACCCCGAGGTGCTCGGTCGGAGGTACCACCTCGGGCAGTTTTTCCCTCTCCATGGGGAACAGGCGCCACTTCAGATCCAGGCTCCCGGCCCAGTCGGACTTCTTCACGTCGAAGGGGATGGTGCCCGTGATGTTGCCGGTCGAGTCGCGGAACTCACCGGTCAGGCGATGGGTGAAGTACCCGGAGAGGAAGAGCACCTTGTGCGTGCGCTGCCAGATATCGGGCTGGTTCTGCTGAATCCAGTTCGTGCGGCAGTACTGGGTGGCGTACTCGACCAACGGATACACCCGAGCGGCCTTGAGGACCGGGAACGAGACTGCGGGCAGCACCTTGCGGATGTCGGCCTTGCGCTGATCGAGCCACACGATGGCCGGCCGCAGAGCGTCACCGTTCTCATCGACGTTGATCATCGTCACACGCTGGGTGGTGAGCGTCGCCGCCGCCAGCCGTTGCGCATCAGCGTCTGCGAGCAACTCCCGAGTGGTCTCGCACAGCATGCGCCAGTAGTACTCGGGGTCCTGCTCCGCCCAACCGGGCTCATCGGAGAAGTACGGCTCGATCGGCGTCTTGACCAACCTGTGGATCTCGCCCTCGTAGTCGACCAACGCGGCACGGATCGACTGCGTTCCCGCATCGATCGCGACGATCAGATCCTTATCAGCCATCACTGCATCCCTTCCTGAAGGCCCAGCGTGCCGCCCGGGTTCATGATCCCGTCCGGATCGAAGTGTGCTTTGAGCGCGCGCAGCACGCCCATCTCGGTCTCCCCCAGGAACCCCTCCAGCCACGGGCCGAAGAGATTGCCCGTCCCGTGGTGGTGGCTCGTCGAGCCGCCGCACTCAAGGATCTTGTCGATGATCTGCGCCCGGAATCGGAAGTACTCATCCGCATCGGTGGGCTTGAGGATGAGGAT
>WBZV01000767.1_pt3 | contig 12655 bp, 12 predicted proteins | sample 5204221 | NCBI WGS metagenome assembly WBZV01 (sample SAMN12344360, study PRJNA552823) | activated sludge metagenome | biome: Activated sludge suspended growth; feature: Nitrification reactor; material: Wastewater; isolation source: activated sludge from nitrification reactor of wastewater...
TTATAAATTACTTTTGCAGCTTTTTCTCTTCCAACTCCTGTCAGTGTACAACCATTTGATGCAGGGAATGTTCCCCCATCTGACATAAGATAAAACGCCTTGTTGAAAACGCCACTATTGATATGAACTCCTCCATTATCTCCCGACTGACAATAATACTGAGGGCTGAAAATTGAGTCTGGATCATTAAAATTACCTGGAGTCTGCAAATCTCTGATAGCTCCCACTGATGTATCCTCACCCATTTTCCAATCATTGTTGTCAAGTGCCGCGGCAAAAATATCAGACAGGCTTTCGTTTAATGCGCCTGATTCTGATCTGTACTCGAGGCTTTGATTTTGATCGACAGCAAATTGCGTCACTCCGTGTTGAAATTCATGCGCAAGCACATCTTGAGCAATAGTATTTGAACAAACATATATTCTGCTGCCGTTCCAATTTGCATCAATCTGAGAACACCCTTGATCAACGACGACCTGCAATAGCCCACCAGCATTGTTGTAGCTATCTTGCTGGAAAGTTGATGAATAAAAGTTGTATACCTCACCCATAATGTCATACACGCGATTGATATATTGATTTGCACTTGCAGGGTCACCCTCTCTTCGTTGAGTCGATCCTGAAGTAAGTCGAACATATCTATTCATGGCATCAGACGAAGTTGGGAAGTCATAGAGTAATCGTCCATTGTCTAGATCAATAAAATAAGCATGACAGGTGAGCTCTCCACAGATCTCAACCCGTTGTGAGATGTACAATGCATTGTTTTCTTGGTCTGAGAGCTTCGGGCTAAAAACCATTTCACTGGACTGTATAACCGCAACAGAGTCTTCATCTTTATTTTTGTTAAATTGATCCAAGGCTACTCTTTCAGCATCATCTCGGGAAAGGTTTTTATCACACTGTGCATCGGTTTTTGCCAAGGCTCCATTAAGAGCATATACTTGATTATCTTTATTCACATGAACATTGATATATGCCCCATAGACGGGTGCCCCATCACATCTCATCTGTTGGAAGTAATAATGTGTGTCACCTGAATCAAGCCCATTCAACTTCAGAAAGTTAACCTCGGTATCATCCAGTCTATTTTTAAGTTGAATGTTTTTCATGTCATCTTGAATCAAAGATGTTTGAGTTCCATCCGCATTGATTGTGTAGCTTGGCTTTTTTGCCAAATAGTCAATTACTGCAGCTGATGTGTTTTCTGTCAATGTGTGTACCCCTTCTTTATCTTCAGTTGAAATATAGAAATATGTAGAGCCTTGGTCATCGTGCATGAGTGACTGGCCTGAAACTTGATCAGAAGAAATCGCATAAGCATTGTTAGCTCGTGAGACTGGCTGTGGAAATCCTGTTTTGCTGACCACATAACTGACATACAAGACAGAGGCCAAAGCCATAAAGAAAAGTGCACTCAGTAATATAAAATGCCTATTGTTTTTCATATGTATCCCTAAGAGGTGAACTAAATATCTCTATGCCTTCCTTTGTAATCGATGATGTCTCAAATATATAGCCAAACATCTCATGAGTATCTGTGATCTTACCCTGTATGCCGCCTAGAAGAAATGTCAGGTCTTGTACTTCTTTACCCTTCCTAATTTCAACATGTGCCTGTGTTGAACAATCATTGCATAACCCCTCCGGCAGAGTCACTTTTTTCAGGGTAACTGAGAGATCAGTATTTGGAAACGCAAATATAGCATTTGTCGCAAGCTTCATTTTGGACCCTGTATATAATGTGATTCCCTGAACTTCGGCCAAAATATCCTGGGGTGGATTCATCTGCATCAGGTTTGAGTCTCGCGTTTCCCCGGGTTTAAAATCAACACTTAGATCTATCATCCCCTGACCACTCTTGGTAAATGTCAGCTCAGCAATATCGAGTGAATCAAAGGTGAACCCTTCCACATTTTTTTGCAATTGTAAACCTCCATTAATCCATCCCTTTTTTGAATCAACAACGCGAACATCGAATGAATCAGACAAACTCCGTGCGTCAGTTAACGTAATACTTGGATCAAGATTTTCAAATACGAGATCATATCCACTGACTGGAGTATCCTGCGAATCTGCAGTCAGCAGAATATTCATGGCTTCTCCAGGCAAAAAAATGGTTCTTCCAGTAGTTGACTTCAACGAGAATATTCCTTTTTTTGTGGATTTTTGACTGCTTTTTAATACGGAAGAAGTAGTATCACTCACTTTCATTTTTTTAATGTAGCTTTGAGATACTTTCAGGACAAACAGAACAGCAAGAATAACGGCAAGGACTATCAAAGACGTCTTTAGGACAGATATGTGTACATCTCGCTCATTATTCCTCATCCCAGCGCACTGCAAGTGCCGCAATCAAGCACGAATGATCAACTGCATTGACGACACCATCGTAATTGATATCTGCCAATCGTGCAGATTCTGCATCGCTCTTGCCTATCAAATTACGCACTAAGGATTGATCTTTTGCGTTACTTATACCATCTTGCTCTCCAGGTGGTAAGTCTCCAGAAAGCATCACAATGCTTGAGAAATTAATATCATTATCACCGTCCTTCAAAGTAATGGCACCCTTGTCACATCCATATGCTCCAGGGTAATCCTCTTTTGGATTGTTAACACATATCTTCTTCTGCATATGCTTTTCACCTTTTGGAAGGATCTTATATCCACTTCCGGCAGGTGCCTTGAAAGTTACCGAACCATTCCAGAAGCCCTTATCATCAGCTTTAAACTCAGCTGTCTGATACATTGGAGCCTTCAGCTTGCCATCACCTAATCCAATCTTCACCTTCATAGTTTGAGTTCCTTTTGGCTTGCTTAGGACACATTGCATTCTCAATTTCATGTTGAGTTTGAGGTTACCAGCAGTTCCTCCTCCTACGCTGTAGGAAGCGTATGACCTGTGGACAGAGTATGGTCCAACAATATCTGGACCAGAAATCTGCACCGCATCAATCTTTAGATCTCCATCTCCATTACCAATCGCTTTAAATTTCAATGGCAATGTTATCGATGTTGGAAGCTTTGAAGCAGCTTGTTTACACGTATGGATAAAGCTGATTTCACCTGGTTTGTAATCGAGGACCTCAGTGGAACAGATGTCTAAATCAGCTGGGCTTGCAGAAGGCGCTGCTGTTGGAATACCAGGAGTCGTACTTGGCACTGGGCTTGTTGCCCCTGTTGGGACTGGACTTCCTGGGACTGCAGTTGGTACTGGAGTTCCTGGAGCTGCTGTTGGAACACCAGGCCCAGGGACAGTTGCATTAGTGTAAACACATGCACCCACTGTTGCCCCAGCTGGGATAACACACTTACCAACGAGTGTACATGCCGATGGATTCGCGCAAACAGATGGACAATCAGTATCAACCTTACATGCAGTGACAGCTGTTGGCGGCAATTGAGCAAGAAGTGCGCCTTGTGAAGATACTCCTTTGACTGATTTACCCTTTGTGTGCTTGTCGATACCAGTTGCATCCAGAATATTCTCATCATATTTCAACTTAAAATACATCCCAGAGATTCTGTCTTTCTCATTCGTCGCTGCTGCCTTTAAGTTAAATGTACATGTGCCTCCGACATCCGTTGAGCATGAATCAGGATCGAATGATGTGGTTATATCTTCTGTTGGAGCTGGTGTTGTTTGAGCCCCACCACACGCATAATCAAATTCTGCCACTGTATCTAAAACGTACTCAGTTCCTTCAACAGGTCCAACGACATCTGTCTTATCCTTCAAAATTTTTACCTTCATCGGATTCGTACTGGCACACGTCGCCTGCCCATTAATCACGATACCCTTTGGCAACTCTTTTGCTTCTTTCAATACAACACAGCTATAACGAGCATCTTTACCTGATTTTTTTACAAGCTCAGTAAATGAGGTCGTAGAGCCATCGACATTACTACAGCCATCCCAAGATGACATTTCACCATTGGTCACTTCAACGTAGAGGTCTGCACCAGACACTAAGTCGGCAGCATCTTCAGGTGCTACCAAGAATTTCAGTGGAATTGATGATCCTGATTGGCTTGATGTTGATATCGTAATGTCAGCCTTCCTTTGGTCTGCATTTGAGCGAAGAACATAAGAGTTGGTCAACCAAATGAAAAAACCAACCGCTATCACCGCGACAGTTACTACCAATATGCTTCGTGAGTTTTTCATGATTATTTCAAAATTCCTGTACCTATTCCCCCTAAAATCAGCGAGTTATTTTTGACCCATGCTGCAATATCATATATGTCACCTTTTCCATCCTGCACGATATCACATGTTCCACCTTCACTTCTTGTGTAAGATCGAAGTATTTCCCAGTCTACAACATCTATCGCTCCGTCACAATTGCAGTCACCTTTTGCCAGATCGCATGATTGTGTTCCAGTAGGAATAGCAGTTGGTGAGATATCATCTGCTGGTGGCCATACTACCGACGATGCAATTTTCACAGAAACTTGCGTCTCATCGAGCTTAATTTGAAATGCTCCTCTTTGACCTTGCAAAACTCCTCCTGCCTTCCAGTTTGCAGGCTGCGTGAGGACAAGTCGTGCTTCTTGTGGATCTGAAGTAAGTCCAACTGGCTTAAACACGATGGTAGTAACACATCCATTTCCACCTTTAAGCCCAGCATCTGAGTTCAATGACCCCACTGAAAAGGTCAGAATCTTATTTGCTTTATCATCGGAAAATTGAAGATTCTCAGTTAAGCCAAGTGAAGACTGAGCACACACACCTTTTTTGTCCAAACGGACAGGCTCAAGAAAATCGCTATAGCGAACCTGACCTGTTACCCCAGCAACTAAGTTCTGGACATCTGTTGAAGCCAAAACGTGCATATAACATTCTCCTTTCGGATTACATTCAAGAGTAGTTGAATGTGGGACGATCTGCAAATCCGAACCCAGTTGGGCATTTGATGGCAGAAGATACTGATTAATTGCAAGCCAAAAGAATAAGACAGACAATACAAAAACCAGACTAAAAACGGTGACTCTCATTTTTACGTCCGTGCTACTCATATTTATGGTGTCGGTAATGGTGTAATAACAGCGTCAGTTGATGATATGGGTGTTGGTATTGCCGTTGGGACAGGTGTGGTTGATACTGGTGAGACAGTTGCCGTTGTTGTTGGAACAACAGTTGGGTTTTGCTGAGTCTGTGCTGAAAACCCAACTCTAATGTAATTGGTGAAATCGATGATATCGACGGTGTTATTTTTATCCAAGTCACATGCCATTGTTGGAGCTCCGTTAAGAGTTTCTTTATTCAGTTCACGTCTAAACTGTTCAATATCTTTCATATCTACCATACCATCTGGCACACCTTGTGTAACTCCAGAACAATCTCCCACTACTCCTGGCCTGTTCACTGGTGTTACTGTTCCAGTTGTGCGAGCTGGTGGTGTAAGCGGGGGAAGACCATCGAACGGACATTGCTGTGTACAATATAGTATTCTTCCCTGCTCATTTGGATCATTCCCGTATTGGACAAGATCAGACTTCGTAATGACGCCATTACCATCAGTATCGCATCGCAAAGAACACTCAGCACTCAAAGGCACAGGAGTAGGAGTCAGGTTTGTGGCTTGGGCATGCACCACAAAAGCTGATTGTTTTATCGAAAAAGTCTTTGAAAAAAGCTCAGGAAAAGACAAAAAAGTTGCACCGACAAGCAAGAAAACAACGAGCAGGCAATATTGATTTAGACGCGGTATTTTGAACATATAGATATATCAGGATATCATATATAAAAAAGCGTTGTCAATCAAAAAAAGGAGCCCTTTGCAGGGCTCCCCTTTTAATATGCGATCTCTATTACTTGAGTTCGACTTTTCCGCCAGCTTCTTCAATCTTAGCTTTTGCGGCTTCTGCATCTTCCTTTTTAGCTCCTGTGAGAACCTCTTTAGGTGCAGATTCGACGAGTTTCTTTGCATCCATTAAGCCAAGTTCTGGCTTGACTTCTCTGACTGCTTTAATTACTGCGAGTTTGTTTGCTCCAGCATCTGACAAAACTACATCGAAGCTTGTCTTTTCTTCTGCTGGTTCAGCTGCACCTGCTGGTGCGCCGGCTGCTGGCATTGCTGCCATTGCTGGCATAGCTGATACACCAAAGACATCTTCAAGATGTGAAGCTAACTCTGAAAGTTCCAAAGCTGTTAAGCCTTCAATCTCTTTTGCAATTTTTTCTAGTTTGGTTGATAAACCTTTCTTTTCTTCGTCTGCCATATTATATTCTCACCTCCTTTTGTTGTGGACTTAGTAACAATAATTTCTAATTCTTTGCAGCATCTGCTGCATTTTTTATAACATTGACCAGCTTGGTTGTATTGAATTGTAAGCTGTATACAAATCGTGAATGTGGAGCCTTAAGAGTTCCAATAAGTTTCGCGATAAGTTGCTCTTTGCTTGGAAGATTTGCAAGCTCTTTCAATCCATCAGCTTCATAAACTGTTCCATCGATAACGCCTGCCTGAAAACTAATTGTTTCATCTTCTTTCGCGAAGTCCTTAAGTACCTTTAAGGCTGAGGACCAATCTTTTTGAACAAGCATTAATGCGATTTGTCCTTTAGTAAAGCCCTGGAGCCTCAAACTATCCTCTTCGGATAAGAGATTCTCTTTTTTGTTCAGTTTATCGAAAGCAATTTTAAAAAGAGAATTTTTCAACACGACAAGCTCGATTTTATCTTCTTGTGCATGAAGTTTACTTCTAAATCCTTCAAGAGCCTTGTGTGAAGTTGTTGTAAAGCTCACCAAAATAATGTGAGGATTTGCTTGAAGTTTCTCCAATAGATCGGAGACATATGAGGTTTTTTGTTGATTTGCCATTGTTTTCTCTAACGCCGGAACATATTTTACCCTTCTATTAATGAGGAAGGAACCTGCGGTCTATGAGATACATGGAATTATATAGTGAAGTGGTTAATAAGTCAAATGATGTAATGTTGAAATCAGAATTTTATTGCAAATGATTCCATACTCCTTCATACTTCATATATATATGTCACGCTTCTTAAATGGTGTTGGGATAAGTCTTCTTCTTTTGGTTACGGTTCTTACAACCTCATATATGAGTCGTCTAGGCACATCAATGTTTTCAAGCGCCACATATAGTTCTGCACCATGTACTTCAATTACATCCCCCGGTGATTATAACTGTGATGGAACAATAAACTCATCAGACATAGATGCATTCATTTCAGACTTTAAATCAAATTCTGTCACTCTAGCAACTTTTGAGCCTATCCGTCAGGCAGTATTCGAAGTGCAACCCGACTCTAAAATACCAACACAATCTATTCCCACATCATCACCAACTGAACGCCCAACTATTACAATGTCCCCGCCTTCGCCTACGCCGAATTTTGAAAATGTTACAAAGACTGGTATCGATGTAATGGTTCTCACTATAGATCCAATCTTTTCATCCACGAATAAGTCAGTTCGCGAAACATATGGCTATATTGACCCTCTTGAAATTTTTACCTTGCTTAAAGAAAAGCTCAAACCATACCTCCCAATTCGAATAGCTCAACAGACGACATATACGAAGTTTCCTCCTCTAAAAGGCTTTACTCCTGCGCAAGTTCAGATGCATGTTGAAAAATGTCTTAAAAATATTTCAGGTGACAACCCTGACTGTAAGAATAGTTGGGTTATCGACTATAACGAGCTCTTCACAGAGCTAAAAATATGTGAAAAAGTAAATTCAAATCAGATTGATGAATTGTGGATTGGTACATACCCATATAATGGCTCTGGTGAAGACGATATGGTTGGGCCGAATCCTTTCTTTATCAATGGTCACGTTGTTGTTAATACAATCTGCAAGAAAAATGCCCCTATTCTCGCAGCCGACTATGCTGCACCTGGAACCGGCCCTGGACAATCAGCTTTAATCGGTGTTGCATTAACGATGCATTCTGCAGGACATAGGATAGAATCTACCATGAGATATGTAAGCGGACAGCCAAAATCTGGTCAACCACAAAATGATTGGCAGCACTTTTCATATGCATATTCTGACTACGGAAGAGATAACCAGAATACCCCTCCTTTCGGTTGTGGCAATATCCATTTCCCACCAAATGCCGAAAAGGATTATGAATATGATTTAAACTCGAGAAGCACACTTTCGTACTGCGACGAGTACAAAAAATATCCTTTGATCCCGACTCCTCCCACTTCGAAAAATATCTCTTGTTCGGCATGGGGATGCTCGCAGCTTGGTTATATGGAGTGGTGGTACTCATCACTACCTCATACTGATGGAACATCGGATGGACTGTTGAATAACTGGTATGAATATGTCTTTAATCCGGAAAGAGCAATTTTTGAAGCATCTACTCGATCTGGCGCTACCACAATTCAATCACCCGACTCATACATCTATGCACCACTTGATCACGTAGAGCACTACTATGGTCATTAGTTTGACAGATCAATATATATTCTCTTTATGTGCATCGCAGTTTTGCAATAAGCATCGATCCAAACATTAACCATTCGAGGCTAAACTTGCAAATTGCATACAATTGCTGTACTGTGAATATCTATGCAAAAATTCTTAACGATTATCCTTTTGTATCTATCTGTTCTTATAATCTCGCCAGCTATTTCTGACCCAGCATATGCTCAGAATGCTCCAGCGTCTGATACTCTCTATCAGCAATCTCAAGTGATTGTGCAGTATGAAGATGGTCTTGCACCAAATCAGCTTGAAGCTGATATATCACAATCTGGAAATTCGAAGAAAGGGATTTTTCCAAGCGTTTCAAAGATTCTTACAGATATTATTAACACCCTCGTTGATAAACCTTCACCGCGGGAGCAATTAACAGATATACTAAGTATTGAGGATAAAGTAGGCATCACTGATAAATCGCGAATGTTTGATGCTGGAGATGAGTCGCAAAGTAACACATATTTATATACACTAGATGAAGGCCAAACTGTTGAAAATGCAATTACGATATTTGAATCCGCACCGTATGTTAAATATGCGCAGCCAAATTACCTCTACTTTAAGGAGTCACAATAAAGCGCCCTTTCTTTTATTACTTGCATGTTTATTGATCTTCAGCCTTTCTGCATCCCCTATTAACGCTCAGGATTCACTTGAAGGAGTTCCTCAATCTGCTTTCTACAATAATGAGATCATTATCAGATACAAGGATGGCTTTACTCCTGAAGAGATAGCTCAAAAAGTAGCTGTTCGAGAGAAAAGAGCTGAAACACTTGGGGGCTCCCTTCAAAACACTCAGGAAAATATTTCTCTTCTCCTTACGGGTGAAGATAGACCAGAAAAAGTGCAAGAAAACCTTTCATCTGTCATTGAAGAGCATATTCTGGAAGAAGTTACAGCAGAAAATCTGGAAAGTTCAACTCGTATCTACACTATTACATCTGACTCGAGTATGGACCAAGTAATACATGATGCAAAGACTCTTCCTGTTGAACATGTTCAACCAAACTACAGCTATTATTTACTTGATGTTCCAAATGATAGATATTTCACTAATCAATGGGGCTTTACAGCAATACAAACCGATAAAGCATGGGGGCGTACAAAAGGAAGTACATCGTTGCGCGTTGCTATTATCGATTCTGGAATCGACAAAAATCATCCTGATCTCGCTGGTCATGTGGAAAAAAGTAAGCCAATTATGCAGGGCTGCTTTAACAATGGAGATTCAAACGGTCATGGAACACATGTTGCTGGAGTGATTGGGGCTATGACGAACAATACTGAGGGCATTGCAGGCATAAACTGGGATGTCACACTTCTGGGATATTGCGTTGTTGCTCCAAATGGAACTGGAAGCTCTACAGCGGTCGCACAAGGTATTCGAAATGCAGTTGACGATGGTGCAAAAGTAATAAATATGAGCTTGGGTGGTCCAGCTTTTCCAAATCAGGATCTAGAGTTGACCAATGCACTGGAATACGCAGCAAGCAAGGACGTTGTTATTGTCGCTGCTGCAGGTAATTGTGGAAAGTATCCTCCTGGCGAGTATACTGACTCTTCAATGGCACAGTGTTATTGGGGTGGAAATGCTGATAAGTATCTTCCTGCTTCCAGTCCGCATGCGATAAGCGTTGCTGGCACGGGACCACAAAATGAACGTGCAGCATACTCTAATTATGGATCGACAGTTGATATTGCTGCTCCAGGCGGCAATCCATCCGGAGGATCATCAACATGTCTCAGTAATGGTTCAAATTGCATTGTCTCAACCTGGAGTCGAACCACTTCATGCCCCACAACAGGATTTGGATCCGGATATTGCGCAATCGCTGGTACGAGCATGGCTGCCCCTCATGTAACTGGTTTGGCTGCCTTAATTCGTGCCGCCAAACCATCTCTTAATCGAGCAGAAGTTCAAGCGCTCCTTCAGGATACGGCCTTAGACCTAGGTACTTCTGGGCGAGATGATGGGTTTGCCTATGGCCTTATTGATGCACAAAAGTCAATTGAGAGCATTGCGGCTGCTTCAACTACTCCGACTCCTGTGACATCACCGATACCATCTATTTCAGCAACTCCCACCCCTGGTCAATGCCCAGACAAAAAGATAACAGGAGATTACAATTGTGATGGCACGATTGCCCTTTCTGATTTCGAATCATGGAGACAAGATTTTGAAAAGAGCATCACAACCCTTTCTGATTTTGAGCACTTCAGGAGAGGTTTCACACAAAAATAATTGTTGATTTGGGGCTCAGGAATATATCTTTACAAGAATTCGACACAAAGAAAATCTCTTATCTCAATTAGATATACTCTACTACAATGTGCACTTTTGAGCGTACGCACTTTGTGTATACGTTTGTTCTTCTCCATTCAGTACGGCCTGGTACACAATGACTGCTTCATAGGTATCATCTTTCAAAGAAAAATCATGTGGAAGATCATATGAATACTGCTTAATTGCACCAGTCTGCTCGTTCCTTATTGTTACAAAAACATGAACAGCATTATTGTCTTTATATAGGCTTCGTATGATTGGCCTTTTCACGTCAAATGATATCCCCTCATCTTTACCTACGCATGATTGCATACGTATCCCAACAGGTGAATTCCCTTCTTGATCGATAAACAGCACTCTACCTTGTCTTTTTCCTAAAGGATACAATACTCCATCCGCTTTAATATAGATTTCTTTCAAAACCGCACCTTCAGATGTACAGGTAAGCCATGTAGTACATGATAAACCCTCGCCTTCAGCTTTAAACCACTTCGACTCCTTTCCCATATTGTTTAAGTCATACGTATCCTTGACCAGTGTGTAGGCAGCTGGTCGATACAATGCATATATACCTCCAATGCATATAAGAAAGATCAACACCAGTAGAGTGAGACTTCGAATATTTCCTCGAATATCTGATATTCCTCTACGCATCTTTATAGAAGCTTAAATAATCTGAAGAGTATTAAACCGACTGTATAAAATAATAGAATTTGCAAAAATGGAAAGAAGATAGCCAAAACTAACGTAATAACTGAATGATAGAAAAAGATATCATTATCAGCAGATCGAATAAGCCCTCTGGTAACCAGCATGACAATCGCTAAAGTTAAAAGAGTCTGGGGCGAATATGTCCACAGAGGCCAATCAAAATAGGTTGCTACAGCAAGGAGAATAGATGCAACGATAAAAAAAAGGTCCTTAGATTCAAAGTAGAAAGGTCCAATATACATACACCTACTGTAGATGAGTATACAGAGCTTGTCAACTCAAATAACTTGTCCTTGACACCCCTGAGGCCCTCCTCTATAATACGGTTCCATGTCAGTAACTAACAAAAAGAATCCAAAGGTATCACTCGATGACTTACCAGATCTTTTGACAATTAGGGAGGTTGCAGACATTCTAAGAGTCTCTCCACTTACAATCAAACGTTGGGGTAAAAAAGGAAAATTACCCGCTATACGTATCAATTCCCGAGGTGACCGCAGATATCGAAAAGAAATTATTCTTCGCTTACTTGGTGTATCAGCTGAAGAAGAATAGAACTTTGGCACTCAAACACCCTACTTCTTGCATCTGACCCACCTTCAGTTCATACTTCTCATATGATGTACTATGCATTGCTCATTCTACAGCTAATACTTCTTTCATTCTTTGGGAGACGTAATGTGCATGTTGTCTTCCAATGCTTTCGACGAATTACACGTAGTACGTCTGTAAGTTTTTATGCAATCTCGCTTCTCTATTTACCAGGCACCTTGGTACATGAGCTATCTCATCTATTCACGTCTATTGCACTTTTCGTTCAGCCAACTCACATCAGCCTTATCCCATCAATAACGGAAACGCATGACCAATACCAGGTTCGACTTGGCTACGTGCAGCATACTAAGACCGATCCATTTCGTGGCTTCTTGATCGGCATATCCCCTTTCTTCGTTGGGTGTGTATTCTTCTATGTAATCCAGAAGTTCAGTTTATTTCCACACACAAACTGGCAAATCACAACACTACTCATATATCTCTTCTTCACCATCTCCTCTACTATGTTTCCTTCCAAGCAAGACCTCAAAGAGATTATTATTATCATTCCAATTCTATTTTTAGCAGCAATTCTTATTTTTTCCTTCGATATTCAGGTTGTTGACTATTTGTTAACAGATGCACCAATAAACATTGCTAG
>WBZV01001172.1_pt1 | contig 12638 bp, 14 predicted proteins | sample 5204221 | NCBI WGS metagenome assembly WBZV01 (sample SAMN12344360, study PRJNA552823) | activated sludge metagenome | biome: Activated sludge suspended growth; feature: Nitrification reactor; material: Wastewater; isolation source: activated sludge from nitrification reactor of wastewater...
CAGCAACTTTTGGTGCTATTGGCCGAGAAGCCGGACCGCTCGGCGGGGGATAACCAGCTTTTGGCGGCCTTGGTCCGGCTGGAGCAGGCCAACGACCGCGCCGCCCAGGCCCGCGTGGCGGCGGCCAAGCTGATCCAAGACAGCAAGCGCCAGTCCCAGCGGGCGGAACGGAAAGCCCGCGCCCATCGGCTGATTCAGCAGGGGGTCTTGTTCGATCTGGCGGGCTTGGAACATCGCAGCCGGGGGGAGTTGCTCGGCCTGCTCCTCGCCGCCGCCAAGACCGAGGACCCCCAGCGTTGGGCGCACTGGAAAGAGGCCGGTGATGCCCTGCTGGCCGAAAAGGGCTACGCGGCGGGCTAGCAACGCGAAATCATCGCTTCCCTCGCCGTCCGGGTGATACAGGCGAACGCCGAAGACTCAAAGATCGAGGGCCGCTTTGACGTCTTTCAGCGTCACCACCAACGTCATGGGGTCGGTCGGCGATTCCGCGAACCCGCAGCTTTCGTAAAAGCGCTTGGCGTCTTCCGAAAGGGCGTGCACCAGGATCGCCCGCACCCCGGCGACGTCCGCCGCCCCGAGCACCCTCAGCGTGGCGTCGCGCAGCAAGCCGCGCCCCAGCCCTCGGCCCTGCCAGGCGTGGTCGATGGCGAGCCGGCCCAGGATGATCACCGGGATCGGGTCGGGCATGTTGCGCCGCATCTTCCCCGGCGCGTGCGCGCTCGCCAGAGAGCCGGCGGCCAAGCAGTAGTAGCCCACCGCGCGGTTTCCGGCGCAGAGCACGTAGGTCCGGGAAGCCCCTTCCCGCTCGTTTCGCCAAGCGCGCCGCTTGAGCCAGTCGTCCAGGGAGGGCACGCCGCACTCGAAGGGTTCCAGCTCGTGCGTGGCGGCCAGCTTCTCGGGCGCTCTCAAAGCGGCTTTTTGCGCTTCTTGCCGGCTCATTTTTCCCACGGCGCCGGCGTGGAGAGCAGTTTGCGCAGTTGCGGAAGATCGCGCGGCGGGGCGTCGAGGAGCGCCGTGAACCGCGCCCAAGTCGCTTCGTCCAGCGCGAACGTCCGACGGTCCAGTAGGACCGACTCCGCTTCGCGACATGCCGTCTCCAGCATGAAGTCCGAGCGGTTCTTGCCCAAAACCGCCGCCGCTTCGTCGATCAGGTCGCGTTGCCGCTGCCGGGCGCGGATGTTGATCGTGACGTCTCGTCGGGATGCGGTCTCGGCATCGAGGAGGTGTTGCGCCATCGCTGGAACCCTTCATGTGTGCATGTTGTATATACCGCGATTGTATACACAATATCAACACGAGTCGAGGCGCGTCGGAAGCGCCTCGAATTGGCCTCTACGGCGATTTGAGGCCGGGGGTGGTCCCCAACCATTGCCGCAGCCAGAAAACCGCGCCAGAAGCGTCCTGGCGCGGTTTTCGGGGCATCCGCGAAGGAGATTCCGGTGGGGCTTTCCATCCGCCGTGACGAACCCGGCGAGGCCCTCCTCGCCGAAAAGGGCGATGCCGTTCGGGCGTGATCCCCGGCGACTGGCGATTGAAAGCGGCTTGGGGGGCGTCAGCCGAACAGCTCGCTGTGCGACCCCAGCCGCGCCAGTCGTAGCGTGTCGGCGTCCGCTTTCCGGTAGATCAGCAGCAAATCCGGCTTGAGGTGGCATTCCCGGTAGCTGGACCAGATGCCGCTCAGCGCGTGATCCCGCAAGCTCTCCGGCAAGGGCTGATCGTCGGCCAGCAGCGCCAGCGCCGCCAGCAGCAGCCCGTCCAGGTCGTGGCGGTGGTGCGGCGTCGCCTTGACCCGCCGGTAGTCCCGCTTGAACGCGGAAGAGCGCTCAATCGTCCGCATTCAGGTCGGCCAGCAGGCTATCGACGCTCTCGAAGCGCGCGCCGTGCCCGGCCTCCAGCTCCCGGATCGCCGCCGCCGTCTCGGCGTTCGGCACCCGCACGTCGAACGGCAGCGCCCGTTCCGCCGCCACCCGGACCAGCAGCATCCGCACCGCGTCCGACACCGACAGCCCCATGTCCGCCAGCGTGGCCGCCGCCTGGGCCTTGATCGTCTCGTCCACCCGGACGTGGACCATCGTGGTGGTCGCCATCCCCGTTTCTCCCGAATCCGCTGAAATGAGATACATCGTATCTCGATTTAGCCCGTTCGACCACCCTTCGGTTCGGTCAGTGAGTTTCGTGCTCCTGCCTCTGCCGTTGGAAATGCCCTAGAACCGCTCAAAACAGCCCTAGGAAGCGTTTTGGTCTTGGGGTAGTGAGGAAGTATCGGAAAAGCCGTTTTCGTCGCTTTTTGGCCTTTCTGTGGCCTTCAACCGAGTTGGGTTAGGGCCGCTGCCCGCATTGCCCTACCCCCTGGAGACCGTCTTTTGGGTTTTTCGGTGGCATCCCCGCCGTCCGTTCCCATAGTTCCCAAGGATTGCGGGCCTATTGGAAGGATCTGGAGGGAGTGGTTGCCACAGTGCGCTCACGCAACTACCTGAGATGGTAAATATAAATCTTGTTGTTGGCGGCTGTTTCAAAGTCAACTCAGTTACGGACAAGGCCCTTTTTTTCGGCAAAAGGCAACGAAGGCGCTATCTGGCCGCCTAGGTAGTTCTTTCTTTTTACTCATCCACTCCCGCCATTGTTGCTCCAGTACATGGATATCCCACCTTGGAGCTGCTGCTCTGGCCTTCTCGTAAGTTTCCGGCTTCAATAAAATAAACCCTGTTTGTCTAATGGCGGCGTAGTGCTTCTTCGCTCTGTTAATGAACGTCACATTGTCGTCGTCGGATAGAGTGATCTCATAGTCTGGCAAGTGGTTGTCAGCGACAATCTCCCGGATAGACCTTCTGAACTCCCATAAAGCGGAGCTTGACCCTACCTTTAGTTGGAGTTTCTCTAATCCAATCTTGAATAGCTCCTGGTCTCCGCAATGCTTCCTTGCTATCTCGTAAATACGTCTTTCAATAGGCTTGCGTAAGGTAAAATAATCGGGGCTAATCGTGAGTAGCTCATTACTGAGAATAGCGTTGTACAGCCACTTGGAGAGTTCTATCTCTACCGCAATGACCCGTCCGTTGGTGTCTTCTTTAACTGCTTCCCATGAATCGATAAGACCAAAACCCTTCTCAATGCGAACCCTACCCGTCTTGATGTTGGTTTCTATCTGTGTACCTTTCAAGCGCCTAAGCGACTCCCGGAAACGTTCGTAAGAGTCTCCGCTTACGCTCCGGCCTATGGAAGTAAAGAAGTCATAAGCCGTGAACCGCACAGTACGGGATGGTACCTTGCCTTGGAGCATGGCCGCACGGAGATGGGAGGCGCAATAAATCAGGATGTCTTTGTCGTGGATGGTCGGAAGACCCAGGATGCTCGGAATGATTTTTATCGAATTCCCGTTGTGCTGATAACAAAGAACTCTCTTATCTATATGATTAGTAAGTGAAAATACTGGGTGCTCCATGCTTGCTATGTCGTCTTTGAAGTAGGGAAGACTGTCGAATAAATCACAATTGAAGAACTCCCTGCTGGTCTGCTGACTATTTATCTCATTGATATGTTTCTGTTTTTTGGTGATGTCTGTCATACCCCACCTTTTGATGGCCATCTTTTTCGTTGGATACCTGCTCAAGTGCCTTCTTGGTTGCTGCCCGTAGCACCTCTTCCCTGGAGAACCGTCTTTTTCTGTGGAGCATCTACCCAAGCCGATTCTTGGTTGCTGTAAATGCAGGTTAGCCCCAAGTCGGACGATTTTATCCACAGGCCGCCCTGTGTTTTGTTAAAGGAACGTGTTAAAAGAGTGTTAGCGGTCGAAAAATGCGCGATAACTATATGAATTTATTATTTTTTATAATAGGGGTGCCTGTGTGAAACTACGATAGTGCCTGTGTGAAACTACGATAGTGCCCTGTGTGAAACTACGATAGTGGTGGTCAAACTTTAACCGGTCAGTCGCCAGACTTATCCACAGGACAGGGGCTAAATCTTAATCATTTTGTTACACAAGGATGCCGAAATCAGTGTTGATGATCGAGCAAATCGTGAATTTTCCTACTGGAAGGGCAGACGGCAATCGACCTATCGGCGGATTCAGAATGCGATGGTGGAGATAATCACCTCCTGCCAGTGCCAGCCGACGAACGCCAGCGCCGCCGCCAACAAAACCAGCAGCGCCCACAGCCTACCCTTGCCGGGCGGCGCGGGCCTTGGCGCGGGCAACAGCTTGGTTTCCAGTTCGCGCCGGGCCTGTTGCTCGCTCTCCAACATCGCCAAGAGTCGCGCTTCCTGTTCTCGGCCTTCCCGCTCTCGCTCGTTGGCTTGCCTTAGCTGCTCCTGCAACACCTCCAACAAAACGGGTTGATCCTGTGCAAAAGGGTGTGCATCGCCTGTGGCGTGCATAGGCGCTGCCCGTGCATCTGCGTAGGCGTCGCTTTTGAGCGCGCCAAATGCGCGCATAAGCTCTGCCGTATCGATGCATCGCTCTCCAGCATCGTTGGTGGTGGCGGACAATCGCCCGGATTTCAAGGCTCGAACGATGGTTGATCGATTCACGCCTGCGGCGCGGGATGCGGCGGTGAGGTTGAGCAATGCCATAGCGTGCCTACCTGTGCATGTGCATGGTGCAAGCATAGGCAGAGGGTAGGCAGACCGCATAGGCAGGTCGCCGCTCGCGTTTTATCCGTTCCGCACAGGCTCTCTCACGGCAACGGTGGGATGACCACCTGAACACCGAAACGGATCGACCGGATAGTTCAAAGCGATCTGTCCAATTTGCTCTGGGGTACCAGAAATCAAGACTTGTGGCACGTTGAGCCGCGCCGGTGATTTCAGCCGGTTGGCTGGGTCATAAATCTAGGGTCAAAAACCGGGGGCGGCGGCCTACCGCCACAGCTTCTCGAACCGCGCCGGGTTGGCGGCGGTGTAGCGCACGGTGTGCTGGATGTTGCGGTGGCCGAGGTAGTCCTGGATCAGCCGGGTGTCCGCGCCCTGGTCAGCCAGGGCGTAGCCGCAGGCGTGGCGCAGCATGTGCGGATAGGTGGGCAGGGGCAGCCCGGCCCGCTCGCCGCACCGGCGCACCGCCAGCCACGCGGTCTTGCGGTTCAAGGGACCGCGCCGCTCGCTGACGAAAAAGGCGTCGGTCGCTGGTCGCATCGCTTTCCGCTCCGCCAACCACGCCTTGATCACGCGGATTTCCTCCGGGCGCAACGGCTGGGTGGTGGACAACCCCCGCTTCAGCCGTAGGACGTGCACCACCCGGTTCGCCACGTCCACCTGGGACAGCTTCAGGCCGCACGCCTCCGACACCCGCAGGCCGTGGCGGAACGTGAGCAGCAGCAGGCAGCAGTCGCGGGCCGCGTTGCGGCTGCCTTTCGCCGCCGCCAGCAGCCGCTCCACCTCCGCCGTCACCAGATAGTTGCGTTCGAGCATCTTACTGTCTATTGTTGCTTTAGTGCCTATCCGAATAACGGGTAGAATGGGCGGATGAACAAAGAACCTTGCTCCAAACGAGTGCGGGTCCGGACACCGAACAACCCGACGACGACGGGCTTTCGGGTCTCGGATGCGCTCTGGGCGGTATTGGAACCCTTGTTGCCGATGCCGGTGAACGCGCATCGTTTTGGCGGTGGTCGCCCCCGCCGACCGGATCGAACCTGCGCGGACGCGATCTTCTACGTGCTGCGCACGGGCTGTCAGTGGCACGCCTTGGACCAGACGGAGCTGGTCGCCCACTCGACCGCCCATGACCGGTTTCAGGCATGGGTGGAGGCGGGTGTGTTTCTGCGGCTGTGGCGAGCCGGCGTCGAGCGGTTCGACGAGCTTCGCGGGATTGACTGGGCCTGGCTGAGCATGGACGGGGCGATGACCAAGGCCCCGCTGGGCGGGGAAAAAAACCGGGCCGAACCCGACGGATCGCGGCAAGGCGGGCGTCAAGCGCAGCCTGTTGACCGAGGGGCATGGCGTGCCGGTCGGTTTGACGGTGGCCGGCGCCAACCGCCACGACATGAAGCTGGCCCGCGATACCCTTGAAAGCGTGGTGGTGCCGCGCCCCGAACCTGCGGCCGAACACCCCCAAGGGCTGTGTTTGGACAAAGGCTACGACTACCAGGAAGTGCGCGACATCGTGGCCGAATTCGGCTTCACCGCCCACATCCGCGCCCGGGGCGAAGAAGCGATGGCGCTCAAACGCGAAGCGGGGTTCCGCGCCCGGCGCTGGGTGGTGGAGCGCGCCCACAGTTGGATGAATCGCTTTCGTCGCCTTCTCGTGCGCTGGGAGAAAAAACCGGCGAACTACATCGCGCTCTTGCATTTCGCTTGTGGCCTCATCGCTTTCCGCGCTTCCGGGTTATTCGGATAGGCACTTAGAGAGGGGCGAAGAATATCAAAAGGTTGCGGGTTTCGTAACCGGGACACGGGACCGTTCGGCGCAGTCCGTCCAGCGGGCCGGCCGGCGCCGGTTCCCCGCTAAAGCGGCCCGTCGCAATCGCTCGGCGGGTCGCGTTTTGCCGTATAGCTCCACCGCCGTGGAGTTATGCGGAACCATATAATTACTGGTTGTCGCGGACGCTTCGCGCCCGCGACAACGGGGCGGCGGATTACAATCCGCTGGTTGCGTAGCGCGAAGCGCCACGCAACCAGCGGATCAAGCCGACTCCGGGCGACAAAGCCTGCGGCTTTCTCGCCCTACGCGGCTTATCCGCCGCCCCGTTAGAGTAGTAAACCTCCGAAGTCGGTTCTCATACTAATTAAAGCCGCTTACTACAGGCTGGAAATTTAGAAAACAGCTGATTGTTCTTATGATGCTTTCAGATACTTACAATGATTATCGTCCAGACATAGACGGTCTTCGTGCAATCGCCGTTTTGTCCGTGATTTTTTTTCACTTAAATGACGCTCATCTTCCTGGTGGTTTCATCGGTGTTGACATTTTTTTTGTCATCTCGGGATACCTTATCTCTCTTCATATATTCAAGGATATTAGAAAAGGCCGGTTTTCGATCCTTGAGTTTTATAAGCGTAGGGTGAAGCGCATTGCTCCGGCTATGCTAGTAGTTGTTTTTGTCACAATAGCTTCAGCCCAGTTTCTGCTACGTCCAATCGACGCAGAAAAGGTGGCTGAATCTGGGCTGTGGTCATTGCTTTCTCTAGGAAATGTTTATTTCTGGTTATATCAGGACACCGGCTATTTTGCGCAAACGAGTAACGAACTTCCCTTGTTGCATTTATGGTCGCTTGGCGTCGAAGAACAGTTTTATATTTTTTGGCCGTTGATGTTGCTGGCGACATACCGAATCGGCTATGGGAAATACTTTTTTCTACTTTTTTCTCTCATTGTTTTGGCATCAGTTTTTCTGGCGGAGCATCTTTTCGCGAGAGATCCTTCTTTTGTTTATTATATGCTACCGACCCGGGCTGGAGAGCTGCTGATGGGTGCGCTCCTTGCTCTTGTAATATTAAAACGCGGAACTATCAAAATACCAGAAACACTTGTCGCCCTTGTTTCTTGGACAGGGCTTGTCATGATTAGTGGATCTTTGATATGCCTTAATGAAGAACTGGTGTTTCCTGGCCTTCGGGCGATTCCTCCCACACTTGGTGCAGCAATGCTTATTTTTGCCGGGCATTTCGGCAGAAGTTGGCCTTCACGTTTCCTCATGCTAAAGCCAATGGTGTGGATTGGGCTGATTTCATATTCTGCTTATCTTTGGCATTGGCCTATTCTTGCGTTCCTTCGCTACAGTAACACTGAAATTAGTTTCTTTTTTGCTTTGGCCATTTTTGCAATGACAATGCTTCTGGCATGGGCGAGCTACCTTTATGTGGAAACTCCTGGACGTAGATTAGCTCGCGGTTCGATACAAGTGATCACACTCCTGTATATCGTTCCGTGTGGACTTGTTGGTGTTATTGCATTGGCATCCATGAAGCTTGATGGATATGGACTTCGCTGGTTTTCAGAGGACTATAAGTTACAGCTAGCAAAACTCCGGGATGCAACCAAGCCTGCATATGAATACGACTACGTATGTCAAAGTCAGGTGCTCACATATAATGATGTGAAAAACCCTCATTGCGTTATCGGAGATGACCATCAAAGTTCGACCAGCGCTATACTTTGGGGAGACTCCAATGCAGCGCATTATATAGGTCTGGTAGGTGTGTTTGCACATGAAGGAGGGTTCAAATTTAGAAATTTGGAAATCGGGTCGTGCCCACCACTTTTTTCCGACGCTGACCGCTTTGCATCAATAAAAAGAGCACCAGATTGTAATAAATCATGGCCGATAGCATTTGAGGCCATTAATAAATATCCTGTAGTTATCATTTCAGCGTCGTGGTCTTCTTATCAATCACGCTCAGAAGACTTTTTGAATGCTTTTTTTCAAACTGTGCTTGAATTGGCAAATAAGGGAAAGCTCGTAATTCTAGTCGGAAAGGCCCCAGTTATCAGTACGTACGATCGTCTCTGTTGGGAAAAGGCGATAAGTTTTCCTTTTGTCAAGTGTGATACTTCAAGTGTTTCTTTCCCTACAGAGGTTGCTGAAATAAACCAAAAACTTAAATACTTTTCACAGCATACGGAAAACGTAGAGTACTATAGCATTAATGAACATTTGTGCCCCGACGGCACATGTTCTGCATTTAATAAGGATGGGAAAGTAATTTATTATGACTCGGATCATTTGACACTTGAAGCATCGTGGCAGATCGGATCCGATATCTATGAAAAGGAAGGTGTTCCCTTCCCGTTTACTTTGATTCCAGGTTGGGCAATTCCCAGTGTTTCTGAGCATGAGCAATAAACTCACTACTCTAACAAAAGCGTCAACTGGACATCCTAAAGCGGTGCGCCTATCGGCTTACTGCTTTGGGATGCCGGTTACGCTTAACGTTGTCGCGGACGCTACGCGCCCGCGACAACGGGGCGGCGGATAAGCATCCGCATGGTTGCGGGCGCTTCGCGCCGCACAACCAGGGGTAGGTTCGGGATACGTGTAAAAAGTTGTCACTTCAGATGATGAAGTAGATTGCAGTAGAGGCGTCCGAAAAGGGAGTTGTCTAGCGAGGCTGCAAGATATTGTTTCTATGGAATTTAATAAAGTAGTAAAGAGCGGCCAACAAGGATTGCTTTCTCGGACACTTAAGGCGCTCAACAGTACGCTACCCCGTCTCTACGGACATCAACACCAGATCCAAAGCTGGTTTTGCCAAAGTGACAACTTTTTACACGTATCCCGAACCTACCCCAACCACGCGGATCAAGCCGACTCTGGGCGGAAAAGCCTGCGGCTTACCGCCCGTCGCGGCTTATCCGCCGCCCCGTTATCCTTGAAAGATCCGCCTAGGTTCGCATCCCTACTCTCCTGGAAACCGTTTGTTTCGCGCCATTCCTCCCACGAAATTCAAGATTGGCGCCCGAATCGTGAATTTTGAATCGAAACCCGAAGTTAAGCACTAGCTCTCCGCGATCAATAGCCCCTGAGAATCACCAGCGGCGAACCGTCATTTGCGTACCAAGGTGCGGGCCAATTAATTCTATAATTTCCGCCTTGGTCGCTCGCCGCATACGCGCACAACCGCCCGTCGCACTCCGTCAGCTTGATCCGGGCCTTGCGCTTCTCCAGCTCGGCGGCCTGCTGCTTGAGCTGGACGATGTCCTCGTTGAGCCGCGCGATCTCGTTGCGCTGCCACCAGATCGCGCCCCACCCCAGCACGCTGAGCGCCACGATGCCGGCGACGGTGCAACCGCCCGCCACCATCGCCCATTTCCAGCCGAGTTTGCGTAGGATGCCGTTCAACCGTTCGTCCAGCTCCTCGGCGGCTTGCGTGACCCGCTCGACTTTCCCCAGCAGGGGCCGGCTGGCCGTCTCCAGCGCTTTCGTCGCCGCGTGGGCGGCGTCGCCCAAGTGTTTGGCGAAGGATTGATCCACTCCCTCTTTCACCGCCTGTTGCAGCGTCGGTGCCGCCTTCCGGGCGGCCTGCTCCATCTCGCCAGCCGCCTGGTGCGCCCGCTGGATCACCGCGTCGAGCGCCTGTGCCTGTCGCTCCAGCTTGCTCAGCGCCACGGCGGTGGCTTGCTGCTGCTCCGCCGTCATGTCCAGCAGCGCGCCCAGCAATTGCTTTTCGGTTTCCATGTGCGTGCCTCCGACCATCTTTCGCCCGTGCCCCTCGCTTCTGCACGGGCAGAGCGTTGAATGATTTATTTAGGTTACATTTCGAGCCCCCAATCCTGCGAGCGGCTCCATTTCGGTCCGGCGTCCTCTTGGGGCTCTTGTGGCTGCTCCGGTGGTTCCTGCTCGGGCGGTTTGCTTTCCGGCACCAAGGGCTGTTGGGCCTCTACGGTTTCGATCCAGCGCAGCCAGTGCGGGTCCGGCTCGTGGGTCGGCGCCGGTTCCATCTCGCGGGGTCGCTCCCGCTCCCGTTCCGCCTGAAACGCCTCGCGGGCCTGCCGGGCAAACGTCCACGCCTGTTCTCGAAGCGCGGCTTGTTGGGCCTGCTCCCGTTGTTGGGCTTCCGCCGTCAGCGCTTCGATGTGGCTCGCCATCGGCACCGGCCAAAGCCCTTGCTCAGCCTGCGTCAGATCTTGTTCGGCTTCCCGCCGTTCCAGCAGGGCCTCCCGCTGTTCCGGTGCCAGTTGCCGGACCCGTCGCCCGCCCAAGTGCTGCTCGGGTGCCCGGTCGATGCCTTGCTCGGCCAAGCTGCGGTGATCCACCCGCGCCGCGTGGCCGTGCTGCTGCAAGTGGGCGTTTTGCACCTCGGCCCACCGCTGCCGGGTTTCCAAAAGTCGCTCTTCCGTTCCGGCGCTGTCTTTCCGGCATCCCCCCAGCTCGGGATGTTTCCCGTTGTACCGCTTGAAGTACTGCTCGGGATCGCGCTCGATACCGTCAACCGTCCGCTCCGAGTACATGAGGTGGGCGTGCGGTTGTTCTCCCCCCGCCAGCGCCGCGCCCGGATTGTGGATCGCCCATTGGTGGGCGTGCCGCTCGCCGATTTCCTGCCGGATGAAGTCCAGCACCAGCGCTTGCCGCTGCGCCGGGTTCAGCTCGCGTGGCAGGGCGATTTCGATCTCGCGGTAGGTCGCGCCGTTCGCCCGTTCGTGCCGGTCGGCGGCGGTCCAAAAGACCGAAGGTTCGTGTTCGGCCCACGAGGGTAGATTACCGTACCCGGTCGCTTCTAAATCTTCGTAGCCCGTCCGCTCGGCGTAGCGCCCTTCGCGGGCGATGTAGGCGGCGTGCCCGCTCGCCTTGCCTTTCCCGCCAACCTTCACGCTGCAATGGTAGGTGGCCATGTCGGGGTGCCTTGATGCTCGTAGTTCGTATCGTCGCCGTGCTGCGTGTGCGGCGGTTGGCGGCTTCGTTGCGGTCGGTTAAGTCGCTGGTGCGCTGGGGTTTTGTCTTTTGCCCCCCGCAGGGGCGCACGACGTTTCCGCGAAGCGGAAACAACTAAGTGCGCCTTTGCTTTCGGTTGCCACGATACCGGTCGGGGTCGCCGGGCCATCGCTGGCGTTCCCGCCGCGCTCCGTTTCGCCAGCCCGGCGCGGCGTCCGGTTCCGCTGCGCTCAGGATACGCCGCCGTTGCCGCCGCGTGAAGGGGGCGCTAGGCTGGGGGGTGTAACCGGACCGGTGATGTCGGCGATGTTCGCCAGATACGCTTGAACGCAACAAGGGGGGAATGGGCATGAACCGCGACGAGTGGCTACATAACCGCGTGACATATCTCAAGAGCCTGAAGGCTCGCACTGAACCCCAACAGTTGTTGGTGCTGCTGGCCGAGAAGCCGGACCGTTCGGCGGGTGACAATCAACTGCTGGCGGCCTTGATCCGCTTGGAGCAGGCCAACGACCGCGCCGCTGAGGCTCGCCTGGCGGCGGCCAAGTTGATCCAATCCAGTAAGCGCCAGTCCGCTCAGGCCGAACGCAAGGCCCGCGCGCATCGGCTGATTCAACAGGGCGTGTTGTTCGAGCTGGCGGGCTTGGCCCATCGCAGCCGGGGGGAACTGCTCGGCCTGCTCCTGGCCGCCGCTAAAACCGATGACCCCAAACGCTGGGCGCACTGGCAGGAAATCGGCGATGCCCTCCTCGCCGAAAAGGGCGATGCCGTGAAGGGGTGATTCCTGGCGGCTTCACCGCTTGGGGGGCATCAGCCGAACAGCTCGCTGTGCGACCCCAGCCGCGCCAAGCGCAGTATGTCGGCGTCCGCTTTCCGGTAGATCAGCAGCAAATCCGGCTTGAGGTGGCATTCCCGATAGCTGGACCAAGTACCGCTTAGCGCGTGATCCCGCAAGCTCTCCGGCAAGGGCTGGTCGTCGGCCAGCAGCGCCAGCGCCGCCAGCAGCAGGCCGTCCACATCCTGGCGGTGCTGCGGCGTCGCCTTGACCCGCTTGTAGTCCCGCTTGAACGCCGAAGACCGCTCAATCGTCCGCATTCAGGTCGGCCATCAGGGCGTCGATGCTCTCCAGACGTGCGCCTTGCCCAGCCTCCAACTCCCGGATCGCCGCCGCTGTCTCGGCGTTCGGCACCCGCACGTCGAACGGTAGCGCCCGTTCCGCCGCCACCCGGACCAGCAGCATCCGCACCGCGTCCGACACCGACAGCCCCATGTCCGCCAGCGTGGCCGCCGCCTGGGCCTTGATCGTCTCGTCCACCCGGACGTGGACCATCG
>WBZV01001176.1_pt1 | contig 12587 bp, 12 predicted proteins | sample 5204221 | NCBI WGS metagenome assembly WBZV01 (sample SAMN12344360, study PRJNA552823) | activated sludge metagenome | biome: Activated sludge suspended growth; feature: Nitrification reactor; material: Wastewater; isolation source: activated sludge from nitrification reactor of wastewater...
GGATGCCCTTTGTGACCGGCCACGACGTAGACTTCGTCGCACTCCACTTCCCCGACCAGAATCGGTTCGGGTTGGCGGGCGACGATCCCGTCCCGCAACTGCTTGATCATGCGCTGAACGTCATCCGGGTTCAACCCCAACTCCTGGGCAATCTGGGCATTAGAGAGGTTCAAGCCCATGAAATACAGACACAAGATCCATGCCCGTAACGGTTGATGACGCCCCGCCCCCGCTCGCCGGCGGGGCGAGCCATCCTCAACAGTCCGGAATCCAGATTGAGCCCGACAGTTTAGTTGCCGGCCAAGCTGTTGGCGGCGAACGCGGCTGGTGCTGGGAGGCGCGCTCAAGCGGTACGGCGGCAACATGGTCGGCGGATGCGCGGAAACGGACGGGGCGAGCGATGCCACCCAGCAGCGCCGACATCCGCCAGGAACGGCGGCATGGCTGCCTTGAGGCGGAGCGGTTTGCGTGGTGTGTCCCGCATGGCGGGAAGACGAACATCGTGGCCTTGGCGGCAGGTGGCGCGTCACGAAGGGGTGGGCTGCCGAGGCAGGGCGAAGCCGGTCAGATAATGGTCCAGCAGCGAGCCGGCCACCTCCTCGATCGAATGGCCGCCGACGGCTTCCAATTTCTGGCCCAGGCCGAGAATGCAGATACCGTGAATGCCGCTCCACAGCGCGCGGGAGGCCAGGATGCTGTCGTCCGGCGGTCGTTGGGGACATAGCAACATCAGTTGTTGCTGCACCAGCGCGAACATCCGTGCCACTTTCTCGCTGAAGGAATCCGGCACGGTTTCTCCCTCCGGCAAGCGGTGCTGATAAATCGCCAGCCAGCGATTGGGTTCGTTCAGCGCGAAGGCAATGTAGCCTTGAGCCAAGGCCCGAATGGCGACGGCCGGCGGTGGCTGTCCGGCGACGGCGGCGACCAGTCGCGTGTGCAGCGCGTCCAGCGTTCGTTCGTTCATCTGCGCAATCAGGTCGTCGAGGTTGCGAAAGATCATGTACAGGCTGCCGACCGTATACCCGATGCGGGCGGCCACCTTGCGGGTACTCAAGCCGGACAGCCCCTGTGCGGCGACCAGTTCCTCGGCGGCCTCCAGGGCGATCTGTCGGAGTTCCTCGCGCGTGTGCTCGTTGCGTCTGCCCATCAGAACCTCTTCGCCACAATCGTCTAGCCGCCGTTGCGCCGCCAGAAAATGCCGAGATCGGGATAGAAAACCCGCAGGTCGGCTTGCGCCTGCGCTTCTCGCATCGCTTGGCGGATCAGGGCGATGTTGAGCTGGGCGCGCTGCTTGAGGATGTCTGCCTTGATTCTAGACAGTTCTTCGGGAGCCGCCAGCAGTTCCCGTTCGATCTGTTGCCGTTGTTGGGCGTGTTGTTGGCGTAGGTTGGCGACGGCGGTCGGATTGGTACCCTTATCGGGATCGTAACGGAACTGGCGCTCCAGGGCCTGACGCCAAGCCAACAGCGCCGCATAGCGCTGCTGGCCCAAGTGTCGGCCAAAACCGGGTACCGCCTGGATCGCGGCCGGAGTGACATCGGCGGCGGTTTCGATGCCGTAGGATTCCAGCGCCATTCGGTCGGTGGCACGCAATCCGGCAATCCGAGCCGCATCGACGAAGTGACCCTCCAGAAAGGCTTGCAACTGAAGCTGGCGCTGGCCGGTTTCCAGACGTCGCAGATCGTGTTGGTATTCGGCGTCCAGCTTGCGGTGGCGCTCGCGCAGTTCGCGCAGTGCTTGCAGCTTGTCGGCGAAGAATTTTGCGGTGGCGTGCCGTTGCCAGGCCGCCCGCAGATCCACTAGTTCCCGGCGGGCGGCCAGCAGCGTCATGCGGCGGCGCTGACGTTCCCGCCGCGCCGCGTTGTCCCGGGTCAGCGACCAAGCGACTGCCGCCAGCGGCAGCCATAGCCAGCTCAATTGCGGGTGGATCGATGTCGTCGTCAGGGCGATGCTGGTGATGGCCGCCGTCTTGATCACGTTGCGACGGCGGATCAGGCGCAGCGGTTCCGACAGCGGGGTGGGGGTGATCAGCATCATTGGCGTCGAGGCCGGTGCCAGTGGTTCCTCATCTGTCGGGGGTTCCACCGCTAGGATGCGGTTCCAGATCGGTTCCAGGTCGGCGTCGCCGAGGTCGGCGCCAGGGCTGTCAGCCGCCGGCTGGTGGACCGGTGGAACGAAGAACAGCATTCCGCTGGCCTGCTCCAGCGCACACCATGGGCAGACCGGCGACCGTTGTGGGTATTTGTGCAAGGCGTTGTGCCGGCAGGTGCGCAACTCGCCGCCGAGCTGTTCCAGCGCCAACAGCCACTCGCGGGCGGAAGGCCGCCGCTGGGCTACGTTGGGGGGTGCGAAGGCACGTTCGAACAGATGCGCGATCGGACGCGGCAGGTCGGCGAACGGCAAGGTGTGCGGCGGTGATTCCATTGAGAGGGCGGCGGCGTGCTGACCGAAGGCGAACCGGTATTCCTTGATGGCGCGCTCGATCGGCATGTCGCCCTTGCCTCGATAGCGGCCGGCGAAGGGGTGGCGTCCCATGAACAGCAGGTGAAAACACAGCAAGGCTAAGCCGAAGGCATCGTGGTCCACGGTGCGCCGCAGCCCGTGAAACGGTCGGCCCTGCAATTCCGGCGCGGTAAACTGCGGTACGCCGACATCACAGGGGAATAGCCGATTGCCGGTATCGATCTGGAAGGAGTCGCAATCGATCAGTTTGACCAGCGCCTGGGCTGAGATCACCACATTGCCGGGATTGACGTCGCCGATGACGTGGCCGCGAGCGTGGATGGTTTCGAACGCGCTGGCCAGATTGCGGGCGGCATGGATCAGAAAGGACCAGTCGGCTTGCGGGAAGGCCCGCTTGCGGTGCGCGGGGCCGTACAGGCTGTGGATTTCCTGATAGCCGCTGACCTTGGGCATCACGAAGCCACATACCGGACCGGTCGGCTGGGCGCGCAGTACGTCCACCGGCCAAGCGGCGATTTCCAGCAGGCTGGGATGAGCTTGCCGGGCCATGCCCTCTAGCTTGAGCGCCTTGTCGGCGCCGACCGCTTGATGGTAGATCTTGGCGACGAAGCCCGGTCGGCCGACGATGTCATGGACCGCGCCTTCGCCACCACGCCCCAATGCCTTGCCCGGTTCGACGAGGTGGCCAGCGGCGCTATACAGCCTCGTCACCGGATTCGTCCCGGAGCGTGGATTCGAGAGGTGCTTCTTCGTCGCCATCTTCCCCGGCGGTGGGGTAGAGCGTCCTTATCGGGTCGGTGGCCGGTTCTCCCGCGCCGTTGGAGGCGGTGGCTGGAGGGAGAGGGTCGATGCCGGCATCGGTGGCGCCCTCGACGGACCGCGTCGCCGCTAGCCGGGTGGCCAGGATCAGGGTTTTGTCGTCGTGGGTGCGCTGGTTGATCGCCGGGCTGGCAAGCAGGCGTTCCAGCGCGGTCACCAGCACCGTCGGACAACCGGGTTCGGGGTGTTCGCGCAACCGCTGGAACAAGGGGCGGAAAAACGGTTGGTGGGCTTGGCGGGTTTGATAGTGCAGCGCCAGCCGTTGCAGGCCGTCGGTCAGTAGCGCGACTTCAACGATGGGTTCGCTCAGGATCGCACATTCCAGATGGGCAGTGGCGCCGGCATCGGTGACGAAGTAAGTCTCGTTGGCATATTCGCCGCCCTGTGGCCAGAACACCGGCCGATAACCCGCGTCCGGGGTGCCGATCACGATGGCGCCGTCACCGATTTGCAAAAACAGCGCGCGGTCGGTGGTCACTACCGCGCCAAGCAGGGTGCAGGCGAATTCCCGGATCGGTTGCTCTGTGTCCGTCGCGAGACGCTCCAGCGCGTTTCGAACCTGCTGGAACAGTTGCTCGGCCACGGTCGGCGTCCAATCCTCGTCGATGGGAGCCGCCGCCAGCCAGGCCGCGCATTCGACCAGCAGGGTCTGGCAGGCCAACTCGGCGCCGACGCCCGAGAGGCTGGCGCTGCCGGCGCCGTCGGTGGCGGCCAGCACCAGCACGGGATCCGACTCCAGTCCGGGCAGTAGTTGGGCCGCGCAGGCATCCTGACAGCCAATCCCATCGACGAGGTGTGCCACGCCCGCCACGCTGGCGTGGACATAGCGCCAGCCGTCCGATTCGCTCACACCGAGGCCCAACCGTCGGGCGCGGTGGGATTGCTTAGGGGTACTTCGGTGCCTGGCACCGAGCGCGACACCGAGCGCATCGAGTTGGACAGCCATTGGAACATCTCGCGGAACCGCAGCCCTTTCAAGCGCAGCGGCTGGCGCGCGGAAATTTGCTGAAGGATATCCAGGTTGGCGCCCTCGACCCCGATCGCGAAGAAGGCGAAGGCGCGGTTTTCCTCGCCCTTGCGTACTTCCCGGGCGGCGGCTTTCCAGTCGTCGGTGGGGCTGCCGTCGGTGATCAGGAACACCCAGGGACGAAAGAATGGGATACCGTGTTCACGGTACAGCGTCTTGCGCTGGTCCAGTAACTCCAACCCTTGGATGATCGCCAGGCCCATGGGCGTGTCCTTGCGTGCCGTCAGTTGCGGCGGCGTGAAATGCTCGGCGGTCTGAAATTCGTTGACCACCTGGACCGGGCCGAAGCTGACGATGGCGATTTCGACCCGTTTGGCCGCCAGGCTGTCGGCCAGCAGTTCATCCTTGAAGGTAGCCAATCCTTCGTTGAGTTCGGCGATCGGGTGGCCGCTCATGGACCAGGAGTTGTCCAGCAGCAGCACGCAGGGGCAGCGCGGCTCCGGGTTGTCAGCGAATTCGGCGACGCTGAAATCCGCGCCGAACGGGGTTTGTCGGGACAGATCGAGTTCGTTCATCCTGGGGATTCCTCTCGGGAAACGCTGGTGAAACTGCGTGAAATATACCCTATCCGCAGTGGTTGCAAGCGAGCGGAAACCACTATGGCACGGTCGGTATAATGCTTAATTCATTCAAATGGAAAACGATCGGGAAAAAGACATGAAGTTGCTGCGGATTTGGGCGTTATCCGCCGTGAGCGGGATGCTAGTGGCAGGCTGCGCGACGCTGGAATCGGAACCGGCGCCGCCGGTGGGACAAGCCGTGCTGGAGGCGAGGTTGACGGCGCTCGATGCTCGGTTGGCGGCGCTGGAACGGCAGATCGTCGAACAGCGGCGAGAACAGTGGCTGACGCTCGACCAGTCGCTGGCCGAGGTCGGCCGCGACATCCAGGGCACACGGGAGAGTGTCGCCGCTCTGCGGCGCAAGGTGGAGAAGCCTGCGGTGGTGGCGAAACCGGCGAGCGTGGCCGACGATGCGGTCTGGAAGGCGTATCGGTCGGTCGATGTGCCCTTGGGCGCGTTTCCCGAAGGGGGCGGTAAACAGGCCGTGTATCCGATCCCGGCCACCATTCCGGATTCGGCGCGCGAAATCCTGGTGTACGCGCAAGTCGCCACCGGTTACGTCGAGGGTGGGCCTCATCGGTTCCGAATGGCGGTGGCGCCGGACAGTGGCCGCGAGGTGTCATTTTACCTGTTTGCCACCGCTCAGTCGCAGGGAGGATGGAGCTACAATTCCGATAACGTTTGGTTGCCGATGCCAGGGAACCGGCAACTGCTCTTACAGGCGGAGGGCAAGCCGTTTTTCGGCGAGTGGAACAGCGAGACGCGCATCATTGGTTATCGCTGAGGCCGCGTGCCTGAGACATGATTTTGCAGGGTGCCGGGCCCGTTCTCTCCCAGGGAATGTGGCCGGTGGGGCGCCTTGGGGTATGATCGATAAGGATTGCGGGTAGCATCGAAGGTGGCGGGTGTTGTCGCCATCATGGCGGGCGCGGAGCGTGAGCCTGACATGGTTTCTTTTCCAGCCCCTTCCGGGGTGGTGGCTAAGATCCAGGGCGAACCGCCTGTCAAGCAAGTGCCGTGGAGGGTCGCGATGTCGGTATGGGCAAAAATATTTTTGATACTGGGTGGCTGTGGGATGCTGCTGGCGGTGGCGATGGGCGCGTTTGGCGCGCACGCTCTGAAAAAGACACTGGCCCCCGACCTGATGGCCATTTACGAAACTGCGGTGAACTATCATTTCTATCATGCCCTGGGGTTGCTGGCGGTCGGGCTGCTGGCGCTGCACGCACCGCCGACGGCGCTCCTGTGTGGTTCGGGCATCCTGATGGTTGTGGGCTTGTTGCTGTTTTCGGGTAGCTTGTATGCGCTTGCTCTCAGCGGTATTCGCTGGTTGGGCGCCATCACCCCGCTGGGCGGGACGAGCTTTCTGCTGGCCTGGTTGCTGTGGGTGATCGCGGTCGTACGGGCGGATTAAACCGGACAGCAATTCGCGGCAAGCATATCCGGGGCGGGCATGACGACAGCAAGCCCTTCAGACGAGGAAGATGGAGTTGAACGTGGAAAGAACCTACGCCTTGGGATTCGATGTCTACGGTACCCTGGTAGACCCGCTGGCCCTGGCCGAACCCCTGCAAGCGCTGGTCGGTGAACAAGCCATCCGTTTCGCCGAACTTTGGCGGGCCAAACAGCTGGAATATTCGTTCCGGCGTGGTTTGATGCAGCGCTACGTAGATTTTGACGCCTGCACCCGACAAGCGCTGCTTTACACCCAGCAGACGCTGCGTTGCGACTTGCCGGAATCCGATCAGGGTCGATTGTTGGAAGCCTATCTTTACCTGCCGACTTTTCCTGAAGTCACTGCCGCCCTGACCGCGCTCAAGGCCCAGGACCATCGCTTGATGGCTTTTACCAACGGGGTGGAGGTCAGCATTCGCGCGTTGCTGAGCAACGCCGGGGTATTGCCGTATCTGGAGGATGTGGTCAGCGTGGACGATCTGCGCACTTTCAAGCCCGATCCGGCGGTCTATGCCTATCTGGCGCGTCGGGCCGGGCACGCGCCGGGTGACACTTGGCTGGTGTCCAGCAACGCCTGGGATGTGATCGGTGCCAAGGCCGCCGGTTTGCGGGCTGCCTGGGTCCGGCGACAGCCGGAGACAGTGTTCGATCCCTGGGACGTCGAGCCGGACGTGGTGGTCAGCCGATTGGACGAACTGACGGAATGGTTCGCTGGCCAGTCGACGTAAGCTCCCTTACCGGAGATCCAGATTGCGGCGACCGGCCGGAGCAGAACCGCTCCGACCGGTTGCCGCACCTTGATCCCAGATGGGCGCGGCGGTTCCGGTTCTCCCCGCCTCAGGTGATGAAAGGCACCAGAATCAGCGAAACGATGGAAAGCAACTTGACCAGGATGTTCATGGCCGGGCCGCTGGTGTCCTTGAAGGGGTCGCCCACGGTATCGCCGATCACCGCCGCCGCGTGCGCGTCACCGCCCTTGCGTTCGCCTTCCAGTTTGCCAGCCTCGATCGATTTCTTGGCGTTGTCCCAGGCACCGCCTGCGTTAGCCATCAGCAGCGCCATGGTCATGCCGGTCAGCAGCGCGCCCAGCAGCATGCCGCCCAGGGCCACCGGCCCGAAGAAGAAGCCGACGATGACCGGCGCGATCACCGCCATGAGCCCCGGCGGGATCATTTCGCGCAGCGCGGCGTCGGTCGAGATCGTCACGCAGCGCGCCGTATCCGGCTTGGCGGTGCCCTGCAATAGACCCGGTATTTCACGGAACTGGCGGCGAATCTCGGTGACCATCTCCATGGCGGCTCGACCCACCGAACTCATGGTCATCGCCGCAGCCAGCAGTACCACCACCCCGCCCAGGAAGACACCGATCACGACTCGTGGCTCGGTGATGTCCATCGCCACGGGATGGCCGACAGCCAGTTCGACCGCTTCCTTGTAGGCCACGAACAGCGCCAATGCCGTCAGTGCCGCCGAGCCGATGGCAAAGCCCTTGCCGGTGGCGGCGGTGGTATTGCCGATGGCATCGAGTTCGTCGGTGATGGCGCGAACTTCGGGCGGTTGGTGCGACATCTCGGCGATGCCGCCGGCGTTGTCGGAGATCGGGCCGGAGGCGTCGATGGTCATGGTTACGCCGGCGGTCGCCAGCATTCCGACCGCCGCGATGGCGATCCCATACTGGCCGGCGGTCTGGAAGGCGACGAAGATGGCCAGCACGATGATCAGGATCGGTAGCGCGCAACTTTCCAGTCCCACCGCAAGACCGGTGATGATGTTGGTCGCTGGTCCGGTTTTCGAGGCTTGGATGATGCGCGTCACTGGCTTGGACGAGGTGTAGTACCAAGCGCCACGGCCGATGGAAACACCGGCCAAATTCCCGGCCACGATGGCGAAGAACGCCGGCCAGCCATAGCCGAACAGCAACATGACCACCATGGTCGCCACCAGAAACAGTCCGGCGGAGCTGAACTCCGAAATCGCCAGCGCTTTTTCGGGGCCGTATTTCTTGAAGGTGCTCATCCCCTGGATTCCGACGAGTGATGAGAGCAGGCCGATACTCGCCAGCACTAGAGGTAAGGCCAGCAGCATGGGCCGGGTGACGTCCGTGCCAAAATACTGCTGCAGTTCCGCAGCGCTGGAGGTAGCGGCCAGAGTGATCGCCGCGACCATCGCGCCGACATACGATTCGTAGATGTCGGCGCCCATGCCGGCGATATCGCCGACATTGTCGCCCACATTGTCGGCGATCACGCCCGGATTGCGCGGATCGTCCTCGGGTATGCCGGCCTCGACCTTGCCGACCAGGTCGGAACCGACGTCGGCGGCTTTGGTGAAGATGCCGCCGCCGACCCGGGCAAATAGCGCGATGGAGGACGCGCCCATCGAGAAGCCCCAGATGGTGGAGGCGGATTCTGGATCGACGGCGAATTGGGTCGATAGGCCAGTGAAAAACAGGCCTATGCCCAGCAAGCCAAAGCTGGCCACGGCTAGACCCATGACCGCGCCGCCGTTGAACCCGACCAGTAGCGCGTCGCCGGCGCCCTGTTCCCGTGCCGCCGCGGTAACGCGAACGTTGGCCTTGGTCGCCGCCCGCATCCCAATCAGGCCTGCCAGCGCCGAAGTTATGGCGCCGGCCAGGAACGCGATACTGGTGCCAAAACCATGCTGTTTGGAAACGGCAAGAAGAGTGGCCACCACCAAGGCAAAAATACCAATCTTCACATACTGGGCGCGCAAGTAAGTCATGGCGCCCAGCTGGATTTCGGCGGCGATCGAGGTCATCAATTCATCGCCGGTGGGCCGGCGGACAATCTCCCTGTAAAGCTTCGCGGCAAAGGCGAGCCCACCTAGGCCCAACACCAGCGCCAAGATTCCGACAAACATATAATTTCCCCCTTATTGTGCTTGCACTTGCATGGTCCGCATGCACAGCGGCCAAGGCTGAGTAATAATACCCGAATGAAGGGTTGCCAAGCCGACTAATATTAGGTCCAAATTTTCAGTGCGGCTTGGGGCGACGATCAAAGGCCGGCATGAGCGGTCGAATTCAGTGGGAGAATTTAATAATGAAGTGCAAACACTACATGATGTCCGCGCCCACCTACGTGATCGATTCCGCGCCGCTGTCGGAAGCGCTGTCGATCATGGTCCGTAAGCACATGCAGGATCTGATGGTGGTCAATGATCAGATGGAGTTTGTGGGTACCATCACCTCGTTCATGTTCTCCAAAATGCTGCTACCGCCGGAACCGCAGTTGCCGGACGACGCCGAAGTCGAGACTGCCGAGGACGTCGACAACCGCCTTATCCCGTATTTGCATCGCAAAGTGGCCGATTTCGCGGTCACTCATCCGGTGGTCGATCCGGAAGCGCCGTTATCCGATGCGTTGCGGTTGCTGTCAGAGGGCTATATTCGCCTGCCGGTGGTCGGATCGGATCGCAAGCTGGTCGGCTCTTTATCTTCGTTGACTATTCTCCGACGGTTCCGCTTTTAAACCGTGCCGAGAAAGAAAGCGATGTTTCCCGGCAACGGGGAATGGCGCGCGCCGCCGGGCGTGTTTTCACGCGGCGATCGCCGTTTGATTTGATGGTGGAGGAAATCGACCATGCAACGTCGTCGTTTTCTCACGGCCCTCGGCGTGGGGGCATGGGCTGGCGCCGGTTTGGCGCTGGGTGGTTATAGCCGCCGTTTAGACGCGGGCGAGCCGTCAGCCGGAACCCCCGATCTGGTGGCGATCAGAAACGGCGAACCGGAAGCGTTGTTCGACCATGGCATCGAGGCGCTGGGTGGCATGGGGCGCTTCGTCAAAAAAGGCCAGAAAGTGGTGGTCAAACCGAATATCGGTTGGAACGTGCCACCGGAGCGAGCCGCCAACACCAATCCGCGTTTGGTCCGCCGCATCGTCGAGCACTGCCTGCAAGCCGGCGCCAAAGAGGTCTATGTCTTCGATCACACTTGTGATGCCTGGCGCGACAGTTACCGCGCCAGTGGCATCGAGCAGGCGGTGAAGGACGCTGGCGGCAAGCTGGCGCCGGGCAACAGCGAAAGCTATTTCCAGACCGTCGCGCTTCCAAGCGGGCGGCGGCTGCGTCGAACCCAGGAACACGAACTGGTGCTGGAAGCCGACGTATTCATCAACGTGCCGGTGCTGAAGAGCCACGGCGGCGCTCGGCTGAGCGTGGCGATGAAGAACCTGATGGGCGTGGTCTGGGATCGCGGCGAATGGCACTCCAACGACCTGCATCAGTGCATCGCCGACTTCGCCACTTATCGTAAGCCCGATCTGAACGTGGTAGACGCTTGGAACGTGATGCTGCGCCATGGACCGCGCGGGGTTTCCACGGCCGATGTCGTGAATATGCGGTCGCAATTGTTGTCCACCGATCTGGTGACGGCGGATGCCGCCGCCGCGCGATTGTTCGGCTTGAAACAGCCCGAAGAGGTCGGCTATATCCGCATCGCGGGCGAAATGGGCGCGGGCCGCATGGATCTGGAGAATCTCGCCATCCGGCGGATCGTGCTCTGAATCCGGTGGCGGGAGATTCCCGAGCCGACCGGCACGATTTGCCGCGAGAGAGCCGTCGATGAACCAGGCGTGGCTGAAGAAGATCCGGGTGGTGGTCTCGCTGGTTTTCCTGGCGCTGACCACCTTGCTGTTCGTCGATTTCGACCGCATCGGCGAGACGCCGGCCGCAACGGCGGCGTTATATCCGCAGTTCGTGCCCTCGCTACTGAAATTCAGTCAGACCGTTGCCTGGGGGGCGGCTGGCTTCCTGGCGGTGCTGGCGCTGACCCTGCTGTTCGGTCGGGTGTACTGCTCGACGATTTGTCCGCTCGGTACCTTGCAGGACATCGTGATCCGTGTAGCCGACTGGCTGCGTAAGTCCCGCAAGGTCAAGTTCCGCTACCAGCGGTCGCACGATGTCTTGCGCCATGGAGTGCTGGCGCTGGCGGTTGGCCTGTTCCTGAGCGGTAGCACGCTGGCGCTGAGCCTGTTGGACCCGTTCAGCAATTTCGGTCGCATCGCTGGCGATCTGCTCCGACCGTTCTATGTCGTCGTCCACAACGGATTCGGACAGTTGCTGGAAAGCTTCGGGGTTTACGGGCCGTTTCCGCTGCACTGGAAGGCGCCGCCGCTGGCTGCCCTGATCTTTCCGATGCTGTTTCTGCTGGGCCTGATCGGGCTGAGCGCCGCCAGAGGCCGGCTGTTCTGCAATACCCTCTGTCCGGTGGGTGCGTTGCTGGGGCTGGTTTCCCGTTTCGCCCTGTTCAAGATCCGTATTCCCCAGGACGCCTGCGTGCTTTGTGCCCAGTGCTCCATTCATTGCAAGGCCGGCTGTATCCGGCTGAAAACCAAGGAAGTGGATTTTAGCCGCTGCGTGGCTTGTTTCAACTGTATGACCGTGTGCGAGACGCACGGTATCGGTTATGCGTGGTCGTGGCCGGTGCCATTGCGCCGTTCAAGTCCGGTTGCCTTGCCGCGACCGCAACCTTCGAATTCGCCCGACACCGTGCATCGCGGCGCCTTGTCCAGGGACGGGAAGGCACGACGGGCGTTGCTGCGCGCGGGCACGACGGCGCTGGTCGGGTTGGCGAGTCTGCCTCGGTCGTCAAGCGTCGAAGCCAAGCCGAGCAACCGTGTTCCCACTCGATTGGCCAACGCCAAGACCTGGCCGGTGGCGCCGCCCGGTGCCCGCGACATCGTCCGCTTCAACGATCTGTGCACCGCCTGTCACTTATGCGTAAGTGCCTGTCCTTACGGCGTGTTGCAGCCATCCTTGCTGGACTATGGGTGGTCCGGCCTGTTGCAACCGCGCCTGGATTTCGCGACCGGCTATTGCAGCTACGAGTGCAATCGCTGCGGCCAGGTCTGTCCGACCGGCGCGATTCTGCCGTTGGCATTGGTCGCCAAGCAGACCGTGCAGTTGGGCGTGGCTCATTTCGTTCGCGACAACTGCATCGTTTATACCGATCACACCGCCTGTGGCGCTTGCGACGAGTACTGCCCCACCAAGGCGGTGCACATGATCCCGTACCGGGATGGCTTGAGCATCCCCGAGGTGCGACCGGCACTGTGCGTCGGTTGCGGGGCTTGCGAGAATGCCTGTCCGGCCCGGCCGTATCGGGCGATTTACGTGGACGGCCATCCAGTTCACCAACAGGCGCTTCGGCCATCGGCCAAGCCGCTTGAGCACCAGCCAGATAGTGGATTTCCGTTCTGACGGCTGTATTCGCCGCCACCGGAAGCTGTTTCCGAGAGCGGCCT